>Ga0070741_10019173_pt1 | contig 10962 bp, 3 predicted proteins | sample Coa_R1_4_FD_66440 | JGI IMG/M metagenome (GOLD analysis project Ga0070741, IMG submission 66440) | Surface soil microbial communities from Centralia Pennsylvania, which are recovering from an underground coalmine fire - Coalmine... | ecosystem: Environmental > Terrestrial > Soil > Unclassified ...
CCTCACCTTTGGCAAGGCCCAAGCGCGCTCCACCGCTGTTTACGCCGTATCGGGTCTGACGGCCGGTCTGGCTCCCGCCGCCGCCCAACCGCTGGCCGCCACAGGCTGGAATCGCGACTTGGTGATCGAAAACACCGCCTCGGGTCCGCCCTATGGAAATTGGGCCGTGGAACTCAACCCCAACGAAGGCAACGCGTATTATCAAGCAGGCCTGCCAGGGACCACTTACGGTTTTCCGCAAAACGGCCGTTTCAGCAGCCTGATTGATGGAACGATTTTCCAGTTGCAACCCTACAACGGCCCGAATGCCCTCGTCTTGAGCAGCGAAACCGGCCTGACGCGAGGCACTCTGAATCTTCCCAACTCTGCCTATAACAGCATCTCCGTCATCGCCAATTCCGCCGGTGGCGGCGGCGCCCCGAACCTCACCTTTCACTTCACCGACGGCTCAACCTTTGTCACCAATTTCAACGCGCAGGATTGGTTTGTCAGCAGCGACAACATCGCTCTCGCCGGCTTTGACCGCATCAATTTGACCAGCGGCGCGACCCAGGGCGGCCCCACCAATCCGCGCCTTTACGAAACGACGTATGATCTCGCCGCCCTTTTCGGCGCCACCAACAAGACGCTCTTCAGCCTGACCTTTGACCAAGCCGCCAACTCCGGCGCCACGGCGGTCTATGCGGTCAGCGGCGTCTCGGCCAACCAGACTAATGGTTATACTCTGGCCGTGGTGACCAACGCTCCCGCCTCAGCCATTCAAACGCGCGGCGCCACCTTGAACGGCCAGGTTGCTACGACCGGCGGCGCCGCGCCGGAAGTCTTTATTTATTGGGGGCCAACCGATGCCGGCGCCGACGCCACCCAATGGGGCGGGCGCATTTATTTAGGCTTCCAGACCGGTTCTTTCGCCCAAGAGTTGGATGGCCTTTCACCTAACACAACTTATTACTATCGCGCTGTGGCGATTGACCCGGCCGGCGTCTCCTGGGCTCCCACTTCTGAGTCTTTCGCCACCGCGACCGCCTTCGCCTCGACGGTCACAAATTTGCCTGCCGCCAGCGTCAGCGCCACTGCGGCCGTCCTTTCCGGAACCGTCCTGTCCACGGGCGGTGACGCTCCGACGGTCACGCTTTATTACGGGCCCAACAACGGCGGCGTTGTTCCTTCCGCTTGGGCGCAACATATCGTCCTCCCCGGCGACCAAAGCGCTGGCTTTGCCCAAGCCATCACCGGTTTAATCCCAAATTCCACCTACTATTTCACTGCCATGGCCAGCAACGAATCGGGCGTAACGTGGGCGGCTCCCGCAGGTTCTTTCGTGACGGCGCCGTCGTCTGGCGCCCCGCAGAACCTCATTTCCATCCTGACCGGCCGGGCCGACAACGCTCGCGACGGCCAGAACACAAACGAATCCGTTCTCACACTATCCAACGTCAATACGAATACGTTTGGGCGGATATTTTCCGATCCGCTGGACGGCTATATGCTCGCGCAACCCCTGGTCATGGCCAACGTGACGATTCCCGGCCAGGGCGTTCACAACATCGTTTTCGCCGCCACCGAACACGACGATGTTTACGCGTTTGACGCCGACCGTTCGGGGCCGCCCTTGTGGCATGTTAGCTTCCTCAACCCCGCGGCTGGAATTACCGCGGTGTCCACCACGAGCGACCTTCAGGCCTCGACGTCGCCCGGTTTTTACGGACCGGAAGTCGGTATCAGCGGAACGCCCGTCATCGACGGCGTCACCGGAACCCTCTATGTGGAGGCCAACACAAAGGAAGTCTCCAACGGCGTCACAAACTTCATCCATCGGCTCCATGCCCTGGACGTCGCCACCGGCGCCGAAAAGCTCGGCAGCCCTGTCGTGATCGCGGGCGTTGTGCCTGGCGTGGGCGACGGCTTTGATCCGCTAAAAGGCGTCGAGTTCCTCCCGGCCAAACAAATGAACCGGCCGGCATTGTTGTTGGCCAATGGCGTGGTCTGCGTCACGTTTACGTCGCATCAAGATTTCTCGCCCTATCACGGGTGGGTCTTTACCTACGACGCCTACACGCTGCAGCCTTTGGGCGTTTTCAACACCACTCCGAACGGCTCCGACGGCGGCATCTGGCAGGCGAGCAGCGGCCCTGCGGCCGACGCCCAAGGCAACATTTACCTTGAAACCGGCAACGGCACGTTCGACGCCGCCAATCAGAATTTTGGCGACGCTGTGATCAAGCTCTCGCCCTTCAATGGCTTGAACCTTGTCGATTACTTCGCGCCCTACAATCAGTTATATCTCAACATTCAGGACCTGGACATCGGTTCCGCCGGCTTGATGCTCCTGCCCGATTCTGTCGGCAGCGCGGCTCATCCACATCTCCTGGTGGCTGGCAGCAAGAGCGGCGTGTTCTGGCTGCTGGATCGCGACAACCTTGGCAAATTCAACTCCGCCGCCGACACCCAGATCGTGCAGGAAATCTCCGGCGCCACCGGAGGCATGTGGGTCACCCCCGCCTATTTCAACGGCGCGATTTATTACGATGCGAATGGCGACAACGTGAAAGCGTTCGCCATTTCCAACGCGGTTATCAACACGAGTGCCTTCACAAAATCTGTCAACACCAGCAAGTATCCCGGATCGTCGCTCATGATTTCAGCCAACGGAATCAGCAACGCCATCGTTTGGGCCATTGATTCCTCGGGCAACCAGAGGAGCCCCGCTGTTCTTCACGCCTACAACGCCACTAATTTGGCCGGCGAGCTTTACAACAGCTCCCAAAACGCGGCGCGCGACAACCCCGGCAACGCCATCAAGTACACCATGCCCACCATCGCCAACGGCAAGGTCTATGTTGGGACCACCAGCCAGCTTTCCGTTTTTGGCAATGTCTATAACATCGCCCTGCCGGTCATTTCGCCCAACGGCGGCGTTTTCACCAATCAGGTCACCGTCACTCTCTCCTCCGTCGCCCAAGGCGCGCAAATCTACTACACGCTCGACGGAACTAGTCCCACGACCAATTCCACGCTCTACACCGGCCCCATCGTTTTGGGCAGCAGCGCCGGCCTCCAAGCCATCGCCTATGTTCCCGGGCAGGGCGCCAGCACGGTGGCGCAAGCCACGTTCTATAGCCGCGCCTCGATCGGCTCGGGGACCGGTTTGCTCGGCCAGTATTACGCCAATACGACGTCCGATGCCCCGTTTGTCGGGACCCCGCTGACGCGCGTTGACCCTGAGATCAACTTCAATTGGAACACCGCCTCTCCCGATCCAAGCATTGCCGCGACCGATTACACCGTGCGCTGGCTTGGCCTGGTCCAGCCGCAGTTCAATGAGACTTACGCTTTTTCCACCACGACCGATGACGGCGTCCGCCTCTGGGTCAACGGACAGGAACTCATCAATGAATGGACTCCGCAATCACCCACGACCTGGAGCGGCTGGATCAATCTTCGCGCCGGCCAACTCTACAGCCTGGAAATGGATTACTTTCAAGCTCAAGGCGGAGCCGTGGCGGAACTTCAATGGAGCAGCCCATCAACCACCTTGAGCGTCGTGCCCTCGACGCAACTTTATCCTTTGACCAACCCGCTCTTCTTGACGCAATCAGCCGCCCTCACCAACGGCGCCTTCACCATGCAGATTTCCGCTGTGCCCGGAACCGCTTACGTCCTGGAAGGGTCAGTCGATCTGATCCATTGGGCCCCGCTGGTCACCAACGCCGCGACTGCTCCAGCCATGACGCTGACCGATCCCAACGCTGGGGCGCTGCCGTGGCGGTTTTATCGCGCTGTTCAGCAACCGTGAGGCGCCGCGCCTCCCTGTCATCTCGCGCCTTGAAGACGCGACTACGACGGGCATTCGCTTGGCGATGCTGCGCCGAGTCGCTTCTGCCTTTGAAAAATTGGGGGGGAAATCCGGTTCGTCACCAATCGTAAATTGCATCAGTGGCAAAGACGAATCTCAGGCCGTGTGCAATTCGCGAACGTGGGCCACGTCACGGCCTGAGACGGGCCGGAGCTGGTTTCCGTTGACCGTGGCGACGACCAAAGTTTGGCCGTCCAGGGTTGTGAATTCGACTTCGTAAGCCGTTTGACCCTTGTGGATGTGAACAATGGTTCCGACATCTCCTGCTTGAGCCGCTCTGGCGGCAGGTCTGCTGTCAACACCACACAATCGTGTTCCTTGTGCATCGTTAATCCTCCAGAGGATACGCGGTGATCAAGCGTGGGGCAACCTCTCCAGGGTCCAATTGCCAAACCGACCGAACCGCGGTGACCGGCCACCGGGCGTGTTCAGGCCTCCTTCGACTTGATAGCGCGGTCCGAAGCCGGTTTCCTGCGCCCGTTTCACTTCATGCGGAAGGCCGCGCATCAAAGGCTGTCGAGAAGAATTGAATCAAATTGAACCGCCTGTGCTCCGACGCCCTCCGACCGAGCCGTCGGCAAGAAATCCCTTTGCGCGGCGCAGAATCCTGCGGCTCCGATGCGCCACCCACGACCTGATTTGGCTTCCGTCGCCGCGCATCGGCGTTAACCTGCCGGGGTGAAGCTCCTTTTTATCGGAGACGTGGTGGGCGAGCCGGGACGGCGGATTTTGCGCACGGTTCTGCGTGCGCTGCGCAAGACACACGGCATCGATGTCGTCGTGGCCAACGGCGAGAATGCCGCGGGCGGGGCGGGTATCACCGTCAATACCGCGGCCGAAATCTTCCAGGCGGGCGTGGATGTCATCACGACCGGCGACCACCTTTGGGACCAAAAGGAAGTGGCCATGCTCCTCCAGACCGAGGCGCGCTTTCTGCGCCCGTTCAATTACCCCCCGGGAACCATCGGCCAGGGCAGCCTGGTCTGGCGCGATGGGCCGGACGCGCCGGCGGTCGCAGTCCTCAATTTGCAAGGCCGCACCTTCATGCCGCCGTTGGAAAATCCATTCCTCTGCGCCCGCGCCGAAGTGCCCCGCCTGCGGCAGATGACGGCCATCATCTTTGTGGATATGCACGCCGAGGCGACTTCCGAGAAAATCGCCATCGCCCGGATGCTCGATGGGCAGGTCAGCGCGGTTGTCGGCACGCATACCCACGTCCAGACCGCCGATGAACAAATCTTTCCCGGCGGCACAGCCTACCTGTCGGACGCCGGGTTCACGGGCCCGCACGAAAGCGTGCTTGGCCGCGAAATCGCGCCCATCATCGAGAAGTTTTGCGCCAACACCCCGCAGCGTTTCGGCGTCGCCACCGAACGCATCTTCCTGCAAGGCGCGTTGATCGAAATCGACGAAAAGACCGGCCGCGCCCGCCGCATTGAACGGATCAACGAACCGATGCCGCCGGTTGAAGAGTCGAGCCGATAGGGCGAGTGTAAGTCCTGATTCCAAGCTGATTGCGTAAATCGGCTCGGGCAAGATTTCTGCGGACGGCGACGCCTCTGAGCTTAAGTTTTTCCCCCTCCAAGCCGATAACCGAGCATCGCTTGGTATGATTGGCGGCCCGGCCTGTGCGAGCCGTTTGCCCCGACACGATCAAGCAGGCACGCAATGAACGCCGAAAAATCTAATGGCCATCTGGCAGTCGATTCCCAACAGGAATTACTGGATGCGCTGTTGGAACACACGACGGACCAAATCTATTTCAAGGAGCGGGATTCCCGCTTCCGCTACTGCAACCAGGCCGTCTGCAAACGCTTCAACCTGACCCGCGACCAGTTGATCGGCAAGACGGACTTTGACTTTTTCGACGCGAGCCATGCGATGCCCGCGTTTGAGGACGAGCAGGCCATCGTGCGCACCGGGCGTCCTGTGATCGATAAAATCGAGCGTGAGATTCTCAAAGACGGCGGCGAAGCCTGGGCCTTGACGACGAAGCTGCCGCTGCGCAACAAGCAGGGGGAAATCATCGGGACGTTCGGCATCTCCAAGGATATCACCTCGCTCAAACAAGCCGAAGCCAAACTGGAGGCGATGACCAAGCAGCTTGTCGAAAGCTCGCGGATGGCCGGCATGGCTGAAGTCGCCACCAGCGTCCTGCACAACGTGGGCAACGTCCTCAACAGCGTCAACATTTCCGTCCAGGTCATTTCCGATAAAATCCGCGAGTCCAAGGCGGCCGGCCTCGCCAAAGCCGTCGCCCTGATGCGGGAGCATGCGGATGACCTGTCTCATTTTCTGGCCGAGGACCCGAAAGGCAAACAGCTCCCCGGCTACCTTGTCGGCGTCGCCGAACGTTTGACAGAGGAGCAGGCGGTGATTCTTCGCGAATTGTCCGAGTTGCGCAACAATGTTGAGCATATCAACGAGATTGTCGCCATGCAGCAGGCCTACGCCCGAGTCGCGGGCGTCCAGGAAGCGCTCGCACCGCGCGATCTGGTCGAGGATTCCCTCCGGCTCAACGCGGGCGCCGTCGCCCGCCATAACGTCCACGTCATCCGCGATTTCGCTCCCGCCCCGCGCGTCCTGGTCGATCGTCACAAGGTGTTGCAGATTCTGGTCAACCTCATCCGCAATGCCAAGTACGCCCTGGACGAGCGCGGCCATGAGGACAAACAAATGACCATCCGCATTCGGCACGATAGCGTCTCCGGACGGGTTGCCATCGCGGTTTGCGACAACGGCGTCGGCATCCGCCCCGAAAACCTGGACCGGGTCTTCGAGCATGGCTTTACGACCCGGAAAACCGGCCACGGCTTTGGCCTGCACAGCGGCGCCCTGGCGGCCCGCGAATTGGGCGGCTCCCTCATCGCCGCCAGCGACGGCCTCAATTGCGGGGCCACGTTCACCCTTGAGCTTCCTGTCGCGCCGCCGGAGGCCCTCAAATGACCCCAACCAGCACAGAAAAAAACCTTCGCATTCTCGTCGTGGACGACAATCGGTCCATTCACGACGACTTTCGCAAAATTCTTTGTTCCCGCGTGGACAGCGAACTGGACGACGTCGAAGCCGCCCTTTTCGAAAGCCCCAAGACCCACGCGCGCCGGCCGCCTTTTCAGGTGGACTCGGCCTATCAGGGCCAGGAAGGCCTCGCCCTGGCGCAAAAATCCGTGGAGGAAGGACGGCCTTACGCTGTTGCTTTTATTGACATCCGGATGCCGCCCGGGTGGGACGGTGTGGAAACGACCGCCCGCATTTGGGAAATCTGCCCGGATTTGCAGATCGTCATTTGCACGGCCTATTCCGATTATTCCTGGAACGAAATGGCGGCCAAGCTGAGCAGCCCGGACCGTCTGGTGATTCTCAAGAAGCCGTTCGACGCGGTTGAAGTCCTCCAACTTGCCTCCGCCCTCACCGAGAAATGGCGTCTCGTCCAGGAGGTCAAGTCGAAGATGGACCACTTGGAAAGTCTGGTCCAACAGCGGACGAACGTCCTCCAGATGGAAATCCAGGAGCGGCGCCGCGCCGCCGAGGCCCTCCGTCAAAGCGAGGAACGATACCATTTGCTTTTCCAGAAGAATCCGCTGCCGACCTGGCTGATCGATGTCAACACTCTGGGGTTTGTCGCGGTCAATGACGCCGCCACGCAAAAGTACGGCTACAGCGCGGCCGAGTTTCAGGGCATGACCCTCAAGGATCTGCTCCTTCCCGAAGATTTGCCTGCCGTCCTCGAGCGCTTCAGTCCCGAGCGCCGTCACGAGCCGGTGGTTGGAGTGGTCAACCGGCATCGCAAAAAGGACGGCACGGTGATTTTCGCCGAAATTCTCTCGCGGGTCATTGTGGTTGATGGCCGCGAAGTCAAGCTCGCCATTGCCGAGGACATCACCGAACGCAAGCTCGCCCAGGACCGCATTCGGGACCAAGCCGCCCTGCTGGATTTGGCGAGCGACGCGATTGTGGTCCGCGATGTCGATGGCCGGGTGCGTTTCTGGAATAAAGGCGCCGAACGCCTCTACGGCTGGACGTCGCAGGAGGCTGTTGGCAGCGACACCTCGAAGCTTTTCACCAAAGAGGACATGCGCCAGGTCCGGGCCGCCGAGCAGGAATTGAACGCCCGCGGCGAGTGGGCGGGCGAATTGCGCAAGCGCACCCACGCCGGACAGGAAATCTTTGTCGCCAGTCGGTGGACGCTGCTGCGCGACGAGCAGGGCAATCCTCGGTCCATCCTGATGATCAACACCGACGTCACGGAAAAGAAGAAGCTCGAGGCTCAATTCCTGCGCGCCCAACGGATGGAAGGCATCGGCACGCTGGCCACCGGCATGGCGCACGACCTCAACAACATTCTCGCCCCGATCCTGATGTCGGCCGGCACGCTGCGGTGGGATATGTCCCCGCAGGACAAGGAACTGGCCATCAGCCGCATCGAAACCAGCGTCAAACGCGGCGCGGCCATCATTCAACAGGTCCTCACGTTCGGCCGCGGCATCAACGGAGATCGCGTGCCCGTCCAGCCCAGCGAAGTCGTCGAGGAGGTTTGCAAGATCGTGACGCAGACTTTTCCGAAGAACATTGTCATCGAACCTGTTTTGGGGCCCGGCCTTTGGCCCGTCGTGGGCGACCGCACTCAGATTCATCAGGTCCTGCTGAATCTGTGCGTCAATGCCCGTGACGCCATGGCCCAAGGCGGACGGCTCGGGATTCTCATTGAGAACGTCAAACTAACGGAGCCCAAGGCGGCAATGCCCGCGCCAGCCCAGCCCGGCCATTATGTCCGGCTGCAGGTCAGCGACACCGGCTGCGGGATTTCGCCGAGGGACCGCGAGCGCATTTTCGATCCGTTCTTCACCACAAAGGAAGTCGGCAAAGGCACCGGCCTGGGTCTTTCCACGGTTTTGGGCATTGTCAAAAGCCACCGTGGGGCGATCTCGGTGTCAAGCGAAGTGGGGCAGGGTTCGGTGTTCGAGATTCTTCTGCCCGCGTCGGCCGAGGCGGCGTTCCAAGCCGCGCCGATTGCGCCGAAGAGCCTGCCGCGGGGAGGCGGAGAAACCGTGCTTATAGTTGACGATGAGCCGGACATCATCTCCGGCATGCGTGTCGCGCTCGAAAACTGCAATTATCGGGTCCTGGTGGCCAAGAATGGCCAGGAAGCGCTTGACCGCGTCAAACTCAGCGGGCGCGCTGTCGATGTCGTCGTGACCGACATGATGATGCCCGAAATGGACGGCATGGCCCTTATCCGGGGTCTCCGCGAAGGCAATCCAGATCTTCGCATCATCGCCTCCAGCGGCCTCAGCGCCGATGCGGGGGGGCGCGGACGCAACCAGGAACTCCTATCCATGGGCGTCCAATCCTTTCTCAGCAAGCCCTACACCGCCGAGAAACTGCTGACGGCGCTGCACGAACTGCTTCACCCCGCCAACGTCCCCAGCCAGCGTGCCGCGTGAGTTTGGCCGCCCAAATCGGCTTGCCCCCAGGCCTTATCCATGCGATTTAAATACTCCCGGTGGAGAGGTGGCAGAGTGGTTTAACGCGCACGCCTGGAAAGCGTGAGCGCCTAATAAGCGCCGGGGGTTCGAATCCCCCCCTCTCCGCCACTGAGTTTCAATTATCGGTGTGTTTCCTGCCCTTGGCGCCGTTGGCTTTGGCGCTGCGCGAATTGACTTCTTCTGCAAAACTGATAGAACGTTGCCAGTCTCTTTTGATTCAATGCAACCAAGTCCGCTCAGGGCCGACCCCCCCGAACGCGCCCGTTTTGGCAGCCCGCGTCTCGCTTTTTGCATCTGCCTTCTGACCGGTTTTTTCTCGCTTGCGCTCTCTTGCGCGGTTCCCTCTTGCGCCGCGGCCAACCTGACGGACGTCCTCACTTACCACAACGACAATGGCCGCACCGGGCAAACCTTGCATGAAGAAATCCTGACGCCCGCCAATGTTAACTCAAACCAGTTTGGCAAGCTCTGGCTGCTTCCCACGGCCGGGCAGGTTCGGGCCGAGCCGCTCTACGCCGCCGGGGTCGAGATTCCGCATGTTGGCTGGCGCAACATTCTCTACGTCGTTGATGAAACGAACGATGTCTATGCCTTTGACGCCGACAGCACAAACCTCTACTGGCAGGTGTCCATGCTCGCCACCAACGAACGGCCGGCGGACAATCCCAATTGCTTCACCTCGAGCTTTCCGCAAATCGGCATCACCGGCACACCGGTCATCGATCGCCAACTCGGCTCCAACGGCGTCATTTTCCTGGTGGCCGACAGCCGCGACGCTTCCGGCGGCTATCACCAGCGCTTGCACGCCTTGGACATCGCGACGGGCGAAGAGCGTGTTCCGCCGGTCGATATTGAGGCGAAGTATCCCGGCTACGGCGACAACTACACCAATGGATTTGTTATTTTCGATCCCCATCGCTATATGCAGCGGGCCTGCCTCTTGCTGGTTAATGGCATCGTCTATATTGGCTTTTCCGCCCACTGCGACCAGCATCCGTCCACCAGTTGGTTGATGGGCTACGACGAAAACACGCTCGCGCAAACCAGCGTCATCAACCTCACTCCCAACGGCGCCCAGGGATCCATTTGGAATTCGGGCGGGGGGCCGGCGGCGGACGCGGACGGATCGATTTATGTGACGTTGGGCAATGGGACTTTCGATTCCGTCACCAACGGAGACGGCTTTCCGATCGCGGGCGACTACGGTAACTGCTTTGTCAAACTAACGGCCTTCAACCACATCCTCGCCGTCTCTGATTATTTCGCCATGTATGATATCCAGTATCAAATTTACGCCGATATAGACCTCGCTTCCGGCTCTCCTTTGGTTCTACCTCCCTTGACCAACAGCCAGGGAATCGTCAAGAATCTCGTCGTCACCGCCTCCAAGGACCAAAACATCTATCTTCTTGACACGACCAATCTTGGAAAATTCAACCCAACCAACAACTGTGTTTACCAGGAGTTGTCCCGCGTCTTCACCGGGACCAATGGAGCGTCCTACGATGGTTATGGCCGGGCCGGAGGTGTCTGGGGCAGCGGGGCGTATTATAATGGGGCTCTCTACTTCGGCCCCGTCAGCGGTCCGGTGACTTGCTACCCAATGACCAACGCGCTCCT
>Ga0070741_10019174_pt1 | contig 10962 bp, 9 predicted proteins | sample Coa_R1_4_FD_66440 | JGI IMG/M metagenome (GOLD analysis project Ga0070741, IMG submission 66440) | Surface soil microbial communities from Centralia Pennsylvania, which are recovering from an underground coalmine fire - Coalmine... | ecosystem: Environmental > Terrestrial > Soil > Unclassified ...
ATCTACAGCACGGGTTGGGTGCTGGCGATGCTGCTGTTCTTCTATTGGGTGGTGGAGGTGAAGGGATATCAGAAGTGGACCTTCCCGCTGGTGGTCGTGGGCGCGAACTCCATCTTTATATATTCCGTCGACCAGGTGCTGCGCGGCTGGCTGAATCGCGCCGTGGGTGTCTTCACATTCCAATACGAGTGGCTGGGACAGTTCGCTCCGGTAGCGCAGGCGTGCACAGTACTGTTGGTAATGTACGGCATGTGCCACTGGCTATACCGGCGGAAGATCTTCTTCAAGCTGTAACCACGCAATCTATTCGATATGTAGCGTGATCATGGCGTCCTCTTCGGCGCCTCGCCTGCGCCGAAAGAGCCGCCAGCCGCCAAATGCCAGTCCGGAGATCGCGCAGAAGATCAGCAGAATTCCGATCAGCTCGAAAGCCTCGATGACCAGGTGCCCGATGTTGTCGCGGTGGGTGGGCACATATTCGTCCGTGGTCAGGTTGGCCTTGTAGCGAACCTGCGCCAGGAGAGATTCGGCGGCGTCGTTGTTCGACGGACCCAGGACGGCGGCCACCAACGGACCGCTGCGCTTCGCCATCAGGTTCGGAGTTTTGTTGAAATCTTCGAGGCGCTGCCGTGCTATCAGCTGGTTCGGGTACTCGAAAAGAGCCAGCGTCATTTCGCCGGCCGGCGTCCGGTATCGTGCGACCTGGGCCTCTGCGCCCTGGTGAAAACCGGCCGTGGAGGGCGAGATTCCGGGAGCGAATCTTGCCAGACTGGCGGGTCCGACAACATAGCGTTCCGAGTTCGTCACCAGGTTCGAAGACGGCATGAAACCCGGCAGGGACGGCAAGGGCGAGGAATCGACGTTCTTCAATCCGGCCGCCACCGCTACAAGCTCGGCGTTATCCGGCTTGTGTCCGGCGAAGGAGAGGAGGTAATTATTGTGGACGAAGAGCAGACCGTCTTTCGTTTCGGCCGCCAGTTCCGCCAGTTTGGACGGAGTCGCGTCGGCCGGACGCTGCCATTCGAACGTTCCCAGCGCGCCGGTTGCATCCTGCATGCGCCACGCGGTCACGGTGAACTTCTCGCCTTCACCTTCGTAGGTCGCGGTTTCGCCCTGCTGGAATCCGTACTCACGCCAGAGCGGCTGATCGGCGAGTGTCACAGGTGCGGCCGACGTGCGCTGGTATTTGCCGAAATCGTCGGGAAGAACCGCCGCCGATATCGTGAGAGAGAAAAGCAACAGGGGGATTAGTGGTGCGCCCCTTCGTAATGAAATCAGCCGCCGGTGAACGCAGATAACCGCCGATAAACATTTCCATCGGCGTTCATCGGCGTTCATCGGCTGATCGCTGAAAGACTTATGCGCCATGACACTTTTTATATTTTTTGCCGCTGCCGCAGGGGCAGGGATCGTTGCGGCCTACCTTGTCGCCCTTGATCACCTGCTTGTTTCCGGAGGAACTGCCGTCGCCGCCCACGAACTGCAGCTCAGCCATTTCCTTTTCTTTTTGACGCTGGATATTCTTGGTGAAATCCTGGATCGAGGCCTGGGCTGCCTTCCGCTGCCGCTCCTGTTCGGCTTCGAGCTCCGCTGCGTCGTCCTCTTCCTCCTCCTCGTCTTCGTCGCTGGGGAACGGCAATACCGGGGCCGCGGTTTCCGGTCCGCGCGTGATTTGCAGGAAGAACAGGTAACGGATCGTCTCGTCTTCAATCCGATCCATCATGTCCTGGAACAGGACGTACGATTCCTTCTTGTACTCGACCAGCGGATCCTTCTGGCCGTAGCCGCGCAGCCCGATGCCTTCCTTCAGGTGGTCCATCGAGAGCAGGTGGTCCTTCCACTGATCGTCGATCACCTGCAGCATGATCATGCGTTCGGTCTGGCGCATGATATCGGCGCCCACCAGGTCTTCCTTCTCCTGGTATTTCCGCGACAGGCGCTCGAAGATGAAATCCTCGATCTCGATTCTGGTCATGCCCGCGAGCTCGGAGGGCTCCACTTTGTGGCCGAACTGGCTGAGGATATCGGTGCGTAGCGTCGGCAGGTCCCATGTATCGGGATGCTGATTCTCGGGCGCGCGCATGTCGATGAACTGCTGCACGATGCCGCGCACCATCTCCATCACGCGCTCTTTCTGATCGAGGCCTTCGAGCAGATTGCGGCGCATGCCGTAGACGGCCTGCCGCTGCTTGTTGTTGACGTCGTCGTATTCGAGCAGGTGTTTGCGGGCTTCGAAATGCTGCGTCTCGACGGCCTTCTGCGCGGCCGCTATGCGCTTGGTGATGAGCTTCGACTCGATCGGCACGTCTTCTTCCATGCCGAGCCGCAGCATCAGCCGCTGCATGCGCTCGCCGCCGAAGATGCGGAGCAGGTCGTCCTGGAGCGAGAGGTAGAAGCGCGAACTGCCGGGATCGCCCTGACGGCCGGCGCGACCGCGAAGCTGGTTGTCGATACGGCGCGACTCATGCCGCTCGGTGCCCAGAATGTGCAGCCCGCCGAGCGCGACCACTTCGTCGTGCTCCTTGTCGGTAACCTCTTTGTGCCTGGCCAGAATCGATTCCCACTCTTCGCGCGGAAGCTCGTCTGGATTGACGCCCTGCTTGCGCAACGCTTCGCGCGCCGTAGACTCGGGATTACCACCCAGCAGAATATCGGTACCGCGGCCGGCCATATTGGTCGAGACCGTTACCGCGCCCTTGCGGCCCGCCTGCGCCACGATGAAAGCCTCGCGTTCGTGATTCTTGGCGTTAAGCACCTCGTGCTTTACACCCATACGCTTGAGGATGCCGGAGAGCCGCTCGGATTTTTCTACCGAGATGGTGCCGACCAGCACCGGCTGCCCCTTCTCCTGGAGCGTCTTGATCTCCTTGGCTGCGTTGCGGAACTTCTCTTCTTCCGTGCGATATACAACGTCCGGATTCTCGATGCGCACCATGGGACGGTTGGTAGGGATCACGGTCACGTCGAGTTTGTAGATCTTGCCCAGCTCCGCCGCCTCGGTTTCGGCCGTACCGGTCATGCCGGACAGCTTCTTGTACATGCGAAAGTAGTTCTGGAACGTGATGGTGGCGAGCGTCTGGTTCTCGCGCTCGATCTTGACGCCTTCCTTGGCCTCGACCGCCTGATGCAAGCCATCCGACCAGCGGCGGCCGGGCATCAGGCGTCCGGTGAACTCGTCGACGATGATCACTTCGCCGTCCTTGACAACGTAGTCCTTGTCGCGCTGGAACAGCACGTGCGCCTTCAGGGCCTGCTGGACGTGGTGGTTGATCTCGATGTTGGCGGCGTCGTAGAGGTTGCCCATGTTGAGCAACTTTTCGACCTTGAGTACGCCCTCCTCGGTAAGCGCCGCGGTCCGATGCTTCTCGTCGACCGTGTAATCGCCGGTGGTGTACTTTTCGCCCGGCTCCTTGCCCTCGATGACTTCGCCGCGCTCCAGCTTGGGGATGATACGGTTGATCTTGAAATATTTGTCGGTGGATTCCTCGCTCGGACCGGAGATGATCAGCGGGGTGCGGGCTTCGTCGATGAGGATCGAGTCCACCTCGTCGACGATGGCGTAGTGATGGCCGCGCTGGACGCAATCCTCCAGCCGGAACTTCATATTGTCGCGAAGGTAGTCGAAACCGAACTCGTTGTTGGTGCCGTAGGTGATGTCGGCGTTGTAATTGTCCTGCCGCTCGCGATCGTCGAGATCGTGCACGATCACGCCGACGCGCAGGCCCAGCGCCCTATAGAGGCGGCCCATCCATTCCGAATCGCGGAAAGCCAGGTAATCGTTGACGGTGACGACGTGCACGCCCTTGCCTTCGAGCGCGTTGAGGTAGGAAGGGAGAGTGGCGACGAGCGTCTTGCCTTCTCCGGTTTTCATTTCGGCGATTTTGCCGTGATGCAGGACGATCCCGCCGATCAACTGCACGTCGAAGTGACGCATTTTCAGCACGCGGCGTCCGGCTTCGCGGACGACAGCGAAGGCTTCGATGAGCAGATCGTCGAGTGTGGCGCCCTGGGCGAGTTTTTCTTTGAATTCGATGGTCTTCGCGGCGAGGTCGATATCGGAGAGGGTCTGGAGCTGGGGCTCCAGGTCATTGATGGCGGCGATCGTAGGCCGCAGCGATTTGATTTCGCGATCGTTTTTGGTGCCGAAAACCTTAGCCAGGACTGCGTCAATCATATAAGAGGTCTCATAAAGGAGGGAGATCCAGTTACTATTTTACCGCGTGCGCGGAAGAGGGACCCTCACCCTATGAGACGTGGACGGCCGGTGGAAATAAGCGCAATGGCTACGGAGTGATCTGCCGATCCGCCGTACGAACCACGCTCACAGACGCGATGTCCAGCGTGACAGAGAGGCCTACCGGCGGATCGAGCGCGGCGGCTGTCTTGCCCATCAGATCCATTGCCGCGTGGCCGGCGAAGCTCGCGCGTCCCTCCTATCCGGTGATATACGGAGAACACCGACGCGAGTTCAAAGCCGGTCGGCACCATCCACGTGCTTTCCGACGCACGCGCCACCGCCGTGAACCAGAGAACTGGCAGGAAACCGCCCGTGAAGGAAAGACCAGTGGGAACAATCGGATTATGTTCTCTACACTATAAGTGAGAGGCAAAAGGACAAATGGGCAAGATCACGAAAACCGACGACGAGTGGCGCAAACAACTGACGCCCGAGCAATACGCGGTCACACGCTGTCAAGCCACCGAACCCGCTTTCAGCGGTGCTTACTGCGATCAGCACGACCCCGGCACGTATCGGTGTATCTGTTGCGGCGAGCCGCTGTTCAGTTCCGAGCAGAAGTTTGAATCGGGCACGGGATGGCCGAGTTTCTGGGCGCCGGTCAAGGCCGAAAACGTCGCAACCGAGACCGATAGCAGCCACGGGATGACGCGCGTAGAAGTGCATTGCAGTAATTGTGGCGCGCACCTGGGCCACGTATTTCCGGACGGGCCGCGGCCCACCGGGATGCGCTTCTGTATCAACTCGGCTTCGCTCGATTTTGAGAACAAAAAGTAGCGTATCGGACTGTCCGGGACCGCACAGCGGTTTCCCATGAGCGAACACGAATGCCCGAGTCGGCGACCGTGATCCAATAACATGCGGGCGGATACCCGATTGCAACCGTGCGCCATTATGGCGAACCAGGAACACGTGCGCGAGATGATCTCCGGCCGGCTCGATCCTGAGTATCTCCGGCAAAAAGAAGCCGCCGGCTGGCGAGTGGCGGCTGTCGAATGGGTACGCGAGAACGAGACGCCGTCGCCCGACACTCCGGCACGGCAAGAGATTCCCTACGGCATGCGGATAGCCGCCGACTGTCTCCATCTGGAAGAAGACGCTTCAGAGGTTCAGGCCATGATGCTGATGCTCGAGTTGATCATCCAGGAGACGCGGATGCCGCAGGTGGCGGCGGAGTTGAACCGGCGCGGATTCCGCACCAGAAACGGAGCCGAGTGGAGCCCGGTGGCCGTCTTCAACCTGCTGCCGCGACTGATCGAAATGGGGCCGCGGATCTTCTCGAGCGACGAGTGGATCGAACGGCGCCCCCGCGTGGCCAACGCCTCATAGCTTCCTGTCGAGGTCCTGTCCGACAAGACCATACTCCGGGCGCCCGTGCGCGTCTCGATTTCATCCGGATCCTTTACCGGGTCCTGGAACTCGATATCCCCACTGGAATCGCGAATGGACTTGTGCGTGGCGGTGCGGACCATCTGGATGTGGCCCGAACGCTCCCGCGTCCACCGCTGTCAACTCGGGAATTCCGGATCAGCCGGATGGCCGGCGCGGCATCGTCGCCGGGCGCGTTCTCCAAGTGGTATTCCCGCGCCTTATCGGAGTGGACGAACGATCGCCGCTTGCCGCCGGGACGGAAGTGCAGATGTTGGACCTCCACGCGCCCGGCATATCGAGACCGCACCGTTCCAGCAACGCAGGCACGATATGGACCTGGCTGACGCGGGCATCCTGCCGGCGACGTTACGCGATGCCCCCGCCACGATGCGATCAGAGGCACCCGCACCGTGCTGTCCACGATATTTCCGGCCTCATACGTCGGGTGATGCCCGGCCGCGGAATCACCCTGATCGGCCGGGCAGAGAATCAGTTTGAAGAAGTGGAGTTGGCTACCGGCGAGGCGCTGTGCGGGTTGAACGTGCGAAGCTTAATGAAAATGGGCAGACCCACAAAGGCCTGCCCATTGAAATCCAGCACTGCTACTGAACTACTTCGTATCTGCGGTGATGCCGCCGCCGGCCGGTTTGCGCTCGGCCTTGATCTTCTTGGTCTGAAGCGCTTTTTGCACCCAGTCGTCGGCCGTCTGGATGTCCTTCTTGTACTGCTCGGCATCGTCGTCCAGGTCGGCGCGCTCGCGGATGAGCAGGTTCTCATACGCCATCGCGTCGTCGTATTCTTTGTCGATCTCGAGCGCCTTGTCCAGGTTCTTGATGCCTTCGTTCAGCACCGGAAGCCACTGGGCCTTCAGCTCCTCTTTCACCTTCTTGTCCTTGATGGGACCGGGCTCTTCCGGTTTCATACCCAGCTTGGCGCGCGCCGCTCCGTAGACCGGATAAAACTTGCTCCACGTAATTACACCCAGCGTGTAGTAGGCTTCCTTGTTGTTCGGATTGGCGGCCACCAGTTTCTCGTACCACTGCTTAGCCTCGTCGAACTTCTTCTCGTTATAGTAGAGCGAGGCGATGGATGCAATGGCAACGTCGTTTTTCGGATCCTGAGACAGGACCTTTTGAAACTGGTCGTGGGCCGCATTGGCCATCTGAATGTTCTCGGGCGAATCGGCGCCCGGAATGTACTGGCTCATGTACGCGGTTGCCAGATAGAGACGGGCCGTCGGGAAATTCGGATCGAGTTCGACAGCCTTCTTGAAGTTCTCGACGGCTTGCGGATACTGCGCGTTCTTGTAAGCCTGTACGCCCTTGTTCAACTGATCGCGGGATTGGAGCTTCTGACAACTCGTTCCCAGGAGTGCCAGCGTGGCCACTCCCGCAGCGATCGCAACTTTGCGCGTATCGATCATACTTATTGTCCGGCCTCCACTTTTGCGGTCATCAGGCCCACTTTGTCGATGCCGGCGCCGTGGGCGATGTCGATCGCCTTGGCTACTTCCCTGAACTCCAGATCGTTGTCGCCCTTCACGAACACCACACGCTCGGCACGGGTCTTGAAGATCTCTTCCAGGCGCGTGCCGAGTTTGCTCTCATCGGTCGGCTCCTGGTTGATCAACATCGACTTGTCCTTATTGATCGTGATCACGACGGTGCGGCTGTTGTCTTCCTGCACCTTCTGATTCGGGGGCGGCGGCTGCGGTACCAGCGCCTCCAGGCCCTTAGGGGTCAGGGGCGTGATGACCATGAAGATGATGATCAGCACCAACAGCACGTCGATCATCGGCGTCATATTGATGTCGGCTTTCGGGCCCTTTCCGGACCCGCCAACTGCCATTCCCATAGCAAATTACTCCTTTAAGAAACCTTGTCTTGTCCCCCGGACCTCTACTGTCCCCCGGGATTCGCCGGCGCGGCGGCAGGCGCTGCTGCTGGCTTATTCTTTTCTTCGATCTTGTCCGTGAGCAGGCCCAACTGATCCACGCCCGCGGCGCGAAGGTTATCGACCACGTCGACGACTTTCTGATATTTCGCCCGCGAATCCGCGCGCACGAACACCATCTTGTCCAGCCGGTTGGTCAGCAGATCCTTTACCTTGGGGGGCAGGTCTTCGGCCGGCATCTTGGTGGTGCCGAGGAACGTCCCGCCGTCACGCTGCACGGCCACAATGATGGCGTCGCTCTTGTCGGCGGCCTGCATGGCAATAGGGTTCTTGCCCTTGTACATGTCGACCGTGATGCCCTTCGACAACATGGGCGTGATGACCATGAAGATGATGAGCATGACGAGCATCACGTCCACCATCGGGGTGACGTTGATATCGGCTACAGGAGGCGGCGCTTTGGCTTTCAGCTTGGCCGTATCCTTGGTTGCCATTGTGGATGACTTTTCCATGTTTTCTCTCCACGGGAACTCGGTGGAAACGGGCGCTCCAATGCTGGAGCGCCCAGGTTCAACTCGCCGGATTCCTGATACTGGCCTGAGTTACTTACGGGCGCCCGCGCCGCGCTGCGACCGCTTCAGGAAGTAGTCGATCAGCTCGGAGCTGGAGTTGCCCATCTCGACGTCGAATGCTTCAATCTTACCGGTGAAGAAGTTGAACATCCAGACGGCGGGGATGGCCACGAAAAGGCCGATGGCGGTGGTCACCAGGGCCTCGGAAATACCGCCGGCCACAGCGCCCAGACCAGTCGACTTCTCGGTCGAAATTCCCTTGAACGCGTTGATGATGCCGACGACCGTTCCGAACAGTCCGACGAACGGTGCGGTGGACCCAATGGTCGCCAGGCCGCTGACGCCGCGCTTCAATTCCGCGTGCACGATGGCTTCGGCACGTTCCAGCGCGCGCTTGGAGGCTTCGATCTCTTCACCTGGAATTTCCGCGCTCATCTGGTGAGCCTGGAACTCCTGCAGACCCGCCACGACGACCTTCGCCAGGTGGCTCTTCTTGAACCGGTCGGCAATCTTGACCGCTTCATCGAGCTTGCCTTCGCGCAACGCACCAGCAACCGCCGGCGCGAACTGCCGGGACTGCTTGCGCGCGGCGCTGTATGCCATCAGACGGTCGATCATGACGCCGATAGACCAAGCCGACATGATGAACAGGCCGATGACCACCGCTTTGGCCAGGGACCCCATCTGATTCCAGAGGGAGCGAGGATCCCAGTTCACCCCGCCGCTCTCTTGTAGTAACATTAACGCCCAAACCTGCAATTGCAGAAACATTGTTTTTTTCTCTCCTGCGAGTTGATTGATTTGCTACCGGCTGCCGCCGGCCGCCTACATTACCTTTAGAAGCCGGCTTGCGCCGGGAAGTTCCAAAGCGTTCGAGGGCGGCGGTGGCGCCGACAGATCCTTGTTATTGGCTCAGCGTGAAATTCACGTCGATCTGAGTCACCACTTCCACCGGCTCGCCGTTAAGCAGAGTCGGCTTATAAACCCACTGTTTCACCGCTTCCAGTGCCGCGGGCACCAGCAGCGGGTGACCGGTGGCGACGGTGAGATTCTGAATCGTGCCATCCTTGCCGATGATGGCGTTAAGGCGAACCACGCCCTGGATGCGGGCCTGCTTGGCCAGCGGCGGATAGATAGGCCGCGGCTGTTTGATCAGCAGCGCCTGTTGCACGTTACCACCAACGCGGATGCGTTGCGGAGTGGCCGGCTTCGGCTCTTCCTTCTTCGGCGGAGGAGGCGGAGGAGGCGGAGGAGGCGCCGCGCTCGGCACCGAACCAATGATTCCGCCGATCACGCCGCCGGGGGTGCCGCCAGGCACGCCACCCGGAACGCCGCCGACCACGCCGGCTGCGCCGGAACTGGGTGGTGGCAGTTCGTCTTCTTTAATCACCGCGACTTCTTTGGGGATCACTTTGGGCGCCATCAGACGGCCGGCATCGAACTGGCGCGGGATCACTTTAATGACTTTGACGGGAGCGGCCGCCGGCGGCGGCGGAGGTGGAGGCGGCGGAGGCGGCGCCACCAGGAAGCTCGTCAACTGCCCTTTCGGAAGAGCGTCGAAGTAGATCATCGGGATGATCACCGCAATCCCGATTAAACAAATCTGACCAAAAAAGGATACCAGTACCGTCCAACCTCTCTTGGTCTTTCCGACTCCTTCTACAAATGTCTGTTCAAACATAGGTTCGATCCTCTAATTCCGAGACCGGAACCCGATAGTCCCGATCTCCCTACTTCGCCGCCTTGGACGGCTTACGCGCGACCGCCTGCTGCGGCTTGGGCGAAGCCACCGGCTTCGCGGCAGCCACCGCGGGCTGCGGGGAACTCTTCCGCCGGCTGTCGCTGTAATTGTGCCAGAACAGAACGATTGGACTGGCCACGAAAACCGAAGAATAAGTTCCGATTATTATACCCACGACCAATGCAAACGAAAACCCGTGCAGTACTGGGCCGCCGAACAGGAACAGTGCGATCACCGTCAGGAACGTCAGGCCGGACGTCATAATGGTCCGGCTCAGAGTCTGGTTCACGCTCCGGTTAATCAGCGACTCCAGCCCTTCGCGCCGCGACAGCTTCAAATTCTCCCTGATCCTGTCGAAGATTACGATAGTATCATTCATCGAGTATCCGACAAGAGTCAAGAGCGCGGCGATTACAGTTAAATCAATTTCCTTCCCGAACAGCGAAAACAGCCCGATGGTGATGATCGTATCGTGGAAGCACGCCACCACAGCCGCCACACCATAGATCCATTCAAAACGGAATGCGATATAAACGAGCATTCCCGCCAGAGCGTATAGAGTAGCTGCGATCGCTTTCGCGCGCAACTCGGCGCCTACCTTCGGACCGACCATATCCACGCTACGCACGTGGTAGGGCGCCAGATAACACTGCTGCTTGAGAACGTTAATTATATTCGAATTCACGCCAGGGACAGCGGAGAGCTGATCCAGACTCGCCAACAATCCCGAGCGCGGCGGCGTGTCGCGGAAATTCAGCATATCCGCGATCAGCTTCTGCAACTGCTCTTCGTTGAGCTGTACTCCCGCGGCTTGCAACGGGTCGCGCAGTTTGTCGAGCAGCGATTCGCGGGTGGCATTATTGAGATCCAGTTTGCCGCCACCCTGTCCGAACGTGCTTTCAAGAACGTCCGCCATTGTCTTGCGGTTTTGGTTGAGGAGCCGTTCCTCCTGCAGTTCCGTGCTGATCAGCACGAGATCCTTGTCGTTGATGTCGTTGACGTTCTGGACCACGACCTCACCGCGCACCTTGCTGCCCATGGCGGAACGGATCTTCTCGATCGGCGGAGCCCCGGCCCACTTGACCGTCATGATGGCGCCGCCCTTGAAGTCGATACCGTACTTCAGCCCGCCATGCAAGGCGATGCTG
>Ga0070741_10019175_pt1 | contig 10961 bp, 11 predicted proteins | sample Coa_R1_4_FD_66440 | JGI IMG/M metagenome (GOLD analysis project Ga0070741, IMG submission 66440) | Surface soil microbial communities from Centralia Pennsylvania, which are recovering from an underground coalmine fire - Coalmine... | ecosystem: Environmental > Terrestrial > Soil > Unclassified ...
GGTATTCTCCCGATCCTGGCAAGGATTGTGGAATGCGATTAGGCTGAAACTGTTGTGGCACAATTTGCGTCACGTAAACATCATTTCCGCCTAATCAACTCAAGACTGGGGTTTAGTTATGGGCGTGCTTAATCGTTTCTATCATCGCTTAAAAGGTGTTGTGTACAAGGACGCCATAGAGCGCGATATGGACGATGAGATGCGGTTTCACATGCGCATGCGCGCTCAGCAGTACATCGATCAGGGAATGACCCCTGATGAAGCTCGTCGAAAAGCACTGAGACAATTTGGCAATCTGGGCGTGATAAAGGAAAGAGGTCGCCGCGTCAAAGGAGGAGGACTTATGGAAGAATTTCTGAAAGATCTGCGCTATGGCACGCGAATGCTGGTTAAAAATATTGGATTCACCTCTGTGGCAGTGATAACGCTGGCACTGGGAATCGGCGCGAATACTGCAATATTCAGCGTCGTAAACAGCGTTCTGCTGAAAAGATTGCCATATAAGGAGCCAGATCGAATTGTCCGTCCGTATTGGCGTTGGGTGCAGGGCGAAACTATCGCTGTAACTGCCGCTGGATATGACTTCTTTAGACAGGCCACCTCATTTGAACTAACTGCCGCTTATGCTGGTTCAGGCGGTGGATTCAATTTGCTGGGTGGAACACAGCCGTTACGAGTAACTGGACAGGCGATTTCCAGGGACTTGCTGCCTGTGCTTGGTGTGAATCCAGCGCTTGGCCGCAATTTTACGAACGAGGAAGATGCTAGGAATGGTCCGTGCGCGGCAATCATCAGCGATGGTTTGTGGCGCAGTAACTTTGGTGGTAATCCTGAAACACTGGGCAAATCGGTTGAGCTGAACGGGCAAAGTTGCACGATTGTCGGTATTTTGCCGGGGGGTTTTCAGTTCGATGACAAAGTCGACGTCTATATACCGTTGCGACTGCAAGTCAATCCTTCGGACAATGGTCATAACACCGATATGATCGCTCGTCTAAAGCCGGGAGTCACGATTGAACAGGCGCAGCAAGAGATGGATTCGATGCTGCCGCAATTCCGCGCGCAGTATCCAAACCAGGCAGGTCCAAACGAAAGAGGCATTCACCTATACAGCCTGCGTGACTCTCTGGTCGGGGACGTCAGCAAAAACCTGCTGCTGATGTTTGGGGCAGTAGTATTTGTTCTCTTGATTGCGTGCGCGAATGTAGCGAACTTGTTACTGGCCAGAGCAACCAGTCGCCGTGGTGAAATGGCTGTGAGAATTGCGCTGGGAGCAGGTCGAGGCAGGTTAATCAGACAGCTTATGACCGAAAACCTGTTGCTGTCGATGATTGGCTGCGCACTGGGAATTTTTCTTGCCTATTGGCTCGTGCCTTTATTGTTAGCGATGAGTCCGGACTCGCTTCCGCGTTCGGCCGAAGTCCGCCTTGACGGTCGAGCAGTTCTGTTCGCAATTGGAGCTGCTCTGATTACAAGTATTTTGTTTGGGGTGGGACCGGCAATTCATTCAACCAGACTGGATGTCAGTAACACGCTGAAGTCAGCCTCGGGCAGGTCTTCTGGAAATAAGCTGGGAGCCAGTGGCCGTGGATTACTGATGATTGCAGAAGTGGCGCTTTCTTTGGTGCTGCTCTCGGGAGCAGCGCTGTTAATCCGAAGTTTCATGAAGCTGAATGGAGTTGATCTCGGGTTTGATCCAAGAAATCTGACGGCGATGCAGATTTCGCTTAATTCTGTAAAGTACCGCACTACAGCGTCGGTTGTTGATCTGGAGCGAAGAATTAACGAACAGATAGCACACATTCCGGGCGTGGTCGCTGTCGGTACTGTTCCCGGACTGCCGATGCAGGCTGGGTTGAATAACTATGTCTATCCGGAGGGTACAGACCCACAGAGCGGGCAGTCTGTAGAATCTCGAGCGATAACGACAGACTATTTCGAAGCGATTGGGATTCCTCTTATCAGTGGTCGAATGCTGAGCGAGGAAGATGCAAAATCGCCACAGCCGGTTTGTGTCATAAACCAGACGCTTGCGCGGCGCTTCTGGACAAACAGCAATCCGATTGGAGCCATGTTGATGGTCGCTAACAAGCCTGTTCAAATTGTGGGAGTAGTTGGCGACATAAGAGAAAAGTCGCTTGGGCTATCGCCGTTTGCAACCTTCTATCGGCCGATTAATCAAGTAGCTGATTCAATGACAACAGCTTCTAACAAATGGTTCCTTACTTCGTGGGTGATTCGGACAAATGGACCTATCCAGTTGAACCCGACATTGCGGGAGATCGTAAGAAACACCGATCCGGATTTACCGATAGCGGGCATCTATCCACTGACCGACGTGATTTCGAAATCAATAAATACCAGGCGTTTTCTGATGATTCTGATGAGCGCATTCGCAGCACTTGCTTTGGTTTTAACATCAATAGGACTATTCGGAGTTATCAGTTATCAGGTCAGCCAGCGTACACAGGAAATAGGAATCCGCATGGCATTAGGCGCGAGCGCCGCAAGGATTCTCAAACTGATTGTCGGGCAGGGAATGATACTGACGCTGGTCGGATTGGTGATCGGACTACTTGCATCGTACTGGTTAACACAATTGATGACAGATATGTTGTTTGAAGTGACTGCGAAAGACCCGATGACGTTTGCCGTCATCTCTTTATTGCTGATCGCGGTTAGCATGATGGCGTGTTTGATTCCCGCAAGGCGAGCTATGAAAGTCGATCCAATGATTGCGCTCAGATACGAATAGCGGGGGAATACGGACTGTCAGGTAATCAACGGAACGATCGTAATCAACGTACCGAATCTGGCGAAATCCGCCGTGTTGTGTGTCAGCAGGTGGGTGATGTTGTGAACCAGCATCGTGGCAACGATATTGGCGTCATGGACCTGTTTTCCACCGAATTTTATGCTACGCAGCAAATCCAACAGTTTGTCGGTCACGGACTGATTCTCCTCGGCCGTCGAAAATCGGCTCTGGAAATAAATGATATCCGACTGAAGAGTTGTGGTTGATGGCGGATAACTGAACTGTTGTGGCTTCGTAAGCGTCGCCAGATATTCACGTATGACCTGACGGCTGATCCACAATTCCGATCCTGCGTTGTAATGATCTATGATCGCCTGTAGAGCCACCCCATGAAGCGGCGCTGATTTAATGTTCGCGTAGACAAGAACGTTAGTATCTAAAAAAATCTTATCAGCGCCCATCTTCACCATACAAATCTTCACGACGAAGCGAAAGGTTTCCGGGCCAAGGGCCAACGTCGCGGACGGGAAAATCAAAAGGCAAGGATGACCCCTGACGGCCGGCCGGCAAAGGCTCCAAAACTGCTCGATATTCGCCCGGTTGTAGATCGGGCGGAGCTTCGCCGGTCAAATGGCCGTCGGGCGTTACAGTTATGTTTGTCTCGATAGTTGCCATATATCTTTTCATCGCAAATTGGGACTGCACATGATTATACATCATTTTTTGCAGTCCCTATCACGGTCACGAATGATGCACCGCACTTTACTCAAGGTTTCTTTTGAGTAGCGGGCGGAGCCGCGCCTGACGGAACAAGCCACAACTCTACTTCGAGTTTATCGCGCTGCCCGCCGTTTACAGTCGTGATCTTAGTAGAATCGATCAAGCGTTTTATCAAATGATCCTTGGCCCGCTTTGCCTCTGCGTCGGCCTCATTCTTGCCGCCATAACTCACGACGTAAGCTTGCGCTAAAGGGTTTTCCTGTAATTCCATCGCAAAGTTATCAAGAGCCTTCTGCTCCTGTTCTGCAGTAACTTTGCCATAACCGCCAACCTTTCGAGACAGCGGCTTTTTGGTAACATCAGTCGAAACAGAAGATGTAGTACTGCAGTTCCGATCATATCCGCCCAAATCGACGGTCGCAGTCACCGTTTGATCGCCCAGGCCTTTTGTTTCGATTTGAATTGAAGAGGTTCCCTGACCCGAAAGGATCGATCCTGCGGAAACAGCCCAGTTGTAGGTGGGGCTTACATTCGGGTCACCACCTTTTACCGATGCGGTTATCGCAAGAGTTTCCCCTTCGTTAATCGTATCCGGGCCGTTCAGTTTGATGGCCGGACAATTCTGAGAATCACTATGGGTTACGACGATATTGGACGAATACCTCCTCGCAGGGAATGCCAATACCACCGTACTGCAAAGCAAAGTTAACACACAAAGTGTGAGAAAAAGCGAACGCTTCATTTAGAGCCACCTCCGAAAGTTTTTGGAGAACGAAGCTGCTTAGGATTCTAAAGACGCAAGGACAACAGACGTCTTGGAAATGCAGAATCACAACCTGCAACTGTCAACATATTAATGGTAGGAACTCGCTGTATCAACAAAGAAAAGTTGAGTGAGACGCTGCGACTCTGTATTGGGGCTATTCCATAGAAAATCTATATGAGCTGCTGATTGGGCGAACACGTCCGTTCACCCTCCGTCGTTGGATGAGAGTTATTTAGTTCTTGACAACACTGCCCTGGTGATAGCATCATTCCTATAGATAAACTATGGAACGCCGCACGTGATATTTTTAAGCATAGGCTCTTCTGAGGTTGTATGGGACGATTAGGCAAGTTCTGGAGGCTCGTACTCTTTCTTTTTGGCAGGAATCACTTTGATCAGGAATTGCAGGAAGAGATGCAACTGCATCTTGAAATGAGTGTTCAGAATAATGTCGATAGTGGGATGACACAAGATGAAGCGCGTCATTATGCTGCAAGGCGATTTGGAAATGACCTCCTGATCCGAGAGAGGTCGCGAGAGGTTTGGCTCTTTTACACATTGGAGATCCTGGCTCAGGATCTCAGGTACGCCGCGCGCGTTTTGGTCAAGAATCCCGGATTCAGTGTTGTTGCAGTAATCGCTCTTGCATTAGGTATCGGAGCGAATACTGCAATCTTCAGCATTGTTAACGCTGTGCTTCTACGCCCATTACCGTTTGCCCAGCCCGACAAACTGCTTTATGCATCAATGTTTGATCTTCGACTCGGTAGTTCGTATGGATTCTCTTATCCGAATTTCAGAGACATCAGTTCGGAAAGCACGCTCTACGAAAAAATGTCTGTGGTCACGACCGGGGGATTTACTCTCACGGGAGATGGCGAGCCTGTTCGTTTATTGGGAGAACTGGTGTCCACAAATCTTTTTTCCATGCTTGGTGTCACGCCCAAGATAGGAAGAGATTTCCTGCCTGGCGAGGACAAGCCAGAAAGCGACAATGGGGCGCCGCCTGTTATATTGAGTGAGGGGCTTTGGCGAGATCGATTTGGCTCTGATCCAGGTGTTCTTGGCAGGATCATCAAACTCAATGACAACAACTATACGATTGTTGGGGTAATGCCGCGAGGATTTCAATTTCCGGTAGGATCACAGACGATAGATCTTTGGACAACATTTTCCTACCTGTCTACTCCTTCAGGGGATTCCACGCCCATAACTGAGCAACGCGGTTACGATGCGTTTGACCTCTTTGCGCGATTAAAATCGGATGCATCTGTTGCACAGGCGCAGAGCGAAATGGATGCAATCGCAAGCCGCCTGGAGCAACGATATCCTGATAAGGTGCGAATATGCGCATAAAAGTCAAACCAATGTATGAGCAGGTCGTTGGGAATATCAGGCCGGCGTTGCTGGTGTTGTTTGCGACTGTTGTTTGCGTGTTGCTGATTGCATGCGCGAACATTGCGAACCTGCTTCTCGCAAGAGCAACAGCAAGACATCGCGAGATCGCGATCAGGTCAGCGCTGGGCGCTAGCCGCCACCGCGTTATACGGCAGCTGCTAACCGAAAGCATCTTATTATCCATTCTTGGTGGCGCGCTTGGTATAGTTGTCGCTCTTTTCGGTATAGACCTTTTAATTGCCCTGGGCCCAAAAGATATTCCTCGCGTCTCAGAGATAGGAATTGATGGCAGGGTTCTGGGATTTACAATTCTGGTGTCAGTAATTACCGGGACGATTTTCGGTCTTGTACCCGCAATCCAAATATCCAAAACTGACCTGACGGAGTCATTGAAAGATGGAGGACGCAGCGGCAGTGGAGTGCGCGGAAACAGAACTCGAAACGCGCTTATTGCCAGCGAAGTGGCAGTGGCCCTCGTTCTGATGATCGGTGCCAGTCTGTTGATTAAAAGTCTGGTCCAACTGGAGAACGTCGATCCTGGATTTAACCCCCATAACGTTCTGACTGCCAGAATTAGCCTAAGCACCGCAAAATACAACGATGCGGCGCAATTAGAGTTTTTCCGAACTTTAATATCACAGACCGAGAGGGTCCCCGGCGTGGAATCTGTCGGAGCGATTTCTCCTATGCCGCTGAGCGCAGCTCAAATCGGGGTCGATTTCGATTTGGAAGGTCAACCGGCCGAACCCGGAGCGCATAAGCAAACAAATCTGCGGTTCGTAACGCCCAACTATTTCAAAGCCATGCAGATTCCGCTTATTAAAGGACGCGATTTTGACAGTCATGACCTAGAGTCATCTACCCCAGTCGTGATTGTCAACCGAGCTCTTGCCGAGAAATATTTTCCCGGTCAGGATCCAATCGGCAAGCGGATAATTCCAATTATCAATAATCGCGACGGAAATCCTCCTGCGCGTCAGATTGTAGGTGTTGTAGGAGATGTCAGGCATCAAAGCCTGGCGACTGACTCGGGAATGGAGACATATATTCCATACGGTCAATTTCCAATGGGAACGATGACATTAATTATCCGTGGCAACGCAGATACACAGTCGACCGTGGCATCGATTCGACGTGAAGTTGGGGGACTCGATCCCACCTTACCTGTTTATGAAGTCAAGACCCTGGATCAATATGTCGCCAGTTCGACGCAGGAACAGAAATTCAATTCGTTTTTGTTAGCTGTTTTTTCCGGCATAGCGTTGGTACTGACATCGGTCGGATTGTACGGAGTGCTTGCCTACGCCGTAACTCAGCGAATACATGAAATCGGAATAAGAATGGCTGTCGGCGCCAACACACGTCAGGTGTTCAGGATGGTCATAGAACAAGGCATGAAGCTTGTCATGATTGGAATATGCATTGGCCTTTTCGTCGCCGTCTTATCAACGAGGATACTCAGCACACTGGTATTCAAAACCTCCACGCTGGACCCGTTTTCGTTTGGAGCAGGGGCGGCGATACTAATCTTGATTGCGCTGCTGGCTTGTTTCATACCGGCATGGCGCGCGTCACGAGTCAATCCGATGACAGCTCTTCGATATGAATGATAAATCGTGATTTGATCTTTACAGAATCATGACGGTTTAGCGCTGGACTGTCGGTTTAATGTTAATTGCAGCCCAAAGCCGATTACCAGCGTCGCAAGTATCGCGACCGCGAAGGTTGAGGTCGGGCTGGTTATCCCATGTTTCGATATGGTTACCATGCAGGCAGCGGCCAATAGACCTGAGATCAAACCTAAAACGGCAGATCTTCCTATCGAAGCATTTTTTGCGGCAATAGTTGATGCGATCACCGCAACGCCAAGCGCGGCTCCGAATACCAGAGTTGTTGACCCGAGCATAGGTTCAGGTTGGGGCTCGATCATTGGCGGCAGCTCCATTTGATTATGTCTGAGAGCCGCGATAAGCCCAGTTCCGAACATGCAAATCGGCGCAGCCGCGATGATGCTAACCATCTCTGCTGTCATTCGCGCGAGTGTTTTTCTTACGTCGGCTTGCACATCTTCTCCCAGAGTTTAGATAGTAGTGCGCACACCTAAACTGATGCAACTTTTACGACGAGAAATCCGTCAATGTTCAATTGTTATTAGGACCGGCAAGGAAGGAAATATCCGCCGGTCCTGAAATGAATTTTCACGAATTCGAACTACCTTCTCCGTGCACGATTGAGACAGCGGTCGTGTTCTCTTCTTGCTTCATTCTCGGCGCGTCTGCGATCTTTGCCGCGTAATGATCTTGCGCGATTCATGGCATCTCGGAATTGTTCGTTGCATCTCCTGACTTCTTCGCGGCGGCGATTTTGACCGTAGCCGGTCGAGACTCCAAGGCTGACAAAACATAACAACAGCAACAACAACGTTACAAAACGTTTCATCGATTTTCCCCCATAATTTAAGCGTTCCGAAATGAATTCTGCCAGGACGATGGCCATGATGCTCTGTCGGGCCACAAATCGCAAGAGATTTTCGATTGCACATCGCGACCAAAACTTTATTTCGCCAGCGAGTTTCCTACGAAACACTGATGTACCAAATCTGATCCTAAACGACTGACGACGGTATCCGGAATGTCCGATTCCTGGAATTCGTGAAAGTCGAATTTGATAGTGCCTGGCGGTTCACCGGCCGGATTTACTGTAGCCAGCACGTATCCGTAAACGTTAGTCTTGGCCGTTTTTGCCTGGTTTGAATTCGGAGGCAATGGATACCGAACAGCTCCCGCCGTTCCGATGATCCAACCCGGCAATACTCCTCCATGAGTGCGCCAATATTCGGTGTTGAAGATTCCATCCATAAAGTAATGCGAATGGCTGGCCAGGACGTACACCTTCTTACCTGTTTTCTGAAGAGCCAGTAGTCGAGCGTATACCCGACGGCCGGTTGCTTCACCGGTTGGGTAGTCGCTCATGCTGTGAACGAACGCAATGCTGTCGGGAAGAGCTTCGTGCATGCCCACTACAATAGTATGAACGCCTGCGTCTTTTTCGTCGCTCTGCAGAACTTTGGTAACCCACGCCATCTGATTGTCGTCGAATTGATCGGTGGTCGCATTGTCCATCGTGATGAAGTCGATACCATCCTGAACCCAGTGATAATACGTTTTGAGCAAATGATCATTGGGATCATCCTGCAACCGTTGCTGCTTTAACACTGGTGAGTTCAGCCAATCTGCAAATTGAGCTATATACTCGCTCCGCGTTTTCGGTGGGATCGATTCGTGATTGCCCATTGCGAGAAATACCGGCATTGTGAACGGAGATATCTGATGCTTCAGAAAGTCATTCCACGCACCGCTTTGATAATCATAAATCGTCATCGTGCGGCCTTTTGGAAGCATATCTTCGTCGTATTCGTAGATGGCCCGGAAATCGCCAAGGTGCCAGTAAAAGTTCGCTTGATGCTGGGCCGCAGCTTTCGCAATCGCGGGCATGACAACATCGCCGCAGTTGCGGGAATCGCCGGAAACCACGAAGTGCCATTCAGCGGGACCACCCGTCTGCAAATGTGTCTTTAGGCCAAAAGGTTCGACAGGTTCTCCTTTTGAAATTGTCGTTGCGAGCACGAAAGAAAAGATCGCGAGCGCAAGCATGACTGATTTGAATGCTCTCAATTTTATTCTCATAAGCTAACCTTTTGTTTGTTCTATTGGTCATCGTATTTGCTTGTGACCGATGCCATCGGGTTTGATTAGTCTAATTCTTTCCGAGACTCTTACAAGAGTAAATAAGATCATAACTCCGTCCGGTCAGTCCGGGAGTAGCAATAGAATAAAGCAGAAACATAGGCTATAATCCGTCCATCGAACTAATGTGGTCCTCTGCTCGGAAAGATAATCCTCTATGAAACTTGCTAAGATGTTTGTTGTTCTATCGGCAGTTTTGTGTTCTTTGAGTTCCATTGCAGCTAACGGCCAAAACCAAAAACAGGCTGTCCCGGTGATAATTCATGCCACCGCGGAGGGTGTCGCGGTTGCTGCCACAGATACAGCGGATCTGAATTCTATCCTCGATTCCAGCGGAGCAACAGCAGCCGAAGCGTTCGATACAAATCAACGGGAGTTCGAGAAGATTATTGCCCATGTTCGCTCGCGTCTTGGTACGAATGTAGAAATTATCAGCTCGGAACCGTCACTCGCAAATTATGGCTCGACGAGACCATCCACGGCGCCGTCCAGCGATGTACGAAGGGACTTCACCGTCCGAATACATAAGACCGACAGACTTTCGATCTCTAAGGCGCTTGACTCTCTTTCTGAAATGAACTTGAGGCCCGATCTGAGATACTTCAGCTCTGAGGAGGGAAAGACCAGGGCCGAGGCGCTTCGGTTGGCAACCGTAGCGGCCAGAAATAAGGCTGACGCAATGGCATCTGCGCTTGGAATGAAGGTCGTCAGGTTAGTTTCCGTGGAAGATCAAGGAGCTTTTCCGCGAGGATCCGGGGGATATATTAATAGTCAGGCACAAATTGTTTGGCCCACAACGCGCAACGCCGACATGACTCCGGACAGCGGTTCGGGCTCTTCAGGAGTTTGGTATACGAAGCCGGAGATAAGTGTTTCAACCTTTGTTACAGTTATTGTTGAAGCTGCGCCATGATTGATCAGAATCCTGATCCTTGCCTTCAGGCAAGTTTCCCGATGGTCCACTCTGGAAAAAGGGAGAATCATATGGTTCCTCGAAAAGCAACGCTATTGAGTGTTATTTTATCGATAGTTGCGTTTGCAACCTTGGCAAACGCTCAGAACGCCGATGGCACAGGTCAGCGGCGACTATACGGACGACTGCCGAGGTTGATCTGACCATTATCGCCGACTCAGCGCGATTTGAATGCCGGATAGTGTCGGACGGCGATACAACCGAACACGCCGCAGCCAAAAGTAACGAAGAATTCAATAAACTATCGGCGCTTATTCATGAACGCCTTGGAAAGGGTATTGAAATTCAGACGGAATCATTTTCCTTTCAGAACGCAGCAGGACGAATGCCGTCAATAGAGCGGCAATTCGCAGTAAAGCTGGCGACCGTTGATGTGCCTGCGCTTACGCGGCCTTGGACCACATTAGGTGAATTACAAATCCCCACGACTCTTTTGTACAGCAGCAGTGCGGAAGGGAAAGCAAGGATCGAGGCTGCAAACAACAGGGCAACCGCATCATAAAGCTGGAGCCGGAAAGGGGTTTATGGCATAGTAAAGTAACGAGGCAGGCAAAGAATCTGATTCACGGAGCTGTTTACAATGCCATCAGAGACCTCTCGAAG
>Ga0070741_10019176_pt1 | contig 10961 bp, 15 predicted proteins | sample Coa_R1_4_FD_66440 | JGI IMG/M metagenome (GOLD analysis project Ga0070741, IMG submission 66440) | Surface soil microbial communities from Centralia Pennsylvania, which are recovering from an underground coalmine fire - Coalmine... | ecosystem: Environmental > Terrestrial > Soil > Unclassified ...
CGCACCTGGATCACCAATTGGAACGACGAACCCAAGCCATTCGTCTGGCACAAGACCGCCGACGACATCCTCGACAGCCTCGCCTCCTACTGCGCGCGGATCAACGACTCAGGTCACTAGTCGACCACCTCGTGGGGGTAGAGGGAGCGGCACGAGAAACACCACAATTCGGCCTCCTCCACCCGGGTCGACGACCCCGGCGTGTCCCACGACTCGGGGACCACGTAGATCCGGTGGACGTAGATCAGCTCGTCGTCCTCCCGGGCGCAGTTCTCGCACACGCGGTCCATGTTGCGGAACCGTACCCGGCGGCGCACACTGGTCGGACCGCCGGCAGCCGTGGGGCGCTGGACGGATGAAGGAGGCCAGCGATGGCGACCAAGCTGACGGCTCCCGCCGTGCGGGCGCGCAAAGGCGGCGACCCCCTCGTGATGGTGACGGCCTACGACGCGCCCGGCGCGCGCATGGCCGACGAGGCCGGCGTCGACCTCATCCTGGTGGGCGACTCGCTGGCCATGGTGGTGCTCGGGTACGAGGACACGCTGCAGGTCACCATCGAGGACATGGCCCACCACACGGCGGCTGTGGCCCGGGCCCACCCGCGGGCCATGGTCGTGGGCGACTTGCCGTGGATGAGCTACCACCTCTCGGTCGAGGACTCCGTGCGCAACGCGGCGGCACTGGTGCGGGCCGGGGCCCAGGCCGTGAAGCTGGAGGGCGGCCGCAAGCGGGTGCCGATGGTGTCGGCCATCATCGACGCCGAGATCCCGGTGATGGGCCACGTGGGCCTCACCCCGCAGTCCGTCCATGCCATGGGCGGGTTCAAGGTGCAGGGCAAGGAGGTGGGGGCGGCCGAGGCGCTGGTCGAGGACGCGCAGGCGCTGGAGGCGGCCGGCTGCTTCTCCATCGTCCTCGAGGGCGTGCCCGACGCGGTGGCCAAGCTGGTGACCGCGTCCGTATCGATTCCCACCATCGGCATCGGGGCCGGGCCGTGGTGCGACGGGCAGGTGCTGGTGTTCCACGACGTGCTCGGCATCGAGGACCGCATCGTCCCCAAGTTCGTGCGGCGCTACGCGTCGTTGCGGTCGGAGGGGGTTGCCGCCTTGGCCGCCTTCGCCGACGACGTGCGGGCCCGTCGCTTCCCATCCGACGCCGAGAGCTACCACCTCACCGAGGAGGCGACGCGCGCCCTGGGGTTGTACGGCTCCGACGGCGACGCCGTGTCAGCATGACGGGGTGAAGCCAGAGGATCTCCTAGCGGCACCCGCCAACCTGCCCGAGCCGCTGCGCGACTACCTCTCGCGGGCCTCCACCGAGTCGGGGCGCCGGGTGCTCAACTGGGTGGTCGGGATCCTGCTGGCGTTGGCGTTCTTCGCCTTTCTCGCCGTGGGCGCCAACCGTCCGGCCAACCCGTCGCTCGGCGCGGTGAGCACGACCACCACCACGCTGCCGGCCAAGGCGTCCCGCATGGCCGGGTTCAACGAGGTGCGGTTCTACGTGTCGCAGTTCGCCGGGTTCGTGGGCGGCGCCGGCTCGGGCGCCACCTCGGCGTCGGGGCCGCCGGTAGGGCGGCCGTTCTGCGGGGTGCTGGCCGACACGCCCCAGCAGCAGGCCACGGGCCTGATGAACCAGAAGGACCTGGCCGGCTACGACGCCATGGTCTTTCGCTTCGGGGCCGACACCAACACGTCGTTCTTCATGAAGGACACGAAGATCCCGCTCACGCTGGCGTGGTTCGACAACCAGGGCCGGTTCCTGGCGTCGGTGGACATGGTCCCCTGCCCGGCCCGGGTGCGGAACTGCCCGCAGTACGCGCCGCCGGGATCGATCCGGTTCCGGTATGCGCTCGAGGTGGCCCAGGGCGGGCTGTCGAAGCTCGGGATCGGGGCGGGGAGCACGATCGCGCTGGCCGGGGGCTGCTGAGGCGCCGCCCCGGCCGCCTGGCCGGCCGCCGGGTCCGCCGCCCACACTCCACTCTGCTTCTCGTAACGCCTACGCCCACATAGGCGGCGCCAGCGTTACGAGAATGCCGCGGTCCGGTCCCCGCCCCCCATGGCCCGCCCGGCTCGCGGTGCTCGCCGGGCGGTCCCCGCCCCCCATGGCCCGCCCGGCTCGCGGTGCTCGCCGGGCAGGCTGTTACACCCGGTCGTCATACTCGTCCCCATGTACGAATCGCCGAGGTCGAGTACCATGACCAGGTTCCAATTCACCCTGCCCCGGACCGACCGGGGCCCCGTGCGCAGCGTCGCCGGGTCCACAGGGAGGTAAAGGCCTTTGCGGCCCTACGAAGTCATGGTCATTCTCGACCCCGGCCTGGAGGAAGACGGCATCCGGGCCACGGTCGATCGGGCAACGGAGCTGATCCGCTCGCGCGGCGGCAACCCGGGCCGGGTCGATCGGTGGGGCAAGCGTCGGTTCGCCTACGAGCTCAAGCACCGCTGGGAGGGCTACTACTTCGTCCTCGAAGCCACCGCTGAGCCGGCGGTCATGGCCGATCTCGACCGGATGCTCACCCTCGCAGACGACGTGCTCCGCCACAAGGTGATCCGTCTGCCGGACGCGGTGGCTGGCCGGGCTCGCCCGGCTGTCGCCCCCGCGGCCGAGGAGGCAGCACCTGAGGCGGCGCCCAGCGAAAACGGAGCGACAGAGCAATGAGTGGGAACACCGTCACCTTGATCGGGAACATCACCCGTGACCCCGAGCTGCGGTTCACGCCCAGCGGGCAGGCCACGGCCAGCTTCGGCTTGGCCGTGAACCGGCGCTGGCAGAACCGCCAGTCCGGCGAGTGGGAGGAAGCGACGTCCTTCTTCGACGTGGTGTGCTGGCGTGAGATGGCCGAGAACGCCAGCGAGTCCCTCAGCCGGGGCTCTCGTGTCATCGTCACGGGCCGCCTCGAGCAGCGCAGTTGGGAGACGGCCGAGGGCGAGAAGCGCTCGCGCATCGAGGTCATCGCCGACGAGATCGGCCCGAGCTTGCGGTGGGCCACCGCTTCCATCACAAAGAACGAGCGCCGCAGTCCCGGCGAAGGCGGAGGGGGAGGTGGGGGCGGCGGCAGCCGTCCCGCCGCCAACGAGCCCGCGGGCGGGGGATACGGCGGCGGTTACGACGAGGAGCCCTTCTAACCCATGGCACGAAGCAACGATCGCGACCGCGGGAAGCGGGTCCAGAAGGAGCGGGACAACCGCCGGGGCGCCAAGAAGAAGATCTGCATCTTCTGCAAGGACAAGACCACCTGGGTCGACTACAAGGACGTCAACCTGCTGCGTCGCTTCATGAGCGACCGCGGGAAGATCCGCTCGCGCCGGGTCTCGGGCAACTGTGCCCAGCACCAGCGGGACGTGGCCGTCGCCATCAAGACGGCGCGCGAGCTGGCCCTGCTGCCGTACACGCAGCGCACGGTCACCGAGCGGGCGGGCGGCCGCGGTGGCGGCCGGGGCCCGGGCCGCGGTGACCGGGGCCCGTCCGAGCGCACGCCCGATGCCGATGCCGATACCGAAGCCACGCTCGGCGTGGATGCCGAGGTCGAAGAGCTCGATGTCGAAGAGCTCGACGGTGCCGAGGTCGAGGGTGTCGAGGTCGAGGGTGTCGAGGTCGTCGCTGCGGCCGACGAGGGGGAGGCGTAAGTGCGAGTCGTGCTCCGCACCGACGTCGACGGCGTCGGCAAGAAGGGCGACATCCTCGACGTGGCCGACGGCTTCGCCCGCAACTTCTTGATCCCGAAGGGCCGGGCCATCAAGGCCACTGACGGGGTCGAGGCCCAGGCCGCGGCCATGCGCCGGTCCCGGGACCTGAAGGACGCCAAGGACCGTGAGGGTGCGGAGACGGTGGCCCGCCGGCTGGTGCCCATGGTCATCCGCATCCCGGCCCGGGCCGGGTCCGAGGGCCGGCTTTTCGGTTCGATCACCGCCCAGGACGTGGTCACGGCCGTGTTCGACCAGGCCGGGGTGGAGCTCGACCGCCGGCGCCTGCACCTGGACGAGCCGATCAAGACGGTCGGCACCCACGAGGTGCCCGTGCGCCTGCACCCCGACGTGCAGTTCCGCGTCACCATCGAGGTCGTACCCGGCGCCTGACGGCGCCGCAACGCACCGACCGGCAACGCACCGACCGGCACCTCTCCGTCGCCAGCCGTTACGCGGTGGCTCGGCTGGTGGCGCGCGCCGGGCTGGCCGAGGAGCTCATCGCCCACGTGGTCGACCACCACAGCGTGGGCCACGGGGCAGAGCCGCGGGCCCGTGGCCAGCTCGTCCTCGACGCCGCCGGCCGCCGAGGCGATCCGAGCAGCAGGTGTCTCCCCGGCCTTGACACGTTCCGGGCGGTCGGACGGTGTTACACCCCCTCGTCATACTCCGCCCCATGCGGCCGAACTTCCCCAGCCATCCACCGCAACGGGCCGGCGGTACACAGGAACATCCCCAGCATTCGGGTCTAGCGATCCCCAGCACCGGCCCGCTTGGATTGGGCCTTCCCATGGTCCAAGCCCTCCGTGACACCAGCCGCCCCGCCCCCGGACAGGCCAGCGGCCGGGTGCCGCCCCACAACATCGAGGCCGAGGAGTCGCTGCTCGGGGCCATGCTGCTGTCACGGGACGCCATCGCCGACGCCACCCAGATCTGCTCGGCCGAGGACTTCTACCGCCCGGCCCACGCCCGGGTGTTCGACGCCATCTGCTCGCTCTATGCCCGGGGCGAGCCGGCCGACCCGGTCACGGTGGCCGACGAGCTGCGCCGGGCCGGCCTCATCGAGGACATCGGTGGCCCCGCCACCCTGATCTCCCTCCAGGCCAACACCCCCGCCACCTCGAACGCCAGCCGCTACGCGCGCATCGTCGAGGAGCATGCCCTGCTGCGCAAGCTCATCGGCGTGGCCGGCGAGATCTCCGAGCTCGGCTACCAGGTGCCCGAGGACGTGGCCGCCGCCGTCGACCAGGCCGAGGCCCTGGTGTTCGACGTGGCCCAGCGCCGGGTGAGCGACACGCTGCAGCCCATCAAGGAGCTTCTCTCCGCCAGCCTCGACCGCCTGGAGATGCTGTTCGACCGGGGCGAGTCCATCACGGGCCTCCCCACCGGCTACCACGATCTCGACGAGCGCCTGGCCGGCCTCCAGCCCTCCAACCTCCTGATCGTGGGCGCCCGGCCCGGCGCCGGCAAGACCAGCTTCGCCCTGGGCATCGCCGCCCACGCGGCCATGGAAGCCCGCCAGCCCGTGCTCTTCTTCAGCCTGGAGATGAGCCACCTCGAGATCACCCAGCGCCTGCTGTGCGCCGAGGCCCGGGTCGACGCCACCCGCATGCGCAACGGTCGGCTGTTGGAGTCGGACTGGCCCAAGATCAGCCACGCCATCGGCCGCCTGGGTGAGGCCCCCATCTTCATCGACGACAACCCCAACACCACGGTGATGGAGGTGCGGGCCAAGGCCCGCCGGCTCAAGAGCAAGCTCGGGGGCCTGGGGCTGATCGTGGTCGACTACCTCCAGCTCATGTCCGGCCGCACCAACGCCGAGAACCGCCAGGTCGAGGTGGCGGAGATGAGCCGGGGCCTCAAGATCCTCGCCCGCGAGCTGGAGACGCCCGTCATCGCCCTGTCGCAGCTCTCCCGGAACCTGGAGATGCGGGCCGACAAGCGCCCGGTCCTGGCCGACCTTCGGGAGTCGGGTTCGCTGGAGCAGGACGCCGACGTGGTCATGTTCATCTACCGGGACGAGCTCTACAACAGCGAATCGCCGGACCGGGGCACGGCCGAGGTCATCGTGGCCAAGCACCGCAGCGGCCCCACCGGTGTGGTGCAGCTGGCCTTCCTCGACCACTACACCCGCTTCGCCAACATGGCCCGGGTCTAGGGCACCCGAGCCCGCAGCCAGTCGACCACCAGGTCGATGGCCTCCCGCCGCCGCCCCTGCAGGTAATGGGGCGCGCCGGCCAGTTCGACGTAGGTGCAGTCGGCGGCTCCGCTCACCTCGGCGTAGGCGCGGGCCTGGTGCAGGCGGATCTCGGTGTCGGCCGTGGGATGGACGACCAGCGTGGGCACCGTCACCTTGGGCAACGAGTTCGCCATCGAAGCGGGGGACGACAGCCCCGACCACGTCGACAGCCAGGCCCGGGCGGTGAGGACGCGGGCCAGGCCGCCGAAGCCGAAGTTGCCGTCGAGGGGGTCGGGGAAGGCGAAGATCGACCCGAGGGGCCGGTCGTCGGGGTCGATGGTGGGGTCGAGATGGGCGGGGTCGGCCAGCGTCCGGTAGATGGTGAGGTAGCGCGCGTGCACGGCGTGGCGCCGCAGCCGGTTCCACTCGGCCGAGCCCCGCTCCACCGTGCGAGCCGACGCGCCCGCCGTCGCCCGGTCGGACAGGGCGGTCCGCGCCACGGCGTCCAGCCGGGCCACCCGCTCGACCTGGGCCGACCGGTAGCGGGCCACCCACTCCGGCGGGTACGACGACGCCGAGGGCCAGGGCCGCCAGCCGTTGGCCGGGTCGTACATGTCGAGGGATGGGTCGACGGAGAAGGGATCGGCCTCGTCGGTGACCGACGGGTCGATGGTCTGCAACAGGAACACGCCCTCGCCCGGGTGGGCGGCCAGGGCCACGAAGGCATCGCCCAGGGTTCCCCCGCTCGCCACCTGGGCGAAGGCCATGAGCGACCCGCCGCCCGAGTTGCCCAGGAATGCCACGGCCGACGGCGCCGGCCGGCGGGACCGCACCCACGCCACCGCCGTCTCGATGTCGACGACGGCCTGCTCGTGCAGGCAGTCGGTGTCGTTGTTGACGTACCGGGTGGCGAAGCCCAGCACCGCGTACCCGGCGGCCGCCAAAAGCGGGCAGGCGTAGTGCACGGAGAAGTCGGCTCGGGGGTGGGTGAGCACGACGGCCGTGTGCCAGGGCACGCCGGCCGGCGGCGTCCACCAGGTGCCCCGGACCACGGCCCCGTCGGGGGTGACGGCGACCATGGGCTCCTGGCGGGGCGCGGTGGCCGGCTCGTCGGCCGGGTCGGGCCAGAACCCGAGGAGGGGCCTCAAGCGGGCGACGGGGCGGGGGCGATGGGCTTGAAGATCTCCACGCCAGGCGGCTCCGACAACGGCGGCTGGTCGGCCCAGAACAGCGCCTCGGCCTCCGCCTCGTCCGACGCGTCGAGGGGGCGCACGTCCCAGCAGAACTCCACCAGGATGCCGTTGGGGTCGGTGGCGTAGATCGACCGGCAAAAACCGTGGTCCACCTCGGCCACGGTGATGCCGTGCTCCCGCCAGCGTTGCTTGTGGGCCTCGAGGTCGTTGCGGTCGGGCGAGTCGAAGGCCAGGTGGTTCACCCAGGCGGGCAGGCTGTGGGAGCGGGACAGATCGGTGGGGAAGTCGTTCCCGATGGTGTCGTCGTGCAGGTCCCAGAACGCGATCAGGCCCTTGCCCGCCCCACCTGTGTCGTAGAAGACGTGCCTGGCCCAGCCGCCCGTGTCGGTGGGCGCGGTGACGACCTTGACCAGACGGAACCCCATCACATCCGTGTAGAAGCGGTGGGTGGCAAGCAGGTCGCGGGTGGCGAAGGCCACGTGATTGAACCCCATGCCCTCCAGGTTCGCGCTGCCGGGGCGCGCTGGCGAGCGGAGTGAAGGAGCAGCGGACGAGGGCCGGTGGAAGGGTGGTCCGAGGTTCGGACCTGAGGTGGAGGGGTCCGACCCCCGCCCGCTACGCGAGCAGCACCGGCTGAGGACGGCACCACTCTCCGTGGTCATCGACCGCCGTTCCTGCCTGCTTGAACCAATTCTGCGACGGCTACCGTGGCCTCGTGCGTCGCCCCTCCCTGGTCCTCGTGGCCGTGTTCGTCGGGTGGGGCACCATCCCCCTGCTCGTCCGCCACGTGCCCGTGCCGGCTGCGGCCATCGTGTTCAGCCGGCTGGCCGTCGCCGCCGTGGCGCTGGGCCTCGTCCTCCTCGTCCAACGGCTTCGCCGGCCCCTGGGCGCCGCCCCGCCCGTCCCCCTTTTCCGCATCCGCCCGGTCCTGTGCGTGGTGACCCAGGTGACGCTGGCGTGCCACTGGCTGGCGTTGTTCGCGGCCTACAAGCGAGCAGCCTCCGGCACCGTCATCCTCATCGTGTACCTGGCCCCGGTGGGGGTGGCCGCCCTGGCACCCCGCACGCTGGGCGAGTCGGTGAACCGGGCCACGCTGGTCGCCCTGGCCGTGGCCGGGGCTGGCTTCCTGCTGGTGGCGGCGCCGGCGGTGGAGTCCTCGTCGGCCGCCGGGCTGCTGCTCGCCGTCATCGCCGCCGCCTTGTTCGTGGTCCTGGTGCTGGTGTCGAAGCCGCTGGCCGAGGCGTACGGCGGCTTGCGCCTGGCCTTCATGGAGATGGCCGGCGCCGCCGTGGTGCTGGCCCCCTTCGCCCTGCTCGCCCGCTGGGGTTCGCCCCGGGCAACGTGGGCTCTGCTGCTGGTGCTGGGCCTGGTGCACACAGCCGTCGGCATCGCCGTGTACCTGGGTGTCCTCGCTCGCATCCCCGCCACCCACGTGGCCATCCTCGGCTATCTGGAGCCGGCCGCCGTGGTCGTGTTCGGGTGGCTGTTCCTGTCCGAGTCTCCGTCCGTGGAGACGGTGCTGGGCGGCGCATTGATCGTGGTGGCGGGCGTGCTCGTCATCCGGGCCGGGCGACCGGTCCCCACCCCTGTGGAGGTTCCCGCCGGTGTTCCTCGGTGACAAGCTGCTGCCCTACCTGCTCCTCGCCCTGGGAGCGGCCATGGCGGTGGGCAACGCCATGGCTCTGCTGCGCCCGCCCCCCAACCCCAAGAAGGGGGAGCTGAGCCGGGCGCCGGTGGGCCGGAGCGTGGCCATGCTGTTGCTGGGCGTGGTGGTGGCCATCTGGGCGCTCGCCTCGCTGAGCGGCTGAGCACGAGGTTGGGCACGAGGTTGGGCACGAGATTGGCCGGGAACCCCCTCCGCCCCCCTGCGAAGGGGGTTCCCCGAACTCGGGCAGCGCCGGAGGTGGCAGGCGCTCCCCGAGCTTCGTTGCGGTTCGCACATCATGCTTCATCCGGAGGCTCCAGGTCACGGGCCATCTGGGCGGGGCATGACACGGATAGCTAGAGGCCGCTGTGCCCGAAGCCGCCGGTGCCCCGCTCGGACGGCGGTAGCTCCTCCACCACCGCCAGCCGGGCGTGCTCCACGGCGTGGATCACCAACTGGGCGATGCGATCACCGCGCTCGACCTGGTAGGCCGCCGCCGGGTCGAGGTTGACGAGGATCACGCGCAACTCGTCGCGGTAGCCGGCGTCGATGAGGCCGGGGCTGTTGAGCACGGTCACCCCGTGCTTGAGCGCCAGGCCGCTCCGCGGCTGCACGAACCCGGCGTGCCCGGCCGGGATGGCCACGGCGATACCCGTGGGGATGAGGGCCCGACCGCCACCCGGTGCCAGTGTCGCCGCCTCCCGGGCCACGAGGTCCAGCCCGGCGTCGTGCTCGCGGGCGTAGGCCGGCAGAGGCAGGTCGGGATCGAGCCGCCGCACCAGGAGTTCGATCACCGGCGGAGTGTAGGGTCGCCCGGAAGGGGGGCAGCACCAGCGGGGAGGCCTGTCGTGCACGCCCCGGGGTGCGGGCCTCGGACAGGAGATCGCCCGGCGCCACGCGCCACCGGAACGACGCGGCCACTTCTCGTGTGCCGTCTTCAGGACATGGTCGGGACGGCACACGAAACGTGTCGCGGCCAGATGGTGCACGCGGCCGGGGCCATGGCGGCCCCCACCCCAATCACCGCCCCGGTCGCCGCTTCGAGTTCACCCTGACCCACGACCGCCACCACGCAGTGCCGGCGGTCGTGGGCCCTGGTGCGGCGCATCTTCGGCGCTACACCGTCCAGGTGTTCAGCTGGAAGGCGCCCGCCCGCCAAGCGGTGAGGGCGGAGTCGAGCACGTCGAGCGGGTTGAAGGGGCGCACGCCCTCGATGAGGTCGTCCTCCCGGAACCCGTAGAGGGCGCCCATGGCGAAGCGGCACGCGTAGATCGTGGCGCCTTCCTTGATGAGCGTCTTCAGCTGGTTGTTGATGGCCAGGTGCCCGGGGAAGGCCTCCTGCCCGACGGCGGGGTACCCGCGGGTGCCCGAGGCGAGCAGCACGCCGGGGCCGTACAGGATGATGGATACGTCGAAGCCCTTGCGGACCAGCCGGGTGGAGGTGAGCAGGTTCACCAGAGCCACGGACCCCTCGTAAGGAACGGTGTGGATGAACACGAACGCCTTCTCCCCGGGGTTGGCCTTGATGTCCGGGAACACCTTCTCTTCGACGTCGAAGAGGACTTCGCCGTCAGCGGGGAGGGGCTGGTTGATGGTCTTGGGCACGGTGAGGCTCCTTTGATGGTGGTCGGGCGGGTCAGACGGCTGGTTGGCGGGTGTGGCGGTCTCGGGGCGTCCATTGCTGGCGGTGGCTGCCGGGCATGGCCCGGATGACGGCCGATCGGAAGGACCAGGGCAGGCGCTGGTAGATGGGCACGAACAGCGACAGGAAGAAGTGGGCGGCGAAGCCGTGCGGGGGCGCGGGCTGGCGAGCGCCGTACCGGGTGGCGACCCGGCTCTGGGCGGCCACGAGCAAGTAGTGCTCGGAGTTGCGCCGCAGCCAGGAGAAGAAGCGCACCGGCCCGCCGCCCCTACTTGGCCCCGCCCGCGCGCCCGGCCCGAGCCGCAGCCAGGCCGTTCTGGGCGGCCACGCAGATGGGCTCGTTCAGTGCCCCGATGGGCGGCGAGTAGACGTTCTCCATGGTCGCCAGGTCCTCGAGGGTGATCCCGGTCTTGACCGCCATGGCCAGGAAGTCGGCCCGCTCCTTGATCCCTTCGCCCCCGACCATCTGGGCCCCGATGAGCCGCAGGGTGTCGGGCTCGGCCAGCAGCTTGACCCGCACCTTGCGCACGCCCGGGTAGTACCGGGCCCGGGAGATGCCGTCGGCCGCGCCCACCACGAAGGGCACGCCCAGAGCCGTGGCCAGCGTCTCGCCGAAGGAGAC
>Ga0070741_10019177_pt1 | contig 10961 bp, 6 predicted proteins | sample Coa_R1_4_FD_66440 | JGI IMG/M metagenome (GOLD analysis project Ga0070741, IMG submission 66440) | Surface soil microbial communities from Centralia Pennsylvania, which are recovering from an underground coalmine fire - Coalmine... | ecosystem: Environmental > Terrestrial > Soil > Unclassified ...
CTTCGAGGTCCTGAGCCAACCGCCGCACCTGGTTTTCGCTCAGCAGCAGCGCAGGAACAGCTACCAGAGTCGTGCAGTCGTCGGGAATCCCTTCGGAAAAATCGAGCTTCGGGAGAATCTCCGGCCGCAACAGCGCCGTGGCCAGGTAATTCATGAGCTGCACCGCGCTTTGCGAGCACGGCAACAGCAGCACCAGCATGGAGAGAAGGATCAGCCCGGGCGGCGTGAAGCGGCTGGTCAGCAGCAGCACGATCACGGACATGATCCCAAAAGTCAGGACTTCGATTCCCGGAAGGTAAAATTCGTCGGGATGGCTGCGGAGGAAACTTCTGATCCGCTGGATCAGAGAGGGGCGAAAACGTACCCGCTCGCACAGTTGCGATACACCTTCTCCGGCCAGGTAGTAGCCGATATGAGACTCGCGCAGGGCGAGGCGGGGATCCTCAATGTTCTGCTGCCGGGCGCGCCTGGCCAGGGCGAGCGCCTCATGCGCCACTTCGACCTCAGTGAAGTCGGAGCGCTCTGCGATCCGCACCAGCTTCTCGCGATACAGATTGCGGCTCTCGAAGTCCATGCGCGGATACGCCCCCGCGGGATCCTGGCGCAGCACCGGGTCGAACGCGATATGCTGCTCGAGCAGCTCCCTCCACTGGGCCTGGTTGACTTCGCGCAAGCTGCGCACGCAAATGCCGATCGCTGCCGGCTCTGAGTTGGCCAGAAACCTCTTTGCGCGCACCGCGATCTGCTCCAGCAGCACCAGCTCCATGGCCGGCAGCACCGCCCACAGCTCGCGGAACTTCAGCACCGTGGTCTTCTGAAACGCGCTCAGGTAGGCGACAAATGATGTTTGGCTGAAGTTGAACTCCACGGCGTGCAGATAGGACTCGGCCAAGGCGGCAGCCCTGGGGATGGTTACACCGTTGGGCGTACGCACGTGGGGCAGGTGCTTGTGCTGCTTGAAGGCATTGCGCGTGTTCCAGAGCTCGGCCCACAGCAGCGGCATATTGTCCCGCAACCAGCGCAGATCATCGGGGTCAGAAGCGGTACGCGAGGTACGGTTGACCTTCTCCAGCGCGGGACGAAGCACCGTCTCCAGCGCGTTCCAGCGCACGGAGAAGAAGTGTGAGGTATGTACGCTCGGGTTCCACGCCAGCAGTTTCGAGAGTTCTTCGGCGTTGCGGCGCAGGCGATCGAGATCGAGCTCCGGCGGTTTGGCGCCTGCCGGCACCCGCTCGGCCAGGGACTCGATCATTTCGATATGGGTGTTGTCCGGCATTTTGCTCTAGCGATAGCTGGCGGCCTGCAGTTCGAACATTTCTGCGTATCGCCCGCCCATGCGGGTAAGCTGCTCATGGGTCCCTTCTTCGGCGATGTTGCCCCCTTCAAGTACCACGATACGATCGGCCATGCGCACCGTTGAAAAACGGTGCGAGATGAACAGGGCCATTTTCCCCGAGGTCAACTCTGCGAAGCGCTGGAACACCTGATACTCGCTGCGCGCGTCCAGCGCCGCCGTGGGCTCGTCCAGGACCAGCAGCTGCGCGTCGCGCAGATAGGCCCGCGCCAGCGCCAGCTTCTGCCATTCGCCTCCGGAAAGGTCCACTCCTCCTTCGAAACGGCGGCCCAGCATTTGTTCGAATCCCGCGCCCAGACGGGCGATTACTTCGTCAGCCAGACTCTTTTGTGCGGCCGTCTTCAGCGCAGCCAGGTTCTCGATTTCGTCGATCTTGCCGACCGCGATGTTTTCGCGCGCGGTCATTTCATAGCGCATAAAGTCCTGGAAGATTACTCCGATCTCGCGATAGAGGTCTTCGAGGTCGTACTCGCGAAGGTCCACGCCGTCGAGCAGGATCTGGCCGTCTGTCGGATCGTACAGTCTTGTGATGAGTTTTACGACGGTAGTTTTGCCCTGCCCGTTTTCTCCAATCAGCGCCACACGTTCTCGCGGGCGGAGATGGAAATTCAGGCGGTTCAGTACCAGTCTCTCCGTCCCGGGATAGATGAAGGAAACGTCGCGGAACTCAAATCCCCGCTGAATGGGCCTGGGGGCACGGAGCGCGGTTGGCTTCGACTTGATTGTGGGTTTCATTTCGAAGAACGCCAGCAGGTCCGTGAGGAACAGGGCCTGGTCGGCGATGCCGGAGAGCGTGGACAATACCTGCTGAATGTTGCTGCTGGCGTTCAGAATGGCAGCGGTCAGGAAATAAAAGGTCCCGATTCCCCACGCGCCCGCGATAGTGCGCCAGATTACATAGGCATAGGCGCCATAGTAGCCGCCGGTGCTGATGAAGGACAGGATCGAGCCGAGGCCCAGCCTTTTCCTGGCCAGCGCGACGTCCTGGTGGTAAATGATCTCGGACAGCCTGGCGAAACGTTGTGTGAAGAATTCGCTGAGGCTGAAGAGCTTGAGTTCCTTGGCCGCTTCTTTGGTAGCTCCGGCCTGGCGCAGATAATCGAGCTGGCGCTTGACCGGCGTCTGGCGGAAGTTCTTTGCGTATCCCAGAAAAGCGAAATGAGTCTCGCCGAGGAAGGCTGGCAGCACCGCAGCCGTAAGCAGAAGCATAAGCCACGGTGAGTAGAGCATGACCGCGACCGACCATCCGATGGCCGTGATCAGCTGCAGTTCCAGCCGGCCGATGGATTGGATCATGACCAGTCTGTCGGTTGCCTGTACCCGCGCCCGTTCCAGACGATCGTAAAAGATCGGGTCCTCGTAAGCGGTCAAATCCAGCTCCGAGGCATGTTTCATGACCTGAATGCTGACGTGCCGGGTGTACTTGTTGGCCAGCAGGGCATCGGAATAATCAATGAGGCGGCTAATCACGCTGCTCAGAACGGCCAGAACGAACTCAACCAGCACCAGCCACCAGAGCCGCGTTGGCACGGGGCCATGCGTCCGCAGCGCGTAGTCCAAAATGTCAATGATCAGCTTAGGGATATAGCCGATAGCAACCGGCAGCAACGCGGCAACCACCCTCGCCACCATGCCAAGGGTTACGACGCCGGGCCCCGATTGCCAGACGATCTTCAGGATGGGAGGGATGTTGCGCAGGGCCGAGAGCCGCTCCTGCCAGCTGCTCCAGAACTTGTCGTCTTGTGACATTTGGCCGAGTCCTGGCTGGGGGTGACCCGTCCCCATCAATAAAGGCGTAGCTGAATGCGTCTTGCCTGCACCGCTGAGATTGTTGGCGCTCCCGGCAGAAGCTGTTCCGCAAAGATCATCCGGGTACCAAGCAGAGATGCCGAAAAGCACAGCAGAGGTTTTACGAAGCTGTCCTCGCCCGCCAATCAGCGCGTCTCGCCGCAATTATAAACAGGCGCGTCAGGCCGCGTGGACCCGTGGCGGCTGGCGCGCCGCGGAACCTGTGCCCGCGTTGGGAACTGCCCGGATAAGGGGTTCTGCCTAGTTACCAACGTTATTCTCTGTCTCCCGATTCCTTTGACTCTGCCCGCGGCCGGCGACAACATGCGCGCAGGGGAATTTATTCACGGGCAGGCGCGCGCTTCGAGAAAAAAGTTCACGAGTCGGTGAAGAAATTCCATGTTTTCCACCAATCGAGGATTGTCTCGGAACAGCACCTCTGCTCATAATGGAGCCACGTTGGTTCGATGAGTTCGACCCGCCGTCAATTCCTTCGCGGGGCTTTGACCGGGGCCGCAGTCCTTCGGTTCGCAGTGAAGACACTGGCCTCCGGTCTGGTCGGCCCCTCCCGGTTCGCGGCCGATGATCTGGCGCTGCTCGATGAGCTGGAGCGCACCGCTTTCGACTACTTCTGGAACGAGGCCAATCCGCAAACCGGCCTGGTCCTTGACCGCGCCCTGGCCGATGGCGGAGGCGGGCGCGGCCTGGCAAGTATTGCCGCAACCGGTTTTGGCCTGACCGCCCTCTGCATCGGGCACGAGCGGCAGTATCGCCCGCAGATGGAGATCGAACAGCGCGTGGCCCAGAGCCTGAAGTTTCTGGCCCGTCAGGCCCCTCATGAGCGCGGATTTTTCTATCACTTCGTGGACGACCGCACCGGCAAACGCAGTGTTCACTCTGAAGTTTCACCCATTGATATGGCGATCCTGCTCTGCGGCGCTTTGACCTGCCGCGAGCACTTCCGCAATCCCCAGATTCGCCGTGACGCGACCGCCCTCTACAACCGTGTGGACTGGCGCTGGGCACTCAACCAGGGCACCACCTTCGCGCTGGACTGGACGCCGGAGTACGGCTTCAATCCTCTGCGCTGGGATTCCTACTGCGAATCCATGATGCTTTACCTGCTGGCCATGGGCTCACCCACGCACCCCATTCCCGCAGAATGCTGGCGGGCAATCCGGCGGCCGAAAATGGTCTATGGCGGGCAGCAGTACATCTCCAGTCCGGCGCCTCTGTTCGTGCATCAGTTTTCCCATGCCTGGTTTGATTTCCGGGAGAAGCACGACGAATACGCCAATTATTTTGAGAATTCGGTTATCGCCTGCCGCGCCCATCGCGAGTTCTGCGCCGAACTCAGCCACCGATTTCCCACTTATTCGGGTGACGTGTGGGGCATTACCGCCTCCGAATCGAGCCTTGGCTACGTTGCATGGGGCGGACCGCCGGTGCTGGGCCCCATTGACGGCACCATCGTCCCCGCCGCGGCTGCGGGGTCCCTGCCGTTTATGTTTCCCGAAGCCATGGCCGTGCTTCGCAATCTTCGCGCTTACTACGGAAAACAAGTCTGGAAGAAATATGGCTTCGTGGACGCTTTCAATCCGCTCACGGGCTGGGTAAGCAAGGATGTGTTGGGCATTGACGTTGGCATCAGCATGCTGATGGCGGAGAACGCCCGCTCTCAGTTTGTGTGGAATGTGTTCATGCGCAATCCCGAGGTGGAGGTCGCCATGGGCCGCGCGGGGTTCCTGCCGGATGGATTTGAGGTGCCGCTGGTGGCCAGCCGCACGGCTGAGTCGAGCCGCTCAGCCTGAGAAATCGCACTCCCAAAGAAATCGCACCGCCAGGGACTCGAAGACGCACAAAGGACCCCCGTAAGAGCCCGGGGCCGCCTTCCCGCCCCTTCGTGCCCCTTGCGGTTTTCCTGAGGGCTATGCGAGACTCTTGTCCGCCTTGGACTCCGCAGGCTGAACTTCGAGCTGCAAGCCGTCCACCTTGCACACCACTACCTTCTGCCCTACGGGCACATTTGCCGACGCAACCGCGTCCCAGATTTCCCCGTGGACGAAGACCTTCCCCACGGGCGCAAGCGCGGTCTGCGCGATTCCCACTTCTCCCACCAGCCCTTCAATTCCGGTCATGATCTTGTTGCGCCGTGCCCGGATGGCAATGGTCATGAGGAAGACGGTGATGATACCAAGTGGGATACTGACCGCCAGGGCGGTCGCCAGCTTCACCCGCATTTCCGGAATGGGTGCGTCCACCAGCAGCAGAGCCCCTATCACCAGGGTTGCAATTCCTCCAATGGCCAAGACCCCGTGAGTAGCGAACTTGGCCTCCAGGGCAAACAGAGCGAAGGAAGCCAGGATCAGCACGACTGCGGCAAAGCGGGTTGGCAACAGGTTCAGAGCAAAGACCGCCAGCAGAATGAAAACCACACCTACTGTTCCGGGGACCACCGCGCCGGGGTGGTTAAATTCCGCATAAAGCGCCAGGGCCCCGATCGCCAGCAGGATGAACGCCACATTCGGGTCCATGATGTACGCCAGGATGCGTTCCTTCAGGGTCTCATTCATGATTCGCACGGGCTTGGCGGCGAGGTTCAGGGTAACTGTCCTGCCGTCGAATCTTTTCACCGGCCTGGTTGCGATCTGTCGAAAGAGGTCCTGCTCGTTGGAGGCAACATAGTCAATCAATCTCTGCGACAGAGCCTCACTGTCGGTGAACGACTTCGATTCGCGTACGGTGCTCTCAGCGGCCTCCACGTTGCGCCCCCGTTTGGAGGTGAAGGAACGCATGAGGGCGGCGCTGTCGTTCTCAATTTTCTGTTTCATGACTGAATCCATCTGCCCGCTGCCGATGGTTACGGGATGGGCCGCGCCGGTGTTGGTGCCCGGCGCCATGGCAGCCACGTCGGCGCTCTCCAATATGAAGAACCCGGCCGAAGCTGCACGGCTTCCGCTGGGGGTCACGTAAATAATGACAGGCACCGGCGAGGCCAGAATCTTCTGCACGATCTCGCGCGTGGACTCCAGCAGGCCGCCTGGGGTGTTCAGCTCGATCAGGACGGCGTCGTCACCCTGCGCGGTGGCTTTGTCCAGCGCGCGCTGGATCCGTTCCGCCGTAATCGGTTGAATAGTGTCGTGGACGACGACCTTCAAGACGTCGGCATAGGAAAGAGAGCAAGAAAGAAGGAATAGTGGAATAAGGACCAGTCTGAAACGCATAGGACCACCCGGAAGCGCGAGCTTCTCAGGACTATTGTCTCGCAATTGAGGCTGACATGGGCAGGGAATGCGCGGAAGACAGCCATTTCTGTCCATCTGCATCAGTCGAGTGCGCTGGTGGTTTAGCCCGCTCGACGGGTCGCGACTTCCTTTTGCGGCCAACATCGAAGGAAAGGCCGCTCAGCTATACTCCACAAACATGACAACAACGCCCACCGCCACCGCCTTGCGTCCCGGCTTGCTGCGCGAGCTGGGAGCGGCCCATGCTGCCTCCGTGGTGATTGGCGTAGTCATCGGCAGCGGGATTTTTCTGGTTCCCGCGGAGATGATGCAGGCCGCGGGATCGGCCAGGCTGGTGTATCTGGCGTGGATCGTCGGCGGCATCTTCTCGTTTTTCGGCGCGGTGACCTTCGCCGAACTGGGCGCGATGAAACCGCAGGCCGGCGGCGAATACGTCTACATTCGCGACGCCTACGGGCCGCTCGCCGGATTTCTCTGCGGCTGGACCTGGACGGTCGTGGTCAAGCCGGCATCGCTGGCCGCCATCTCGACCGGCGTAGTTCGCATTCTCGCTAATTTTCCCCAGCTTGCATTTCTCAAAGCGCATGTGTTCGATCTGGGGGCCTTCTTCATCACCTGGGGGCAGCTCGTTGCTATCGCATTTGTCGTCTTGGTGTCGGCGGTCAACTACGTGGGGGTGCGGCGCGCGGGGAATTTTCAGCTGGCCCTCACGGCTTTGAAGATCGTGCTGATCGTCGCCATCTCGGCGCTGGCCTTCGGAGCGCACGGCAATTGGAATCACTTTGCGCAGCATTACGCGGGGGCCACTGGTGGGATTGCCGGCTTTGTAGCCGCAGTAGCCGCCGCCCTGTGGGCCTACGATGGCTGGAGCGACCTCAACATGGTTGCCGAGGAAGTTCGCAACCCGGAACGCAACCTTCCCCTCGCGCTAGTCGGAGGCTTGCTTGCGATTGGCACGCTCTACATGGTGGTGAACGCCGCCGTGCAGTATGCTTTGCCGGCAGCGGCGGTTGCGACCTCGTCGTCGCCCATGGCCGATGCGGTGAGCGGGTCGTTTCTGGGAACGGGCGCTGTCATTGTGGTGTCGGCCGCGATGGTGGTCGCCTTGACCACATCGCTGAACGGGGTTGCCATGAGCGGCGCGCGCATGACTTTCGCGCTCTCCCGCGATGGCAGGTTCTTTCAATTTCTCGCGCGAGTTCACCCTCGTTTTCATACCCCGCACGTGGCCACGGTGGTGCAGGCATCGCTGGCGCTGGTGTTCCTGTTGCTGGGAGGCAATTTCCGACAGCTGTTTACACTCTCGCTGTTTGCCGAATGGCTGTCCTATGTGACCGCTAGCAGCGCGCTGTTTGTTTTCCGATCTAGGAGTTCCACCTTAGAACGAAGGTATCGAATTTGGGGATATCCACTGGCCCCGGCACTTTTTATAGTGGCATCAGCTGCTCTCCTCTACTACACTTTTAGGAGCAACTTACGTTACTCGGTATTCGGAAGCCTGATCATTTTGGCTGGGATTCCTGTTTACTACGCATTTGCCCTTCGTCGTAAGCTATGAGCAGTTCGAACCGCATTCGGGGAAAAATCCCTCTTTGGTATCGCGAGTATTACCGAAGTACACGAGCGGCGGGGACGTTTACCCCGGTATGGCATTGCCTTAGCTTAGAAGCTGATCCGGTCTGCCTCCTCCCAGACTTCGGCGTCCCTTTTTGGAGCTGAAATGCGGTCGAACCAAACCCTTACCCTCGGACTGTTGCCCGACAAGAAACTCGACTGGCGCAAATTTGTGCTCAGTTACGGCATCGTGCTGTTTCTCCTGCTGTGCCTTTTGATTTCGAGGCTGATCTGGCCCGACAGCATGAGCATCTGGGCGAAGTATTCGGTTACGGAGATCGTCCCGCGGCCCGACCTGATTCCGGAAAAGCCGATCGTAAAGCCCAAGCCGAAGGTGACCAAACTGCTGCCTGAGGTCAAGTTCGAGACACCTAAGTTGATTGTTCCCAAGGATATGCCCCGACCCAAGGTGGAGGAGGCGAAGCTTGAGCCGCCCAAGATTCAACCGGCAAACTTTGAGGCGCCTAAGCTGCAGCCGGTCTCGGGCGCTTTGCCGGCCCGCGTAATTTACACGGGATCATTCGGAAGCTCCGCGACCCCGACGGTGAATGCTCCGATTCAGAAAGTCCAGACTGGGGGCTTCGGCGATCCCAACGGGCTGCCGGGGGAAGGCAAGCAGGGGGCGAAGCTGACCGCGGCTAAACTGGGATCGTTTGATCTGCCTGAGGGTGCCGGAACCGGTAATGGCACTGGCGGGGCCAAAGGGATCAAAGGCACAATTGCAAGTGCCGGGTTCGGCAACGGGATCGCGCAGCCGGGACAAGGGGACGGCCGCAGGAACGGTCAGGGAGTGCAAGCTGCCGGATTTGCGACCCAGCAGGTTGCAACCGACACCGGGAAACGCACCCTGGATGACACCAGCGCCCACACCTTCCCGGTGGAAATCATTTACAAGCCTAAACCGGCGTACACTGAGGAGGCCCGCAAGCTGCAACTGGAAGGAGAAGTGCTTCTCGAGGTCATGTTCGGAGCGAACGGCGAGTTGCACGTGAATCGGGTAGTGCGCGGGCTGGGCCACGGACTCGACGAAGCCGCGGTGAGCGCAGCCAATAAGATCAAGTTCAAGCCGGCGCAACGTAACGGCACGCCTGTGGACTCGACGGCGATCGTGCACGTGATGTTTCAGCTGGCTTCTTAGTAGATTCGTTTTTCGGAAAGAGGGCGCAGAAGATCATGAATCGCTGGGGTTGGATTCTTACCGCTTCGATATTGGTTGCGTGCAGCGCCGTCGCGCAGCAGCCCGCAGCCGCGCCGGCGACGCAGCCCACAGCCGTGCAGCCGGTTTCGACAACGCCGGGCCTGGCCCTGGCGCAGCCCGCGGCCAAGACCCCGGTCAGCATTGACCAGGTGGTGGACCAGATTCTGGAGCGCGAGCATGCCCTGATCAATTTCCTGAGGAACCGCACGCCTTTGGTCGAAACCTATCTGCAGAACCTGGCTCCGGACGCGAAACTGGGTGCTGTGCCGAAAGAGGACCATTATTTTCTGGGACGGTTGGACATGGCCGAGGCCATTGACCGTCGTGATTACCTCACCAAGCAGGCCAGTTTCCAGCGTTCCCTGATGGGCGGCGTCACCCGCTTGTTCCGCATTCAGTATCAGCCCATGGGTTTTTCCTGGATGATTTTCGCCGACCGGCAGAGCTTCGACCGCAATCACTATGATTTTCACTATTCACGGCGGGAGTTTCTCGGCGAGGTCCGCTGCCTGGTTTTCGACGTAACTCCGAAGAAGGGAGCAGGCCAGGGCTTGTTTCAGGGGCGAATCTGGGTGGAGGACCAGGACTACAACATCGTCCGCCTGAACGGCACCTACGTGCCCCGTCCGAAGAATGCCTATTTCTTCCACATGGACAGCTGGCGGCTGAACCTGGTGCCCGGATACTGGGTGCCCGCCTACATCTACAGCGAAGAGGGCGATTTCAGCTACGGCTCGAAGGACAAGCTGGCGTTCAAGGCGCAGTCCCGCATCTGGGGCTACGACCTGAACAAAGGCGGCCGCGAAGACGAGCTGACCCAGCTGAAGATTGACGAAGCCAAGGACCTGAGCCCGGTGGCCCAGGACGCCTCTCCACTGGAGGCCCAGCGCCAATGGCAGCAGCAGGCGGAAGACAATGTGGTCGAGCGCCTGCAGGGGGCGGGCCTGCTGGCGCCTCCGGGCGAAGTGGACAAGGTGCTGCAGACCGTCATCAACAACATCGAGATCACCAACAACATTGATCTCCCGCGCCCGGTGCGCGCGCGGGTGATGCTGACTTCCCCGCTTGAAACCTTCAGCGTAGGGAACACAATCATCATCAGCCGCGGCTTGATTGATACGCTGCCCGATGAAGCCAGCCTGGCGGCGGTGCTTTCTCACGAGCTTGCCCATATAGTGCTCGGGCACAACCTGGGCAGCAAGTTCGCTTTCAATGACCGCATGCTGTTCTCGGACGAGTCCACGTATCAGAACTTCGGCTTCCGCCACAATCCGGAAGAGGAAACTGCCGCTGATGCAAAGGCGATTGACCTGCTGAAAAACTCGCCGTACGCTCAGAAACTCGGCTCCGGCGGGCTGTATCTACGGCAGCTTCAGGCGCGCGCTTCCACACTGTCAGCTCTGTTGACGGCACACCTGGGCAACAGCTTCACGGACGAGAAAGGCCAGGTAATACGCCTGGCCACACTCATGAGTTCCGCGCCGGCCCTCGATGACAGCAAGCTGGACCAGATTGCTGCGCTGCCGTTAGGCGGGCGAATCCGGCTGGATCCATGGACCAACCGGGTGGAGATGGTCAAGGCCGCGCCGGTGGCCATCACCTCGGTGCGCGACAAGATGCCGTTTGAAGTGACGCCATTCTTCCCGCGCCTGACTCGCCTGGGGGCCAACGACGCCACTACTGCGCAGAACCAGACAGCCACACCAAAAAACTGAACGCAAGCGAGCGAAGGGGTGCCCCGCCCTTGTCTCGCCGTACTTTG
>Ga0070741_10019179_pt1 | contig 10960 bp, 8 predicted proteins | sample Coa_R1_4_FD_66440 | JGI IMG/M metagenome (GOLD analysis project Ga0070741, IMG submission 66440) | Surface soil microbial communities from Centralia Pennsylvania, which are recovering from an underground coalmine fire - Coalmine... | ecosystem: Environmental > Terrestrial > Soil > Unclassified ...
GTCGGCGGCCAGATCGGCGGCCAGGTCGGCGGGCTGGGCGCCGGTCCCGTCGAGTTCAACGACACCATGACGCCGCCGCAGAAGATCGCCGGACCGGATCCCGTCTACACCTCGCAGGCGCTGGAGAAAGAGGTGGAGGGGGTGATGATCGTGAAGTGCGTCGTCAGCACCCAGGGCGTCGTGCGCAATTGCCGGGTGATGAAGAGCTTGCCGTTCATGGACCGCGCCGTCATCGAGGCGCTCGAAAGACGCAGGTACTCGCCGGCGCTGCTGCGCGGGCAGCCGATCGAGGTCGACTACACCTTCAAGATCAGGCTCACGCTCCCGCGCTAGTCGAAAGACGCCGCGGGGCATTTCCGGGCAGGCGGCCGTTGGTGGCACGGCTTCCTGCCGTGAACCGAGGAGCGCATGACCCCACGAGCTGGAATCCAGGTTGCCGCGGCGCCGCTTGCCGCTGTCTTGCTGCTTGCCGCCGCCGGTTGCGGCGCGGCGCTTTCCGCGAACCGGCGGTCCCCTGGCGTGATCGACAACGGGACGTTCAAGCCGACCCGCCCGCCGGCGGCGAACTACGGCCCGGATCCTTCGCTGACCTGCCCGGACCGCGGAGTGAACGGGCTGGTCGCCGACGATCTCGCGGGTCAGGCGAAGCCGGACGGCCGGCTCTGCGCCGTCGCCGAGACCCTGCTCGGCTGGCCTGGAGCGGAAGGCGACATCCCGCCCGAGAGCGTGCTCTCGGTCATCTCCAGCGACTTCGGGCTGCCGCAGACGGTGCGCAAGCTGTTGATCACCACCGTCAACACCGCGGAGCGGAAGTCCACCGGCGACATCCCGGGCCTCTCGGAGAAGGACGTGGCGGGGATCGTCGCCGATCCGATCCGGAGCTTCGCCGCCACCGCGCAGGCCCCCCGGTACGGCCTGATGACCGAGCGGGTGAGCGCGGGGCACACCAAGATCGTCCTGGTGATGCAGGACCAGAACGTGGAACTGAAGCCGATCCCGCGAAAGCTGAACCCCGGCCAGACGGCGGCGCTCTCCGGCACCGTGCTGGGAAAGCTGCAGGACCCGAAGGTCCAGTACACGGACGCGGTCGGCAAGCTCGAGAAGGTCGAAGGTCAGTCCGGGAAGGCGTTCAACGCCGAGCTCAAGTGCGGGGATCGCCCCGGACGGATGATCGTGCAGATCATCGCCGAGCAGGAAGGCGCCAACGTGCAGGTGGCGAACTTCCCCGTGGGCTGCGCCACGGACCTTCCGGTCGCCGTCGCGGTCCCCGCCGCGGGGGCGAAGCAGGCGGTCACCGTCGATCCGGCAGCCGCCGAGAAACAGCTCGCGCAGCAGGTCAACCAGGACCGCACCGCGGCGGGGCTGAAGCCGCTGGATGTGGACTCCGATCTCTCGAAAGTGGCGCGTAGCCTCTCCGACGACCGCGCCAAGGGCAAGGGCACCACCCCGGAGGAAGTGCAGCGCCGGCTCCAGGAGGTGGACATCTCCGCTCCCACGATCCTGGTCTCCGAGGTGCAGGCCTTCAGCGCCGAGGACGCGTGGTTGAAGTTCTCGAACAGCCCGCAGGACCGGTCGAACGCGATGAACGCCGACATGACCCAGCTGGGCGTCGGCGTCGCGCCCGGGCCGGTGGTGGACAAGCGGCCGATGGTGATCGTCACGGCTCTCTATCTCAAGCAGCTGCCTCCGCCGGACCCCGACGCGTTGAAGGCCAGCCTCTACCAGGCGATCGAGCGGCGGCGCGCCGATGCCCGCGCGGGCGCCTTGGCGAAGGATGCCCAGCTGGAGCAGATCGCGCAGGCCTACGCGACGCAGATGGCGAAGGACAAGGGCAAGGTGCCCAAGGAGAAGGTGGCCGAGATCGAGGCCCCCCTCTACAAGTCGTTCTCCACCGTGAACGAGCTCGGAGGAGTGAAGGCGGACCCGATGGAGTTCGCGGAGGAGCCGGGCATCGTCGGCGACGCGAAGGTGGTCGGCGTGGGCGTCGGCATCGGCAACTCGCCCCAGTTCGGGAAGAACTCCGCGTACGTGGTGATCCTGGTGGGCAAGAAGCACGGAGCGGCGAAGGCGCCCACCGCCACGCAGAAGAAACCCGCGAAGAAGAAGTAGGGGCCGCCATGCGCACGCCGCTGATCGCCTCTGCCCTGCTCCTCGCCTGCTCGCACGCGGCGCCGGCGCCCGCGCCGCAGGCCGCCCAGGGGAAGGACTGGATCGCGCGGAGCAACCAGAACGCGCAGGTGCTGCTGGAAGTGCGCGGCCGGTTCGCGCCGGAGTTCGCGGCGCGCACCGGCGTGGCAGGCATCGACGACCGGATCTCCGATCTCTCGCCGGGGCACCGGCAACGGCAGCGGGACGCCGTCCGGGCGGCGATCGCCACGCTCGAGCAGCGGCAGAGCGGCGAGCGCGACCCCGAGGTGCAGGAGGATCTCGCGATCCTCCTCGACTCGGCGAGGCGGGAGATCCGCGGTTCCGAGCTTGCCGAGAAGCTGGAGGTGCCGTACGCGAACCTGCCGAGGATGATCTTCGGCAGCGTCCGCGCCTTGCTCGACCCGCAGATCGCCGCCGAGCGCCGTCCGGCGGCGCTGGTCCGGGTGCGGAAGTACGCCGGGCTCGAGGCGGGATACCGCCCGGTGGTCGAGCTGGCGGAGGCGGAGACCCGCGAAGGGTTCCAGAAGGGCTTGCTCCCGCCCAGCCGCATCGAGGTGGAGAACGACCTGCACACGGCGCAGTTCCTCATCGACGGCATCGACAAGCTCTTCGCCGAGTACCGCGTCGAAGGCGCGGAGCAGCCGGTGGCGACCCTGCATGGGCAGCTCGAAGGGTATCTGCAGTTCGTGCGCAACGAGGTGCTGCCCAAGGCCCGCGAGGACTTCCGGCTGCCGCGCGAGCTCTACGAGTTCCAGCTTCTCCAGTACGGGGTGGACATCCCGGGCGAGGATCTGGCGCAGCGCGCGCATCGCGGCTTCGCCGAAATCCAGGGAGAGATGCAAGGCGTCGCCGCCCGGATCGCGCAGGCGCGCGGGTTGCCCAGCTCCGATTACCGGCAGGTGATCAAGGAGCTGAAGAAGAACCAGATCCCGGATGCGCAGGTGCTCGAGTTCTACAAGGGGCGGCTGGCGCAGATCGAGCAGATCATCCGCGAGCACCGGCTGGTGAGCCTGCCCTCGCGGCCGGCGCGCATCCGCCTGGGCACGCCCGCGGAAAACGCGCAGCAGCCCGCGCCGCACATGGTCCCGCCGCGGCTGATCGGCAACACCGGCGAGCAAGGCGAGTTCGTCCTGCCGCTGAGCGTGCCCGGCAAGGTGGAGCAGAAGTACGACGACTTCAACTTCGACGCCGCGTCCTGGACGCTGACCGCGCACGAGGCCCGCCCCGGACACGAGCTGCAGTTCTCGCGGATGGTCGAGACCGGGGTTTCGCTGGCGCGCGCGATCTTCGCCTTCAACAGCGTGAACGCGGAAGGCTGGGGGCTCTACGCCGAGGCGATCACCCTGCCCTTCATGCCCGACGACGGCAAGCTCATCTCCCTGCAGCTCCGGCTGCAGAGGGCAGCGCGCGCCTTCCTCGATCCGGAGCTTCAGACGGCAAAGTGGACGCCGGAATCCGCGCGCGAGTTCCTGATGAAGGAGGTCGGGCTCTCGCCGGCGTTCGCCACGGAGGAAGTCGATCGCTTCACCTTCCGCGCTCCCGGCCAGGCGACCTCGTATTACTACGGCTACCTGCGATTGCTGGAGCTGCGGGCGGCGGCCGAGGCGCAGCTGGGCGCGAAGTTCGACCCGCTCACCTTTCACGACACCATCCTCGCGCAGGGGCTCTTGCCGCCGGATCTGATGAAGAAGGCGGTGCTCGGGCAGCTCAAGTAAGCCAATCCTTGGTGGAGCGCCGCGTTCCGGCTAAGGTTTTTCCGTGACGTCGGCGGGGATGAAGCGGCTGCGCAGCGCGGTCCTGGCGTTGGGGCTCGCCATTTGCGGCGGCGCCTCGGCGCAGACCGAGCCGTCGATCCTCTCCGGCGTGGTGATCGACGCGGCCACTTCCACGCCCATCGCGGAAGCGGTGGTGGCGGCGCGGAGCCCGGCGCTTGCAGGCGAGCAGCGCGCGGTGACCGATGCGGACGGCGCATTCGAGATGACGCTCCTCCCCGCCGGGACGTACTCGCTGGTGGTGACGCGCGCCGGATTCGAGCCCTACTCGCCGGCGGGGTTGGTGGTGAAAGGCGGAAGGGTCCGGGTGCGCATCGCCCTCGTCCCGCTGCCGTCGCCCACCGCCGTCACGGACAACGCCGTCGAGTTCGACCCGAGCATGACGTCGCCCGCGATGATCTCCGGGCCCGCCCCCGAGTACACGCAGGACGCGATCGAGCACGGCATCGAAGGAACCATGCAGGTCCGCTGCGTGGTCACCGTCGCGGGCGACGTCCGCGGGTGCAAGGTGGTGAAGGGCCTCGCCTTCATGAACTCCGCGGTGGTCGAGGCGCTGCAGCGGCGCAAGTACAAGCCGGCGCTCGCCCAGGGAAAGCCGGTCGACGTGTTCTATACGTTCAATATTCGTCTGAAGCTGCCTTCGCGATAGCCGGCCCGTACCGGTAGGCGATGCTGATCCGCGGGCCGGCGCGCGCCACCTTCGGGACGCAGTGCTCCCAGCTCCGCTGGGTCTTGCCTCCGGTGACCAGCAGATCGCCACGGCCGAGCAGCAGCGCGCGGGAGGGGCCGCCTCCCTTGCGGCGGAGGAGGAACTTGCGCGGCTCGCCGAGCGAGAGCAGCGCGACCACCGGCGCCTCGATCTCCTTCCGGATCCGATCGCCGTGCCAGGCCACGCTGTCCTGCCCGTCGCGGTAGAAGTTGAACCCCGCCGAATCGAAGAGGACGCCGTAGCGCGCGCCCAGCGCCAGGCGGACCTCGTCGAGGATCCGCGGCTCGAGCGGCTCGCCGGACTGTAGATTCCAGGGCGCCGTCAGGCGTGGTTCGAGGACGCGCTGATCGTACATGCGGCGCGTGCGCTGGCCCCAGCTTCGGGAATCGACCACCTGGCGAAAGAGGGCATCGGAACCGCTCAGCCATCCCGGCGCGTAGTCGATGAAGCTCTCGGGATCGAGCCAGGTCCGCAGCAGGCTCCGGAACCCGGCGTCGAAGGCGGGACTCTGGTTGTCGAACGCGAAGAAGGCCTGCACGGGCGTTCAAGCTTAACTCTTCTGTCCCGCCCGCGCAGGCCGCGGTGTTCCCCTGATCGGGCGGCAGCGGCGTGGTCCTCACACAAGGAGTAGTCCGATGAACCGCCTCATCGCCACGACGCTGCCGCCCGACAAAACACCGCCCTGAGCGCAGCTCAGGGCGGAAGATACGGAGCCGGGAATCTCTTCTCGCGCTCCAACCGGCCGCCTTCTGTACCTGGCGGCAGTGGCGCTCTCAGACCCGGCGCCGCCGAGCGAGCAGCCCGCCGGCGAGCAGTCCGAGGAGCGCGAGCGGCCCACTCGACCCTTGCGAGCACCCGCCCGCCGGTAGATTCAACGCCGCGCTCCGCACCGGCACGCCACCATCCGCCGCCACGCTCACCGGCGGCAGCGGCTCCGGCGCCGCCGGGACCGGAGCCGGAACATCCGGCGTCCCCGCATCCGGAACCGGCGCGGGCGGCGGCGCCGGAGGCGGCGCCACGAGCTGCGGCGCAACGTCTGCCAGCGTCGTCCCCATCGTCATCCCGTCGTGGTAGACGACGCCGATCGGCGTGATGCTCGCATCCCGATACAGCCCCTGCTTCATGTACGCGTACGTGCCGGGATAGAGCGTCTGCACCGAGGTGCGGTCGAGCACCTTCGTCCCGTCGTAGTACAGCTCCACGTATCCGTTGGTCGACGACCAGTACACGTGCACGGCGAAGTCGTGCCACACCCCGCGCACGAGCGGCGTGCTCCAGAGGATCGTGCCGCCGTCGTGCGCGAGCTGGATGGTCTCGCCGAGGACGTCGAACTCCACCGGCGGCGAGCCGCAGCAGCCGCTGTGGTGCCATTGCGTGAAGACCTGCCAGGTGTTCGGCGCCGGGAAATCGGTGGGGAACATCGTGCTCCACGCGTACCAGCGGTCGTTCCCCTCTACTTCGTTGAACGCCGAAGCCGAGAGCACGAGCTCGTTGCGCGTCCCGCTGCTCGCGATGTCGCCCTGGTGCAGCTCGGCGCGCAGGGCGTACTTCCCCTGGCGGACGGGCGACTGGACGATGCTCAGGCGGCTGGACAGGCCATCGATGCTGGTCCACTGCGAGAAGTCGCCGGTTTCGTAATCGCCGCGCCAGAGGACGGAGGCGGACGCGGCGGTGGAGAGACAAACGAGAAGAGCCGGGAGGGCGAACAGGCGCATGAAGAGTCCTTTCCGGGTGGGTGCGCAAGCCACCCCGAAGGACGGCCTGCCAGGCTACAACCCACGGCGACGAAAGGTCTCTTCCCCAACGACCGGGCTTGCTCTCGCTCCTTTCCTCACCAGACCGTACACCGGTCGGCGGGCGCCATCGGCGATCCTGCCGCGCAGTGGAACGCGGCGGCGAACTCGGGAGCGTTGGAGACGGGCCCGTTCACCCTCCATTGCGCCGTCGAGTGCGGATTCGTCAGCGCCTGGGTGCGGGCCGCCTCCGGCCGGTAGTTCGTGCACCAGACCTGCGCGAAGGCGATGAACGCCTGCTGCTCGTCGTCGAAGCCGCCTACCTCGGCGCGCCGCTCGCCCTGCCGTTTCGCCCGGAGCGCAGCGATGGTCAGCTTCAGGCCCCCGATGTCGCCGATGTTCTCGCCGAGCGTCAGGCGCCCGTTCAGGTGCACGTCGTCCACCGCGATGTAGCGGTCGTACTGCTTCGCCACGCAGGCGGCGCGCTCCTCGTACGCCTTGGCGGTCCGCGGCGACCACCACTCGCGCAGGTTGCCGTCGCCGTCGAACTTGCGCCCCTGGTCGTCGAACCCGTGCGTCAGCTCGTGCCCCATCACCATCCCCAGGCCGCCGTAATTCGAAGGCACCGGCGCGTCCGGCGAGAAGAACGGGAGCTGCATGATCCCCGCGGGGAACACCATCTCGTTGCGCGAGGCGCTGTAGTAGGCGTTGACGGTCGGGGGCGTCATCCGCCACTCGTTGCGGTCCACCGGCTTGCCGATCATCGCCAGATCGCGCGCGGTCTCGAAGCGCGCGGCGCTGAGCACGTTGTCCAGCAGGGACTCACGGCCGATGGAGAGCTTCTCGTAGTCGCGCCACTTCTCCGGATAGGCGACCTTGTTGTCGATCTTGTGCAGCTTGTAGAGCGACGCCTTCTTCGCGGCGTCGTCCATCCAGGAAAGGCCGGCGAGGTTCGCCTCGAACGCCTTCTCGATGTTGACGATCATCTCCTTCGCCATCGCCTTGCCCTCGGCCCCGACGGTGGTGGTGACGAAGGTGCGGCCGAGAGCCTCGCCGAGAGCGCGATCGGTCATCTGCACGCAGCGCTTCCAGCGGGGAAGGATCGCCTTCGCCCCGGTGTGGGCACGCGTGTAGCGAAATCGCTCCTCGACGAACCGCTGCCCCAGCGCGTCGGCCGCCGCTTCGATGGCCCGCCACTTGAGGTACACGCGCACGTCCTCGATGCGGGTGCGGGCGAGGAGCGCATCGAGCGCGCGGAAGAAGTCCGGCGCGGTGACGTTGATCGCCTGCACGTCCGGCGCGCCGACGGTGGCGAAGTAGTCGTTCCATTCGAAGTGCGGCGCGGTGGTGAGCAGGCCGCTGCGATCGAGCCGGTGGTAGACCTTGTTCGGATCGCGCCGCGCCACCCGGTCGAGGGAGGCTTTCGCCAGCTCCGTCTCCATCTGGAAGATCCGCTTCGCATGCGCCGGCGCCCGGTTGTCGCCGGCCATCGAGAGCATCCTGCCGACGTGGTCCTGGTACAGCGTCCGCAGCTCCTGCGACTTCTTGTCGTCGCGGAAGTAGTAGTCGCGGTCGGGCAGCCCGAGCCCGCCCTGGTCGACTCCTCCGATCACCTGGGTCGCGTCGCGGAAGTCCTGGCGGGAGGCGAATCCGAAGAACGGGCGCGCTCCTCCCCGGTGCAGCTCGGCGACCCGGCGCGCCAGCGGCCGGGAGCCGTCGATCTGGTCGATCGCCTGCAGCTCCTTCTGCAGCGTCGCGAACGAGGCGGTCTCGGCCTTCTCCTCGTCCATGCAGGTCGCGTAGAAGTCGCCGACCTTCCGCGCGAACGGATCGGCGGCATCTGCCTCGCCGCGGGCGTTCTTCTCCACGATCTCCCGCAGCAACGCCTCGTTCCGCTCGAGGATCTCGCTGAAGGCCCGGCCCCACTGCGGCCGGTCCTCCGGGATCGGCGTCCGCTGCAGCCAGCTGCCGCAGGCGAACTTGTAGAAGTCGTCGCAGGGTTTGACCGTCCGATCGAGCGCGGTCAGGTCGATGCCCGGCTCCGGCGCCTGCGGCGTGGGCCGCTCCGCCGATGCCCGGCTCGCGGCGACGGGCGGCGTGGCCGGCTCCCCGGCGGCGTTCGGGACACCCGGTTGCGCGCCGGTCACCTGCGTCGCGGGCGGATTTGCCGGGGAGGAAGGCGCGGTCGCCCCGGGTCTCGCCTCCGGAGTGGACTTGCAGGCGAGCACGGCAAGGCAGAGCAGCACGGCGGCAGTTCGCATCGAGGCCTCGCAAACAGGTGGGTGGTGCGCATCCTACGCGGAGGTCCGCGCGGCGCGCGTCCTCGATGCGGTATGTGTCGCCGCGTGCGCGTTCTCGGGATCGGCGAATCGAACGACCTGGGCGACCTCTACCGGCGCCTGCAGGCCCGCGGGCACGAGGTGCGCGTGTACGTGGAGGACGAGGCCTGCCACGACGTCCTGGCCGGCATCGTGGAGCGGACGCCCGACTGGCGCCGCGATCTCGACTGGGCCGGACGCGACGGGCTGGTGGTGTTCGAGCAGTCCAGCCGCGGCGCCGAGCAGGACGAGCTCAGGCGGGACGGCTTCCGGGTGATCGGCGGGGGCGCCCTCGGCGATCGGCTGGAGAACGATCGCGCGTTCGGCCAGGCGGCGCTCTCCGATGCCGGGCTCCGCACCGCGGAGGTCCACCCCTTCGACGCGTTCGAGGCGGGGATCGATTTCCTCCGCCGCCATCCTGGCCGGTACGTGTTCAAGCTGAACGGGAACTTCGCCTCCACCCGCAACTACGTCGGCGAGCTCCCGGACGGGGCCGACGTGATCGCCCTTCTCGAGCTGCAGCGCGCGCGCTGGTCGTTCGCCGAGCGCCCTTCGTTCGTGCTCATGGAGCACCTCTCCGGCGTCGAGATGGGCGTCGGCGCGTACTTCGACGGCGAGACATTCCTCGAGCCCGCCTGCCTCGACTGGGAGCACAAGCGGTTCTTCACCGGCGATCTCGGAGAGCTGACCGGGGAGATGGGCACGCTGGTCACGTACCGCGGCTCGGAGACGTTCATGGCCGCGACCCTCGGGCGGCTGGCGCCGCTGCTGCGGCGCGACGGCTATCGCGGCTACATCAACCTGAACACCATCGTGAACGAGCGCGGAGTGTGGCCGCTCGAGTTCACTTGCCGCTTCGGGTACCCGGGATTCGCCATCCTCGATGCGCTGCACGTCGACGGCTGGGACACCATCCTCCTGCGCATGCTCGAACGCGCCGGGCCGCCGGCCTTCAGGACGCACCCGGGGTTCGCGGTCGGGGTGGTGCTGACGGTTCCGCCGTTTCCTTATCCGCAGGCGGGCATCGCGGCGCGGGGGCACCCGGTGACCTTCCGCCGGACGCTGACGCCCGACGAGCGATCGCACCTGCACTACGGCGAAGTGATGATCGAGGAGGGACGGCTCACCACCAGCGGCCCTTCCGGATACGCGCTGGTGGTGACGGGCCGGGGCGAGACCGCCGCGGAGGCGCAGCGCACGGCGTACGCGCTGGCGCGGGAGGTGCACATGCCCAACGTCCGCTACCGGACCGACATCGGCGACCGCTTCCTACGGGGCGACGCCGAGTTCCTGCGCGGCCTGGGATGGCTGTAGCTCCTGGCGGTAGCGGGCGAAGCACCGCGCTCCGGCCCGCAGCCGCATCAGCGCACCCTCCGCGATGGCCGGCGCGGCGCGCGGCTCCTGCGCGACGAGCGGCCGGAGCACTTCGCGATCCCACGATTCGCTGTGCCGCAGGTCGAGGGTGGCGTGGAGCGTGAAATAGCGGCGCGCCGCTTTGGGCACGCCGAGGCGGGCGAGACCGCGATCGACCTGGGCCACCCGGCCAGGCGCGGTGAGCTCGATCGCGCCCAGGGCGCCGATCGAGTGGTAGGCGTAGCGGCGATCGAGGGCGAGCGCGACCAGGAGGTTGGCGAGCGCGAGCGCCTCCCAGACGGTGGTCTCGGGGTCGGCGTGGACGCCGAGCGTACCGGCGAGATCGGAGAGAAGGGGGCCGTGCATCGCCGCCGGGCGCCCGCGGCCCATCTCGTCCCAGTAGTTGCGCGCCAGCTCCAGCTTCGCCTGCACGGGCATCTTCACCTGGGTGAGGGCGACGAGGTCGTCGAAGCCTGCCTCACCGGCCACTTCCTGGGCGAGGAACCACTTCATCTGCGAGAGCGAGGCGAAGCGGGCGAGCCAGGGGAAGAGCGGATCGCCCTGTCCGGGGCCGGTCTCGCGGAGATCCTCGAACCAGCGCACGAACGCATCCGGATCGGCGGGCGCCTCGCGCGCCTGCTGTGCGACCGCGGCGCGCTCGCGCTCGACGAACTCGAGCTCGCGGGCGCGCAAGGAGTCGCCGGCGTGCGGTGGGCGATCCGGCAGCGAGGGCTCGAGGCGCTCGCGCGCGAACCGGGTGAGCGCGAGGTGAAGCTCGAGATCCGTCATACGAGGTCACGTTGTGCATCGAGCCCGACCACGGCGATCCGCTCGATTCCGGAGTACGCGGGCCGGTCGAGCTCCTCGCCGAACACGTCCGGGTCCAGCTCGACGTAGCGGTGCGTCCAGCCGTGGAGCAAGGGGGCG
>Ga0070741_10019180_pt1 | contig 10959 bp, 8 predicted proteins | sample Coa_R1_4_FD_66440 | JGI IMG/M metagenome (GOLD analysis project Ga0070741, IMG submission 66440) | Surface soil microbial communities from Centralia Pennsylvania, which are recovering from an underground coalmine fire - Coalmine... | ecosystem: Environmental > Terrestrial > Soil > Unclassified ...
CGCGTGTGGTCATGGAGATGTTGGCCCCCGGATTACGTCCGTACTCGGCCTGATAGTTACTCAATAAAACTTTCACTTCCTGCACTGCATCCATGTTGAGTTGGCCGCTCAGACCCGCCGGCGCTCCCAGATCATTGGCTACGATGCCGTCCACGGTTAAGTTCTGGTCGGCACTGCGCGTACCCGACACTGCACCCATCGTCGCCCCGAATCCAGTTGCTCCGCCTAGAGCATCCTGGTCGCTCGTCATCTGCACGCCGGGCAACAGGCGCAGCATATTGGTTAAATCACGGCCCTTGGTTGGGACCATGCTGAACTGGTCACGGGTGAGCAATCCCGAGTTCTCTGAACTCTGCGTCTCCACCTGCGTCGCTTGCGCCGCGACCTCGATGGCTTGACCCACGTTGCCAACCGTGAGGCGAAGCTCTCCTAGAGCCAGTCGGCCGTTCGGAGTCAAAACATTTCCACTGCTTTTGTAGGTTTGGAATCCAGCCATCTCTACCTGCAAGGTATAGGTGGCCGGCAATAGGGACGGGAAAATGAAATCCCCGTTGCCGCTGGACGTTGCGCTCCGGACATCTCCGGTAGCTTCGTTAATGACAGACACATTGGCCCCGGGCACCACTTTGTCGGTGGGATCAACTACCGTTCCGGAAATAACGCCAGTGGTGGTTTGCGCCCATGCCAGCCCGCAAAGCGCGACCAGCAGGCCAAAAGCGAATACTAGCCGCGGCACCTTGCCGCTGGCTTGCGTTAAGGGCGTATGGCAACTCACGGCACGTTGCTCCGCGGCCGTCAGGCTCTTGCTTTTGTTCATGGCATTCTCCTAATCCCCAAAAGGCGACGCCGCAATAAAAAAGCCGCCTTTTGTGAACACGACGGGTGTGCACAAAAGGCGGCTCTCTTGGGCTCTGCCGCTTTTCTACAGACTCTACTACGGAGTCGAATTTAGGTCAACAAAAATATTGAATATCTTCGTGGAAATGTGCATGCTTCGCCAATCTCGATATGAACACACTCCTGGTGAGACTCGCGCAAACCGCTCCGCGCTAGTTAGCGCCACCGGCAGGAATCGCTAGGCGTGCTGTGCTAACCGATGTTCGCCTTTTTCGATTTCCTGATCAATTTATCGCCATCCTGTGAGAGCGCATCCCGACCCGGTGGCCCCGCCTCCAATCACACAGACCTCAAAGGGCGCGCCGACGACCCTCTGAATGGTTTCCGGCCTAGGCCGCATGATGAGATCGGCGCGCCATATCGGCTTCTAAATTCCCGCCCATAGCTCTCGCACTTGCGAATCGGGATCGCTGACGATCCGGCAAGCGGTGTCGAAAATCATAGTCGCTCGCTTCTGGAAATCGTACTGTGGCCAGTTTGGAATGCCCTTGTGCTCAGGCTGGCCGCTGCGAGCGAATTGAATCCACGCCTGGCTCATATTGGCAGCCAGTTCCTTTTCCTGGCTGGTATGCGCGGTCATGAACTTCGGGATGTCCGTGTTATCGAACACAAACGGTATTTCGGCCGTATGGGGCGAGCGCAGTTTGCCGTCCAGCGCCGGCGATTTCCAAGCGAAAACATACATGTACACAGGAGCAGAATGCTGCGCTACCTTGCGTTCGGCCAAACGGATGGAGCCGCGTCTGACCCCTCGGTCTGTTCCGGCCAAAAAGAAAATCTCGCTTGGAGACGCATTTGGATAGGCGGCTGTATATGTAGCGAGAATACGCGGCGCGTCCGCATCCGGCGCTAAGGCCGCGATTCGTTTCGCAAGGCCCTCCTCGGTGAGGTGAAAGGCATCGTCATCGCGCAGCGAAAAAAATGTCTGCTCGGTCCGATTGCAACCAATGATGAGAGGAACGCCGGCGGAAATGGCTGGAGCCGTCGGGTCAAAAGGATGCGCCGGAAGAATTGTGGGATCCAGAACCGGACTGAAGCCCGCACGCATCCCAGGCATGCTCTGCACGCTCTTCATGGCCGACAGTAACGTTTCCACTGGTAAAGTTTGTAAGTCGTCAATTCGGCTGGAACTGATTCCCAGTTTTGCGACCATTGCATGGGTGAGCGCGTTCGCCGCATCGCGAGTATTCGCTCGCAGCCCTGGCCCGCTCTGTATGGCGGCGCGATGGAACAGACCTTTGGCCGAAGGCATTGCCAGCAGTGTGCTGACCTTCGCCCCTCCGCCAGACTCGCCGAAAATCATCACTTGACCCGGATCTCCGCCAAACTGCGAAATGTTGTCGCGAACCCACGTCAGTCCTGCCACCAGGTCCAGCATGCCCGCGTTTCCCGAGGCCGCATACTTTTCCCCGCCCAGATCGCCCAAATGAAAATAGCCGAACAGATTCAGCCGGTGATTGATCGTGACCACCACCACATCACCGCGGCGGGACAGCGACTCGCCATTCACCCAAGGCCACGACCCGCTTTCCTGAGCGTAGCCGCCGCCATGGCACCAGAACATGACAGGACGCTTCTTGCTCGTGCTCGGGTCGGGAGTCCAAACATTCAGGAAGAGACAATCCTCGCTGTACCCCTCCGAACTTCCGTTCGCCTGAGGAGCAAGCACCTCGACGTAGTTCATGTTTTGCGGGGATTGATGGCCGAACGTGAAGCAATCGCGTACGCCTGACCAGGGCTCCGGCTTTACGGGCGCCATGAAGCGCATCTTGCCGCCGGTAGGCGCGCCATAGGGAATGCCTTTGAACGAATGGATTCCAGCGTGCAGTTCTCCACGAACCTTGCCCGACGAAATCTCAACGGTTTTACCTGGCGTAATCTTAGGCTCCGCACGGATGGCGCTGGCAAACGGATCGAGCCCCGCGATCGCCAACGATTGAAAGCTCCGCTTTAAAAGACTCCGCCGGTGGAGCAGAGCCTCCGTCATATTATTGACGTTCATGTTTATGAGTCTCCTTTGCCGCACTGTTCAATGGCGCTCGGCGTCGCATCGGAATGCGGCTATGGAACGTTCGCCCGTTTCGCAGCTTCTATCAGTTCCACACTGTCGGCCGGTGTGATCCACCGCTCCTTCTTCAACTTGGTTACATCTGCTGCTACCTGGCGCTCGTACGCCTCGTGGCTTGGATAGAGGTGCTTCAGGCGGGCTGAGTCGAACGGCACTTCATGTCCCGCTATGAAGCAAAACGATGTCCCGGTGGAGGAGCCGAACCATGTAGCGGTGGGTACGTCAACAAAAGGAGAGCGCACGCCGCCCGTAACGTTGCCGAATTCGTCCAAGACGGGTTTGCCATTCTCCACGCGAATGGGATCGGCATGGGGCGCGGGCACGCCCTTGCGCACCCAGTCATCCAGCGCGCGCCAGGCTGCGTCGAAGGCAACGCTGCTGGGGAACCGGCTGCGCGGTCCCTCCTTGCAGTCCATGGGAGGAACCTGGCGGCCGGCTTTCAAAATATCGGCAGGCGCGGCAGAGAAGTAAAGTTCGTCCGGAGTTGCGTGGGCTGCACCGGCAACTTCGTAATTCCGGAACTTCTCGGAATTCGTGTCGCTATCCGGCTGGCGCGCTGCGATGGCCAGCAGATAATCCGAGGTTGTCATCACACGAATTACCGGCACTCCGGTATTGTGCACCTTCCTGCGTGGATCTTCCGCCGAAATTGCGCCGGCACACTGGTTGATGGGCGTGCCGAGCACCGGCGTGCCGATCAAATAGCCGTCGAACAGGGGGTTGCCATTCGCTTGAACATCCAAAGGGTGAATCGCGTTGGCATAGGTCACAAGGAAGCCACCGATCTGCGAGAAGCCCCAGGCGTAAAGATGTTGTACCGGATGGGGAGCATTCGCGGCCACGCCGTATAACAACGGGTTGGTCTTGTCCCGGCTCTTGAGCCAGGCGGCTGTCTGCGAGTTGATATCCCAAACCAATCCGTTTTCGGTTGTGCGCTCGCTGTCGTTTGCGAGATTGGAGCAGTTGCGCGGATCTTCCAGCGGCACTGGGTTTGCCCATGAGAGGTCTTTATACCTTTCCGGATCGAACTTCTTCAGGGCTGCCACGGCGATCGGCTTAGCGGTGATCCCAACCCAAGCGTCTCCGTTGCGCACGAACTCCTTGTGCGATAGGGCCCATCCAATGTTTAGATCGAAGCGATTCGAGGGATTCAGCATTTCCACCGCCACCGTTCCGCTGAATTTCGAACGGTTCATCGGGCGCCGGACCAGCACGCGCGTTGTGTACGGGGCTCGGGCCACGCGCACTGTCGCGGGTCCCAAGCTGGGCCAATCGTAAACATTGGCGGTGCCGCTGATCAGGAATTCCTCCTCGACGTATCCCATGCTCTTGAGATCCTCAGGCATCAGCGTATGGTCCGCTGCTCCGAACGGGTAGGAAGCCGAGTTGACTGCCAGCGGACCGGTCACGTGGGGCAGCGGTGTGGCTGGAGCGGCCGGGAACGCCGCTGCTGCAAGCAGGGCCAGCATCAGAAAAAATCCATTCGACTCGACTCTCATCGTTCAGTCTCCAGTCTCGCTTCCGGTTCCACATGTGCGCGCAACCACGCGCACAGGCTTGTAATACCTTTCAGCAAATAAAAAAACCGCCCTTACAAGCGCATTACGCCTGTAGGGGCGGTTCTCTTTTTCTCTACCGCTTGGTGCACGATATCAGGGATATCGCCGGCCTGTCAATGTTCGGCTGATGTTTGTTCGGCTGATGTTTGCCTGACGGGCGCCCCGCGTCGGCCCAAGCGCACGAACCATGTACGAGCATCTAACCGTGAGTGGATGAGAACGCGCGAATCGACCTTGTTATAATCGCTCCTACGCATTCATAAACGTTGTCGATTCGGAGGAGTAATGCGTCATACGTTCTTCCTGCGCCCTTCTTTTCGTTGCTTGCTGGTCTGCGCCGCTTTGTCTAGCTGCGTACCCGGTGCCCTCGCGCAATTGCCTTTGCTTTACAACCGCTCCGTGTATAACGCTGCCAGTTACACGCCGGGCGGCATCCCAGCCGGAGCCATCGCGCAAGGTTCCATCTTTACTGTCTTCGGCGCCAACTTAGGACCAACCAAAGCTCTGACGCAGCCCACCTTTCCGCTCGTAACGACGCTTGGCAATGTCGCCATAAGCGTCGTTCAAGGATCCACAACCGTCAGCGCCATCCCCGTGTACGTCAGCGCTTCGCAGATCAACGCCATCATGCCCTCCAACGCGCCGCTGGGCGCCGCTTCCCTGCGCGTGACGTATAACAATGCGAACAGCAACTTTTTGCCGGTCCGGATCACGAACACCGCATTTGGCATCTTTACCGCGCTCGGAACGGGCCTCGGACCCGGCATCCTGCAGAATTACGTCAGCGCGGCCAATCAGCCCATTAACGCGCCCAAGATCACCGCCACGCCCGGCCAAACCATTACGTTGTGGGGCACAGGATTAGGACCCGTCTCTTACCCCGACACATCGCAGCCCAAACCGGGAAATTTGCCCGTCCAGGTGCAAGTATTCGTCGGTGGCATTCCGGCCACCGTGGCGTACAGCGGTCGCAGCCCATGCTGCTCCGGTACCGATCAGATCGTATTCCAGGTGCCCGCCAATGCACCACAAGGCTGTTGGGTCCCGGTGTATGTGAAGACCGCCGGTAGCGTGGTCAGCAACTTCGTCACCATGGCGATCCAATCTTCCGGCGCAACTTGCACCAATCCTATATTTCCGGACCTCAGCTCCGTGATGGTGAACGGCGGCAATTTTGGCGAAGCCATTCTCTTTCGTCAAACCACGCACGAAGATGTTGGCGTCATAACGCCCGTCGACGTCACCGCGGATTATCATTTTGAGGCTGCCTTCAACGTGCTGCCGGTTCCGTTCCCATTCGATTCCACGGTCAGCTTACCGCCGCCCGGAACCTGCACCGTTTACACAGAAGCGGCCGACCTGGTCAGCGGCGCAGTCCTTCCTGGACTCTTGTCGCAATCCACGCTGCTCGGTATTGGCCCTCCGTTTACCCTCACCGGGCCTAAGGGACAGGTGAGCCTCGATTACCCGGTCACCGGTTATAGGGCGGACCTGCTTGGAGGTTTGATCTCCAACAACATTCTTCCCAACTCGCTATATCTGAATCCTGGCTCCTATACCGTTTCCAGCGTTGGGGGACCGGATGTAGGCGCTTTCTCGGCCACCTTCAACATTCCCCAACCTCTTACTTGGAACAGTCGCGATCAATTAACTGTCGTAGACCGCACTCAGCCTCTGACCATCTCCTGGAGCGGCGGCGATAGCGGTCAGGAGATCGCTGTCGTGGTAGTGGGCGAAGATTTACCCACCAACTCCAGTGCCGTTGTGAAATGCATCGCCGCCCCAGGCGCATCCAGCTTGACCGTGCCGCAGGATCTGCTCTCCAACCTGCCTGCCACTCGTCAAAACCTGGCCCAGTCCAAGGACGTGATTTATCTCGTCAACCTGGCCGGTACTAGCGTTCAGAAGATAAATGCAAAGGGGCTGGACCAGGGCTCCACTGGTTACTTCTACGTTCAGGGAAAAACGGTGGTGCTGCAATGATTGCATTGACAACGTTCCGGCTAACGACATCCACTAAATTGCTGGCCGCCGGCGTAGCATTGAGCCTGAGTTGGATCGTTTTATCGGCCTGTGAATGCGACAACACCAAAGAACAGGATTTTCCAGGATTTTGGGTCACGTGCATCGGCAATAAACCGACGCTGATGACTTACAACGGCGATGCCGCCGTCCAGGTTTCGAGCGATCCCGCCGGCAACTTCAATCCGAGCCAGTGGGACTGCTCAAAAGATCCGAATTCGCCGCCCCAAGCAAAATCTGGTGCGCCGGACTTTAAGCTCGGCAGCCCCACGGGGCCCGGACCCTTTGCACGGCCGCATGCCGCCGCGGCCCATACTTACAGCTTTATCCCCAAGCAATTGCTCTGGTTGCCTTTCACGCCGTTCGTTCCTCCTGCGGCCCCGGCCTGCCTGCCGAGCTTCCCGGACATCATCCGAACCAATCACCTGCAAAATACCGTCTCGCGCGTTGCCACCTGCCCGTTCAAGGTGGTGGTCACCATTCCGGTTGTCCAGAATCCTCTTCAGGTAGCTATCACGCCGGACGCCTCCACGGCCGTGGTGACCAGCTTCGGTGATTTCAACGGCGATGGCGGCGCCGTAACTTTCATCGATCTCTCCACCAACAAAATCGCGAATACGCTCATGATGCCGGATTTTCAGACACCTAATGGACTGGCGATCTCGCCGGACGGCGCCACGGCTTACGTCGGCAATTTCACCAGCCCCGGTCAGTCCATTCTGGTAATTAATATCCCCACGCACACCATTACCGCCACCATCCCGATTTCGGCCGCTTACCCCTCCGCCATGACATTAACACCGGATGGCACTCAGCTCTGGGTCGGTTCGCCACTGGCTGGCGAAACGGATATCATCGACACACTCTCACAAACCACGGTAACGCGCTTGAACATTCAAGCCGTCGGCGATGTCGCCTTCAACTCCACCGGCACCAAGGCTTACATCACCAGCTCCGCAAGTAACCCCGCCGGCCAAGTCTTTGCGGTCGACACCTCCACGTACCGGGTCGTGAATACTTACACCGTGGGCAATGGGCCGGCCGACATCTCGATGTCTTACGGAGACCAGTTCCTGGTGGTGAACAACTACAACGATGGATCCGTGTCCATCATCGATCTGAAGCAAGATAAAGTGAAGACCGCGCAATTCGGCGCCAATCCGATCGGCATCGCGTTCGTAGAATGATTCCGTATTTCCCGCAGCCCGTCCTTCATCTGGGTCCATTCCAGATCCATGCCTTTGGTTTTCTTGCCGCCCTGGCCGTAGTGCTGGGCGGCCGCGTCGTTCTGCTGCGCGCTCACCGCGAGGGTATTCCGGCCGAACAGATGTTTCAATTCTGCTGCTGGACGTACCTCTTCGGTATGGTCTGCGCTGTTCTTTCCAAGTTGATGCTGGATAATTTCCCGGCCTTCTTCGTCGATCCGGTGCATGCGTTCCGGACCAACCTCGGTTTCCGGTCCGTTGGCGGGATTGGAGGCGCGTTTGTGGGAGCGCTGCTATGGTGCCGCTGGAAGCGGCTCTCGCTGTTCGAGACGATACGCAGGGTGGACATCGTCGCCTACGCCACGCCCTTTGCCTGGATGATCGGACGCCTCGGCTGCACGCTCGCGCACGATCATCGCGGCCTGTTCACAACCAGCTGGATCGCCGTGCAATTCCCCGAAGGCTCCCGCTACGATCTCGGCTTCATCGAGTTTCTGTTCCTCATCCCCCTGACCATCGCTTTCAAAATGCTCGATCGCAAGCCGCGTCCGGTGGGTTTCTATTTCGGGCTGTTTGGCGTGGTCTATGGTGGATTCCGCATCTGGCTCGACACCCTGCACGCGCAACCGCTGCGCTTCTACGGCGGCGCATTGGGTGTTCTGGTTGGCTTGTCCGGTTGGGCGTGGATGTGGGCTCATCAGCGCTCGCATGTCGCCGGGCCGGCTGTCACGCCCGCCGCTGTTTAGATATCTTCGAGAAGCAACTCCTGTATAATTCCCGTGGCGGGTCGGCCTTCGGATGCGTCTCCCAAAAATTGTCGGTGCCTTCTGCTGTTGTCTCGCGGCCTTGGGCCAAACGGAAACCGCCGGCTCGGTTGCCGGTTCCGTTCTCGATCCGGCACGCGCAGCGCTGGCCGGCGTCACCGTGGAAGCCAGGAACACCCAAACGGGAACGGACTATAAAGCCGTAAGTTCGCCCGCCGGCAAATACACCCTCGCGCAACTGCCGTCCGGCAAGTACGACGTTTTTGTGATCCACTCCAACTACCGGCCTTTTGTGCGCAGGGGCGTGGAGGTTATCGCGGGCCAATCGGCGCCCTTGGAAATTCAACTCTCGTCGAATGCCGGTTTACTCGGCACACTCGGAGAAATGCAGGCCTTTGCTGAAATTCTTGCGAACCGGCCTCCTCCTCCGCAAGGCCCTACGCCGCGAACTCCTGACGGAAAGCCGGACTTCTCCGGTGTCTGGCTGGTGTCTCCCTCGTCCGTCAAGGGGCCTGCGCGGCAACCGGATCTGTTGCCGTGGGCAAGAGCTGTGTACCGCGAGCGGGTACTGAGTGACTATAAAGACAAGCCCTCCGCTCGATGCCTCCCGGAGCTTCCCGGATTTCTGGCTCGCTGGCCTATCAGAATTGTCCAGAGTCCCAAGATCTTGGTGACACTCAGAATGGACGATGTGATCTCCGCACATCAAGTGTACTTGGATGGACGCAGCGTTCCGAAGGATCTGGAACCCACCTGGCAAGGATATTCGATCGGCAAATGGGAAGGCGACACGCTGGTGGTCGAGACGGTTGGGTTGAATGACAAGACCTGGCTGAATATGTTCCCGCATACCTCCCAGCTGCATATTATCGACCGCTTGCGGCGTCCGGATCTGGGCCATCTCGAAGTGGAAACGACATACGATGATCCGGAAAGCTTTCAAGCGCCGTTTCAGACCAAGATCGTGAATCTCCTCGCTCCCGACGAGGAAGTCGAGGAATACGTCTGCTCGGAGAATAATCAATACACCGAGCACGTGCGTACCAACTAACCGCAGCCGGACGCCAAGAACAAATAACCTCGTATTCCTCGGGATTGTGTTTGGGATGGGGCGGAGAACGCCTACGCGGCTTTCGACTCGAGTTCGGTGAGCAGTTCGCGCGCGATTGCGGCAACTTTTGCCACGTCCTGTTGCGTCACTGAAACCTGGAAGCCATGTGCAGCTTGATTGCGTAGTCGAACGGCTTCATCCAGGATCCGATATTGATCCCGCCCAAGGAGGCCCAACGTATATAGCCGTTTCGTCATGTATCCCGGTGCTGGAGACTCGAGTTCCACTTTTTCGCGGGCTGCCAATAGCCGTAGGATGCCCTCGGTTGCGGACCACAATAGCAGCAAGCCCGCAACGACATGACCTCGCATCTGCAGTTCATTCGCTTCTTTGAGTGAGGTCTCGATTTGATGCGGGCCTAGCAAGCTAGCGTCGTCCTCATCCACTCCATCTATGATGAGCTCGAAACGCCACCCAGGACGATCCCGAATGGCAGCTTCTATTGCAGCGACTTCGCGATTGTTTTGAAACTCGTTTCTAGCCTTGACTTCGACAACGACCGATTCCCCGTTTCCAATCGCGATCAGGTCGGGCTCAAAGGTCCCCATGAAGTCCGGCAAGTCGGCAGCTGATGGCTGCACTTTTACTTCATAGCCTCGCTCTTCATATTCCGAGGCGACGCTAGCCAAACGCCGACGTTCGCGTTCCGACATAGATCTCATAAAAGTTCCTCGTGGCTCGGCGCCTCTTCTATTCTGATATAGACGAACTCTCGCCCGCCACCGAACGCCCGCGCGTAAACTGCCGAGAGGCGCCGCAGGCGAAATCGGCCGTCGATATTCGTTTTTCGAGTTTGAGCATCGGTGATTTGGCGGTCATTCTTATAGATCAACCCGGCGAGGGCATCCTGAATCGGTTTGATCATGTTGTCATGGTCGATCAAGACTGACTGGCGTTCGTGGTAGTAGACCACCGTCAGTTTCACGGGAACTTCCACGGGCGTTTGGTTCAGCCATAGCTTCGCCGCCTCAGCTCTGACGTACTCCTTCCACTCTCGGAGCCGCTCGGAATTAACGAAAAACTCAAATGGATCCGCGGAACAAAACTGAGCTTAGCTCAAAATGCCCGGACTCCGGGACAAACGGCTCAATCCCAACCGCAAACTGCACCCCACCGAAACGAAATCTCTTTCCCTCCCGTTACAATAAGTAAAGAGCTCATCTCCAGGAGAGCCCAACCCCGCATGAAATTACGCACACTCCGGTTCATCCTCCTATCGCTTTGCCCGTTACTCCTGTCCGCCCAATCGCTCAAGGACTTCGAAAAGCGCGTCACCGAGTTCACCCTCGCCAACGGCCTGCACTTCATCGTTTTTGAGCGTCATGAAGCGCCC
>Ga0070741_10019181_pt1 | contig 10959 bp, 9 predicted proteins | sample Coa_R1_4_FD_66440 | JGI IMG/M metagenome (GOLD analysis project Ga0070741, IMG submission 66440) | Surface soil microbial communities from Centralia Pennsylvania, which are recovering from an underground coalmine fire - Coalmine... | ecosystem: Environmental > Terrestrial > Soil > Unclassified ...
AGAACAAGCAGCGCGCCTTTCCGGCGAGCGTTGATTCGATCCCCACCTCGGCGAACCAGGAAGACCATGTCTCGATGGCCACGCATGGCGCGCGACGCACGCTCGCGATCGCGGACAACGCGGTCACGATCATCGGGATCGAGCTGCTCGCCGCGGTGCAGGGCCTCGATTTCGACGCGCCGCTCGCGTCCAGTGCGCCGCTCGAGCGAGTGCGCGGCGCCTTGCGTGCCCGCGTCGCGCATCTTTATGCCGATCGGCTGTTCGCCGATGACATCGCCGCCGCCGCCGAGCTCGTGCGCAGCGGCGCGATCATCGATGCCGCCGCGCTCGACTGCTGGCCATCCTTCGAGGCGTGAGCTATTGCAGGCGCGGGTAGCCCAGCGCGTCCGCCTCGGCCGCGAGGCGCGACAACACCTCGTAGTCGGCGGCATCGACGCTCGCAAAACGCTCGATCAGAAGCGCGTCGCGCGTGGCGTCCATGGCCGGTGAGTGCGCCACGGCGAGCAGCGCTTCGCGCAACGCGGTCACGACGTGTTCCGGCGTGCCTCGCGCGGCGACGAACGCCGGCATTGGGGTCGGCCTCGTGGTCGCGATGATGCGCAGCTGCCCCGCGAGCTCCGGCACGTGACGGCGCAGAAGATCGTGCGCGTAGCTGTCGAGCGGGCCGACATCGACCTCGCCGGCAATTACCGCGTGCACCACCTTCATGGGAGTCACCAGCGGTCCGATCACCGCCTCGAACAGGCGCGAGGTGCCCGCGCCCGCAGCGTAGTCGGCGAAAAAGCGCCGTACGGCCTGATAGCCGGATTGCGATTGCTCGCTGGTATAGGCCATGCGCCACCCGAGCACGTCCGTGGGCGTCGCGCAGGGACCATCGGTGCGCACGACGAGGTCGGTCCAATAGACGGGGGCGTGCGCGTAGCGCGCCGGACTGGGCACGACCGCCGCGATGGGAATCGGCTGCGGCATCGCGCCAAGCAGCGGATAACCGCACATCTGGACGCAGGCCGCGTCGGTGCGTTGCCACAGCGCGGGCAGCGGCTGCGGGGGAGGGTAATCGATGACTTCGATCGGCACGCCGGCGCGCGCGACCACCCATTCGAGCAACGCGCGCCAGTGCGTCGCCACCGTCGCGTCGATCGAGTACATGCGAGCGTTGGCGAACATGCGCGACGATCACTCCAGGTGAATGTTGGCGGCACGCACGATCTCGCCCCATTTGGCCGTTTCGGTTTTGATCATGGCGGCGAACTGCGCAGGCGTGTTGGCCACCGGCTCGGCGCCGAGTGCGGCGAGCTTCTCGCGCACATCGGGCTCGTGGAGCGCCTTCGCGATCTCCGACTGCAGGCGATCGACGACCTCGGGCGGCGTGCCGGCCGGCGCGACGATGCTGTACCACGAGGTCACGTCGAAGCCCGGCAATCCCGATTCGGACAGGGTTGGAAGGTCGGGCGCGGCCGCGATCCGCGTGAGGCTTGCCACCCCGAGCGCATGGAGCTTGCCTGCGCGAGCGTATTGCAGCACCGAGGGGGCACCGGCGAACATGAGCTGCACATCGCCGCTCACGACGGCCGTGACCGCAGGCGCGATGCCGCTGAAGGGCACGTGCACCATCTGGGTGTTGGTCATGCTCTTGAAGAGCTCGCCGGCGAGGTGCGCTCCGCTGCCGGGACCGGGTGAGGAAAAGTTGAGCTTGCCGGGGTTCGCACGCATGTAGGCGATGAGCTCGGTCACGTTGCGAGCCGGCACCGAAGGATGCACCACGAGCACGTTGGGCACCGCCGCGATGACCGTGACGGGCGCGAAGTCCCTGGCCACGTCGTACGGCACGTTGCGGTAGAGGCTCGGGTTGACCGTGAGATTGCCGGTCGGCGCGAGCACGAGGGTGTAGCCGTCGGGCGCGGACTTCGCGACGAGCTCCATGCCGATGTTCCCGCCGGCCCCGGGCCGATTCTCCACCACGACGGGCTTGCCCATCGCGCTGCCGATCTTGTCGCCGACGACACGCGCGAGCACGTCGGCCGGACCGCCGGGTGGAAACGGCACGATCAGGCGAATGGGCCTGTTCGGGTACGCCGCACCGGGATCGGCCGCGATGGCCGGCAGCGACAGCGAGAGCATGACAAGGGCGAGGACTGCGATCAAGCGCGACAGCATCGATAGGCTCCCGTGATTTCAGGCGTGATCAGGCATACCGCAGCGTCTGTCCGAGCCCGAGCCGGCGCGCCTTTTCCAGCATCGCGCAGCCGAGCGCGATATCCGTGGTGGAGAGGCCGCGATGCCAGAACAGAATCGTTTCGTCGTCGCGCTCGCGTCCCGGCTTGGCTCCCGCGACAATCTCGCCGAGCTCGGCATGCAGGGTGCTCTCGGTAAGCTTGCCGGCTTCGACGTGCGCGCGCAATGCACCGAGCATCCCGCTGCGGCACTGTCCCCAGTCGTCCACCACGATCTTGCTCATGATGTCGGTGAGCGAAAGCTCGACGGCGCTCATGGTGCCGTAGGGAACGACCAGCGCGCCAGGCGCGATCCACTCGGTGCGAAGCAGCGGCGCAGGCCGTTCCAGCCGTGAGGCCTCGACCACGATATCGGCATCGCGCACGCAGCTTTCCCAGTCCTCGGTCGCGATCACGCGCTTGCCGAGATCGGAAGAGAGCCGCGCCGCGAATGCCTCGCGACTCTCGGCACGGCGCGAGTGCACGCGGATCTCGGCGAAATCGAACAGGCGATCGAGCAGGCGAACGTTCCAGTACGCGGTGCCGCGTGCGCCGACATGGCCGAGCACCTTGCTGTGCCTGCGCGCGAGATGCCTTGCGCCGATCGCCGTCACCGCACCGGTACGCATGTCCGTGATCGCGGTCGCGTCGATGACCGCCGTAGGCATGCCCGTGCGCGGATCGAACAGGTTGAGCAGCGCCATCTCGGAAGGCAGATCCCGGCGATAGTTGTCGACATAGTCGCCGACGATCTTGACGCCCGCGACCTGCAACGGCGCGATGTACCCGCGCAGCACGTTGAAGTGACCCTTGAACGCAGGATCCGGGGCGAGATGTACACGCGGCTCGATCACGGTCTCGCCGCGCCCTTGCGCCCGCAAGGCGGTTTCGACGGCTGTCAGGATCTCGTCATCGGTGAGCGCGAGGCGCTCGATGTCGGGTCCGTTGAGGTAATGGAGCGTGATCTCTTTCACGCGAGATCCCGCAAAGCCGTCGCGTACCGTGCTGCCGCGATGTCTTGCAGCGCGTGGCGCCGATCGCGCAGCACCCAGCGGCCCCCGACCATCACGTCGCGCACGGGATTGCCATGCCCGCAAAAGACGTACGCATCGAGCACCGCACCGACGGGCCGCCCAAGCAGCGCCGGATGATTGCGGTCGAGCACGACCAGGTCCGCGCGCTGTCCCCTGGCGATGCCGTCGATGGCCCGACCCGATGCGCGCGCGCCGCCACTCACCGCGGCGCGATAGAGCGCCTCGCCCGCGGGGCCGGCGTTGCGCGAGGCAACGTTGCGGCGCCTGTGCCGCATGCGTTGCGCGTATTCGAGCAGGCGCAGCTCTTCCGCCGCTCGGCTGCACACGTTGCTGTCGCTGCCGATCGCATAGGCGCCACCGCTGGCGATGTACGCCGGCAGAGTGAAGATGCCGTCGCCGAGGTTGCCCTCGGTGGTCGGACAAAGGCCGGCGGTGGCGGCGGTGCGCGCGAGCGCATGCGTCTCGTCCGCTGTCATGTGGGTCGCGTGCACGAGGCACCAGCTCGCATCGATACGGTGTCGCGCGAGCAGCCATTGCACCGGTCGCTCGCCGGTGAACGCCACGCAGTCATCCACTTCCTTCACCTGCTCGGCCACGTGCATATGGATCGGACCGCCGCCCAGCGCGGCGAATCCCTGCAGTATCTCGCACAGCGCAGGCTCGGGCACGGCGCGCAACGAGTGCGGAGCGATGCCAACAGCGATCGCCTCACCGTGCGCCTGGCGCAGCCTCTGCACGAGACGCAGGATGTGCTCGGGTGTCGCGATGAACCGGCGTTGTCCGGAATGCGGCGGCGCCCCGTCGAAATTGGAAGTCATGTACAGCACCGGCAGCAAGGTGAGCCCGATGCAAGCCCGCATTGCCGCCGCAACGATGCGCTCGCTCATCTCGGCAGGATCGGCGTAGGGTGTTCCGTCGGGCGAATGGTGCACGTAGTGGAATTCGCAGACCGAGGTGTAGCCGCCCTTCAGAAGCTCGATGTAGAGCTGCAAGGCGATGTCCTCCATCGCCGCCGGCGAGATGCGCTCCACGATGGCGTACATGAGCTCGCGCCAGGTCCAGAACGTGTCCGTCGGATGCGCGCCGCGACTGCCTTCGGCGAGGCCCGCCATCGCGCGCTGGAAGGCGTGCGAGTGGACATCGGCAAGACCCGGGATGACGATGCCCTCGATGCGCTCGCAGCCTTCGTCGTTGGCGTCGGGTGAAACACCCAGCAGCGTGCCGGCCTCGTCGACGTCGATGCGCACGTCGCGCGCCCAGCCCGAGGGCAGCCACGCATCGCGAGCGAAGTAGCACGCCATGACGCCTCAATCCAGACGCCGCACGCGACCCGAGCGCACGACTGCGCGGCACGGGTTGTAGCCCATGCGGTAGGCGAGATCACCGGGCGATTCGAGGTCGTCCCACACCACGAAATCCGCCGCCATGCCGGTGGCGAGCACGCCGTGGGTGTCCTGCAGCCCGAGTGCCCGCGCCGCATGGCGGGTGATGCCCGCGAGCGCCTGCGCCGGTGTCATTCGGAACAGCGTGCACGCCATGTTGAGCACGAGCAGGAGCGATGTGCATGGCGAGGTGCCGGGATTGCAATCGGTGGCGAGCGCCATCGGCACACCCGCCGCGTCCAACGCGGCGATCGGCGGTACCCGCGTATCGCGCAGGAAATAGAATGCAGCCGGCAACAGCACGGCGACCGTGCCGGCGTGCGCGAGCGCGGCGATACCACTTGTCGACAGGTGTTCGAGATGATCCGCGGACAATGCGCCATACCGCGCGGCGAGCGCAGCGCCGCCCTGGTCGGACAGCTGCTCGGCATGCAGCTTGACCGGCAGCCCGAGCGCGCGTGCGGCGCGAAACACCCGCTCGGTCTGGGCGGGCGTGAAGGCGATCGATTCGCAGAATGCGTCCACCGCATCGACGAGGCCCGCCCGCGCCAGGGTCGGCAATGCCTCGTCGCACACGAACGCAATGTAATCGTCGGCGCGGCCGGCGAATTCGCGCGGCACCGCGTGCGCGCCCAGGTACGTGGTGCGCACGGTGACGTCGAACGCCTCGCCGAGGCGTCGCGCCACCCGCAACAGCGTCGCTTCGGTTTGCACGTCGAGGCCGTAGCCGGATTTGATCTCGATCGTGGTGACGCCTTCGCGCAACAGCGCGCGCAATCGCGGCGCCGACTGTTCGAACAACGTGCTTTCGTCCGCAGCCCGCGTCGCGGCGACCGTCGCGGCGATCCCGCCGCCCCGGCGTGCGATCTCCTCGTACGATGCGCCCTCGAGGCGCTGCTCGAACTCGTGCGCACGATTGCCTGCGTACACGATGTGCGTATGGCAATCGATGAGCCCCGGTGTGATCCACCGACCCTCGAGGTCGTGCTCGGGAACGCCGGCAAGCTCGACCGCGGGAAGCGACGCGCGCGGACCGATCCACGCGATGCGCCCGTCCGCCACTGCCATCGCCCCGTTGCGCAGCACGCCATACGCGCTGCCCGGCGCCATGGTCGCAATGCTCGCGCGCGTGTAGACCGCGTCCCAGCGCGCCGGGGACACGCTCAGCGCACCATCGGCAGGCGCAGGCCGCGCTCGCGTGCGCAGGCGATCGCTTCGGCGTAGCCCGCATCGGCATGGCGCATGACACCCGACGCGGGATCGTTCCAAAGCACCCGCGCGATGCGCTTGTCCGCTTCGGGCGTGCCATCGCACACGATCACCAGCCCCGCGTGCTGCGAGAAGCCGATGCCCACCCCGCCGCCATGATGGAAGCTCACCCAGGTCGCGCCACTCGCGGTATTGAGCAGCGCGTTGAGCAGCGGCCAGTCGGACACTGCATCGGAGCCGTCGCGCATCGACTCCGTCTCGCGATTGGGGCTTGCGACCGATCCCGAATCGAGATGATCGCGTCCGATCACGATCGGCGCCTTGAGCTCGCCGCTTCGCACCATCTCGTTGAACGCAAGGCCGGCGCGGTCGCGCTCGCCCAAGCCGATCCAGCAGATGCGTGCCGGCAGGCCCTGGAACGCGATGCGCTCGCGCGCCATGTCGAGCCAGCGATGCAGCGCCGCGTCCTGCGGAAAGAGCTCCTTCATCCTGCGATCGGTCTTGTAGATGTCCTCGGGATCGCCGGAAAGCGCCACCCAGCGGAATGGACCCTTGCCGCGACAGAACAGCGGCCGGATGTACGCCGGCACGAACCCGGGAAAATCGAAGGCGTCCGCGACGCCTTCCTCCCAGGCGACCTGCCGGATGTTGTTGCCGTAATCGACGACCGGAACGCCGATGCGCAAAAAGCCGAGCATGGCGCGCACGTGGGTGGCGATGGACGATCGCGCCGCGGCTTCGAGGCCTTTCGGATCACGCTCGGTGGCATCGCGCCATTGCTCGATCGACCATCCCACGGGCAAGTAGCCGTGCAGGAGGTCGTGCGCCGAGGTCTGGTCGGTGACGATGTCCGGGCGCATGCCGCCGTTTTGCGCGCGATCGAGAATCTGCGGCAGCACCTGCGCGGCATTGCCGAGCAGGCCGACGGAAATCGCCGCCTTGCGCGCGACCGCGTCGTGAATGAGCGCGAGCGCTTCATCGAGCGAACGCGCCTTGTGATCGAGATAATGCGTGCGCAAGCGAAAGTCGATGCGCGATTCCTGGCATTCGACGACCAGCGCCGAAGCGCCGGCGAGCACGGCCGCGAGGGGTTGCGCGCCGCCCATGCCGCCCAGACCGGAGGTGAGAATCCAGCGCCCGGCAAGATCGCCGCCGTAATGCTGCCGTCCCGCTTCGGCGAACGTCTCGTACGTGCCCTGCACGATGCCCTGCGAGCCGATGTAGATCCACGAGCCGGCGGTCATCTGGCCGTACATCATGAGGCCGGCGCGATCGAGCTCGTTGAACTTGTCGGAGGTCGCCCAGTAGGGCACGAGATTGGAGTTTGCGATCAGCACGCGCGGCGCATCGGGGTGCGTCCTGAACACGCCCACCGGCTTGCCGGATTGAATCAGCAGCGATTCGTCCGCCTCGAGCGCGCGCAGCGACTCGAGAATGGCATCGAAGCACGGCCAGTTGCGCGCAGCGCGTCCGCTGCCGCCGTACACCACGAGGCGCTGCGGATCCTCCGCCACCTCCGGATCCAGGTTGTTCTGGATCATGCGGTAGGCGGCTTCGATCAGCCAGTTGCGGCAGGTGAGGGTGCTGCCGCGCGGGGCGCGCACGCGGCGGGCAGGATCGTAGCGGAGATCGTTCGTGATCACGCCGCGATCGATCGCCGGGACCTCGTGCATGAGTTCCTTGGTTGCGACGTTGCCGTGCTTCATCCGGGCCCCATGCCTTCACGCGCCGCGTTTCGACAGCTGCGAATTCATGGTAGCACCGGCGCGAGCCGACGCGAAGGGATCGGATCAGTCGACGCTGTTCGTGGCGATGGTCGTCGACTTCAACCGGATCTTGTGGGTCTTGCCACCCCGGTCGACCTCGAACTTGCCGTCCCATTGATCCTTGTAGGGACCGCTTTTCCAGATCACGCGCTGCTGGGCGGCGTCGTAGGTCCACTCGCCCTCGCCCGCAGGCTTGTCGCCGGGAAGATAGGCCTTGTACTTGTGACCCGACAGCACCACCGCGCCGAGATAGATCGGCGGATTGCCGACCCGGCCGTAGCTCATGATGCGGTACTTGCCATCGCGCGGACCCGCGTCGGCAGCGCTCGCGGTGGCCGCGCAAAGCGCGATGCAAAGGGCACAGAGCAGGAGGGTGATGTAGCGGATCATGATGGTCATCATCGAACGCGCCCGACGGCGGCGGAAGTGGGGAACACCAGCGATTTGATCACGACCGGCACCGCGCCGGAAGCCGGAAGCAGCGCTCCGATGTCGATGAAGTCGAACTCCTTGAGGGCGATGCCGTCGATCGAGATCACCGGATTGCGAATGCGCGCTTCGTCGTGGCAATGAATGCCGATGATGCCGCCGATGTCGCCTTCGCCCACCAGCACCAGCGGCAAGCCGCGCTCGAGGATGCGCTCGAGACCCTCGGCGACACCGCGACAGAAGGCATCGAGCCGGGCGAAGGTGGCCGAGCCCTGCCAGCGATAGCACACCGCGACCGCCTGCCTGCCTTCGTGCAGGTCGAGCCGGCGCAGCGCCGCGCGCACGCCGTTCGCGATCGCACCGGCGTCGAGGATATCGCCGGCGAGCGAAAGCGCGGGCGTGATCACCGGGACGTTGCGCAGCGGCAGCGTGTCCTGCGGGATCACGAAAATCGTGCTGCCCGACACCTGCACGGTGTATTGCGATGCGCCCACCACCGTCGCGCGGATGCCTTCGTCCGGCGCCTCGATGCGCGGACCCCAGCTGCGCACGCGCTCGATCACCGCCTGCGCGAGCAGCGGGCCGAGATCACCGAAGCCCTGCGTCTGCTTGCCGTAGATGTACTCGGACACTCCACCCGAGAAGGTGATGACATCGGGGGCGCGTTCGTTGCGCAGCGCATCCAGACGCAGCAATGCCAGCGTGTCCGGGTCGAGCGACGATGCGCTGATCGCCTGCACCAGGCGTTCTGCCATGCGCTGCACCATCGCCTGCAACTGCGCGCGTTGCGGCGTGCTGCCGAGCGCGAGCTCGACCCCGACCTCGGCGGCGAATCGCCGGGCGGCTTCTTCCACGCGCTCTACCCGGCCTTCCGGATCGAAGGCCACGATCCGGGCCCCGATGTCGATCGCCGTCATGTCGACCACCTCGCCACCTTCGCAGACCGCAATCTTGGAGGTGCCGCCGCCGATGTCGAGATTCATGACGCGGGCCGATTCGCGTATGGAGCGCGCCGCCGCGCCCGAGCCGAAGGCAGCGAGCGTCGTCTCCAGCGCATCGCCCGCCGAGACCGACACGAACTTGCCTGCGTGCGCGGCAAAGATGTCGCCGATCGCGCGCGCGTTGCGCCGCCGCACGGCAACGCCGGTGAGGATCAGCGCACCGGTGTCGATCGTGTCCGGCACGATGCCGGCGATCTCGTATTGCGCGTCGATGAAGGCCTGCAGTGCCGCGGCATCGATCGTCGTGTCGGCCGCGTAGGGCGTGAGCAGCACCTGCGACTCGTGCAGGATCTCGCGCTGCGACACGATGTAGCGATTGTCGAGACGCTCGAGGGTGATGCGCGAGAACACGAGATGGGTGGTCGACGAGCCGATGTCGATGCCGACACTGACCAGCCGGATCTCGTCCTCGTCCTCGAGGCTTCTCCCGACGCTCGAAAAGAAAACGCGCCCACCCTCGGACGCGTTCTCGTCGGCGGCGCCGTCCACCGTCACGCCGCGGCGCCCTCGGCGGTGGGCAGGACTTGCTTCGAGCCTTCCGGCGGCGGCTCGTACCACTGCGGATCCATGCGATTGGGCACGCCGTTCTTCTGCAGCGTCTCGTCGTATTCCTTGCGGATGTAGGGATCTTCCATCCAGTAAGGAATCGCCGTGCCGCCTTCGGTGATGTCGCGCCCCGTGTAGTCCGTGTGCTTCGAACCGGGCACGCCCGGATCGCGCCCGGGATTGTGCGGACCGAACCAGGCGGTCAGCCGGAACGGCTCTTTCGACGCGGCGAAATGCTGGTGATACCAGCGTGCGCCGCCGGGCGCCGCGGTCACCATCCCGAACTGCTCGTAATCGACGCGCTTCACTTCATCGGCATGGCCGCCCGACCATGGCTGCGTGCCCAGGCGCTCCGGCCACGAGTAGGTGTATCCGGAACCCTTGAGGCAGATCAGCACCGCCGCGGAGGTGTGGGCATGCGCCTTCGAGTAGCGACCCTGCTCGTGCTGCCCGATCCAGAAATAGAACACGTTGTTGGTCATGAACGGCTCGACGCGGCGCCATCCCGGCGAGCGCCGGTTGTCGAGCGGCAGGTCGCAATTGATGACATCGGGAATGAGATTCGTACGCCGCATCGCGAGGCCGCGCACGGGATCCGGCTCGATGTCGTCCTTGGGCTTGTAGAAGTCGTCGGCGCCGCTGAAACGGTCGCGGAACACGTACGGATTGTTGAACACCGCGTCGACGTTCTGCAGCATGTTGATCACGTTCGGCGCGGTGGTCCCCGCAAGCAGCAGCGCGCCGCCGGAAGTTGCATTCACCAGGCGATACCACGCGTTGAACGGGATCGAGAACATCGAGCCCTTCTGCCATTCGAATACGTGCTTGCTGCTGTCGCCTTCCTGCCAGACTTCCGTGGTGCCACGTCCCTCGACGACCAGGAAGATCTCCTCGTACATGTGCTTCTCGGGATGGAGCGCGCCGCGGGGCGGAATCTCCACCACGTACTGGCCCCATTTCGTTTCCGTGCCGTAGAGCTGGATGTAGGAGCCGCGGCCGCCCTTGCGCTTCCATGGCACCAGTGGCAGGTCGTGCACGCGCCTGATCCCGAGGCCGCGGAACACGGGCATGCCTTCGGCTTCCATGAAGGCGTCGTAAGGCGTCGGTTGCTTCTTGAAGTCGCCGTACCCGGCCTTCTTGTTGCCTGAGGGCTCGTGCCAGTGGGTTTGATCCTTGTCGTGCGGCATTGGGTGATCTCCTGCGGTGGTGCTCGACGCGAACGGCCGCGCTGGGGAGTGATCGAAGAAGGGGAGAGTGCGCCGCTCCCCTGGCTTGCGTTAGTTCCGGATAGGGGAACGCAGTTCCATTGATGGCGCAGAAATTTGACCATACAATGCGCCGCCCGGTCAAACGAACGACTGCGCGCCGACAGGCTTCGC
>Ga0070741_10019182_pt1 | contig 10959 bp, 9 predicted proteins | sample Coa_R1_4_FD_66440 | JGI IMG/M metagenome (GOLD analysis project Ga0070741, IMG submission 66440) | Surface soil microbial communities from Centralia Pennsylvania, which are recovering from an underground coalmine fire - Coalmine... | ecosystem: Environmental > Terrestrial > Soil > Unclassified ...
TTCTCGTTCGTCGTCACCATCGAGAAGACGATCACGTCCGGGTGCTCCTCGTCGAGCGCCGTGTACTCCGTGAACCGGTAGGCGAGCGTGTCGCGGTACCAGATGCTGTCGCCGTACGGGTCGCGCGTGGCGACGGTGACGTGGTCGAGCTGCCGCGGCGCGACCCCCCGGGGCGCGTGGCGCTGCGGACGCGCGGGGAAGGTGGACGCCTCCCCGGTGGGGGCGCGGTAGCGCTCGACCTCCCAGAACACCTCCTGCAGGTGGCCGCCCGGGCCCCGGTAGCGGTACGCCGGGCCGTGGCCGGTCTCGTCGTCGACCCAGCCCTCGCCGGCGCCCGCCGACTCGAGCCGTGCGACGGCGGCCGCCAGCTGGTCCGGCCCCTCCGTCCGCCAGCCGACGTGGCCGAGCGCCGGCGCCGGCCCCTCGACGATCTTCACGCTGTGGTGGAAGAAGTCGCCCCAGCAGCGGAGGTAGACGGCGTCGGGCGTGCGCGCTGTCTCCGAGAGTCCGAGGACGTCGACGAGGTAGCGGACGGTCTCGTCGGGGGCGGGCGAGACGAGCTCGACGTGGGCGAGCTGGGAGATGAGGCGCTCGTACGTCACGTGATCCTCCTTTGGAGAGCGGGCTCGGCGACGGCCGACGCATCGTCGAGCGAGGGAAGCGCCCGCGGCGCCACGCTCGCGACGGCCGCGCGCAGCACGGACGGGTCGTGGTCCGGGTCGAGCTGCGAGATCGTGAGCCGAGCCGTCCGCACGTAGTGGGCGACGAGGCGCTCGATCGTCGCCTCGACGTCGCCGGCGGCGGCCGCGTCGATCATCGCCCGGTGCTCGGCTCGCCGGTCGGCGTAGCCGCCGCCGGGGGTGCCGGCGAGGTACGCGAGCCGGTAGCGCTGCGCGTGGTCGAAGAGCTGGGCGATCGCGGTCGTCAGCCGCGCGCCGCCGGCGCGGACGAAGCGGGCGTGGAAGAGGGCGTGCGGCACGTCCATGCGAGCCATGTCCACCGAGCGCATGTAGTGGTCCATCTGCGCCATCAGCCCCTCCAGCTCGGCGAGGTCCTCGGGCGTCAGCGTCGGCACCGTCGCCCGGATCGCGACCGCCTCCAGGGCGATCCGCATCGCGTAGAGGCCCTCGACGTCGGCGAGCGTGAAGCCGGCGATCCGCACCTGCCGGTTCGGCTCCGCGAGCACGAGCCCCTCGCGCTGGAGCAGCCGCAGCGCCTCGCGGAGCGGCGTCCGGCTGACGCCGAGCTGGCGGGCGAGCACGACCTGCGAGGTGACCTGGCCGGGCGGGATCTCGCCGCGCAGGATCGCGGACCGCAGCCGGTCGTGGACCGTGCCGACGTGGTCGCGCACGGCTCCGTCGCCAGTCACGGTCATTGTGCACAGCCTAATGGGTTGGCAGCTGTCCCAGAAACTGAATACAGTGGACCAACCCCGACAGAAGGAGGAGGAGCGAATGGGAAGCATGCGCGGCAGCCGCCGCCGAGCGGGCGTCGCCGCCGCGCTCGTCACGGCCGTCGGGCTCGCCGTCTTCGGCGGGACGAGCGCGGCCGGCACCCGCGGCAGCGAAGCGACGCCGTCCTGGGTGCCCGTGTTCCAGAAGTACGTCGGCGTGAAGAAGGTCGGGCCGGCGAGCAAGAGCCTCGCGCCGGTGACGGTCGGCTGGGTGAACGCGCAGGGCGGGATCGTGCAGTCGCCCGAGTCGACCGCGGCCGTCAACGCCGCGGTCACCCTCGTCAACACCTACCTCGGCGGCGTCGACGGCCACCCGCTGAAGCTCTCGCAGTGCTTCGTCGTGCAGGCCGAGCAGCAGGGCCAGAAGTGCGCGCAGCAGTTCGACAACGACCCCCAGATCAGCCTCGTCCTCGAGGGCGTGCTGCCGTTCGGGGCGACCGGCTTCCACCAGACGAACAAGGGCAAGAAGCCGGTGCTCGGGTTCAACCCGATCACGAGCTCGTCGGCGACGGCGAAGAACACCTACGAGGTGACGGCCGGCCTCTTCGGCACCGATCCGGGCGAGGTCAGCTACCTCGCGGGCGTCCTGCACGCGAAGACCGTGTCGCTCCTCTACCCGCAGGACGACCCGGCGGGCGTGACCGCCGCGAAGCTGTTCCAGCAGATCGCCGCCGCCGCGAAGCTGAAGGTGACGGCGGTCGGCTTCTCCTCGACCGCGACCGACCTGCTGACGCCGTTCACGGCCGCCAGGGCGAACTCGACGGACGCGAGCACGGTCTTCCTCGTCAACCCGTCCGTCTGCCAGGCGGGCGCGAAGGCGACGAAGCAGCTCGGCGTCAAGCACGTCGTGGCGCTCGCGCTCTGCCTCGACCCGCACGTGAAGGCCGGCCTCGGCGACTACCCGCAGTGGACGTACGTGAACACCGCCGTGAGCGCGAACCTCCCGCAGGCGGACAAGTACGTCGCGGCGTGGCTGAAGGCGATCGGGACGCTCGTGCCGAAGAACCCGGCGGTGTACGCGCCGTTCCCGCAGCTCGCCTTCGGCACCCTCCTGACCGCGGTCAAGCTGCTCGACCGGATCGGCGCCGACAAGATCAGCGTCGCCAGCGTGCAGCGCGCGCTGAAGGCGTACCGCGGACCCTCGATGTTCGGCCCGCCGAACCTGAAGTGGGGCTCGGTGCCGGGGCTGCCCGCGCTCGGCACGACCGCCGTCCGTCTCTACACCTACCACGGCGACGGCAAGTGGTCGGACGCGACGGGCGGAAAATGGGTGGGAGCGAAGTAAGAGCGCAGGCGGGGGGAGCCGCAGGCTCCCCCCGCGCCCTCGAAGCTCCTGCCGCTGGCGCCGGAGCCGGGCCTTGCCCGCCGGGAGGCTCGCGACGATGAACGGACCGCTGCGGAGAAGGAGGGGGCTCGCGGGGGAACCACGGGTTCGCCCGCGCTGACGTGGACCAGATCCTCCTCTTCATCCTGCTGGGCTTCGGGCCCGGGGCTCTGATCGCGGGGATCGCGCTCTCGATCGTCCTCAACCACCGCGGCTCCGGCGTGATCAACCTCGGCGCCGGGGCCGTGGCGCTGATCGGCGCCTACCTGTTCTACGGCCTGCGCACCGGGGGCTACGTCTTCCTGAGCCAGCTCGACCTCGGCTCGCCGCTCGTCACGCTCCCGGCGCTCGTGCTCACGCTCGCGATCACGGCCGCCCTCGGGGCCGTCTTCGACGCGGTCGTGCTCCGCACGCTGCGGGACGCGTCGCCGCTCGCCAAGCTCGTCGCGTCGCTCGGGCTGTTCCTGACGCTGCAGGCGGCGGTCGTGCTCCGCTTCGGCGGCAACGGCCAGGGCGCGCCGCAGGTGCTGCCGAGCGGCGGCTCCGTCCACCTGTTCGGGATCGACGTCCCGAGCGACCGCTTCGTGCTGACCGGGATCGTCGCGGCAGCGGCAGCCGTGCTCGCCGCGCTCTACCGCTGGAGCCGCTTCGGGATCGCCACGCGCGCCGCCGCCGAGAACGAGGGCGTGGCGATGCTCGCGGGGCTCTGGCCGAGCCGCATCTCGATGGCGAACACCGTGCTCGCGTTCGTCGTCGCGGGCGCGCTCGGCGTCCTCGTCGCGCCGCTCACGCAGCTCGACCCGGTGACGATCCCGACCGCGGTCGTCCCGGCGCTCGGCGCGGCGCTGCTCGCCCGCTTCACCTCCTTCGGCATCGCCGCGGCGGCCGGGATCGCGATGGGGTCGGTGTCCTCGCTCGTGCTCTACCTGCAGACCCAGTCGTGGTTTCCGACGTCGGGTGGCGTCACCCTGCCCGGGGTCACGGAGCTCGTCTACTTCGTCTTCATCGTCGTCGTCATGTTCTGGCGCGGCGCGAGCCTCCCGGAGCGGGGCATGCTCGCCGAGCGGCGGCTGCCCGCGGCTCCGCCGGCGCGCCGGCGCGTCCTGCCGGCCGGCGCGCTCACCGCGCTCGGGGTCGTCGCCTTCCTCACCTTCAGCCCCGACTTCCGCCAGGGCCTGATCAACAGCCTGATCGCGGCCCTCGTCTGCCTCTCCTTCGTCGTCATCACCGGCTTCGTCGGGCAGATGTCGCTCGTCCAGGTCGCGCTGGCGGGCGTCGGCGCGTACGCCGTGTCCAAGCTCGCGGCGCACGCGGGGATCGGCTTCCCGCTCGGGCCGCTGATCGGCGCCGCGATCGCCACCCTCTTCGGCCTCGCCGCGGCCGTCTCGGCGCTTCGCGTCCGCGGCGTCAACCTCGCGATCGTCACGCTCGCCGCCGCCGTCGCGCTCGAGAGCTTCGCGTTCGACAACACGAGCTGGGGTGGGGGCGTCAACGGCTCGCCGACCGGGTCGCCGCACCTGTTCGGCTTCAACCTCGGCCCCGACGCCTCGTACGGCTGGACCGACGGCAAGCTCCCCGACCCGATCTTCGGCCTCGTCTGTCTCGCCGCCGTGCTCGTGCTCGGGCTCGCCGTCGCCAGCCTGAGGCGGACGACCTTCGGGCAGCAGATGCTCGCCGTGCGCTCGAACGAGCGCGCGGCGGCCGCGGCCGGCATCAGCGTCCGCAACGTGAAGCTGGCCGCGTTCGGCATCTCGTCGTTCATCGCCGGGATCGCGGGTGCGCTCTACGCCTACGACTTCGGCTCGGTGACGGCGACGCAGTTCGGGCTCGTTACCGCGCTCGCGTTCGTCGCGTTCGCGTACCTCGGCGGGATCACGACCGTGACCGGCGCGCTCTTCGGCGGCCTCGTCGTCACGGAGGGCCTCGGCTTCCACGCGATCCAGACGTGGACCGGACTCCCGAGCAACTGGGAGCTCGTGTTCGCCGGCGTCGCGCTGATCGTCACGGTGCTGACGAGCCCCGAGGGGATCGCCGCGGCCGCCGCGCGCGACCTGCCGCGCCTGCGCGCGCTCGCCTCGCGCCGGCTGCGCGGCGCCCCCGCGCTCGCGTCGAGCCTGGAGAAGCAGTGACGCCCGTGCTCCTCGCCGAGCAGGTGTCCGTCCGCTACGGCGGCGTGCAGGCGCTCGCGGACGTCGACCTCGAGGTCGGCGAGGGGCAGCTCGTCGGCCTGATCGGCCCGAACGGCGCCGGCAAGACGACGTTCATCGACGCCGTCACCGGCTTCGCGCGGGCGCGCGGGCGGATCGAGCTCGACGGCCGCTCGATCGCGGGCCTCGCCCCGGACGTGCGGGCGCGGCACGGGCTGGCGCGGACGTGGCAGTCGGCCGAGCTGTTCGACGAGCTGACGGTGCAGGAGAACCTCGCGGTGGCGACGGGGCGGCCGGGGCTCTGGCAGACGGCGAAGGAGCTCGTGGCCGGACGGCCCGCGCCGCGGCGGTCGGTGGAGCGCGCCCTGCGCCTGCTCGAGCTCGAGCCGCTCGCGGGCGCGCGGCCGGACGAGCTCACGCAGGGCCAGCGCAAGCTCGTCGGCGTCGCGCGCGCCGTCGCCGCCGACGCGCGCGTGATCTGCCTCGACGAGCCGGCGGCGGGGCTCGACACCGCGGAGAGCGAGGCGCTCGGCCGGCGGCTCCGCCAGCTCGTCGACGCGGGCACGTCGCTGCTCCTCGTCGACCACGACATGGGCCTCGTGCTCGGCGTCTGCGACCACGTCGTCGTCCTCGACTTCGGCCGCGTGATCGCGCGCGGGACGCCCGAGGAGGTGCGGAGAGACCAGCGGGTCGTCGAGGCCTACCTCGGCTCCGCGGCCGCGGAGGCGGCGGCGTGACGGCCGCCCCGCTGCTCGAGGTCGAGGGGCTGACGGCCGGCTACGGCGGCGCGCCCGTCGTCCGCGACGTCTCGCTGTCGGTGGCGCCGGGCGAGGTGGTGGGGCTGCTCGGCGCGAACGGCGCGGGCAAGACGACGACGCTGCGCGCGATCTCCGGGATCCTCCGGCCGATGAAGGGCAGCCTGCGCTTCGCGGGCGCCGAGATCGGCGGCGCCGCGCCGCAGGCGCTCGCGCGGCGCGGGATCGCCCATGTGCCGGAGGGCCGCGGGATCTTCTTCGGGCTGACCGTCGCCGAGCACTTCCGCCTCGGCTACCGCGGCGAGCGCCTCGACGCGGCGCACGCGTACGAGTACTTCCCCGCGCTCCGCGAGCTGCGCACGCGGCGCGCCGGCCTGCTCTCGGGCGGCGAGCAGCAGATGCTCGCGGTCGCCCGCGCGCTGGCGCGGCGCCCGAAGCTGCTGCTCCTCGACGAGCTGAGCCTCGGGCTCGCGCCGATCGTCGTCGAGCGGCTGCTGCCCGTCGTGCGCGCGGTGGCCGCGGACACGGGCGCGGCGGTCGTGCTCGTCGAGCAGCACATCTCGCTCGCGCTCGACATCGCCGACCGCGGCTACGTGCTCTCGCACGGCGAGATCGTCCTGCACCGGCCCGCGCCGGAGCTGCGCCACGACCGCCAGCTGCTCGTCGCGAGCTACCTCGGCGAGCAGGCGGCGGACGGCGGCCAGACCGTCGCGGGCCCCGACCCTCTGGAGGAGACGTGAGCGATCCCGTCCCAGGCTTCACCGAGCGAGCCGTCGAGGCCGACGGCTTCACGATCCGCGTCCTCGAGGCCGGCGCGGGCCGGCCGCTCGTGTACTTCCACGGCGGCGGCGGGCTCCACGTCTCGCCGGCGCACCGGCTGCTCGCCGAGCGGTTCCGCGTCTCGGCGTTCGAGCTGCCCGGCTTCGGCGAGTCGCCCGAGAACACGCGCACCGCGACCCTCGACGAGCTCGCCGCGACGATGGCGGCGGCCGTCGCCGCCGCCGGGATCGACCGCTACGCGCTCTACGGCACGTCGTTCGGCGCCGCGACCGCGCTGCGCCTGGCGGTCGCATTCGAGGAGCGGCTCGAGTCGCTCGTCCTGGAGTCGCCGGCCGCGTTCCGCGACCCCGCCGTCAACCCGAGCGCGCTGACGCCGGACGAGCTGCGGCGCGCGCTCTTCGTGCGGCCCGAGAACGGCCCGCCGCCCCAGCCGCTGCCGGTGATCCAGAAGCAGCTGGCGCTGCTCAACCGGCTGATCGGGCCCGCCGCCGACCCGGAGCTCCGCGAGCGAATGCGCGGGCTGGCCGTGCCGACGCTCGTCGTCGTCGGGCGGAGCGACGGGCTGATCCCGCCGGCGCTCGGCCGCGTCTACAAGGAGCTGCTCGTCAGCTGCAGCCTCGTCTACGTCTACGACGCGGCCCACGAGGTCCAGTTCGACCGGCCGGAGGCGCTCGCGGGCCTCGTCGGCGACTTCCTCGACCGCCAGGAGGCGTTCATCGTCCAGAACCGAAGCCACGTGCTGGTGCCGTAGCACAAAGGAGGCTCGATGCTCTTCTCCCTCTTCAACACGATGGGCTACGAGGCGCCCGGCCTCCCGTACGGCTGGCCGACGCCCGCGAAGCACTGGCAGCCCGAGCTGGCGCGCGAGTCGATGGCGCGAAACTGGGAGCTTTGCGACGTCGCCGTCGAGCACGGGTTCGACTGGCTGACGGTCGCGGAGCACCACTACTCGCCGGGGCAGCTCGCGCCGAACCCGGTCGTGATGGCGACGGCGATCAGCCAGCGCTACCCGGAGACGACGGCCGCCGTGCTCGGCGTCGTGCTGCCGCTGGCGAACCCGGTCCGTGTCGCCGAGGAGCTCGCGATCCTCGACACCGTCGCCGACGGGCGCACCGTCGTCGGCTTCTTCCGCGGGATCCCGAACGAGTACCTGACCTACGGCACGAACCCGGCCGAGAGCCGCGCGATGTACGAGGAGGGGATCGAGCTGATCATGGCCGCCTGGACGGAGCCGGAGCCGTTCGGGTGGGAGGGCCGCTACTACCAGTTCCGGACGGTGTCGGTCTGGCCCCGGCCGCTCCAGCAGCCGACGCCGCCGATCGTGCTCGCGGGGACGAGCCCGTACTCGGCGCAGTTCGCGGCCCGCAAGCGCGCGAAGCTGGCGCTCTCGTTCCTGAACACGGTCGACGCTGCGGCGGAGCTGGCCGAGCTCTACCGCACGACGGCCGCCGAGGAGGGCTGGGAGCCGACACCGGAGGACATCGTCTTCCGCGCCCGCGTCTACGTGGCCGAGACGGACGAGCAGGCGCAGGAGGAGGCGCGCCGCTACGACCTCGGCAACGTGCTCGGCCGGATGGTGCCGCCCCCCGAGCGGATGGCGGCGAACCAGAAGATCCTCGGCGCCGCGTTCGGCCCGTCGGGCTTCCGGCACCACCCGCCGGGACCGGGGTCGCTGCCCGAGTACCTCGGCGGCCCGGACACGGTCGCGCGGCAGGTGCGCGAGGCGAGCGAGCGGATCGGCTACGGCGTCTGCGACTTCATCTTCACCGGCCACCTGCTCCCGCACGAGAAGGCGCTGCGCTCGCTCGAGCTCTTCGGTGCCGAGGTCGTGCCGCAGCTCCGGGAGGCGGGGGTCGCGGCCGCCTGAGCGCGCGCGGCCGCGCGGCCGCCACGCCGCTGCCGCGGCGCGAGACCGAGCGCGGGCGTCGCGCGACGCCTGCCGCGGCCCCGGCCGCGCGGGGCGTGACAAGCTTCCGCGATGGACGGGGGCCCGTCGCCCGCGACCCGGTTCACCGCCGACTACGGCGTCGAGCTGCCGATCGTCTGCGCGGGGATGGCGTTCGTGGCGCGCGCCGCGCTCGCGGCCGCGGTCTCGGAGGCCGGCGGCCTCGGTGTCGTCGGCGCCGCCGCGATGCCGCCGCCGGTCCTCGCCGCCGAGCTGGAGGCGGTACGGGCGGCGACCTCGCGCCCGTTCGGCGTCAACCTGCTGCCGCGCTTCGCCGAGGACGCGCACGTCGAGGCGTGCGTCGCGGCCGACGTCCCCGTCGTCTCGTTCTTCTGGGACGACCCGCAGCCGGGCTGGGTCGAGCAGCTGCACGGCGCGGGCGCCCGCGTGTGGGTGCAGGTGGGCTCGCCGGCCGAGGCGGAGGCCGCGGTCGCCGCGGGCGCCGACGCGGTGATCGCGCAGGGCCACGGCGCCGGCGGCCACAACCGCTCGGTAGCCGGGCTCGTCTCGCTCGTGCCGGCGGTCGTCGACGCCGTCTCGCCCGTGCCGGTGATCGCGGCCGGCGGAATCGCCGACGGCCGCGGCGTCGCGGCGGCGCTCGCGCTCGGCGCGTCGGCGGTGTCGCTCGGGACCCGGTTCGTCGCGAGCGAGGAGGCCGACGCGCACCCCGGGTACAAGGAACGGCTCGTGCGCGCCGGCGTCGGCGACACCGTCCGCCACTGGGTGTTCGGCTTCGACTGGCCGGACGCGCAGGTGCGGAGCCTCCGGAACGCGATCGTCGCCGAGTGGGAGGGGCGCGACCGGCCGCCGCCCTACCGCGAGCTCGACCCGGCGCAGCAGCCGCGGGTCGGCGAGACGGACGTCTTCGGCCGCTCGCTGCCGATCGTCCGCCACATGGGCCTGCCGCCGACGGGCGCGACCACCGGCGACCTCGAGCAGATGAGCCTGCTCGCCGGCGAGTCGGTCGGGCTCGTCGACGCCGTCAGGCCGGCGGCGGAGATCGTGCGGGAGCTCGCGGAGCAGGCGCGCGCGGCGATCGCCGCCCTCGCCGGCGGACCGGCCGCCTGACGTGCCGCGCGTCTCGTGCCTCGAGGTGCCGACGCCGTTCCGTGTCGGCGCGATCAACGCGTACCTGATCGAGGCCGACCGGCTGACGCTCGTCGACACCGGCCCGAACACGTCCGACGCGCTCGCGGGGCTCGAGCTGGCGGTCGCGAACGCCGGCCGCCGCCTCGACGACGTCGACCTCGTGCTCGTCACGCACCAGCACTACGACCACGCCGGGCTCGCGGCCTCGGTGCGCCGCCGGAGCGGAGCCGAGCTCGCCACCTCGCACCTGCTGGCGGAGTTCCTCGCCGACGTCCCGGCCGCGATGGACGCCGACGACGCGTTCGCGCAGGCGGTGATGGCGGCGCACGGTGTCGACCCCGCCGTCTCGCAGGCGCTCCGCGAGGCCTCGCGCGCCCGCCAGCGCTACGGCGCCTCCGTCGAGGTCGACCGCAGGCTCGCGGACGGCGAGGCGGTCGACCTCGGCGGGACGACGCTGCGCGTGTGCTACCGCCCCGGCCACAGCCCCACGGACACGGTCTTCGTCGACGAGGCCGCGGGCCGCGGCTTCGTCGGCGACCACCTGATCGCGCACATCTCGTCGAACCCGATCCTCCACCTGGCGGTCGGCAGCGACCCGGACCCGCGCCGGCCGCCGCACCGCCTGTCGGAGTACCTGGAGTCGCTGCGCGCGACCGCCGCGCTCGGGCTGTCGGAGGCGCTGGCCGGCCACGGCAAGCCGATCGGCGAGCCGGGGGCGCTCGTCGCGCGCAGGATCGGCCGGCACGGCGAGCGCAAGGAGCGCATCCACCGCGAGCTCGCGGGCGGCCCGCCGCGCCCGGCGGCGGCGCTGATCGACGCCCTCTGGCCGAGCCTGGCGGCGGACCAGACGTACCTCGCGCTGTCCGAGATCCTGGGCCACGTCGCGCTGCTGATCGAGGAGGGCCGGGCCGCCTACGTCGACGACGGCGAGGCTGTCCTCGTCGAGGCGCTGTAGCGTCGACATAACGCGCCGAGCAGTCAGCGTCGCAACGGAGCCCGGGGCCTGAGCCCCGGGAGAGGACTGCGCGGCGCCGGATGGGAACGCGTCGCGCGACCGTGCTGCAATGGAGCCCCGGGGCCTGAGCCCCGGGAGAGCATCCCGCCGCTGCTCCAGACCGAGCTCGATGAGTTCGCGCTGCAATGGAGCCCGGGGCCTGAGCCCCGGGAGAGATCCTCAAGGACACCCGGATCCAGCAGGGCAACTTCGCGCTGCAATGGAGCCCGGGGCCTGAGCCCCGGGAGAGTGGGACAAGCGCGCACGCCGCGACGCCAAGACGTTGCTGCAATGGAGCCCGGGGCCTGAGCCCCGGGAGAGGTGGTCGCTGTGGCGCGCCATGTCGGCGAAGTGGAGCTGCAATGGAGCCCGGGGCCTGAGCCCCGGGAGAGGAGGGAGCCGAGATCGCCAACGCGCACAAGCGCAGACTCGCTGCAATGGAGCCCGGGGCCTGAGCCCCGGGAGAGACGTC
>Ga0070741_10019183_pt1 | contig 10958 bp, 9 predicted proteins | sample Coa_R1_4_FD_66440 | JGI IMG/M metagenome (GOLD analysis project Ga0070741, IMG submission 66440) | Surface soil microbial communities from Centralia Pennsylvania, which are recovering from an underground coalmine fire - Coalmine... | ecosystem: Environmental > Terrestrial > Soil > Unclassified ...
ACATTAGATTGACGAAGACCATTCGCCACCGAGTTCTGGTCAGTCCAGCTATCCAAAGAGCGACCAGGACCAGTGGCAGAAAAAACAGATGAGACATGTAGACGCATTGCATTGCGATGTGAAACGCTGGCCAGAAAAAACTATTCGAATGCGCGGCCAGCCAGTCTCGCGCTGCGTTAGGCGGAACGCGACCTGATGCCAACCATCCAAACAGCGATAGTTCAGCCCGAAAAGGACCTCGAACGTAAACGCGATCTAACAACAAAGGCTGCAGCAGCCTTAAGCGATCATAGGCCAGCCAAAAGAAGAAGATTGGCGACCAATCGAAGAACAGTTTTTTTCCGCGTTCATCCGAAAGAAGAGCGCCCGGAACCGCCAGCAGCAATAGCCAATGGTAGAATCGGAAAGTATTTGTTACGGCAGCCAACAAAACATAACCAATGACGAAAACAGTAACGACGATTTGCCAGATTTGAATTCTTCGCCAGAAGCTCACGACCGCATTATACCTGACTCCGAAGTGGCGCAGACATTCAGTCTGCGCTGGCTAAATTACCTGCCCAGATGATTTTATTTTAGCGTTGGTTTACCAGCGCAGACTGAATGTCTGCGCCACTTTATTAATCTGTTGACATCGACATCAATGGGCGGGAAGATAGCCTAACTTTTCCGGAGGACATGGCCTATGTTTACTCGTCGTTCGTTCCTGCGTGGTCTCGGTACGGCGTCAGCAGTAGCTGTCGCGGCTCTTAAAGAAGACAGCATCAATCGAGTTCTGGCGGCAACGCGGTATGTCGCCGATTCTTCACCTGAGAAAACCGCTACGGATGAGGATTTCTGGCGAGAAATTCAGCAGTCCTTCACTGTAGATCGCAGCCTGATTAATTTGAACAACGGCGGCGTTAGTCCATCACCAAAAGTTGTGCAAGACGCCATGCGCCGTTACCTTGAGTTTTCGAATCAAGCGCCGACGGTAACGATGTGGCAAATACTCGAGCCGGAGATTGAATCCGTTCGTCGTCGCCTTGCCGATTCGTTCGGTTGTGATCCCGAAGAGATGGCGATAACCCGCAACGCCAGCGAAGCGCTGGAAATTTGTATTCTCGGTCTGGACCTCAAACCCGGCGATGAAATCCTGACGACCAATCAGGATTACCCGCGAATGCTGACGACCTGGCGACAACGCGAACGCCGCGATGGCATCAAACTCAAAACGATATCGTTCCCTGTGCCTCCGCCATCGATGGATGATCTTTACCAGCGTTTCGAACGCGCGATTACCCCGAAAACTAAAGTCATTCAGGTTTGCCATATCACAAACCTGACCGGCCAGATATTCCCGATAAAGCGGATTTGCCAGCTCGGACGCGAACGCGGCATCGAAGTGATTGTCGACGGCGCGCACGCTTACGCGCACTTCCCGTTCAAGCATTCCGATCTGGATTGCGACTATTACGGGACGAGTCTGCACAAGTGGCTGTTGGCGCCGCATGGAACGGGCTTTCTGTATGTGAAAAAATCAAAGATCGGCAAGCTGTGGCCGATGATGGCTGCGGATATCAGTCAGGATAATGACATTCGCAAGTATGAAGAGATCGGGACGCATCCGGCCGCAAATCACAATGCGATTTCAGAGGCACTGACCTTTTATGAAGGCATCGGTGCCGAACGCAAAGCTGCGCGATTGAGATATCTTAAAGATCGCTGGGCTGAACGGCTGAATGGACAAAAAGGAGTAACAATCTTTACGCCGTTTGCGGCTGAACAATCCTGCGCGATTGGAACGGTCGGTATTGAAGGCGTCGATCCCGGAAAACTCGCGTCGTATATGTATTCGAAGTACAGAATCATCGTCACTCCGATAGGTCACGAGGAATTCAAAGGGATCAGAGTTACGCCAAACGTGTATACAACTCTCACAGATATCGATCAGTTCGCATTGGCAATGGAAAAAGTGATTAGAAATGGATTGTTGTGAAAGGCAGAATTTCTTTTCGGACACTCCGCGATAAGTCTGAATTATAGGATCTAATGCCAGAGGCTATTTCTGAGTCGTCTGCAATAACCCTTTTGCGCTACTCAGAAGCTCTTTAAAATGTTCCAGGTCGGACATCTTGAAAAAAACGTTGATTGCTCCAATATTTCCGGCACTAACCGCAACGCCGAGACCGCTTGAACTGTTGAATGTTGTCACTACAAAATCGCCTTTAGTATGTTCTGAGGCAGTTCTTTTAGTATGTGCCTAGCCTATTCCAAAGAAAAAGAGCGGTCATAAGCTGGTCGCGATTGTATTGAAAACTTGCCTGTAACGCAACAGGACCGGCCGATTGGAGTGGCGGTTTCTTGCGGCTGCGCCGCCAATCAGCGGCGTAGCCGCGATAAAACCTAGGTTCCGTTCCGGGTGGGTCATAGACACCACCGCATAGCAAAGCAGCGTAGCCGCAGAAAGCCAGAGCAAGCTGGCAGTCGACGAGAACCGAGAGACGTGGGAAAGCCACGACAAATACAGCGGGTGAAACCGGAGACAGACCGATTCCGAATGCTCTGCTGGCGCTTTGGCGGGCTCTTCGGAACTCGGCCACAAACATTACACATATTTTTGCCGATGACTTTTTCCGTTCGATCATGAGAGACTTTTTAGCAAAGCGGTGCAGTCGTCTTTGAATAGGCAATGATCTATTATCAGAACAATCCGGTAAAAGTGATCGCTGTGGACGGGGAACTGCTCAGCATTGTGCCGTTAAATCGACCGCTCTCGCCTGGTGTTTGGGTCAAGTCGAGCGACCTGACGGCGGATGAGGGGTTAGTTGAAATCTTTGACCGGGCCAAAGAAATCGAAGAGTGGCAGAACAAACATCACGCTATGATTACACAGACGCCGCTGCCGATAAAACGAATTAAAAAATACCGAAGGCAAAAAGGTTGATCACGTAAACCAATCTTAGAAGAAAGAGGATGGTGCCTGGTGAACAGCCCTACGCTCTTGTGTCATTATGATACTCGCTCATCGCTGCGGGAGTATTGTTGAAATCAGGCAGGCAAACCGACTCCCATTCGAATTGGCCAAGTGATGTCACACATGTCACAGTGCGGTAACTCCTTTAAGTTCTGGAACTAAAGCTGTGACACCTGGTGTGACAGCGCAATCAACTGGCCTGAATTCGGCCATTTGATGTCACGGCTCATTTCACAGTTCGGCTGGTTGATAAGGGCACTGATATAGCAATTCAGGATAAAGTATCCAATGTTACGCGCTTTTGTGTTGACAGCCGGTCGCAACTTCTACATAATCTTTTTGGCTGTAATAGTATCTTTTATGATCTCAGACCGTAGTTCAAAAGCCAATTCCCAAACTCGTCGATGTGACGACGCTGGCGCTCGCCTGTTTACCATCTCTCAGAGCTGGTTTAGCTTCTGGTTTTATTTTAGCCCATCTTCGCGAGCGGGGGAGCTACTGATCTAGGCACATAAGCCAACAGATTCAAAGGCAAGCCCGCTCGCGAGAGCGGGCTTTTCGCATTTATGGCCATTTTTTAATTAAGGAGTACGCAATGATTGTAGCGATGAAAAGTGATGCCACAGAGTCAGAGATCGAAGGCGTGTGCGAGCACGTTCGAGCTTTGGGTTATCGTCCACATCAGATCAAGGGAGAAGAGCGCACCGTTGTCGCGGTCGTCGGAAAGGCGCAGGGCGTTGACCATACTTCAGAGTTTATCAATTACCCGGGAGTCGAAAACGTTATGGCTATTCAGCAACCATTCAAACTTGTAAGTCGTCAGGTTAAATCAAGCAAGACAATAGTCCGCATCGGCGACATCGCAATCGGCGGCGATGAGCTGATCGTGATGGCCGGCCCATGCTCGGTCGAAAGCCGCGAGCAGATTCTGGAAACTGCACGAGCAGTAAAACAATCGGGCGCTCGTATCCTGCGCGGCGGAGCGTTCAAGCCAAGGACTTCACCGTACGACTTCCAGGGGTTGGAGCAGGAAGGATTGAAGCTGCTGGCGGAAGCTCGACGCGAAACCGGACTACCGATCATCACCGAAGTAATGAGCGCCGAAGATGTCGAGATGATCGCCGAATACGCCGATATTCTGCAGGTTGGCGCAAGGAACATGCAGAACTTCACCTTATTAAAGAAGCTGGGTCGCGCGGGGAGACCGGTACTTTTGAAACGAGGAATGAGCTCGACCATAAAAGAATTCCTGATGTCGGCTGAATATATTGTTGCGCACGGCAACCCCGACGTGATCCTGTGCGAGCGCGGCATTCGAACGTTTGAGACAGCGACAAGGAATACGCTGGATTTGGCGGTTGTGCCGGTGCTGAACGAGCTTACCCATCTTCCTGTTGTCATCGATCCCAGTCACGCGACAGGGAAGCGATCTCTCGTTGCTCCGCTGGCAAAAGCCGCCGCTGCAATCGGTGCCGATGGTCTTATAGTCGAGGTTCATCCGACGCCGGATCAGGCTCTTTCCGACGGTGCGCAGTCACTAGATCTTCCTATGTTCGAAGCGATGATGCAGCAGGTGCGAAGATACGCGGCAATCGAAGGGAGATACGTCGCATAGGAAACCTGTCGATCAATGTAAATACCCTCGTCGGCGGTAGACTTATCGCTGTTTGCGCGAAGCTATTCCTTTTCTTTTCCAGTTAAGGGTACAAATGCGCAAACAGGGTAACTGTACTGTACGCATTGATCTCTTACATAAACGTAAGCGGAACCTACGATCCAAAAGCAACTGTCTGATCTGACAGTGACAATATTTCCTTCCTGAAAACGATTACGGCCACTGTCGCGTCCGCAACTCAATTAAAATCAATTTGTTAAGCGATCCTGAATACTCTTAAAACTCTTTAATTTAGGCCGCAGCGCAGATTGGCATCACTGTTGCACAAGGGACGGACGCCTGTGATTTTTTCTGGCTAATACAGAGATTGTCTTTGGAGGAATAACAGAATGAACCCGACACGCACGAAGCTGTTTGTACTGCTGGTAGTTTGCGCATTGGGGCTCTTCGGATCGACCGCTTGCGCATCGAAGAAGTATGTACGCAAGCAGGTTGACGCTCGCGTCACGCCTGTTGAGGGCCGCACGGGTGAGCTGGAGGAGAGCTCACGCAATCTAACGAACAGGACTACTGAACTGGAAAGCACGACCACTGGGATGAAGGGTCAGATTTCCGATATGAACAACCACATGGGCGACCTCGATCGAGGCGTCAGTGACGCGAAGGGCCGCGCCGATTCAGCGATGACGGCAGCCAATAACGTAAATTCACGAGTGGACAATCTGGACGTCTGGAAGGTTGATGAGACAGATTCTGTCCTCTTCAAAGTCGGCAGCTCGAAACTGACGGAAGAAGGAAAAGCCTCGCTGGATCAACTGGTATCAAAGATGAAGGATACTACTGGTTATCTGATTGAGATCCAGGGCTTTACTGATTCCACGGGTGGCGAGGAACTGAATCGCAGGCTGAGCGAGGCTCGCGCCAGAAGCGTATACGATTACCTGGCAGAGCACGATGTGCCGATCCACAAGATGCAGATCGTGGGTCTGGGTGAAGCGAAACCGGTTGCCGAGAATACTACCAGAGACGGACGCAAGCAGAACCGTCGCGTTGAAGTCCGGGTTCTGAGCAATGCAGCACTGAGCAAAGGCACTGCGGCATCAACGCCGAATCCGCAGAGCAATCCGGATCAGGACAAACAATAGGTCAGAATCACGATGCGCAACTAATGACTGAAACGATAAGTGCAGGTCATTAGTTACGCATCAGGAAATCGGATGGTTGATGCGGCATGCTGCCCTCCTGCCAGTTAACCATCTGTGGTGGTGGGCAATGTCGACCGTTCCCTATTAACGGAGCGTCATTGCCCGCCAAATAGCTTAGAGCATTGTAGCGCAATCCGAAAAGGGTTGCGCGCTTGCTTTTTCGGGAGCTTTTATCTCTTGGCATGCATCTCGGTGGTGGCGCAATCTAGAAAGATCGCGCTACTTTTAGCCCCTCAACGCAGTCGCAATATCTGCTGCGTGTCCGGCATTATTAATTAAAAGCGCAGTATTAGCTCGAAGGGTGGCGCCGCCTGAGAGATGCTCAAGCTGGCCAAGAAGATAAGGCGTAACAGCCTTTCCGCGAACTCCGTGTTCGGCGGCGCTTTGGATTGCTTCGTTGACCATCGACTGAAGATTGTTCGATGGGATTTCGAATTCCGCCGGCACGGGCACAACAGCGAGGATTGCCGTGCGAGCGCCGAGCCGCCAATGCGTAACGGCTATCTCGGCAACATCGCTAGGCGTCTTTGCGATGTAATCGACGGCGAGACCGCTTGACCGGGAATGGAATGCAGGGAATTCGTTAGTGCCAAGACCAACTACAGGTACTCCTGACGTTTCCAGGAATTCCAACGTTCTCGGCAAATCCAGAATAGATTTAGCTCCGGAGCAAACAACGATCATCGGAATCGATCTGAGCGCGGTCAGATCGGCCGACATATCGCCCGTCGTTGAATAGTCTCGGTGAATGCCGCCAATTCCGCCAGTTGAGAAAACAGTAATTCCCGCGAAATGACACAGCCGCATCGTCGCAGCAACGGTCGTAGCACCCCAGCGACCGCTGGAGATTGTTGAGGACAGGTTACTGAGATTGACCTTCTCTACGTCCCGGCGCGTTCCGATTGCGTGAATCGTCTCGACGTTCAACCCTATGACTGGCGCGCCGTCGATTATGCCAACCGTGGCGGGTTCTGCGCCTCGACTTCGAATTTCATTTTCGCAGGCAAGGGCAGTTTTGACGTTGACGGGATTCGGGAGCCCATGGGCAATGACAGTCGATTCCAGAGCGACGACGGGCCGCTTTTGCTTGAACGCATCACGAACTGACTGAGAAAGGGAGACGATCGCTGCCATAAGGATTCAATAACAGACCAGATAAAGCCAAACGGCGAAACTAACAGCAAAGTTCAATGGAATTACCCGAAGGCTCCATAACCTTCTATTCGGCTGGTGTTAGTGCCAGTGTGAACTGTATTTGGCGCAGGGAATAGTATCAGATAAACTGCAATAAATGATCTGGGAAATTCCTCAGCTGAGTCAGGATCTGGTTTTGGAGCGTGCGCTGGGAGCGCAAATTCTGGAAAAGGCAAACCAGGGTGCCCTGCCAACAGCCAGCTTGCGAAAGATAGCTAAAGCTCTTGCAAGCTTATCCGGGACTTTTACAGCCGAACGCGAGAAGATCGGGAAACGATATCTCGATCAGGAAGAGACTAGATGCGCTTATCTGCTCTATTTCCTGCAATCCAATCTTCCCAAGGTTTGGTATGTGTTGAGGGAACTAACACTCAATCCAGCGGGTGAGTTCGATTCAGAGGAATTACGAGTTCTGGACCTTGGCTCGGGCAGTGGTACGGCTGGTTTGGCGGTTTCCTGGTTTGTTTCGCAATTTTGTGGCGGGACTAAGAGACTACAGATCACCGCAATCGATAATTCGGCGCCAGCATTGAGCGACTATAGATGGCTGATACAACGGCTGAACATCCCAATTCAGGAGAGTGGCCGACAACTCGACATTGAGCTGACAACGATAGCTGGCGAGATGGAAAAGCTGCAACTGCCGGCTGACGCTAAATACGATTTGATTTTTCTCAGCAATTCATTAAATGAGCTCTACCACGCATCGTCAGATTCTATTGAGAAGCGCGCACAGTATCTTAATAAAATTATAAAAAACCATCTTGCGGAAAGCGGCGCTTGTGCAATCATCGAACCAGCTCTTCAATCGGTGTCTCGATCATTTCATCAAGTCAGGGATCGATTAGTAGATTCAGGCTGGCACGTTTACAGCCCGTGCGTCTCCGACAGGCACTGCCCAATGCTTTCGCGGGATCGCGATTGGTGCCATCAAACTATCGATTGGCGGCGACCAGCCGTTGTAAAGCAACTGGATGAGTTGATAGGGAACAGAAAAGAAAGATTGAAATTCTCATACGTGGTCTTCAGGAAAGAAGAAATGAGAACGATCGACTGCTCCGAAGTCCCCGGGAAACTGTATCGCGCGGTCGGCGATCTTCAGTCTGAAAAAGGCAAAGATATGATCTACCTTTGCGGTTCGGAAGGACCTTTGCCGCACACCTTGCTCAAAAGAGATCGAACTGAGAATAACCGATCTTTTCTGGAAATCAGTCGCGGTGACATTGTTGAAATAAGAACTGGGGACGACGGAGATCACGAGCGAATCAAACCGGAAGATTCAATCAATTTAAAGACGCCAGATTGATTTTGCAGGTCCTTATCAGGTTTTTTATCTCTTCGCTTTGCAGGCTTTCAGGAATGGTGTCCGTATAGCTTTCCAGATCTTTCAATGCGCCGAAAGCATCGCCTTCTTCGATTCTCAAAATGGCCCGGTCGTACCGTGTCCGAGGGTCTTCGGTATCCAGGACCATCAGCATTCCATGCAGGATCAGCAGCTTGTCATTGAGCTTCGCGTTTGCATAGATCGACTTCAGGTTATTAATGATTCTAATGAGAATTTCGGTCGGGGATGAAGGGCGAAGATAATCCATCTGAAAGGGAACTCGGCCGTCGTACAAAGTCTCAACGATCTGAGCGCAATCTGCAGAATCAAGGATGCGTCCATTGTGGAAGGGATCAATATAAAAGTTGGCCGCGGCTTGTTCTCCTTCGTTAATACAGCCCACGATGAAGTGACCGGGTAATCCAATTCCCCTAAGACTGAGGCCGATTCGTCTAGCCAATTCCATATAGACGATAGCAAGCGTAATCGGAATTCCAAGTCGACGGTCGATTACCTCGTTCAGAAAACTATTTCGCGGGTCGTAATACTGTTGAAGATTCCCATTGAAACAATAATCGTTGAATAGCTTGTCGTTGATCGCGTCGATCTTTTCCCGTACGGAAGCACCAGGCGATAACGTGCCGAAGATTTCATCCGCACGATTCTCAAACCAGTTAAGATATTTTTGCTTGTGAAGCTTTGGGTATTCCAGCAAGGCGATTCCCAGTACCGCCTCGACAAGCGATCCATCAGAATCTATTTTGGCAACAGCCTCTTCGAACGCATCAATGATCGGGGACCGCTCGCCCAATCTCGTTTTCGCTGTTTCAATCATTTCGCTTATTGTATATGATTTCGATGCATTATTGTGAAAACCGGTTGAACACGGACCAATATTTTAGAGGAACAAACGGTGACCGAAAGCCTCAAGTCGAAGCAGGATCGAGCTAAAAAGATAATCAGCAGACTTCACAAAGAGTATCCGACTGCGAAATGTTCGCTCAATTTTAAAACGCCATTTCAACTGTTGATAGCAACGATTCTGTCGGCCCAATGCACCGACGAGCGCGTGAATATCGTAACAGCGGATTTGTTCAGGCAGTACAAAACTCCAAAAGATTTCCTGGAATTGTCGCAGCCGGAGCTTGAGGTATTGATCAGATCAACAGGCTTTTACAGGAACAAAGCAAAATCAGTTCTCGGTACCGCAAAGAAATTGGTCGAGGAATTCAACGGACAGGTTCCGCAAACAATGGATGAGTTACTATCGCTGCCAGGCGTCGCGCGAAAGACCGCAAATGTCGTGATGGGCAACGCGTTCGGGATCGCTTCAGGTGTAGTTGTCGATACTCACGTGCATCGCCTGAGTCAGCGCCTGGGTTTGACAGAGAATGACACTCCACAGAAGATTGAGATGGATTTGCAGGAAGTGATACCGAAAAAAGACTGGATCGATTTTCCGCATTTAATCATTTATCACGGCAGAAAAATTTGTAAGGCGAGAACTCCGCTATGCGCTGAGTGCGTGGTCAACACTCTTTGCCCTTCAAGTACGGTTTAGACTGAATGAAACAATACCTTGATTTGCTGGAACATATAATGAACCAGGGTCTCCAAAAAGGAGACCGAACGGGAACAGGCACCCTGAGCGTGTTTGGTTATCAAATACGGTTTGATCTTGGCCAGGGTTTTCCGTTGCTGACTACAAAAAAGCTTCACCTCAGGTCGATCATATATGAATTGCTCTGGTTCCTGGCCGGAGACACAAATATCAAGTATCTCCACGACAATGGTGTGACAATCTGGGACGAATGGGCTGATGAAAATGGTGAGCTCGGACCGATATACGGTTACCAATGGCGATCATGGCCAGCGCCGGATGGAAGACATATAGATCAGATTTCAAATGTCATTGACCATATTCGCCGAAATCCAGATTCACGAAGACACATTGTAAGCGCGTGGAATGTCGCAGATGTTGACAAGATGAAACTGCCGCCGTGCCACGCGCTGTTTCAGTTTTATGTCGGCGATGGCAAACTGTCTTGTCATCTATATCAGCGAAGCGCAGATGTCTTTTTAGGCGTGCCGTTCAACATTGCGTCGTTTGCACTGCTGACCTTGATGATTGCGCAAGTGTGCGATCTGCAGCCGGGAGACTTCATCCACACCTTCGGAGACGTACATCTTTATTTGAATCATATCGAACAGGCCAAACTCCAACTTACACGCGAGCCGCGATCATTACCTGAAATGAGATTGAACCCGGCAGTGAAATCGATCTTTGATTTTCACTACGAAGATTTTACTTTGGTGAACTACGACCCTCATCCAGGCATTAAGGCCCCTATAGCAGTATGAGAATCTCCATCATCGTCGCAATGTCGATCAACAGAGTGATCGGTTTGAACAACGCTTTGCCCTGGAGATTGTCTGCTGATTTGAAACGATTCAAACAATTAACAATGGGACACTGCCTGATAATGGGCCGGAAGACCTTCGAATCTATCGGCCGTCCACTGCCTGGAAGAACAACGATCGTCGTGACCCGTCAAAGAGGTTTCAAACCTGACGGTGTTCAAATCGCGCATTCGCTGGAAGATGCAATAAACCAAGCTAGTGGTGACGAAGTATTTATCGCAGGCGGCGCGCAAATCTACAATG
>Ga0070741_10019184_pt1 | contig 10958 bp, 11 predicted proteins | sample Coa_R1_4_FD_66440 | JGI IMG/M metagenome (GOLD analysis project Ga0070741, IMG submission 66440) | Surface soil microbial communities from Centralia Pennsylvania, which are recovering from an underground coalmine fire - Coalmine... | ecosystem: Environmental > Terrestrial > Soil > Unclassified ...
TGGCGCCGACCCTCTACCACGACCTCGTCTGGCACCCGCGCTTCGCCGACTACGACGTGTCGTCGGTGGAGACGCTCGCATACGCCGGGGCGGCGATGACGAGCGCGCTCGTCGAGCGCTGCGTCGAGGCCTTCTCCCCGCGGCTCTTCGTCAACCACTACGGCTCGACCGAGATCTACACCTTCTCGGTTCAGCGCGACCAGCGCGCGAAGCCGGGCTGCGCCGGGCGGCCCGCCCTGAACGCGCGGCTCCGCCTCGGCGAGAACGGCGAGATCCTCTGCCACATGGCGTCGGACGAGGCGTTCGCCGGCTACTGGAACCGCCCGGACGCCGACGAGAAGGCGATCCGCGACGGCTGGTACCACACTGGCGACGTCGGCCGGCTGGACGAGGACGGCGACCTCTGGCTCGAGGGCCGGCTCGACGACATGATCATCTCCGGCGGCGAGAACGTGCACCCGCTCGAGGTCGAGGACGTGCTCGCGCGCCACCCGCGGGTGCGGGAGGTCGCGGTCGTCGGCGCCGCCGACGACCGGCTCGGCCAGCGCGTCGTCGCCTACGTCGTCGCCGAGGGCGAGCTCGAGGCGGACGAGCTCGACGCGCACTGCCTCTCCTCCGACACGCTCGCCCGCTTCAAGCGCCCGCGCGAGTACCGCTTCGTCGACGAGCTGCCGAAGAGCCCGTCTGGGAAGATCCTCCGTCGCATGCTCCGCGAGGACGAGGTAACTGCGTGATGACCGTTTCGGCCACGACTGGGGACATTCCCCGGACATGACCGCCTCGGACCCGTACGAGGGCTTCCGCGTCGACCGCGACGACAGCCGCGGCCTCGTCACGATCACGCTCGACGACCCGGCGAAGCTGAACCGCGTGCCGCTCGCCGCTCGACGCCAGCTCGCCGCGCTGTTCGCGGAGCTGGCCGAGGACGACGCGGCCCGCGCCGTCGTCCTCACGGGCGCCGGCGAGAACTTCACCGCCGGGGGCGACATCGCCGCCTTCATGGACGCCACCCCCGAGGAGCTCACGCGCCTCGCCTGGGACGTCGCCGCGCCCGAGCGGTTTCCGAAGCCGGTCGTCGCGCGCCTGCGCGGCTACTGCCTCGGCGTCGGGCTCGAGCTCGCGCTCGCGTGCGACTTCCGCGTCGCCGCCGACGACGCCGAGCTCGGTCTGCCGGAGGTCGGGCTCGGGATGATCCCGGGCTCGGGCGGGACGCAGCGGCTCGCCCGGCTCGTCGGCCTCGGCCGCGCGAAGGACGTGGTCATGCGGCGCCGGCGAATCTCGGCGGCCGAGGCGCTCGCGTGGGGCCTCGTCTCGGAGGTCGTGGCGGCGGACGAGCTCGACGGCGCGGTCGACCGGATCCTCGCCGACCTGGACGGACTCTCCCCGCTCGCGCTGCGCACGGCGAAGCGCGTGCTCAACCACGTCTACGACGCGCCGCTCTCGATCGGGCTCGAGCTGGAAGGGCTCGCCTACGGCCTGCTGCGCACGACGGACGACTTCCGCGAGGGCGTCACCGCCTTCGGAGAGAAGCGGCCGCCGCGCTTCCAGGGGCGCTAACCGCCCACGAACCAGCTCTTCGTGAGCGGGCTCATCTGGAAGAAGCGCAGGAGGAGCTGCGCGACCTTCCGCCGGCCGCGCGGAGACGGATGGGTGCCGTCCGAGGCGCGGACGTCGGCGCACGTCCAGGTGAGCCCGTCGGCCCGGCCCTTCGTCCCGTTCGTCCAGAGGTACGGCCCCCACCCGACCCACGCGCGCGAGGCCAGGCGACCGTCGATCGCGTCTCCGACGAGCCACTTGACCGCGAACCCGCTGTCGTAGGCCTGCGGCTCCGGATTGAGCCGCGACGTCGCGTAGCCGCCGTACGTCCGGCTGGAGACGAAGATCAGCCGTAGGTTCGCGAACCGCTGGTTCAGGATCCGGACGATCGCGCGCAGGTCGTCGCGCAGCCGTTGCGCGTCCGCCGGGAACGGCTCGCTCTGGCGGGCGATCGCCTCCTTCAGCCAGACCGCCTGCACCTGAGCGGCGTTCGCGCCGGCGGCGGCGAGCCGCTGGTCGACGGCCGACCAGTACCGGTAGGCGGGATCCTTGATCTTCTCCGCGTCCTGCCCGCCGATCGCGCCGTCGACGACGGCGACGTCTGGGGCAGGGCGCGCGATTTGCTGGAACTCGCGGAACTCCTGCGTCGCGTTCGACATCCCGATCGAGAGCAGCACGATCTTCCCGCCGACGGGCTTCACCTGCCGCGCCGCCGCGAGGCCGCGCGCCAGGTAGCGCGGGCCCGGCGTGTTCGCGCCGCCGGGATAGAGGCCGCCGCGGTAGCCGTGGTACGTCGCAGCGCCCATGTCCGTCAGCGGCGTCATCGCGACCGAGGTCGCGGCGCAGTCGGCGGCAGTGCGCGCGGACGCCGAGGCGGCGGCGAGCGCCGCGGCGAGGGCGGCTGCTGCGAGGACGCGCATCGGCGGAATCGTTCCCCGCCTGCGTAACGCTCGCGACTGGCAGCTGTAAGGGCGGCGTAAAGCCCTACGCGGGCAAGGCGGCGACCGCCTCGACCTCGATCGCGGCGCCGGGGACGGCGAGCGCGGAAACCTCGACGAGCGTGCTCGCCGGCCGGGCCGCGCCGAAGAACTCCTGCCGCACAGGATTGATTCGGGCGCGGTCGTCGATGTCGAGGAGAAAGACCGTCACCTTCGCGACGTCCGCCGCTCGGCAGCCAGCGGCACCGAGGACGAGCTCCATGTTCCGGAACACCTGCCGCGCCTGCTCGACGACGTCGCCCTCGCCGACCAATTTGCCCTCCGCGTCGACCGGGACGATCCCGGAGACGAACAGCAGCCCGCCGGCCTTGACCGCGTCGGTGTAGTGGCTGATCGGCTCCGCCAGCCCCTCGACGCGCAGCTCCTCGCGGTGGTGGCTCACCGCGCGATCGTACAATCGCCGCGTGGACCCGCAGTTCGTCGACTTCGGCGACCTTCGTCGATTCGAGCTTGCCTCAGGGGTGAGCGCTCGGCCGCTCTTCGGCGACGGCGCGATGCTGAACCTGATCGAGTTCGAGCCCGGGTCGACCGTCCCGCTGCACAGCCACGAGCACGAGCAGCTCGGGCTCGTCCTCCAGGGCGTCCAGGTGCTGATCGTCGACGGCAAGGAGCACGCGCTCGGCCCGATGCAGGGCTACGTCCTGCCGGGCGGGGTCGAGCACTCCGCCTACTGCGGGCCGGAGGGCGCGCTCGTCCTCGACGTCTTCCGGCCGGTGCGCGAGGACTACCGCGAGCGGTACTCGGCCCTACTGCCCTAACTAGCGGTCGAGCGCGTTGCGGACGGAATCGTCGAGCGGCTCCGGCCGACCCTCGACGTCGACGTGCACGGCGGTGTGCCGCCCCTTGACGTGCGGCTCGCCGTGCTTCGCGATCGTCCAGGAGTAGGTGACCGACGTGCGGCCGACGTTCTCGACGCGGAGTCGGATCTCGATCTCGTCCTCGAACCGGAGCACCTTCAGGTACTCCGCCTCCACCTTCCGCCGCGGGTAGTCGCCCCACCCTTCGTCGATCAGGCCGAGGCGCCGCAGCAGCGCGGTCTCGGCCTGCTCGGCCCAGCGAAAGGCGGCGGTGAAGTGGATCCGCCCGCCGGCGTCGGTGTCGACCCATGCGACGCGATCCTGCACGACCTGCTCGACCACGGCCCGAAGGCTATGCGAGCCGTCACCGCCACGTTACTCGGACGTTACGTCCGCCCCCCACTGTTCAGGGCCCGACGCGAAGGAGGCGATCGATGAAACTCACCAGGCTCCTCGTCATCCCGGCCTGCGCGGCCGCGACGGTGGGCGGCGCCGGCGCGACCGCCACTGCAAGCACACACGGAGTCGCAAGAGGCGCGGCCTCGTGCGGCTCCAAGCTGTCCGTCCTCGTCTGGCCCCACGGCCACCCGCCGATCCCGAGCGTGAACTTCCCCGAGATCCGCAATCCCCACGTCGAGGTCTACCTGGGATACAACCGCAAGTACCCCGAGCCGCTCTACGCCGGCTACGTCATCGGCGGCAAGCCCCCGAGCATCATCCCGACGGGCAACGTCAGCCTCCGCTGCGTCAACTACGGGACGACGGTGAAGGGCCCGGCCGCAGTTCCGAATGGGGTCACGGTCGCCACGCAGACGGGCTTGCGCTGCACGCTCCCGGCCGGCGGGGTGATGGACGTGCTCGAACGGCCGGGGCAGACGCGCGTGCTGATCCTGCACCGGGGGAACCAGGTGCTGCTGCGCGCCACGGCTTCTCCGACCGCGGCGAGCGTGACCGTCCCGAAGGGCGCCTGCGCCCGCCAGCCGGTCCCCAGCTGATCGCCGTTCGGCTCGGCACGGTTGTCGTAGGGTAGGCAGTCAAGGCTGACGTGTCCGTCTCGTCGGATCCACGCATCGGCAGCGAGCTCCTCTCCTACCGGATCGAGCGGGTCCTCGGCCGCGGCGGCATCGGAGTCGTCTACCTCGCCGAAGACGTACGCCTGCGCCGTCGGGTCGCCCTCAAGGTGCTCGGAGCGGACCGCGGCGGAGACGAAGCCTTCCGGCGTCGTTTCCTCGAGGAGTCGCAGCTCGCCGCCTCGCTCGATCACCCGAACGTCGTGCCGATCTACGCCGCCGGGGAGGTCGACGACGAGCTGTACATCGCGATGCGGTACGTGCCGGGGCCCGACCTCAAGCAGCTCTTGCGTACGACGAAGCTCGAACCGCGCGGCGCCGTCCGCCTTTGTGCGCAAGTCGCAGCCGCGCTGGACGCCGCTCACCGCAGCGGGCTCGTCCACCGCGACGTGAAGCCGTCGAACGTCCTGATCGACGGCGACGACCACGTGTACCTGGCGGACTTCGGCCTGACGAAGCGCATCGGCGAGCATCGCGCGCCGGAGCCGGGCCTCTTCGGCACGATCGACTACATCGCACCGGAGGAAATCCGCGGCGAGGCGCTCGACGGCCGCGCCGACATCTACGCGCTCGCCTGCCTGGTGTACGAGTGCCTGGCGGGCAGCTCGCCGTTTCGCCGGGCCACCGATGCCGCGACGCTCTTCGCTCATCTGGAGGAGCCGCCGCCGGTCCTGCCTGGGCTGGAGGCACCGTTCCGGAAGGCGCTCGCGAAGCGCCCGGAAGATCGCTACCGGTGCGCGCACGAGTTCATAGAGGACGTACGTCGCGGGCTCGGGATCGCGACGACGGCGCCTCGGCGGGCGCGCCCGCGTGTGGTGCTCGCGGCCGCCGGAATCGCCGCCGCCGCGGTCGGATCCCTCCTCGCGTTCCTGCTCACGCGGGGCGACGGTGCACGGATCGCGCCGCCGGGCAGCGGACGCGTCGTGCGTCTCGACGCGGCAACCGGGCGCGTCCTCTCAAGGACAGCCGTCGGCGAGGACCTCAGCGCGGTCAGCTTCGGCAGGCACGGCGTCTGGGTCGGGAGCCTCAGGACGGGTACGCTCGTCCAGGTCAACCGCAGAACCGGCGAGATCGTTCGCTCGATCTCGGTCGCGGGAGCGCGAGCGGGGCCGTCCGCAGTTGCCGCCGCCGATCGCTTCGTCTGGATCGTCAACGGGGGCGACAACAAGGTGCGGCTCTACCGACCCGACGACGGCAGCTTCTCGTCGGCCGAGCCTCGCCTGGCCACCGCGGGCGCCACCGACTGCGCCTGCACCGACCTGGTCGTCCCAGCGGTGGCGCGAGGAGACGTGCTCTGGGCGGTCAGCCCGGTCCAGAAGTCCCTGGATCGCTTCGTTGCCGGCTCGACCGGGGTGCGCTCTACGACGCTCGACCGGGCGAGCCAGCTCAGCGGCGTCGCCGTCGGCCAGGGCGCGGTCTGGGTCGTGGCGACGCCCCCACGCCCCGCGCTCTACAAGCTCGACGAGAACACCAACACGTTGCTCGCGAAAGCGAGGTTCGGGCCGGCAGTGACCCCGGCCGCCGTGACAGCCGGAGCGGGCGCGGTCTGGGTCGCCGACGTCGCAGGCAACGCCATCCTTCGGCTCGACCCGCAGAGCTTGCGTGTCCTCGCCCGCATCGCTGTCGGCGACGGCCCGGTAGCGCTCGCTGTCGGCCTCGGATCGGTCTGGGTCGCGAACAACCTCGATGGCACGCTGTCGCGGGTCGATCCCTCGACGAACCGGGTCGACCGGACGTGGGCCGTGGGTGCCTGGCCGGAACGAGTCGCGGTCGGGGACGGCGAGGTTTGGGTGGCACTGGATCCTCCGGGAGCGGCCGGCGACGCCTGAGGAGCTCAGCTGGCGATCGACCAGGTGAATCGGGTCAGGTTCGCCGGCGCGGCGAGGCCTCCGGGCCTCAGCCCCTTGCGGACGATCAGTAGAGGTCGCGCGGCGCGGGCGAGCGCGGCGCGCGCCTGGCCGAGCCCTTCGTGCCGCCACCGGTCGGACAGGCCGATGACCGTGATCGCCGCCGACCGCGCGGCGGCGACGAGCCCGTCTGGCCCGGGCTCGATCAGGAGCGGCTCTGCGGCGATGCCCAGCGCCCGCTGCACGGCCAGCGAGGCGTTGGCAAGCAGCCGGCTCGCGTCGGCGTGCGCGACCACTGGTCCCGCCAGGCGCAGCGGGGCCTGCACGGCGCGGGCCAGCCACGCCGCCACCTCGATCGCCCCCCAATCGTGCTCGCTTCCGGCGAACGGGACGAGCACCGGCCCAGGCCGCGGGACGCCGCCGACATGGACGGCCACGTCGCACGGCGCCCTGGTCAGCAGCTCCCGCAGATCGGGGTCGTCGAGGAGCTCCGGCCCCGCACTCACGATCACGAGGTCGACGTCCTGCTCCGTCGCGAGGCGCGCAGCATCGGCGCCGGGCGAGTCACTCGAGAAGACGGCCGCGCGCGCCACCACGCCGTCCGCCTGCTCGGAGGCACAATGATCGCCGACCTCGCTGGCCGCTCCCGCGAGCGCCGTCCGATCCTCGACAAGACGGGCAACTATCAGCTCTCCCCGCGGTTCTCTCGCGAGTGGTCCCGCGACCGTCAGCGCGGGGCCCAGCGCACGGCCGGCGAAGCCGACCACGAGGACGGAGCGGACAGAAGCCTCGGGCGGCGGCAGGTCGAGCGACGTGTCGTGCCGGAGGATCGCCCGCTGCAGCGCCTGGAGCGCCGGGCCCGGCTCGAGACCGAGCTCCTTGACGAGCACGTTCCGCGTCGCGTCGTACGCGGCCAGGGCGTCGGCCTGCCGTCCGGAGCGATAGAGCGCGACCATCAGCTGAGCGCGCAGCCGCTCCTGCAACGGATGCTGCGCGACGAGCTCCTCCAGTTCGGGCACGAGCTCGGCATGCTGCCCGAGCTCGAGATCGGCCTCGATCCGGCGCTCGATCGCCAGCGTGCGAAGCTCTTCCAGGCGAGCGATCGCGGCCTGGGCGAACGGCTCGTAGACGAAGTCGGCGAGCGCCGGCCCGCGCCAGAGCGCAAGCGCTTGACGAAGTTTCTGCGCGGCGCTCTTCGAATCCGAATCGGCAGCCTCCGTTAGCAGTTGCTCGAACCGGTGAAGATCGAGCTGCGCGCCGCCGAGCTCGACCACGTATCCGCCGGGGCGGGTGGCGATCGGGCTCGAGCCGCCAAGCGAGAGCGCCTTGCGGAGTTGCGAGACGCGAACACGCACGGCGGCCGTCCCCGCCTCGGGCGGCTCGTCGCCCCACAACTCCTCCAGGAGCCGGTCGCTCGAGACAACCTGGTTCGCATGGAGAAGGAGCACGGCGAGGAGGGCGCGCTGCTTGTTGCCGCGAACCTGGACCTCCCGGCCCTCGTGCCAGACCTCGAGGGGGCCGAGAAGGCGGAACTCCATCTACGGGGTGACGAGCACGCGCCCGCGCGAGCCGGCGAGGGCGGCGTCGAACGCCTCGTTCACCTGCTCGAGCGGGTACGTCGGGCCGAGCAGCTCGCGCAGCTTCAGCCGGCCGGCCCGCGCGTGCTCGAGCAGGAGCGGGAGCGCGACCGCCGGATCCTCCGAGCCGTACATCGTCCCGGTCAGGAACTTCTCGCGCCGGTTGAACTCGGCGAAGTCGAGATCGAGCCGCTCGCCGGTCGCGGGGATGCCGACGATCACGCAGGTTCCGCCGCTGCGGGTGAATCGCAGCGCGAGCGCGGTGGTCTCCGGGTTGCCGACGACGTCGAAGGCGCGGTCGGCGCCGTCCGGGAGCGTCTGCTTGAGCAGCGCCTTCAGCCCGGCGGGGTCCGCCGTGTGCGTCGCGCCGAGCTCGCGGGCGAGCTCGAGCCGCGCCTCGACCGGGTCGACGACCACGATCGTCTCGGCGCCGGCGAGCCGCGCGCCCTGGACGCAGAACTGGCCGACGCCGCCCGCGCCGACGACGAGCACCGACTCACCCGGCTGCGTTCCCCCGGCGAAGAGCACGGCGCCGACGCCGGTCAGCGCCGCGCAGCCGAGCAGCGCCGCCTCCTCGAGCGGAACGCCGTCGCCGATCGGCAGCGCGACCTTCTCGGTCACGGTCAAACGCTCCTGGAGGCAACCGGTAGCCGTGCCGCGGTAGAGCGGCTCGCCGTCGATCGTCATCCCGGTCGTGCCGTCGACGAGCGTGCCGCTGCCGATCGCCCGGTGCAGGTTGATGCACGCCGCGGGGCGCCCGCGCCGGCAGTCGGCGCACTCGCCGCACGAAGGCGCCCACGAGAGAACGACCTCGTCCCCCGTCTTCACCGAGGTGACGGCGTCGCCGACCGCCTCGACGACACCCGCGCCTTCGTGCCCGAGCACCGACGGAGTCGGCCGCTCCCACTCGCCGCGGATCGAGTGCAGCTCGGTGCCGCAGATCCCGACCGCGGCCATGCGGACGACCACCTCGGTCGGGCGCGGCTCGTCGAGGTCGACCTCCCTGACCTCGAGCGGCCTCCCGGCACCGTAGAAGACGGCGGCGCGCGACTTCACCGGAAGAGCTTATGGCCTTCAGTCGTAGATCGATCGCCCGTTGCCGGGCCGAGCGTTCTCCGGGTACGGCTCGAGGTTGTCGACGAAGCCGGGCAGCGCCCGCACCCGTTCGAGCCAGGTGACGACCGCGGGGTACCGCTCGAGCTCGAAGCCGGCGTCGCCGGCGACGTGCGTGTAGGCGAAGACGGAGAGGTCGGCGATCGTGCAGCGCTCGCGGACGAGCCACGCACGGCCGCGGAGGTGCGCGTCGAGCACCTCGAGCGCGGCGAGGCCCGTCTCGAAGCGGCGCCTGTCCCCGGCGGGATCGGCCGCGGCGCGGCCCGTGACCCGCCGGAACCGGGTCCCGCCGAGGCCCGGCATCACCCGCTCCTGCTCGAAGAACTGCCACTGGAGCACGTGCGCGCGGCCGACGCGGTCGTCCGGCAGATAGGCCGTGCTCTCGGCGAGGTACCAGAGGATCGCGTTCGACTGCGAGATCAGCCGGCCGTCGTCGGTCTCGAGCACCGGCGTCTCGCGCAGCGGGTTCACGCGAGCGTAGTCGTCCGTCAGCGTTTCGCCGGCGAAGATGTCGACCGGGACGCGCTCGTACGGGAGCTCGAGCAGCGCGAGCAGGAGCCGCACCTTGTAGCAGTTGCCGGAGGCGGCGTAGTCGTAGAGGCGCATCCGAGGGTGAAACGGGCGCGGCCGGCGGTTCGTGAGGCGCCGGCCGCCCGCGAGCTAGCCGCCGAGCGCGGCGGCAACCGTCTTGCAGTCGGTCACGGTCGAGACGTTCTGCAGCGCGTAGTTGATCGAGGCGTCGTGCCAGTCGGCGTTCATCGTCGAGCAGCCGTCCTCGGGGACGATCATGAAGAAGCCCTTGTCCGCACCGGTGCGCGCCGTGTGTTCGATCGACATGTTCGTCCAGGCGCCGGTGACGACGATCGTGTCGACGCCGAGGCCGGCGAGGAGCGTCTCCAGCTTCGTCCCCTGCCACGCGCTCATCCTCATCTTCTCGACCACGTGATCGCCCGGCTGCGGCTCGAGCCCTTCGGCCGGTGCCGCGCCCCACGTGCCGCGAACGAGCGCGTTGCCTTCCTTGACGCCCTGGAAGAGTGGCGCGTTCAGCTTCAGGCCGGGCGCGCCCTCCTCGACGACGTACCAGACGTGGATCACGTGGCCGCCGGCCTTCCGCATCGCGTCCGCGAGGGCCTTCACGTTCTCGACCACGTTCTGGTCCTTTGCGTGCTGCGGCGAGCCGGACTCCGCGAACGCCCCGCCGTCGATGATCACGTCGTTCTGCAGGTCCTGGATCAGCATCGCGGTGCGCTTCGGGTCCAGCTTCAGCGTCTCGTCTGCCAATGTCGTCCTCCTAGCTCATGTACGGCTCGCGCCGCGGGCCGACCTTCGTCTCGACCGCGTACAGCGAGGTCGAGCTCGGGATGAACAGCGTGTGCCAGTCGGGCCCGCCCCAGGCGAGGTTGCCCGTGTTCTCGGGGATCTTGACGATGCCGAGGTGCTCGCCAGCGGCGCTGATCACCCAGACGCCGCCGGGGCCCGTGACCCAGATGTTGCCCTGCTCGTCGCACTTCATCCCGTCGGGGATGCCTTCCTCGATCACGCCCGACCCGATCCCCTCGAAGAACATCCGCCCGTTCGAGAGCGTCCCATCGGAGCCGACGTCGTAGACCCTGATCCAGGCCTTCGGCGTGTCGTTGACGTAGAGCAGCGACTCGTCGGGCGAGAAGCAGAGGCCGTTCGGCTGCTCGAACTCGTCCTGCTCGACGACGAGCTCGGGGTCGCCTCCGCCCGGCGGGACCCGGAAGACGCCCTGCCAGCCGAGCACGCGATCGCGCTCGACCCCGAACACCGGCATGCGCCCGTACCACGGGTCCGAGAACCAGATCGAGCCGTCCGACTTGACGACGACGTCGTTCGGGCTGTTCAGCTCCTGGCCCTGGTAATGCGAAGCGAGCACCTCGCGGTTCGTGTTCCTGCCGTCCGGGTCCATGCGCACGAGCGAGCTCGTCGAGTGCTCGCAGACGATCAGGCGGCCGTCGGCGTCGAGCGTCATCCCGTTGCCCTTGTTGCTCGGGCTCGC
>Ga0070741_10019185_pt1 | contig 10957 bp, 9 predicted proteins | sample Coa_R1_4_FD_66440 | JGI IMG/M metagenome (GOLD analysis project Ga0070741, IMG submission 66440) | Surface soil microbial communities from Centralia Pennsylvania, which are recovering from an underground coalmine fire - Coalmine... | ecosystem: Environmental > Terrestrial > Soil > Unclassified ...
CCTGGATCATCATGCCGTTCTGGCAGTAGCCGCAGTGCGGCACCTGCACGTCGATCCACGCCTGCTGCAACGGATGCAGCGCCGGGCTCGAAGCCGTCGTGCCGCGCTCCTTCGCCCACAACGCCGGCAACCCCTCCAGCGTCGTGATCGCCTTCCCCGAGACCGCCGCCACCGGCGTCACGCAGCTCCGGATCTCCTTCCCGTCCAGCAGCACCGAGCACGCGCCGCACTGCGCCAGCCCGCAGCCGAAGCGCGGCCCGTGCAGGTGCAGCTCGTTGTGCAGGACGTACAGAAGCGGCGTGTCCAGGCTGGCGGTCACCGAATGAACAAGGCCGTTGACCTTGAGCCTCAGCTTGCTCGCCATGTCTCCCTCCGAGGTCGGAATGCGGAAACGGCCGCACCCGCGGCCGCAGGCCCGACGCTACGGCCTGGCGAAAAGGTCGCCCTGAGACCAAAGGAATCTTGAGCAAAGCGGCTTCGTCCGCCGGGGGAACCCGCCGGCGGCCCGGCGTCGCGTCGCACGCAACAACGCGGGGTCAGACCCCGGATTGTTGCGTCAGCCGCGCGAGCGCGCCGAGTGCGGCCGGGATTCCCGGGCGATCAGCTCGCCGTAGGGCACCGGCTCGGCGTCGAGCAGCGCGAGCACCGTCGCCCCGAAGCCGCGCGGGTTGCCGCGATGCCGCGCGCACCAGCTCGTCTCCGCGAGGTACGCGAGCAGGTACTTCTCGCCGGGGCGGTGGTAGGCGGTCGGCCGGACCGCCTCGCTCTCGTGCGGCCGCTCGCCCGCCTGGACGATCGCGGCGCGGATCCGGTGCTCGACGAACCAGGCCGTCTTGTAGCTCCCTCCGAGGAGCCGGACGAGCTGGTTGGCCGGCATGCCCGACTCGGCGTCGAGCATCAGCTCGATCGCGAGGAACCACTTCCAGATCGGCAGGTGCGAGTTGTGGAAGACCGTGCCGGAGGTGACGCTGAAGTGGTAGCGGCAGCCGCGGCAGTAGTAGCGGCGGCGCGCCGGGATCTCGCCGATCGAGTGCGAGCCGCACCGGGGGCACGCCACGCCCTCGGGCCAGCGCAGGTCTTCGAGGTACCGGCGGCACCGCTCTTCGGTACGCTCGAGGTTCGTGAGCCAGCTGTCGTCCTCGAGCGGAGAGCGCGCGGGCGCGACGATGACTGACGACTGAGACATGTGAGAGGAGGTCGTGCTCCGCTTCAGGTTCCTGCTCAAACGTAGGGCAGAAAACCGGGAGGCCGACGATTCCGAAAGAAATCTTGAGACCTCCGGAGGGTGGCCAGACGCGCAGCATGCTCTCCGCAAGAAACCTTGAGCAACCTGCTCAAGAAACCCTGAGCCGCCACAATTGGGCGGTGCGACGCGCGAGGCGGCTCCTGGGCATGCGCTGGTGGCTCGGCCTCGCCTTCGCCGGGGTCGCAGCGCTCACCGCGATCGCGGTCGTCGGCGTGCTCAACTCGCGCTCCGAGCGAGCCTTCCACCGCTACGCCGAGGCGTTCGCGGTCGGCCGCAGCGTCGTCGCCGCCGAGGCGTTGCAGCACGACGCCACCATGGCCGACCTGCGCCGCGACGTCGCCGTCCTGACCCAGCAGCGAAGCGTCCGGCTCTACGTCTTCGACGCCGGCGGGAAGCTGATCAGTCCCTCCGTCTCCCGCGGCGTCGAGTGGTCGGAGGTGCCGGACGGGCCGGCGGCCAGGGCGGATGCGCTCTCCGGGACGCGGTACATCCACGGGACGAGCACCGGGTCGGACTTCGTGATCGGCATTCCGCTCCACCACGGCGTCGGCGGCGCGGTCGTGACGTACTCGCGCCAGCAGGGGATGCAGGCCGCGCTCGGCATCATCCGCGACGAGTTCGTCCAGGCGGCGCTGATCGCGTTCGCGGTCGGCGCGGCGCTCGGCCTCGTGATCGCGACGCTGACCGCCCGCCGCCTGCGGCGGATCGCCGCGGCCGCGAAGGCGATCGGCGCCGGCGACTTCGGCGCGCACGTGGGCAGCCGCTTCCCGGACGAGGTCGGCAGCCTCTCGCTCTCGATCGAGCGAATGCGCGGGCAGCTGCAGGAGCTCTTCCTCACGCTCGAGCAGGATCGCGACCGCCTCGAGCACCTGCTCGACCGGCTCGACGACGGCGTGCTCGTGGTGAGCCGCGACCTCGAGATCGAGTTCGCGAACGACCGCGGGCGCGAGCTCCACGACGCCGCCGACCGCCTCGGCGAGGGGAGCGTCCGCCGCCTCGCCGCCGACCTGTTCCGGTCGGGGATGCCGGGCCACCTGCTCCTCCGCGACGAGGAGCGGACGCTCGAGCTGTCGGGCATTCCGCCCGTCGCCGGCAGCGACAGCGTGATCGTCGTCATCCACGACCAGACGCAGAAGGAGCAGAACGAGCGCGTCCAGCGCGAGTTCGCGACCAACGCCGCGCACGAGCTGCGGACGCCGCTCGCGTCGATCGTCACGGCCGTCGAGATGCTCCAGACCGGGGCGAAGGACGACCCCGAGGCACGCGACGAGTTCCTCGAGGTGATCGCCCGCGAGGCGGGGAGGCTGACGCGGCTCACGCGCGCCCTGCTCGTCCTCGCCCGCGCCGACGCCGGCGAGGAGGTGCCGCGGCGCCTGCACGTCGAGGTGGCTCCCCTCCTCGCGCAGGTCGCGGCCGCGCTGCCCGTGGGTCCGGGGGTCCACGTGGAGGTCGACTGCCCGCCCGCGCTCGCGATCGACGGCGACCCGGACCTCCTCGAGCAGGCGGTCTCGAGCGTCGCGGCGAACGCGGTGCAGCACACCGTGCGCGGCAGCGTCACGCTGCGCGGACGGTCGGACGACGGCGCGGTCGTGATCGAGGTCGCAGACACCGGCCACGGCATCCCGGCCGGCGAGCGGCGGCGGATCTTCGACCGCTTCTACCGCGCCGGCGAGCGCGACCGCGGCTTCGGGCTCGGGCTCTCGATCGCGCGCGAGGCCGTCGGCGCCCTCGGCGGCGAGATCGCGCTAGAGTCGGAGATCGACGTCGGCACGACGGTTCGGATCACTCTCGAGCGCGCACGGGCCGAGCAGACAGGGGAAGAACGGGTCTCGGAGGTCACTGCATGAGTCCAAGGCTGCTGGTCGTCGACGACGAGCCGTCGCTCGTTCGCGGGCTGACGTACGCGCTCGAGCGCGAGCACTACGAGGTCGAGGTTGCGACGGACGGGGTGGGCGCGATCGACGCCGCGCTCTCGCAGGCGTTCGACCTGATCGTCCTCGACATCATGTTGCCGAAGCTCTCGGGCACGGACGCGTGCCGCCAGATCAGGGCGCAGAGCGACGTGCCGATCATCATGCTCACGGCGCGCGACTCCGAGCGCGAGATCGTCGAGGGGCTCGGGGCGGGCGCCGACGACTACGTGACGAAGCCGTTCTCGGCGGCCGAGCTGCTCGGCCGGATCTCGTCGCTCCTCCGCCGCCGCGAGATCGACCGGAACGCCAACGACCGCGTCGTCCGCAAGGTCGGCGGGCTCACGATCGACCTCGTCGACGACGAGGTCACGGTGGACGGGAAGGTCGTCTCGCTGACGCCGTCCGAGTTCAAGATCCTCGGGCTGCTCGCGTCGAGCCCGGGAGCGACGCTCTCGCGGCGCCAGATCATGGAGCACCTCTGGGGGAGCACCCACATCGGCGACGAGCACACCTGCGAGGTGCACGTCTCCACGCTGCGGCGCAAGATCGAGCGCGACCCCTCCGCGCCGGAGCGCCTGGTCACCGTGCGCGGCGTCGGCTACACCCTGCTCCCCGCCTAGGGGCCGGGCTCCGAGGAGCCCGGCCCCGGGCGCGGCGCCTACCTGTGGAGGTTCACCCTCAGCGAGATCAGCCGCCGCGTCGAGATGCCCGAGAGGAGCGGGTCGCCCGACTTGCGGGCGCGCACGAACAGCACCATCAGCTGCTGGTTGCGGCTCGTCGGGAAGCCCGAGAGCCGGTTGAAGGTCAGCGTGACCCAGCCGCCGGCGTCGGTCGCGGCCTCGGCGGGCGTCGCCACCTGCTTGTACGGCACCGCCGTCACGTACACGAGCGCGCCGCTCACGGCCTGCCCGCACGTGTCGGTCACGTGGAAGCGGACGGAGAACGAGGTCATCCCGCGCGTGATCGGGGTGGAGCTCGGGACGAACTGGTCGACCTGCAGGCGCGCCGGCGCGGCGACGTCGTTGACGGAAACCGCCTGCGCCCCGGCCGCGAGCTTCGGGCAGCCGGTCTGCGGCGCCGTGACGGACACCTTCGCGGTGGCCGCGCTCACGCTCGAGCTCGAGCCGCTCGAGTTCGAGGCGGTCACGCTGACGCGGAGGGTGTTGCCGGAGTCGCCGCTCGCGACCTTGTAGGTCTGCGAGGTCGCGCCCCCGATGTTGTGGCACGCGTTCCCGGTGCCGTCGCAGACGAGCCACTGGTACTTGAAGGAGATCGGGCTCGCGCCCGTCCACGTGCCGGGGTTCGCAGTCAGGGTGCTGCCGACGGTCGCGTCGCCGCTGACGGTGGGCGGCGAGCTGTTCGCCGGAGCGCTCGGGTTGCTCGCAGCGCCCCCGACCTTCGGCGTCGCCGCGCTCGTGGCGGTGCTCGAGCCGTCGGCGTTGCTCGCGATCACGTGCACGCGCAGCGTGTTGCCCGCGTCGCCCGAGGCGATCTTGTAGGTCTGGGCGGTCGCGCCGGCGATGTTGTGGCAGGCGTTCCCGTTGCCGTCGCAGACCATCCACTGGTACTGGAACGTGATCGGGGCCGAGCCCGTCCACGTCCCCGGGTTGGCGGTGACTGTCGCGCCGACGTCGGCGCTGCCGCTGACCGTCGGCGGCGAGCTGTTCGCCGGCGCGACCTGCGACCGCGACACCACCGCGCCCGCGACACCCGCGACGACGAGGCCCGCGACCGCGACGGCACCGAGGATGCGGGCGCGCCGGCGGATCGAGAAGTGGCCTGATGGAGAGGACCAGTTCATCACGCATATCTCCCTTCGTTGCTGCCGGTCGGCTCTGGAGTCGCCCCTAGCTTGGCGATCGCCGCCGCGATTACTGCCCCGGCGGGCGCAAGTCTTACGGATTCCTAATCGCCGCCTCTCGAAAGGTTGACAGTGCGACCGGCGACTATCGTCCGGCCGTGGCGCTGCCCGTCTACGTCCGCTGCCCGGCGTGCCTCGGCGCGCTCGACGAGGCGCTCACGTGCACGGCGTGCGAGCGCGCCTACGCCGTCGTCGACGGCATCCCGCGCCTGCTCGACCCGACCGCGCCCGGACTCGACGCGAAGCTCCGCGAGCTCGCCGCGTGGCCCGAGCTCGCTCGCGAGCAGGGCTGGTACGAGGCCGACGACCGGGTCGACGCGGCGCTCCCGTTCCTGAACAGCGAGCTCGGCTGGGAGGACCGCGCGTGGGGCGCGACCGAGCACGGCTTCCGCCTGCTCCTCGAGCGCTTCGTCCGGGACGGGGACCGCGTCCTCGAGGTCGGCGCCGCGAAGAGCTGGGCGGCCCAGCACCTGCTCCCGAGGAGCTGCGAGTACGTCGCGTGCGACCTCCTCGTCGACCCGGTGATCGGGCTCGGCCGGGGGGCGTTCTTCGAGGAGCGCGCGGGGCCGTACCTGCGCCTGCAGGCCGACGGCGAGCGGCTGCCGTTCGCGGCCGGCGCCTTCGACGTCGCGTTCTGCGTCGCCACGCTCCACCACGCCCTCGACCTCGGCGCGATGGTCCGCGAGCTCGCCCGGGTGACGAGGCGCGGCGGGGTCGTCGCGGCGCTCAACGAGGGGACGCGCGCCCCGTACGCCGGCTCCGCGAACCCGGAGCAGGCGCGCGAGCAGGAGCTCGGGATCAACGAGCACGTGCACACGCTCTGGGCCTACCTCTGGGCCTTCGCGCGCGCCGGCCTGCAGCCGCGTCGCGTCGAGTACGCCGAGGGCCCGGCGGAGCTGGCGCGCCGGCGGATCGCCGGCCGCCTGCTCCGGCTCGGGCCGCTCGCGGCGACCCTCTGGGCGCTCAACGCCTATCCGTACGCCGGCGTGAGCCTCTACGCGCGCCGCCGGGGCGGCCCCCGCGGCGGCTACCTGACGCGCAGGACGCCCTTCATGCCCGCCGCCGCGTGACCGGAGACGGTGCAGAGGTACGGGTAGCGCCCCGCCTTCTTGAACACGACGCGCAGCGTGGCGCTCTTCCCGGGCGAGAGGAGCTTCGTCTTCTTGCCGTGGACCTTGAAGTCGTGCGGCAGCGCGCCGCGGTTCCGGATGCTGAAGACGACCGTCCCGCGCCGGACGACGCGCTTCGAGAGCTTGAACCGGAACTCGGAGGGGGTCGCGGCGACCACGCTCACGCGGGTGACCGCCGCGCGGTGCGGCGCGGCCGGTGCGTGGCGCGCAGACGCGGCGGGCCCCAGGGCGAGCACGGACGCGCACAGCGCCGGGGCCGCCGCGGCGGCGAGACGAGGGCTCGGCATGGGATCGACTCCTTTCCTCGAGGAACGGTCGCGAGGCGGGCGCGGCCCGCGCTCGGCGGAGGGGCCTCTCTCCGACCGTAGCCCCGGCGTGTAAGCCCGGCGCAAGCGTTTTCCGAAGACGGCGCAAAGGCGCCCGCCGCACGGGCCCGGGGGCTCAAGACTGCTGGAGCAGGCGGCCCCGGGCGGCCGGTAGCCTCCTCCTCCGTGGCCATCGTCGTCCAGAAGTACGGCGGCACCTCGGTCGCCAGCCCCGACGAGATCCGGCGCGTCGCGCGGCGGATCGTGGAGACCGCCGACGCCGGCAACCAGGTCTGCGTCGTCGTGTCCGCCATGGGCGACACGACCGACCGGCTGATCGAGCTCGGGCGCCGGGTCTCGCGCGACCCCCACCCCCGGGAGCAGGACATGCTCCTGACGGCCGGCGAGCGCATCTCGGTCGCGCTCGTCTCGATGGCGATCATCGACCTGGGCCGCGACGCGGTCTCGTTCACCGGCTCCCAGGCGGGGATCGTCACCGACACGAGCCACGGCCGGGCGCGGATCGTCGAGATGCGGCGCGGGCGCGTCCACGAGGCGCTCGAGGAGGGGAAGATCGCGATCGTCGCGGGCTTCCAGGGGGTCTCGACCGCCCGTGACGTCACCACGCTCGGGCGCGGCGGGTCCGACACCACGGCGGTGGCCCTCGCCGGCGCGCTCGACGCCGACGTCTGCGAGATCTTCACCGACGTCGACGGCGTCTACACGGCCGACCCGAGGATCGCCCCGAACGCGCGCAAGCTGCGCGAGATCTCCTACGAGGAGATGCTCGAGCTCGCCGCGAGCGGGGCCCGCGTGCTCGCCCTGCGCTCGGTCGAGTACGCTCGCAACCACGGCGTCAAGCTCCACGTGCGCTCGTCGTTCAAGCCCGACGAGGGCACGCGGGTCGTCAGGGAGGAGGACATGCTCGAGCAGGCGATCATCTCCGGGATCGCGCACGACACCAGCGAGGCGAAGGTGACGATCCGCAAGGTCCCGGACCGCCCGGGAGTCGCGGGCCGGACCTTCCGCCCGCTCGCGGACGCCGGCATCAACATCGGCGAGATCGTCCAGAACACGTCGGTCGCCGGGCTCGCCGACATCTCGTTCACGCTCCCCGAGAACGAGCTCGGCCGCGCCGAGCCGATCCTCGAGGAGCTCTCCCGCGACATCGGCGCGGAGGGGTACACCTGCGAGCGCGAGATCGCGAAGATCACCGTGGTCGGCGCCGGGATGAAGAGCCACCCGGGCGTGGCGGCCGCGATCTTCGAGGCGCTCGCGGACGCCGGGATCAACATCGAGATCATCTCGACCTCGTCGATCCGCGTCTCGTGCGTCGTGCCGTCGAGCGAGGCGGAACGCGCCGTCAACGTCATCCACGAGCGGCTGCGGCTCGCGGACGACGTCCTCTACGACCCGGCGTAGAGCCGCCAGTCTGCGAGGTTCGCCGCGATGTCGTAGTCGTACACGTAGACCGAGTAGTGCTCGAAGGAGACGACCTCGGCCGTGCCTCCGAGCGTCCGGCCCGGGTCGGGCGGGCCGTAGCGGTGGTCCGCGACGAGGAACGTTCGCACGCCGCGCCGCGGCCGGTACCAGCTGCTGATCACGTGCACCGGGTAGGTGCACAGGCCGTGCGGCGCCCGTCTGCAGGTGAGCACCGGGTACACCTGCACCCGGAAGCGCGACCGCCACGTGAGCGGCACCGCGTCCCAGTAGGAGGCGTAGCCCACCGTGAGGCCCTCGCCCTCGAGGAACGAGAGCAGCTCCCGGGCCATCCTGTCGCCCGGGGCGGGATCGAAGCTCCGCGCGAGGGCGACGACGCTCCCGAGCGCGACGACGGCCGCCCCGAACGTGACCGCGGCGCGGCGCCCGGCGCCCGCCGGGGCCGCCGCGACCGCGACGACGACCGCGAGCCCGTAGGCGGTGGAGACGAGGTAGCGCCCGGCCCACACGTGCGCGAGGCTGGAGCAGACGAACGCGGCGACGGGCAGCGCGGCGGCGAGCAGCCAGAAGGCGAGGTGGGCCGTGCGGAGGAGCGGCTCGGCGCTCTCGCCGGCGCCGCCGCGGAGGCGCCCCGCCAGCTCTCTCGACCAGCGGACTCCGAAGCGGATCGCGGCGACGAGCGCCGCCGCGACCGTCACGCCGCACGCGAACGCGAGCGCGGACCAGACGCCGAGGGCCTGGTCGTCGAAGCCGCCGTTGAAGAGCGACGCGAGCGACTGCACGGCGTCGAGGGCGTTCTCGACCAGCCGGTCCCAGCGCGTGAACCCGAGGGCGAGGTGCGCGGGCCCGGCGCCGCTCGCGCGCATCGCGGCCGCGGCCGCCTGCCCGCCGGCGACCGCGCCGGCCGTGACCCCCGCCGTCGTCAGCGCGACCCGCCGCGCGAGCGGGCCCGGCGCCAGCCGCGCGACGGCGAGGCCGGCCGCCGCGAAGGGCACCAGGGCCGCGGGGTAGACGAGCAGGTCGGACGCGGCCCCGGCGGCCGCGACGGCCGCGACCGCCGCCGCGAGCACGACGTGGGCGCCGAGGGGGCCGATCCTCCCTCCGCGCGCGACGAGGAGCACGAGGAAGGCGTCGAGGACGCAGGCGTAGGCGACCGCGGTGCCGTGCAGCGCCGGGGCGAACTGGATGAAGAGGAGCTCGTGGCCGGCGCAGACGAGGAGGAGCGCGACCACGCCGGCCGCCCACCGCCCGGCCGCGCGCGCCGTCGCCCAGCAGACGAGCCCGACCGCCGCGAGCGAGCCGACCCACGGCCCGACCTCCCACACCTGGCGGTGGAACGGGAGGTGGCGCGTCGCGAGCTCGAACCAGAGGGTTGCGTACCACGGGAAGTTCGCGAGCGTCACGTGCGCGTCCCCGGGAACGGACGGGAAGAGCTCCCCGATCGTGAGCGCGGAGGCGGCGTCCGCGTTCCAGTAGATCGTCGCGACGACCGCGCCGAAGCGCGCGAGCAGGAGCGCCGTCCAGGCCGCGGCCGCGAGCGCCGCGAGCCGGACCGCGACGGCGCCCGCGCTCCACGCGGCCGGCCGGAGCCGGAACCCCGTGCGCCGGGCCGGCCGGAGGAGGAGATCCACCGGCGCTGATCGTAGGCGATGCGCCGGCCGCGCCGGCCCGCCCCTCGGCGCGCGGTCAGCGCGCGACCGGCTCCGACTCGGGCGCGCGGGTGCCGTCGCCGCCGAGCGCGACGCTCGCGGTGGCGGTGAAGAGGTGGTACAGGATCAGGAGCTGGATCAGCGCGAGCGACTCGGACCGGTGCAGGTCGGTGCCGATCGTGAACTCGCCGAGCCGGTCGGAGCGCAGGTGGCTCGCGAAGTGGAGCCGCTGCCAGATCATCTCCTCGATCGCGCGCGCGCGCTCGGGATCGAGCCGGCCCGGGATGCGGAGGTGCGTCTCCGCCTCCACCTCGGAGATCAGGATCCCGCCGGGCTCCGCGGCGCCGCCGTCGAGCACCGAGCGGAAGTCGGGATGGTGCAGCGTCGGGCGCAGCACGAGCTCGGCGTCGAGGTGCTCCTGGTCCGCGCCCTCGCCCGGGAGGAACGAGACGACGATGTCGGCGTGGCGCTGCTGCGGGCGGATGAACGCCTCCGAGTCCGGCTCGCGCCGGTCGAGCTCCGCGAGCACCTGGTCGGTCGTGTAGCCGCGCCGCGAGCAGTCCCTCTGCACCTTCCACCTGCGGCGCAGCTCCTCGGGCGGCGCGAGGAACACGCGCACGTCGAACAGCCTCCGCAGGTCCTCGGTGTAGTAGCCGAGCAGCCCGTCGACGATCGCGAACTGCTTCGGGTCGACGCGCACGAGCGGCCCGAAGGTGCCGTCCTCGTGGCGGTAGACCGGCTTCAGGAACGGCTCGCCCGCGCGCAGGTGCGCGAGGTGCTGGGCCATGATGTCCATGTGGTTGCAGTCCGGGTGGAGCGGCGTGATGTTCCGCTCCGCCCGCTGCTTGCGGTCGTAGCGGTGGTAGTCGTCGACGCAGACGTGCGTGACCCGGTCCTCGCCGAGCACGCGGACGAGCCCGCGCGTGAGGGTGGTCTTGCCCGCCGCCGAGTCGCCGACGACGCCGAGGACGATCGGGCGGGGGATTAGACGACCCCCCGGACCGGCGCGCCGGCGTCCGGCTCGCCCTCGCCGGCGAAGACGCTGCTCGCGAGGATGTCGTCCGGCGTGATCGTCATCAGCTCGTCGCGGCCGATCGTGCGCCGGCCCTCGCCGAGCAGGCGGTTCGCCTGGCGCAGGCGCGCGCGGTCGAGCGCGTTCCGGACGCTGCGGCCGTGCGCGAAGCGCGGCCTCGCGAGGCGGCGCTCGAGGTACGCGCGGAAGGCGGCCTCGGCCCCGTCGCCGAAGCGGTAGGCCTGCCGCTCGAGCATCAGCCGCGCGATCGCCATCAGCTCGTCGACGTCGTAGTCGGGGAAGTCCACGTGGTGCGCCACGCGCGACGAGAGCCCGGGGTTCGAGCGGAAGAACTCGTCCATCCGGTCCTTGTAGCCGGCGAAGACCACGACGAGCTTGTC
>Ga0070741_10019186_pt1 | contig 10957 bp, 5 predicted proteins | sample Coa_R1_4_FD_66440 | JGI IMG/M metagenome (GOLD analysis project Ga0070741, IMG submission 66440) | Surface soil microbial communities from Centralia Pennsylvania, which are recovering from an underground coalmine fire - Coalmine... | ecosystem: Environmental > Terrestrial > Soil > Unclassified ...
CCCCGCCGAACAGGAGGCCGTGATCGACGCCGGCCGGCTCGCCGAGCGGTGGTACGCGCGGCTATCGGCGGCGTTCGGGCATCAGCTCCGCGAGCGGCAGCCGATCGTCTTCTACGCGAGCCACGCGAAGTTCACGCAGACGACCGTCGTCCCGGGCCTCCTCGGCGAGGGCATCGGCGGCGTCACGGAGCACCTGAAGGGCCGAGTCGTCCTGCCCTTCGCGGCCGGCTTCGGCGAGACCGATCACGTGCTCGGCCACGAGCTCGTGCACGCGTTCCAGCGAGACATCCTCCGCCAGACGGGCCGGCCGATGGGGCTGCTGCCGCTCTGGTTCGTCGAGGGCATGGCCGAGTACCTGTCGATTGGATGCATCGATGCGAACACAGCCATGTGGCTGCGGGACGCGTCGCTCTCCGGCCGGCTGCCCGCGATCGACCAGCTCGAGGACCCGCGGTGGTTTCCCTACCGCTACGGGCAGGCGCTCTGGGTGTATCTCGCCGGCCGATTCGGAGAAGGCGTGGTGCTGAAGTCGCTCCTCGCGAAGGTCGGCGGCGGCGCGGGAGGGCGAATCACGGCGGCAACGGGTGTGGATCTCAAGACGCTCTCGCACGACTGGCAGCGGTGGATCCGCGAGACGTTCCCGCCCGCGAGGCGCGACGGCGCCGATCCGCAGAAAGCCGGCGAGCCGCCGAAGGCGGTGGAGCCGAAGCCGGCGCGGGCCGTCGGCGCGGCGGCGCCCGCGGCGGCCGACGACCGCAAGCCTGTTCGCGTCGTGACCGAGAAGAACGGCGGCAGACTGAACGTGGGGCCGGCCCTCGCGCCCGACGGCCGGAAGCTGATCTTCGTGTCCGAGCGCGATCAGTATTCAATTGACGTGTTCCTGGCCGACGCGGCGTCGGGAGCGATCGAGCGCCGGATCACCAGCACGGCCGCCGATCCGCATTTCGAGAGCCTGCAGTTCATCGACTCGTCCGGCGCCTGGGACCCGACCGGGCGGCGGTTCGTGCTCGCCGCACTCGCGGGCGGCGAGCCGGTGCTGACGATCCTCGATCCGGCCGCCGGCGCGATCGAGCGGGAGATCCGGCTGGGACAGCTGGATCAGGTGTTCAGCCCGAGCTGGTCCCCGGATGGGCGGCGCCTCGCCTTCTCGGCCCTGGCCGGCGGTCTGAGCGACCTGTACCTGCTCGATCTCGAGACATCCGCGCTCACGCGGTTGACGCACGACTTGTTCGCCGATCTCCAGCCGGCGTGGTCCCCGGACGGCCGGACGATCGTGTTCTCGACCGATCGATTCTCGTCGTCGGCCGACACGCTGACCTTCGGGCCGCCCCAGCTAGCCGCGCTCGACGTCGAGAGCGGAGCGATCCGGCCCCTGCCGAGCCTGCCGGAGGCGAAGAACATCGACCCACACTGGTCGCCGGACGGCGCGAGCGTGTACTTCGTGGCCGACCCCGGACAGATCAGCAACGTGTACCGGTTGACGATGGCGACCGGCGAGCTGTCGCGCGTGACCGATGTGGAGACGGGCGTCAGCGGGATCACGCCGCTCTCTCCGGCGCTGTCGGTGGCGGCGCGCGCGGATCGGCTCGCGTTCAGCGTGTATCGGCGCGGCATGTTCGAGATCCAGACGATCGAATCGCCGCGGCCGCTGGCGGCTGCGCCCTCCGGCGAGGAGCCGCAGCAGCGTGGGAGGGCGGATGGATCGGCCGTGGCGAGCGCGGCGCCGATCGGGCTCCTCGACGGCCACGACTTCGCGACCAGGCCGTATCGGCGGGGGCTGTCGCTCGACGGGATCGGCCAGCCGTACCTGAGCGCGGGCGGCGGCGCGACCGGAAGCTTTCTGCGCGTGGGCACGTCGGTGTCTTTCGGCGACATGCTCGGCGATCAGCAGCTGCTGGCGTCGGTGCAGGCGGGCCGCAGCATCGACGACTTCGCGGTGCAGGCGGCCTACATCAACCAGCGGTCGCGCTGGAACTGGGGGCTCGTCGGGGGACAAGTGCTGTGGCTGTTCGCGGGCGGCCGGACGCCCTACAGCACGACTCCCGATGGCTGGCTGCAGGGCGAGACGACCGTCTTCCGGCAGCTCCACCGCCAGGTGGCCGCGATGGCGATCTATCCGATCAGCCAGGCGAAGCGGGTCGAGGTGGCTGCGGGACTCCACGCGATCGACTTCGACCGGATCTCGATCGTCGGCGCCTACTCGGCCGAGACCGGGCGTCTCATCAGCCAGGCCAGCACGACAACGGCGGCGGCGCCGACGGCGATGCTCTTCCAGAGCCGCGCGGCGCTCGTGTATGACACGGCCGTGCTCGGCCCGACCAGCCCGGTCCTCGGTGAGCGGTACCGCGTCGAGGTGGCACCGACGGTCGGCAGCATGAGCGTTGCGACCATCACGGCCGATTATCGGAAGTACCTGATGCCGGTCCGTCCGTGGACGATCGCGACGCGGATCATGCACGTGGGCCGCTACGGGCCGGACGCCTCCGACCCGCGGCTCCTGCCGCTCACGTGGACGCTGCGCGACGCGGTGCGAGGGTACGGCGATGTCGGACCAGTCTCGACGGCGACGGCGTGCAGCATCGGCTCAGGCGTGAACGGCGCCGCGTGTCCGGTGCTCGGCTACCTGAGCGCGGAGCGCATGGTCGTCGGCAATGTCGAGCTGCGCGTTCCGGTGGCTGCCCTCCTCGGGCGCGAGCGGCTGGCCGGCCGGGTGCCGGTCGAGGGCTTGGCATTCGCGGACGCGGCTGCGTTCTGGAGCCCTGCGCTCGCCGCGGCGGGCCAGTCGAGGCTGCTTCGGAGCGCCGGCGCCGGCGCGCGCGTGAACGCGGCGGGGCTCGTCTTCGAGGTCGATGCGGCGCGCCCCTTCGACGGTCCGGGCGCAGGGTGGATGTTCACGTTCAATCTGCGGCGGGGATTCTGACGCTGCCGTCCGGAGCGCCCCAGGACTCGAGCTGCAGCGCGTAGGTCGAGCCGGACAGCGGAGCGCCGGAGTCCTGTCTGGCGCCGACCCGGCCGGGATCGGCATCCGAAGGACAGCCATAAGCCGCTCACTGACAACCACTTCAGTATCAGCGGGGGAACATGCCTTGCACTGGCACTCGATGGCCTGACGGCGAGGCCCGTCAGGACGTGGTTACCGCGAGAAAGGAGACGCCATGCGAGTGCATCAGTCCGCGACTCTCGCTGCCGTCCTCGCCTTGGCGGCGACTGGGGCGGCGGCTCAGACGCCGCCGGCAGCGTCCGCGCAGGCGGCGCCGATACTAGGCACGACCAATCCCAACCAGTGGTTCGCGTCGGCCTTCATCGGCTCGAACTACGGCGCGACCGCCGAAGGCTCGAGCGTCGATTTCGGCGGCGCGGTCGGCTACTTGTGGAACCGGATGGTGGGTGGAGAGCTGCTTGCGAGCTTCGCACCGAGCTTCCATCTGACGAACGCGCTTCTGGCGAGCTCGCCCAACGTCAACACCTATATGGCGAACGTGATTGCGGCGGTTCCGCTCGGCAGCGACGGCCAGTGGCAGCCGTTCGTGTCGGCCGGCCTCGGCGCCGTGCAGCTGCGATCGGACGTGTTCAACGTCGCCGACAATCCAGCGGCCGGATCCGTGAGCGCGAACGATGCGAAGTTCGGCGGCGACGTCGGCTTCGGCATCATGGGCTATGCGGCGAACGTGGGCCTGCGAGCCGACGTGCGGTACTTCCGCACGCGGTCGTCGACCAACACGAACCCTGCGTCGACGGCCGATGCGTTTGCGAGCAATCTGCTCTCCGGTCTGGACTTCTGGAGGGCCAACATCGGCGTGGCCCTGCGGTGGTAGCGCGCGGCAGGGCAGGGACCGCCACGAGGCTGGCGGCCGCAGGGCGCGTTCACCTCTGCGGCGTCCGCCCGCGGCTTGGTCGGGCGCAGGTGTCCGTAACCCGCCGTTTCGCCGCTCTTGCAGGGCTCTCTCCGGCACCGTGAAGCGGTGCTCGTCCTAGCGGAGTCCTAGCGGGTCCCTGGACGGTCCCTTCACGCTATGCTGGGGACCGTGCGGGCGCTCGACGCGGTCGTGGTGGGGTCCGGCCCCAACGGCCTGGCAGCCGCCATCGTCATTGCCCGCGCCGGGCGGCGCGTGGTGGTGTTCGAGGCCGAGCCGGTGCCCGGCGGCGGGGCTCGATCGGCCGCGCTCACGCTGCCGGGCTTCGTCCACGACGTCTGCTCGGCCGTTCATCCCTTCGCCCGCGGGTCCCCGTTCTTTCGCACCCTGCCGCTCGATCGCTTCGGCCTCGAGTGGATCGAGCCGCCGGCGATGCTGGCGCATCCGTTCGATGCCGGGCCGGCGGCGCTCATCCATCGGTCGATCGAGCGGACGGCGGCGGGCCTGGGCCGCGACGCGCGCGCGTACGAGCGGCTCATTGGATCGGTCGTCGGCGCCTGGCCGCGCCTCGAGGCCGCCGTGCTGGGGCCGCTTCGGTGGCCGGCGCATCCGCTCGCCCTGGCGCGATTCGGGATCCGGGCGCTTGCGAGCGCCGAGTCCGCGGCGCGGGCGTTCGCGACCGAGCGCGGCCGCGCCCTGTTCGCGGGCATCGCGGCGCACGGCATGCTGCCGCTCGACAAGCGGCCGAGCGCGGCCTTTGCCCTCGTGCTCGCCGCCATGGCGCACGTGGCCGGCTGGGTCATCGCGCGAGGCGGCACGCAGCAGCTGACGACGGCGCTCGTCGAGTACCTGCGGTCGCTCGGGGGCGAGGTCGTCACCTCGGCGCGCGTGGGCTCGCTCGACGAGCTGCCGCCCACGCGGGCCGTACTGTGCGATCTCTCGCCAAAGCCGCTCCTCGCGCTGGCCGGCGCGCGGCTGCCGGCGTGGTACCGCCGCAAGCTCGAGTCGTATCGCTACGGCATGGGCGCGTTCAAGATCGACTGGGCGCTCGGCGGCCCGATCCCCTGGCGCGATCCGGACTGCGCGCTGGCTGCGACCGTGCACCTCGGCGGAACGTTCCGGGAGATCGCCCGATCGGAGCGCGCGGCGTGGGAGGGCGCGATCGCGGAAGAGCCGTTCGTGCTGCTGGCGCAGCCGAGCCTGTTCGACCCCTCGCGCGCGCCAGACGGCCGGCACACGGCGTGGGCCTACTGTCATGTGCCGCACGGCTCGACGGCAGACATGGTGCCGCGCGTCGAGCACCAGATCGAGCGGTTCGCGCCTGGGTTCGGCGCGCGCATCCTGGCGCGGTCGGTCATGACACCCGCCGACCTTGAGCGCCACAACGCCAATCTTGTCGGTGGCGACATCGCGGCGGGCGTCGTCGACCTCCGCCAGCTGTTCACGCGCCCGACGTGGCGGACCTACGCCACCCCCCTCGAGCATCTCTACATTTGCTCGGCGTCAACGCCGCCCGGCGTGGGCGTGCACGGCATGTGCGGCTACTTCGCCGCGCGGCTCGCCCTTGCGCGCAGTCTTCGAGACTAGCGCAGGTGCGGCGAGCGCGCTGAGGCGGATGAGCCGTGGCAGGGTGCAGGCCGCGTCGCGGATGACTCAGCTGAATTCCACATCGACCCCTGTCTTTTCTACACACGCGCGTTCGGATCCGCAACGCGGCGGGATAGGCGGCCGCGGCCCACAGGGGCGCCGGACGCGGCGTCCGGCGCGGCGCGGGCGGCCGAGTTCTTCTGTGGCGCTCGCGTTGCATGGTGAGCGGCGCGTAAGAAATGTCACAGGAGGAGACATGACGAAACGCCTTTGGTCGGGAACGTGCGCCGCGATCGTCGGAACCTTCAGTATCGCCGTCGCCGCACAGCAGAATCCGCCGTCGCAGCCGACAGCCGGCACGCCGAGCGCCCAGTCGCAGAGCTCGCGCTCGAGCTCGGCCAACCGCGTCGTGATCACCGGGTGCGTGGAGCGGTCGAGCGCAACCGGGGCCATCGGTACTAGCGGCTCGAAAGGCGCGGCGTCGACGGGCGAGGCCAAGTTCATGCTGACCCATGCCATGCCGGGTGGCGCGGCGAGCGCCGGCACCCCCGGCGCGGCCGGCACGAGCGGATCGAAAGAGGCGACGGCGCCCACCTACGAGCTCGACGCCGCCGAGTCGCAGGTGTCGTCGCACGTGGGCCATAAGGTGGAGATCACGGGCGAGCTCGAGAGCCAGAGCGCGGCGGCGTCGGCCGCGGCGGGCGGTGCGGCCCGCGAGCCGAAGCTGAAGGTCGAATCCGTCCGGATGATCTCGACGACGTGCCCGTAGCCCGCGCGCCGCTGGCTCATGTGAAGCGTGAAACGCCCGGTTCCCCCCGGGAGGCTGCGTGCGGCTGGCTCCCCGGCGAAGGTCGGGGAGCCGGCGCGCACGCTGGAGCCCGATTTCGGCTCGACGGCTTGGCGGGAAGCGGTGCAGCAGGAGCGTCCGGTCAGTCGGCCGTCGCCTGCACTGTGTCGCGTGGTGACCCATTGTGAGCAAGAGCGTTCACTGAGGGGGATCTGCGCGGCAGACCGCGACTCCACACGCGACCGCGGATCCCGCCGACGCCAAGGGGCTGGGGGCTGTCCTGCCTCGACCTGCGTCTGCCCTTCGTCTCCGAATCGAACGGCAGCGCCCACGCCGAACAGAGGCGGGAGCGGCGCGGAGCCTCTGCGCCGCTCGCGCGCTGTGTCGCCGGCTTCCCAGACTCGCGCTTGGTCGCCAGAGTCTGGAGCGCATGGGGCGCGAAGCGCCGCGCGGCGGGACCTCAGCCGATGCTGTCCGGCACCTCCTGCGCGAGCTCACGCAGCCACACGTCGGCGACGGCGTCGGTCGGTGCTCGCCAGTCGCCGCGCGGCGACAAGGAGCCCCCCGACCCGACCTTCGGCCCGTTCGGCAGGCATGACCGTTTGAACTGGCTCTGCTCGAAGAAGCGCCTCAGGAAGACCTCGAGCCAGTGTTTGATTGCGCTCAAGGGATAGGTCCGCCCCCAGGCGTGATACGCAAGAAAGGCCACCTTGCTCGGCCGATAGCCGTACCGGCTGATGTAGTAGAGGTTGAAGTCCTGCAGTGCGAAGGGTCCGATCAGTTCCTCGGTGTGCTGGACCGGGCGCGCGTCGCCCGCTTCGCTGCCCGGGATGAGCTCGGGGGAGATCCGCGTCTCGAGGATGGCCTCGAGAATCGAGTTCGTACGCGCGTCGAACTGGCCGCTCGCGATCACCCAGCGGATCAGGTGCTGGATGAGCGTCTTCGGCACCGACGCGTTGACGTTGTAGTGCGACATGTGGTCGCCCACGCCGTAGGTGCACCAGCCGAGCGCGAGCTCGCTCAGATCGCCCGTGCCAACGACGAGCGCGTTGTGGTAGTTGGCCAGGCGGAACAGGTGGGACGTGCGCTCGCCGGCCTGCACGTTCTCGAACGTCAGGTCGTACACCGCCTCGCCGCGCGCAAACGGGTGGCCGAGGTCGCGCAGCATCTGCAGGCACGAGGGGCGGATGTCGATTTCGCCGCTCGTGACCCCCATCGCGTCCATGAGCGCGACCGCGTTGGCCCGCGTCGCCTCGCTCGTCGCGAATCCCGGCATCGTGTAGGCGAGCACGTTCGCCCGCGGCAGCCCGAGCCGCTCCATGGTCTTCGCCGAGACAATGAGGGCGTGGGTGGAATCGAGGCCGCCCGAGACGCCGACGACCACGCGCTCGATCCCCGTCGCGCGGAGCCGGGTCGCGAGCCCGTGGACCTGGATGTTGTAGGCCTCCGAGCAGCGCTCGTCGCGCGACGCCGGGTCGCTCGGCACGTACGGGTACGGCTCGACGCGGCGCATCAGCGCGAGCGGCCGGTCGCCGACCGCCACGGCCGCCGCGATCCGGCGGACGGCTCGCACGCGATCCTGATGCGCGCTGGCGCAGTCGCTGAAGGCGGTGATCCGCATCCGCTCCTGGATGAGGCGGTCGAGATCGATGTCCGCCACCACCAGCTGTTCGCCGGCCGCGAAGCGCTCCGATTCGGCGAGCAGCTCGCCGTTCTCGTAGATCATCACGTGCCCGTCCCAGGCGAGGTCGGTCGTCGATTCGCCGGCGCCCGCGCCTGCATAGAGGTACGCGGCGATACAGCGGCCCGACTGCGACGCGCACAACCGCCGCCGGTAGTCCGCTTTCCCGATGGTGATGTTGCTGGCCGACAAATTGAGGAGCACCGTCGCTCCGGCGAGGGCGGCGTAGGTCGTCGGCGGAACCGGAGCCCACAGATCCTCGCAGATTTCGACCGCGATCCGAAGGTGCGGGATGGTGGTCACCTCGTAGATCAGATTGCTGCCGAAGGGCACGGCGGCGCCGAAGAGCGGGATCTCGGGCACGAGGGCGTCGCGGCCCGACGCGAACTGGCGCTTCTCGTAGAACTCGCGGTAGTTGGGTAGATACGTCTTCGGCGTGATGCCGAGCACGCGGCCGCCGGCGATGACCAGCGCGCAGTTGAAGAGCCGGCCCTCGACCCTGATCGGGGCCCCGACGACGAGGAGCGGAGCGAGGGACCGGCTGGCCTCGACGATCGTGCGGACGGCCGCGAGGGCCGCATCGAGGAGGGCGTCCTGATGGAAGAGATCCTCGTTCGAATACGCCGAGAGGCCGAGCTCGGGGAACAGCACGAGCGCCGCGCCCGCGTCCGCGGCCCGGCGCGCGAGGTCGAGCGTGCGCGCGCCGTTGTACTGCGGGTCCGCGACGCGCACCGCCGGAGCGCAGACGGCGACACGCATGAAACCCTGATCGTAGAGAGAGTCGAACCGCCGCGGCATGCTCGACCGATCTTATCGTAAGCCTCCACCGCCCGAGGGCCGTCGCCTCTTTACGCCGGTCGGGCGTATGCTGAGGGAGGCGACGGGTTCGATCCGCGCCTTCCAAGCGGGCTTCATGAACGAGTCAACGAGGCGCTGCGACCTGTGCGGCGGCCCCACGGAGGTGCTGGCCCGCACGCACAGATACCTCTGGATCGGCTGCTCCACGTGCCTGCACTGCTCGAAGCTCGCGGCGCGCGACGGCACCGTGGTGTCCGGCCCGGCGGGCGGCGTCGCCGGGACCGCCGCGATGCCGGGCTTGCGCGGACGGGGCGCGTGGTGGCTGCGGCTGGATCAGGACCACCGGCCGGCCGCGCGTCTGCTGGTCGCCGTCTCCGCCGTTGCCGCCGCATTCACGCTCCGCCTCACCCTTCAGCCGCTCGTCGGCGATGCGAGCCCGTTCCTCGCCTTCGCGCCCGCCGTCATGATCGCGGCGTTCTACGGCGGCGTCTCGGCCGGCCTGGTGGCGACCGGCCTGAGCGCCGGGCTTGGCAGCTCGGTTTTCCTCCGCGGCAGTCCCGAAACGCCGCTCGCGCGGATGGACCGGGCGGCGCTCTTCCTCGTCGTCTGCAGCCTGATTGTGATCCTGAGCGCCGTCGTGCGCAGCGCGCGGCAACGGCTGCGCGAGAGCCTCTGGCGCGAGCTGCGGGCGCGGGCCGAAGCCGAAGCCGCCAGCCTCGCCAAGGACGAGTTCCTCGCGCTCGTCTCGCACGAGCTGCAGACGCCGGCCTCGGTCGTGCTCGGCTGGGCCTCGATGGCGCGGACGCGCCGGCTCGGCGGCGAGGCGCTCGCTCGTGCGCTCGAGGCCATCGAGCGCAACGCGCGCATCCAGAGCAAGCTCGTCGAGGACGTGCTCGACAGCTCTCGCATCGCCAGCGGGACGCTTCGGCTCGACCGCCAGTCCCTGGACCTCGCCGAGCTCGTGCGCGCGGCGGTCGAGGAGCTGCGCCCCTCGATTCACGAGCACGAGCTGGCGCTCGTCATCGAGACGGCGGGCGGGCTGCCGGTTCTTGCCGACTCGGTGCGGCTGCGTCAGGTCATCGGGAATCTCGTCTCGAACGCCCGCAAGTTCACGCCCGCAGGCGGGCGAATCCGCGTTGGCGTTTGCCGGCGCGACGACCAGGCGACGATCACCGTCGCCGACACCGGGATCGGGATCGCGCCGGAGTTCCTGCAGAGGATCTTCGACCCCTTCGAGCAGGATCCGGAGGCGCTCTCGCGCTCGCGGCGCGGTTTGGGGCTGGGCCTGTCGATCTGCCGCCACGTCGTGGAGGCGCACGGGGGCGCCATCACGGCCGCCAGCGACGGGCCCGGCAAGGGCTCGGTCTTCACGGTCACGCTCCCAATCGAGCGGCAGGAGGCGCAGCCGCCGGGCGAGCTGACGCTGCCGCCCAACGCCCTGCAATCAGTTCGGGTCCTGCTCGTCGAGGACGACGACGATACGCGGGCGCTGCTGTCGAGCATGCTGGAACGCTTTGGGGCGCAAGTGAGCGCGGCGCGGTCGGCCGGCCAGGCGCGCGACGTGCTGCAGGCACGGCGATGCGACGTGCTGGTGTGCGACCTGCGGCTGCCCGACGAGGACGGATTGGCGTTCATCCGCCGCGTGCGGGCCGAAGCCGACGGCGACGTGGCCTCGCTGCCGGCTGCCTCAATCAGCGCGTCGCGCGCGAGCGCCGACCGGGATCGGGCGCTCGCCGCCGGCTATCAGCTCCACCTCGAGAAGCCGGTCGAGGCAGGGCAGCTCGCGGCCGCCGTGCTCGCGCTGGCGCGGCCGTCGGCGAGCCCCGCGGTGCACTGACCGCCCGCCGCTAGGGAAGCCGCTCGATCCGAAGGATGTGCGCGGCCGTCGAGGGCGAGGCGAGGATGGCGATCCCGCCTCGGATCAGATCGGCGCCGCTCGCCGATCCGAGCACGCCGGCGTCGACCGAGCTGACCTGATAGGTGGCCGCCGGATCCAGATCGGCCGGCCTCACCGTCGCGGCGTCGGCGCCGCCGTCGTTCTGGAACGCGAACACGAGGAGCGTCCCTCCGCCTTCTGCCGTGGCCTGTAGGACATCCCACGGCGGCGCACCGGCCGCCTCGGCCTGCAACGTCAGGAGCGCGCCGGCGGCCGTCACGAGCGTCGGCCGGAGGTCCTTGTAGACGGCAATCTCGGCGGCGATGCCGGCGAGATCAGTCGCTGAAAGATCGCCCCCGCGGAAGCACAAGCCG
>Ga0070741_10019187_pt1 | contig 10956 bp, 8 predicted proteins | sample Coa_R1_4_FD_66440 | JGI IMG/M metagenome (GOLD analysis project Ga0070741, IMG submission 66440) | Surface soil microbial communities from Centralia Pennsylvania, which are recovering from an underground coalmine fire - Coalmine... | ecosystem: Environmental > Terrestrial > Soil > Unclassified ...
CGAATTGCTTGAGATGCTCGGTAAGCGAATGGAGGAGACTGGCCTCTTCGCCGAAATCGCGCATAAAGAACTGCCGCACGCGAAAACCCTGAGGAGTGATGCGACCGACGCCGACCAGGAAAGCGTAGGTGCCGGAGCCGCCCGCCAAGCCGGTGGTTTCGGTGTCGAGGAAGCACCATTTTTGAGGCGGGACGCCGCGAATCTGGCCGTTGGAGATGGAGTGGAGCAGATCGTGCGAGAGACTCTCCAGATCCACGATGCCGACGCTGCCGTGGCGGCGGTGGCGCTCGTACAGGCGCTCGGTCTCATAGTGGACGCCGTGGGCGGTGGAGATTTCTTCCCCATGCAGCCACTGTTCGGGGGAAGGCGGTTCGCGGTTGGAGGTTGGCGAGCTGGCACTTTGGTGGTTGCCCGGAGCACGAGTATACTTCCGGTCGATTCGTGCAATCTTGCGGCGGAGGTAGGCGAGTTGGTCTTGGAAGTCGGTCATACTTCCTGGGAGACCTGTTCCCATTCCGACATTAACTGGTCCAAAGTTGCGCGACGTTTTTCGAGTTGTTCGGACACGCGGATGGTTTCTTCGGCGCTGACAAAGTTCGCAAGGCTTGCTTCATCGGTTGCGATTTCAGCCTCCAGCGCGGCAATTTGGGCCTCGAGCTCTTTTGCACGCTGTTGCTGTTTTTTGAGCTTGAGGGGATTTTGACGCTTGGACTGAGAATGGGGATCGGGGGCTGGGGTGCTAGGTGCATGATGGTGAGCTTGGCCGTTGGTGGGCAATGCCAGGTCGAGCGGTTTGCCTTCCTTGCGCCATAGATAGTCTTCGTAATTGCCGGGGAAGACACGGACTTCGCCGCCGCCCACTTCGAAGACGCGCGTGGCGAGTTTGTCGATGAAGTAGCGATCGTGCGAGACGAATACCACGGTGCCGGTGTATTTTTCGAGTGATTCGAGCAGAACGTCTTTGGCCCGCATGTCCAGGTGATTGGTAGGCTCATCGAGCAACAGGAAATTGGATGGCTGCAGGAGCATGCGAGCCAGCGCGTAGCGATTGCGTTCGCCGCCCGAGAGCACGCCGATGCGTTTGAACACATCGTCTTCGGAAAACAAAAAACAGCCAAGTAAGCTGCGCAGCTCGGTGGTTGTGGAGCGCGGGGCTTCCCCCTGGAGATCGTCGAGCATGCGGGCGTTGGGATCGAGCTCCTTGTATTGGTCCTGCGCGAAGTAGTCGACTTCGACGTTGTGGCCCAGGCGATATTCACCGCTGGAGAGCGGCTCCGTTCCGGCGAGCAGCTTGATCAGGGTGGATTTTCCGGCGCCGTTGACGCCGACGAGAGCGATACGGTCGCCACGTTCGATGATGAAATCCACGCCGCCGAAAACGAACTTAGGACCGTAGCTTTTGGAAACGCCATGGAATTCAGCGACGATGCGGCCGCTCGGCTTGGGCTGTGGAAACGAGAAGTGAATGGTTTTCTCTTCGGACGGCAGCTCGATGCGCTCGATCTTTTCCAACTCTTTAATGCGGCTTTGGACCTGCTTGGCCTTGGTGGCCTGATAGCGGAAGCGATTGATGAAGGCCTCGAGCTGCTCGATGCGGTCACGCTGGTTGCGATACGCGGCTTCGAGCTGGTCGCGGCGCTCCTGCTTTTGACGCAAATATTTTTCGTAATTGCCGGGATAAAAGTACACGCCGCGGTTCCAGATCTCGACGATCTTGTCTACGGTGACGTCGAGGAAATAGCGATCGTGCGAGATCAGGATATAGGCGAAGGGATAATCGTGGAGATACCCTTCGAGCCAGTTGCGGGCTTCGAGATCCAAATGGTTCGTAGGCTCGTCCAGCAGCAGCAGATTCGGTCTTTCGAGCAGAAGCTTGGCGAGCGCGATGCGCATCTGCCAGCCGCCGGAAAAATCTTCGGTGCGCTTGGTCCACTCGTCGTGCGGGAAGCCCAGGCCGGCGAGAACGGTTCCCACTTGCGCTTCGATGGCATAACCGTCGCGGGTGCGAAATTCGGTATCGAGCTGGTGAAAGCGGTCGGCGACTTGCGCGTATTCGGGACCGGAGGGATCTATTTCCCCCATTTTCTGCGTAAGCTCTTCCATCTCCACTTCCATCTGCTGGAGGGAGGCGAAGACCGACATACATTCGGCAAAGACGCTGCGGCCGGAGAGGGACAGGCCGTCCTGGGGCAGATATCCGAAGCTAACGCCGCGCGTAACGCTGAGCTTGCCGTAATCCAGCGATTCGATGCCAGCGAGCACTTTCAGCAGCGTAGTTTTGCCGCTGCCGTTGGCGCCGACCAGGCCCACGCGGTCCTGGGCGGTGATCATCCAGTTGAGCTCTTCGAACAGGAGCTTGGGGCCGAAGCGCTTGCCGGCGCCGGAGAGTTGAATCATCTAACTATAGTTTCGCCTTTCTTTCGGTTGTTTGCTCAAGGGTCAGTGATGGGTCAGGGCCTGCCGAGAGTGCATAATGGATCGCCAATGACGATGTTCATCCAGCTTAGGAGCGGGATGGCGAGGTAGTAGCTTTCGGCCAAGTTGCGCCCTTGATAATACGCGGGCAGAAGGATGTTGGGACGCGGAGTGAATTGCAGGAACGGCTCATAGACATGGCCGGAAGCCCCCGTGACGCCCTCGTGGATGTAGTCGGCGACCAACGTCTGCGGGGATCCGGCGAACGTTGCTCTGGGATCGCCCCAGGCGCCAATGTTCCAGTTGCCGGGCGGGCGCGCGAATGTGCGGCCGTTAGTGGAGACGTATTCGCTCATGATGGCGCCCGGCAGCCAGCGGAAACCCAACACACGGGTCTTGCGATCGGGATCATTGGAACCCCAGGAGGCGTAACCAATGACGTCGGACTGCTGCGAGAGGACGGTGCGCGTCAGATCCAGCACCAGCCGGTCGCGGGGAATTTGGCGGGCAGCCTGGAGCAGCCAGAGATTGCCCTGAGTTTTGTCGCCAGCCTTCAAATCGACGACGAATTTGCCGCGATTGCGCGCCAGGAGCGCCCGGTCGACGAGAGCCTTGGCGTCTTCGAAATCGTATCCAGCGAGGCGGGTGACAAGGTACAGCGGAAAATCAGGATGACGGAATGTTGCGACGGTTTTGGAAAAGAACGGATTGGGAATGCCTCCGGGCAAGGAATGCTCGTGGCCATGAAGATCGGAGTAGAGCAGCGTCAATTCGGAATCGATGGAGGCCGCTTCGCCGGAAAGACCCAGGTTCCCGCGGATTTTGAGGGGCACCCCGGCAGTGGTGACGATATAAAGGATCTTTTCGATCAGATTGTGGCGGCGCAAGTAATCGCCGATAGGACGAGCGATTTGGTCGTCGAATTCAGAACGTGAGATCTCTTCGCCGGTGGTGGCCTGCAGGCGGCAAATATTAGCCGAAGGAATATTGCGACGCCCGGCGTAGTATTCGCCGATCTGGCGCGAGAGTACCGAGGATTGATTCACGACAATGAGCACCGAAGCGGCGGGCTGCGCGTGGAGCAGGGATGCGAGCGTGCACAGAAGGAGAATTGCCGGCCAGAATCTGTACATCAGGACACTACGCTTCGTCCCGCTTTCGAGCTGTGCGGCGGCGCCAGTCGCGCCAGTCCGACACAGTAGCCTTTACCATGGCCGTCGCGGCCTCGTGCAGCCAGTCAGGCGGCCGTCTGCGAAGATCGCGCAAAATTGTTTTGGCAGCGCGGGCGGCGCCTAGATGGATATTGGCAGTTTCAAATCCCATGGCGTGGAGGAGCTTGGATTCGTCGCGTTCCTTGGGCATGGAAGAAAGCTCGATGCGCGAGCAGTCTGGTGCAAGACGGCGCACAATCCAGTTGCCGCGTAAGCGGACGAACGGGTCCAGCGCGCGGACGGAGTTATCCAGCGCCTCCTGGTAGCGGATGCGTTTGGACGCCTTGCCGTCCGAAGCCCACACGCAGGCGGAAGGCGCCAACGCTTTGGCTTCACGCGTGACGCGAGCGCCCCGGTACAGCGCAATTGAGACGTAGCGCTCGCGGCCCAGGCTGCCGAGCCCTGCGATGCGGTGCACGAACTTACAGTCCAGGCCCGGTTCGGGCATGAGCCGCTCGATGGCCTTGCGAGCGCTTTTCGGAACGCGGCCTTTGACGGCAGGGAGGCGATCGAGTTTTTCCCAAAAGTTGACCGGATCACGCAGGACGCCGGTGACCATGTGACGCAACCACGCATGCTCTTCGGCCAGAACAATGGGGTGGCCCCCTGTTTCCAGGCTCTTTTGATAACCGCTCAGAATGGCGACGCAAGCATCTTTGGCCGCAATGGCCAGGCGCGATTCACGGATAGCTATGTGGGCGCTGGCTGCGAGGCGAACGAGATCGACGGTGTACGGCAGGTCGGATGCTTCATCGAAATCGTTGATGCCCCACACCAAGCGGCCTTCTATATCGCGCCAGGTACCGACGTTTTCCACGTGCAGATCGCCGACCGCGAGCACACGGGGCGCCTGGGCCAGGGTGGGGCAAACCGCGGGCCACAATTGCATCCACCGATAGAAGGTTGCGCGGAGGAACGGGAAGACGTCTTCGGCCATCGCATCGTGCTTGCGCTTGAGATCGCCGGGTAACAGGCGAAGGTAGCCCGAGAGCCATTGTTCATAGGAACGGGTGGCTTGCTTGATGTCCATTGGGCTGCCCGGCAACCCTCTATTTTAGCGGGTGGGACGATGGCGCTTCCGTGCTAACCTCGACGTTTGTTGGGGAATTCAGAACGGAAGTTACTGCAGAACCGAGTGTGGAACTTAGAAACAGGGCCTGTTGACGCGAAGCGAACTTAGTGTCGTTTTAGTAGCGGCCGTGATTTTCCTGGGCTGCCTGTTCCGCCCGCCGGCTCTGATGGACGATGTGGACGCCGCGCACGCGCAGATGGCGCGGACGATGTTGGATTCCGGGGACTGGGTTACGGCGCGACTGGACGGCGTCAAGTTTCTGGAAAAAGCGCCGCTGCCGTACTGGATGATCGCCGTTTCGTACGCAATATTCGGCGTTCACGATTGGTCGGCGCGCCTACCTTTCGCGCTGTTTGCGATCCTGCTGTGCTGGCTTACGATGCGCATGGGACGCTGGGCGTTTTCGCCAGCGGCGGGATTGTATGCGGGCCTGGCGCTGGCAACGTGCGTCGGGCTGTTTCTATTTACACGCATTCTGATTCCGGATGTAATCCTGACGTTCACGATCGCACTGGCGATGTGGTCGCTGGCACGCGCGCTGGAGCCGGACGAGCCGCACGCGGCGCGCTGGGCTTATTTGATGGCTGCAAGCATCGGGGTGGGACTGCTGTTGAAGGGCTTGATTGCAGCCGTGTTTCCGATCGGAGGCGGGCTGGTGTATCTGGCCGCTTCGCGCCAGCTTTTGCGGCGGGGAACGTGGCGTAGATTGCGGCCATTTTCGGGGGCTTTGATTGTGCTGGCGATCGCGGCGCCGTGGCATATTCTCGCGATCCTCCGCAATCCGCCGTACTTCTACTTCTCGATGCGCAGCGTGTCGGGAGAATATCACGGCTTCTTCTGGTTCTATTTTTTCAACGAACATTTGTTGCGTTTTCTGAACCTGCGCTATCCGCGCGACTATAACACGGTTCCACGCGTATACTTCTGGTTGTTTCATCTGTTGTGGCTGTTTCCTTTCAGCGCTTATTTCCCCGCGGCGGCGCGGCTGGGCTTCAGGCCGGCGGATCGTGCGGGACGCATGCGGCTGCTGGCGGTGTGCTGGACGGGATTCCTACTGGTTTTCTTCACGTTTTCAACCACCCAAGAATACTATTCGATGCCGTGCTATCCGGCGTTGGCATTACTGTTGGGATGCGCGATGGCGAAGGGCGTTTGGATCGCACCGGCGCGCAGAGTAATTTCGGGAATCGCCGCGCTTTGCGCGGTGGTGATTGCGCTGATCCTGGTCCAAGTGTGGACGCTACCCACACCCGGGGATATTTCGAATGCGTTGACGCAGCATCCAGAGGTGTACACGTTGTCGCTGGGCCACATGGCGGACCTGACGCTGGGGTCGTTCGCTTATTTGCGGGCGCCTCTAATCCTAGCGGGCATCGCATTTGTGATCGGCGCATCGGCGGGGTGGTGGAGGCAGCCGCAGTTTGCGCTGGTCGCGATGATGGTGTTGTTTTTGCACGCCGCGCGGCTGGCGATGGCGGTATTCGATCCGTATCTATCTTCGCGGCCGCTGGCGGAAGCGCTGATCCAGGCACCGCCCGGCAGGCTGATTGAGGACGATGCGTACTACACATTTTCATCCGTGTTCTTCTACGCGAATCGAACAGCGTTGCTGCTGAACGGGCGGCAAACGAACCTGGCCTATGGATCGAATGCGCGAGACGCGCCGAAAGTATTTATCGACGACGCGGATTTCGCGCAGCTTTGGCGCCAGCCGGAACGATACTATCTGCTGGTGGAGGGGCCATCGATGCCGCGCATCGAAAAGCTGGCAAGTAAGCCGGATTTGCACGTGGTGGCTGAGAGCGGCGGCAAATATCTGCTGACCAACCATGCGTATTCTCATTGACGCGACTCCGCTGCTGCTCAGGAGCGCAGGCGTCAAAAATTATCTCTATTACTGGATCCAGAGTTTGTGGGAGCAGTCGCGCAACGAGCAAGTGCTCACTCTGCCCCACATGCGAAAGCTGGGGGCGCTGAATCACCAGCAATCGGTAGCGGGGCGGGCGCAGACGTTCTTTCACTTGGGGCGTGTATTCGCGGGGAATCGCGTGCCCGGGCTGGCGCTGCTGGAGTGGAGCATGCCGCGGGCCGACATTTTTCATGTATCGAACCTGATTCGCAATCCGCCGCGCAACAGGAAGCTGACGGCGACCATTTATGACCTGACCTGCCGGTTGATGCCCGAACTGCACACGGCGGCCAATCTGCAGGCCGATGAGAGCTTCACGACGAATGTGGTGGCGCGAGCCGATCGATTGATTGCGATATCGGACAACTCGCGGCAGGACGCAATGCGGCTGCTGGGGCTGGACGGTGGCCGCATCGAGGTGATTTATCCAGGAGTGCCGGAGGTGTACTTCGGCGCACAGCCGCGGCCGAGCGAACGTCCATATCTTTTATATTTGGGCGCCATCGAGCCACGAAAGAATATCGACACCTTGTTGGATGCGTGGAGCGAATTTCGATTGCGCGGCGATTTCGAATTGGTGATCGCCGGCGCGAGCGGCTGGGGGGCGGAGAAGACGATGGCGCGGTTGGCGTCGCGACCGGCGGGCGTGCGGCATTTGGGATATGTCGCTGAAGACGAGCTGCCGGGATTGGTGGCGGGCGCGAGCGCATTCGTCTATCCGTCGCTTTATGAAGGCTTCGGTTTTCCCGTGGCGCAGGCGATGGCCGCGGGTGTTCCGGTGATTACGTCCAACATTTCGTGTCTGCCGGAGGTGGCAGGCGAGGGTGCGCTGCTGGTGGATCCAGGCAGCGCGGCTGAAATCCGCGCGGCAATGGAGAAGCTGCTCACGTCGCCAGGATTGCAGAAGCAGCTTGGAGCGGCGGGGGCGGAGCGAGCGCGGCGCGAGTACCGGTGGGAGATCAGCGCGCGGAAAAGTTTAGAATTTTTTGGCCGCGTCTAATTGCTGATGCCTACTAGCCGGCGTTACTTTCCGGTCCCAGGGGCGATGAAAAAATCCCAGACCTGCATATCGAGTTTGTCCATAGAATATTGCACCACCGCGTACTCGCCGGGTTCGAGCGGCTTTTGCGGCCAGATTTTGAATAGCTGATCGCCGACTTGCTGCCGAAATACGTCGACCATATCCGGCTCCTGTGTGGTTTCGTTGATGACCGGCTGAATGGTGAGCTTTTCGACTATCCGGTTGCCCTTGTGTTCGGTCAGCCGCACGATGCCGAAGCGCTCCTCTTCCGAAAGCCGGATATAGAACTCGGGGCTGCGATTGGCCGTCCCCTGTGAGGCGTGCGGTCCATCCAGTTCGAGGGTCGCTTTACCGGGCACGAGCGGCACTGGGCTGATCATTTTCAAGACGCTGCGGCGCTTATTAGTGACCACTTTAGATTCAGCGATTTTGAATGGCGTCAGCTTTTCGTCATCGCCGATCAAATAGACGCCGGGATCGGCGGGAACCTGCGCCACCTGCTTGCGGGCCGCGCGCTCGGCTTTCTCCTCGGCGGCGTCCGCGGCGGCACGCTCGCGGATCTCGTCGGCGCGCGCTTGGATGACGGCCTTGGTTTTGTCCAAGTCGACCAGGGATGCCGGAACTTCTTCCCAATCGTCGCGCTCGATGCTGTAGAAGCGGACGCGATCGCCTTGGAGCTGGTATTCGCGCACCAACTGGTCACTTCCGTCTTTGAAATAGAGCTTGACGGTATCGGCGTTCGCGAGAAATACGATACCCAGAAGCAACAGAACTACTTTACGCACAGCTTAATCCCCGGTAGGTTGCAATCCGACGCTGCGCAGCAGAAGGAACTGCGAAAGATTCTCTGAAGTCAGCATGCCGAGCAATTTGTCGTCCTGCATCACGAGCACGCAGGCGCCGGAATGCGCCATCAGCGGCAGGACTTCGGCCAGATCTTTGTCGGGAGCGACGCTCGGAAAGTCGCGGTCCATGTGGCCGGCGACATAAGATTCGGGGCCCTGCTGCGCCATGCCGCGCAGTAAGGCATTACGCCCGAGCAAGCCCATCACCTGTTCGCCGAGCATCACGGGGAAATCCTGCTGTGAGGTGGAAAGCAGCAGATTGGCCGCGTCGCGAATGGTGTCGCCGTGGACCAGCGTGCGATAGCCCGTCATCATTGCGGCGCGCACGGGGATGCCCTGCGTGAGCGACCGGCCGCGCGAGGCGGCGCCTTCATTGGCCGCGCCGAGATAAATAAAGAACGCGACAAAGGCGAGCATCGGCATGTAGATGAATCCGTAAAGGCCCATGCTGATGGCCAGCATGCGGCCGGACCAAGTGGCGATGCGCGTGGCTTCGTACTCCGATTTCAGGCGCGAGAGAACGGCCCGCAACATGCGGCCGCCGTCCATGGGAAAAGCAGGTAGGAGATTGAATCCGGCGAGAATGAGGTTCGCGACGGCGATGCGGTCGGCCAGATTGGCGCCGGAGGGCTGCGTCAACGCGAACAGATTTACGAAACGACCCTGCGAGTGCAGGACCGCGACGATGGTTCCGGCAATGGCCAGGTTGATGACAGGGCCGCTGAGAGCGGTCCAAAATTCTTCCGAAGGTTTGGCGGGTCGTTCCAGCCGCGCCACGCCGCCGATGGGGAACATCACGATTTCGACGGTGCGAATCCCATATAGGGAACTGACGAACGCGTGGCCGAACTCATGGAGCAGCACCGATCCGATAACCGCCAGCACGAACAGCGTGTAATTGACGGGCGATTGATTGCTGCTCAGGCCCAGCACCACCAGCAGGATGAGAAGCAGAACGAACGTGAAATGCAGGCGGATGGGGACGCCCAACAGGCGAACCGATCCCACGGAGCCGGGCGCCGGCCGCGGCGTAGTGCTTTCCTGGGCCAATCAAAACCTCTGCAATGATTTTGACACAGGATTTTGCGGAGATTGAGGAATCCCGCACAACGGCAAACGCTCACGCGTGCGTTTTACGCCAGCCTCCACGCGGTTGGCTCATGATAGCGTAGTAAAAGTGGTTTTCATCGCGCAAAACGCTCAGAATCGCTTTGCGCTGGTGCTACTGCTCATGGCCGGTGCGGGATGGGCGCAGGCGCCCTCGTTTACACCAAAACCGTACGGAAACCTCAGACAAGTGATGCGCAGCGTGGCTCTGCCGAGTGCGAATGTGATATTGGGGATCCAGGAGCACCCGCCGAAGAACGATGCGGATTGGCAGCAGGTGGTCAACGCTTCGGTAGCGATCGAGGAGTTCGAGAATCTGATTCTGATTCCGGGGCGGATACGATCCAATGGCCAGCCAGTTCCGGTGCAGGCTGCGGACTACATCAAATTCGCGGCGGCGCTGGCGCCCGCCGGCCGGGACTGCATGAAAGCATCGCTCAAGAAGAGTCCGGACGCGGTGGCGAACTGCACCGACAGCCTGAGCCAGGCTTGCGACAATTGCCACAAGGTGTATCGCGACGTGCCTCAGAAGTAGGCTGGCTGTTACGGATTTTGATTTTCAAGCAAAATCGGCTTGGCGCTGAGCGATACCGCAGCGCCCGGATTCATTGCAACGACGTTGCCCGCCAGATCGCGATACTGCACATAGCCGGCGGGCGGTGTGTAGGAAGACGTGGAACAGAAGCCGCTGATGCAGTTTTGAGATGCGTCCCAAACTGCCAAAGCTTTGTATCCTCCGGGGCGGGTGAAGGAGCAGGTCCACACCGAGCCGCCGTTGTTCGCGCAGGCACTCGCCACTGTGGCTCCCACCAGCCAGTGATAAACGTTGCCGTAAGCGATTCCCGCCTGCGTGAGCACGTTGGCCGATTCCAGAGTGCCGTAGTCGTTGTTGTAGGAATACCAATAGAACCGTTCGACTTTGGCGGACTGGAGCAGGTAATAGCGCGCGAGAAATGCGGTCTGCTGATCGGGGTCGGTCAGATTAACTTGCTGTCCCCAACTTCCTTCGGTATCCCACAGCGGCATTTGCGAGAGGCCTTGCGAAGAAAGCAATGAAGTCCAGTTGTTCACCATGTTCGTAATCCCTTCGGGCGGAGCTCCGGCAGCGATATAACCATGAAAGCCCATGACATCGAATGAACCACTAGCCCCGGCGGCGAGGAACGAATTCATCCAGTTCACTCCGTTCGGGATTCCACCGCCACCTCCCGGCGCGACCGAGGGACTGACTACGGTAAGGTTGGGGTTGAATTTCTTGATCAGTTTGTAAGCGTCCTGCTGCATGCGGACCAGTTGTGCGGTTGTGCCCTGCCAGAAGTTGGGATTATTGGGTTCGTTCCAGCCTTCGAAGTATTGAATTTTGCAGGTGTCCGGCG
>Ga0070741_10019188_pt1 | contig 10956 bp, 9 predicted proteins | sample Coa_R1_4_FD_66440 | JGI IMG/M metagenome (GOLD analysis project Ga0070741, IMG submission 66440) | Surface soil microbial communities from Centralia Pennsylvania, which are recovering from an underground coalmine fire - Coalmine... | ecosystem: Environmental > Terrestrial > Soil > Unclassified ...
GCTCCTCGCGCTGAAGCTCGCCGAGATCCGCCGGACGCTGCCGCAGGACGAGATCGAGTTCATCCTCGATCGCCTCCACGAGCTGCCGGAGAAGATGCAGGAGTTCCTCGACGGCGACCATCCGATCGAGTCGATCGCGCAGCGCTTCCACGACCGGCCGTTCTTCCTCTACCTCGGCCGTCACATCGGCCTGCCCGTCGCGCTCGAGGGCGCGCTGAAGCTGAAGGAGATCTCGTACATCCCGACCGATGCGTACTCGGCCGGCGAGATGAAGCACGGACCGATCGCGCTGCTCGACGAGGGGACGCCCGTCGTCGTCGTCGCGACGAACATCCACGTCTACGACAAGATCGTCTCCAACATCCAGGAGACGCGGGCGCGCGGCGCGCACGTGATCGCGATCGCGACCGACGGCAACGAGGACATCCAGCACCACGCCGACGACGTGATCTACGTGCCCCGGACGCCGAACTTCCTCCAGGCGCCGCTCGCGGTCATGCCGCTCCAGCTTCTCGCGTATCGGATCGCCCGGCTGCGCGGCCTCAACGTCGACCAGCCCCGGAACCTCGCGAAGACGGTCACCGTCGAGTAAGAACTCCTCATGGGGCTGACCGGACGGCTCGCGCGGACCTGCGCGGCTCATCCTCGGCGCACGCTCGCAGCGTGGGCGGTCGCGGTGCTCGCAGCGCTCGCTCTCGTCGCGACCTCGCTGCACGGCCTCTCGTCCGAGGGGAAGGTGATCGGCTCCCCGCCCTCGATCGAGGCGAAGAACGCGATCGCCAAGGCGTTCCCGGCGACGGCTGCGCAGGCGAAGGCCGACGTCGTCGTCGTCACCTCGAGCCGCTACACGGCGACGTCGCCGCAGGCGCAGTCGTTCGCGCACCGGCTCCTCGCGGCGCTGTACGCCACCAACCAGGTGAGCCACGTCCAGCCGGCCGGCGTCTCGGCCGACGGGCACGCCGCGCTCGTCTCGCTCGTGATCAAGAGCGACACCGGCCCGAAGCAGGTCGAGGCGGCCCTCGCGAGGCTGAGCCACGGCGGCTTCACCGCCACGATCACCGGCTTCCGCAGCTCGAACTACGACTTCGGACAGCAGTCGCAGCAGGATCTCGCGAGCGGCGAGCTCGCGTTCGGGCTTCCCGCGGCGCTGATCGTCCTGCTCGCCGTCTTCGGCGCCGTCGTCGCCGGGCTCGTCCCGCTGCTCATGGCGATCCTGTCGATCATCGTCGCGCTTGGCCTCGTCGCGCTGCTCTCGCTCGAGTTCACGCTCTCGACGTTCATCGTGAACATGCTCACGGGGATGGGTCTCGCGCTCGGGATCGACTACTCCCTCTTCGTCGTCTCCCGCTACCGCGAGGAGCGTCTCCACGGTCTCGCGAAGGAGGATGCGATCGCGCGCGCGGGCGCGACCGCGAGCCGGGCCGTCCTCTTCAGCGGCAGCACGTTCATCGTCGCGCTCGTGGGGATGTTCATCGTCCCGACCTCGATCATGCGGAGCCTCGCGCTCGGCGCGATCCTCGTCGGGATCACGTCGGTCGCCGCCGCGCTGACGTTGCTGCCCGCGCTGCTGAGCATGTGGGGCGACGGGATCGACCGGCTCCGGATCCCGTATCTCGGGCGCAACCTCGGCCGGGCCGACGCGCTCGAGGGACACTTCTGGCGGCGGATCGTCGGCGCCGTCCTCCGGCGACCGGCGCTGTCCCTCGCGATCTCCGTCGCCGCGATGCTCGCCCTCGCGGTGCCGTTCTTCGGGATGCACATCGGCGCCAACGGGGTCAGCACGCTGCCGGACAGCGCACCGTCGAAGCAGGGCTACCTCGCCCTGCAGAAGGCGTTCCCCGGGCAAAGCCCGGAGCCGGTGCGGGTCGTCGCGGTCGGCGGGAACCCGACCCTCGACGGAGTAGAGACGCGCGCCGTGGCTGCTGCGTTCGGCCGGCTGGAGGGAATGCTCTCCCGGTCGTCGACGAGCGCTTGGGGACGGGGAACGCTGCAGTCGGCTTCGGGGTCTGAACCGGTGTATTTGCTGACTATCCCGCTCAAGGGGGACGCGACGGGGTCGAGAGCGATTGCGGCGGTGCGCAACCTCCGCTCGCATCTGATCCCAGAGGCCTTCGCGGGCAGCGGCGCGAAGGTCTACGTCGGCGGAGTGACCTCCGAGAACATCGACTACTTCGACTCGGTCACCGGCCCGACCCCGTACGTGATCCTCTTCGTGCTCGGCCTGAGCTTCATCCTCCTGACCGTCGCCTTCCGCTCGGTCGTGGTCGCGCTCGTCTCGGTCCTCCTCAACCTCTTGTCGGTGGGAGCCGCCTACGGACTGCTCACGCTCGTCTTCCTCGACGGCCACGGCGCGGGCCTCTTCGGCTTCACCCACACGCCGGTGATCGACGCGTGGGTGCCGCTGTTCCTCTTCTCCGTGCTGTTCGGGCTGTCGATGGATTACCAGGTGTTCCTGATGAGCCGGATCAAGGAGCGGTACGACGAGAGCGGGTCGACGCGCGACGCCGTCGGCTGGGGCGTCGCGTCGACCGCGCGGATCATCACCGGTGCGGCACTGATCATCGTCGCCGTCTTCGCCGGCTTCGCGGCGGGGAAGCTCGTGATGTTCCAGCAGATGGGATTCGGTGTCGCGGTCGCCTTGCTGCTCGACGCCACGGTGATCCGCTCGGTCGTCCTGCCGAGCCTGCTGGGGCTGCTCGGTCGCGGCAGCTGGTACCTGCCGCGCTGGCTCGAGTGGCTGCCCCACGTCGAGGTCGAGGCGCGGCCTACTCCGGGGGACGCCGCAACCGTTTGACCTCGCCGCGGCGGCGCTTCCCCTCGAGGCGCCGCTCGCGGGCGGCGGCGCTCGGCCTGGTGGGGACACGCTTCCGCTCGACGCGCAGCGCCTCCCGCAGTTGCGCGACGAGCCGCTCGAGCGCGAGGTCGACGTTGCGCGTTCGGCTCCGCTCGTCCTGCGCGACGGCGCGCAGCACCGGACCGGCCTTCGCGACGACGCGTTTCTTCTGCGTCTCGGTGAGCGCGCTCGAGGACTCGACGTCGAAGACGGCGACGACGCGCGTCTCGGACTTCTGCGCGTGCTGACCGCCGGGGCCGCTCGAGCGGGAGTATTCGAGCTCGATCTCGGACAGCGGGAGCAGGACCGAGCGCGTGACGCGAATAGACTCGCCGGGCATGGCCGCGATTCTCCTTGACGTGGACGGCGTCCTGCACGTCTCGGGCGAGCCCATTCCCGGCGCCGCCGACGCGGTGCGACGTCTGCGCGAGGCCGGCCACCGGCTCCGCTTCGTCACGAACGCGACGACGCGGTCGAAGGCGCAGCTCGCCCACGACCTGAACGCGATGGGGATCGAGCTCGACGCGGACGAGGTGCAGACGACCGCGGACGCGGCGGTCGCCGCGCTCCGAGGCCGGCGTGTGCTCGCCCTCGTGATGCACGCGCTCGTCGGCGACCTCGAAGGCGTCGACCTCGTCGGCGAGGGCGCGCACGCCGTCCTGATCGGCGGCGCCGACGACTCGCCCGAGACGAACCTCGTCTTCTCCTACATGAACCTCGCGCGCGCCTTCGCGGAGCTCGAGCTCGGCGCCGATCTCTACTGCCTCCATCGCAACCGCTGGTGGCAGACGCAGCGTGGGCCGCTCCTCGACTCCGGCTGTTACGTCGCCGGGCTCGAGTACGCGGTGCAGACGGAGGCGACCGTGCTCGGCAAGCCGAGCGCCGCCTACTTCGACGCGGCGTGCGAGGCGCTCGACGCGGAGCCGTCGATGACCTGGATGGTCGGCGACGACCTCGAGACGGACGTGATCGGGGCGCGAGGAGTCGGGATGCGGGCCGTCCTCGTGCGGACGGGGAAGTTCCGGCCCGACGCCGTCGAGGCGTCCCGCGTCCAGCCCGACGGCATCGTCTCCTCGATCGCGCACCTGCCCGACTGGCTCGAGGAGCATCTGTAGATGGGCGCCCACGTCGGCACCGACCTGATCGAGATCGAGCGGATCCGGCGCGCGCTCTCGCGCCACGCGCGCTTCCGCGAGCGCTGCTTCACGGCGGCGGAGCGCGCGTACTGTGACTCCCGGCGCAACCCGGCGGAGAGCTACGCGGGCCGCTTCGCCGGCAAGGAGGCGGTCGGCAAGGCGCTCGGCTTCGGCGTCGCGCGGGCGTTCGCGTGGCAGGAGATCGAGATCGCCGGCCGCCCGAAGCCCGCGGTGCGGCTCTCGGGCCGGCTCGCCGAGCGCGCGGCCGCGATCGGCGCCTCCTCCGTCGATCTCTCGATGACCCACTCGCGCGAGCTCGCCCAGGCGGTGGCGATCGCCAATGTCGGCGACTGAGCCGCTCTACACCGCCGACGAGATGCGCGCCGCCGAGGCGGGCCACGACGTCGGCGAGCTGATGCACCGCGCGGGAGCGGCCGTCGCCGAGGAGCTCATGCGGCGCTTCCCCGACGCGCGGCGGATCGCGATCCACGCCGGCGGAGGCGCGAACGGCGGCGACGGCAGGATCGCCGGCGAGATCCTGCGCGGGCAAGGACGCGAGCTCGTCGAGGACGAGCCCGACGTCATCGTCGACGCGCTCCTAGGCACCGGGATGAAGGGCGCGCCGCGGGACGAGACGGCGGCCGTGATCGAGCGGATCAACGCGGCGGGCGTTCCGGTCGTCGCGGTCGACATCCCCTCCGGCGTGAATGCCTCGACCGGCGAGGTCGAGGGCGCGGCGGTCCGCGCGGACGTCACCGTGACGATGCACGGGCGGAAGGTCGGGCTCGCCGTGGCGCCTGGACGCTTCCACGCCGGCGAGGTCGCCGTCGCCGAGATCGGCCTGGTCTCCGGCGAGACGGAGCACGCGCTCGTCGCTCCGCCGATCCTCGCCGAGGTGCCGCGTCGCTCCGCGCGCGACAACAAGTACACGGCCGGACACGTCCTCGTCGTCGGCGGCTCGCGCGGGATGACCGGCGCCGCGGCTCTCACGGCGCGGGCGGCGCTGCGCGCGGACGCCGGCTACGTGACGATCTGTGCCCCAGAGGAGTCGCTGCCGGTACTCGAGACGCTCGTGCTCGAGGCGGTGAAGCGGCCGCTCCAGCAGGTGGACGAGGCCGCGCCGAAGGCGGGCGCGCTCGCCGTCGGGCCGGGGCTCGGCCGCGACAAGGAGGCGAGGGAGCTCGTCCGCCGGCTACTCGCCGAGGTGGACGTCCCGGCGGTCGTCGACGCCGACGCGCTGTTCGAGCTCGAGCCCGGCGCCTGGCCTGCGCCGCGTATCCTCACGCCGCACGAGGGCGAGCTCGCGCGGCTGCTCGGGCGCGAGTCGCAGGAGATCGCCGCGCACCGGCTCGCGTCGGTGCGCGAGGCGGCGGAGGAGTTCCGGGCGGTCGTCGTGCTCAAGGGCGAGGACTCGCTCGTCGCCGCGCCAGGCGGCGGCGTGCTCGTCTGCGCGCTCGGGTTGCCGTCGCTCTCGACTGCCGGAACGGGCGACGTCCTCACCGGGATCACCGCCGCGTTCCTCGCGAAGGGGATGAAGCCGCAGCGCGCCGCGGCAGCGGCGTGCGCGGCGCAGCAGCTCGCCTCGCGCGCCGCGCCGCAGCGCTACGGCCTCGTCGCGAGCGACGTGGTCGAGGCGCTGCCGCTAGCTCTCGGCGCCGGGTAGCCGGTCGACGCGCCAGATCTCCTCGGGCATTCGGAAACTCCCGAGGCCGCCTCCGTACTCCTCGATCCACCCGAGAACGACGAGCACGAGGCACAGACCGACGAGGATCCAGGTGCCCCAGACGAGGCCGAGCTCGTCGCGCAACCGGATGAGCTGGAGAGTCGGCAGCGCGAGAAATCCGAGCGCGGGAAGAGTCAGCCGGCCGCCTCTCGTCCAGGCGCGGATCAGGTAGATCCCGAGCAGAAGACCGACGACCACGAACCAGCCGTAGACGGCTCCCGCCTCGAAGGTCCATGACTGGGGCAGTGCGTTCCACGTCGGGATGACGACCGAGCCGACGCAGCAGATCGCCGCCGCGACCGGCAACGCGGTCCGCCGGCTCACCGGAACGGGTCTGAGCATCGGAACGGCGCCGACGACGAGGACACTCGCCGCTGCGAGGCAAACGTACGCGCCGTAGGCCATGTGGAACCCGGTGAACGACCCGAAGCCCGTCTCGATCCACGCGACGAGGAACGCGATCGCCGCCACGGTCTCCACGGCGTACGGCAATCTCGGCACGACGAGGAGCAACAGCGCGAGAGCGCCCGCGGCGGCGCCGGCGAGTTCCTGCCAGCCGTCGAGCGCGAATGTCCCCTGGTGCGGGATCGCGAGTTTCTCCCACGGGAGGAAGAGAGCGACGACGAGCGCGAGCTCGGCCGCCGTCCGAGCCGCGGCCCAGCCTCGCGGCGCTGCCGGCATCGTCAGCGGCCGCGCGCGGAGCGCCAGCACTGCGACGAGCGCGACCGAGCAGCCGATCCCGATCCAGGCCCCGTAGAGCAGCTCCGACTTCAAAGAAGCCACGATCGTCGCAGACGCGCCGACGAGGATCGCGACAGCGACGGCGGCCGGGAGCCGAATCCGGCGCGCTCCGAGCAGGAGGACGAGCGCAGCGATAGTCGCCGTCGGCGCTTCCAGGCCCGGAAAGCGACCGATCGCGGACGACGTGATCCACGGCAGGAGGAACGAGGCGAGGATGCCGAGGCCGAGAGCCACCGCCAGCGCGTCGGCGGCGTCGAGCCGCCGGGCCAGGTCGCGGCGGCAGAGGATCACGCCGCCACCCAGCGCGACTCCGCCGGCTGCGAGCCCGATCCAGCTGCCGTACGTCCAGGCGTAGCCCGCCGCCTCGAACGTCGTCGAGCCCGCCCCGAACGCCGGGAGGTGAACTGCGGCTTCGGCGTGGACCTGCAACCCGATGCCGGCCGTGAGGTAGGCGAGCGCAATCGCGAGCGAGCCGGTTATCCAACGGCCGGCGAGCCGGGGCCGGACGAGGAGGAGCACGGCCGCGAAACCGAGCGCGAGCGCGACGAGGGCGGCGGCGCCTCCGTCCCCGGTCGACCAGCCGTCCAACCGGCCGGTGAACGGGGTGTGGGATTCCTGCCACGGCAGGTAGAGGCTCACGAGGAGCGTCAGCGCGCTCGCCGGCATAAGGAGGAGAAGCCCGCGGTCGCGCACGAGCGGGAACTTACTCCGCGAACCAGCTGCCGACTAGGCTGGCCGCCGAATGCACCGGAGCGAGATCACGATCGACCTCGGCGCGATTCGCCACAACGTCCGGCGCCTCCTCGACGCGCTCGACGGCGCGGAGCTCTGGGCGGTCGTCAAGGCGAACGGCTACGGGCACGGCGCCGTCGACGTCGGGCGCGCCGCGCTCGAGGCGGGCGCGACCGCCCTCTGCGTCGCGACTGTCGACGAGGGGCTCGAGGTCCGCGGTGTGCTGCCCGAGGCGCGGATACTCGTCATGGGGCCGACGGAGCAGGCTGCCGAGGCGCGCGAGGCGCGGCTCGAGCTCACGGTCTCGCGCGACGGCGAGATCCCGCCCGACATCGCCGTCCACCTCAAGCTCGACACCGGGATGGGGCGCTGGGGGCTCGCCGAGCTGCCGGAGCCTCCCGCGAACGTCGTCGGCCTGATGAGCCACCTCGCGACCTCGGACAGCGACCCGGAGTTCGCGCGGCGCCAGATCGAGCGCTTCGCCGAGGCGACCGAGCCCTACGCGCACCTGACGCGCCACGTCGCGAACAGCGGCGCCGCACTCCGCATCCCGGAGTCCCGCTTCGACGCCGCCCGCTGCGGCATCGCCGTCTACGGCATCTCCCCGTTCGGCACGGATCCGGCCGAGGACGGCCTCCGGCCGGCGCTCGCCTGGCGCAGCCATCTCGCGCAGGTGCGACTCCTCCAGCCCGGGGAGAGCACCGGCTACGGACGCCGCTTCGTCGCGGCGGAGCCGACCTGGATCGGCATCGTCCCGGTTGGCTACGCGGACGGCTTCCGGCGCGACCTGACCGGCACCGAGGTGCTCGTCGACGGCGCGCCGCGGCGCGCCGTCGGCACGGTCTCGATGGACGCCGTCGCCGTCGAGCTCGATCGCGAGCTGCCGGTGGGGACGCCGGTGACCCTGATCGGCGACGGCATCCTCATCGAGCGGCACGCCGAGGTCGCCGGGACGATCGGCTACGAGATCGCGTGCGGGATCGAGAGCGCGCCGGGCCGCGCGACCCGCCGCGCTACCGACTAGACGTAGCCGGCGAGCCCGCCGTCGAGGTGCGAGAACGCCTCGCGCAGCTGGTCGCGCTCCCGCGCCAGCTCGGTGAAGGACAGCATCAGCCGCCGCTCGCCCTCCGGTGAGAGCCGGAGATAAGCGACGCGGGCGTCGCGCTGGGACTGCTCGCGCTCGATCAGGCCGGCCTCCTCGGCGCGGCGGACGAGCTCCGTGACGGTGCTCTGGGCGAGCTGGAGACGCTCGGATAGCTCGGTCACCGTCGACTGCTCCTTCCGGTCCGGCGCGCCCTTGATCATCATCAGCAAGGTGTAGCGCTGCGGCGTGAGGCCCGACTGGCGGGCGATCCGCTCGCTCTGCCGGAGGAAGCGCCGGAGTGCGGCACGGAAGTCAGCGACCGCGATCACATCGTCGACCGTGAGGCTCGTAGGCTCCCCTGCCACGCTCATACGGCGATTCTACGGCGCTTTCGGCACGCGACCAAGGACACGTGTGAACACGTTGGGCAACATGTCCTGGAGCGCGCCGAGCGGTCCGTAGAAGCGAGGCACCGTCGTCTCGCCGCGCCCGCGCTCGAGGGAGTCGAGTACGTGGTCGGCAACCTCCTCCGGGCCGATCACGATGCGCTGCACGGGCTTCGGCAGCCAGTCCTGCGGGAAGCCCTCCGTCCGCGCGAAGCCCGGCTTGACCGTGTGGACGCGGACGCCGCGACTCCGGAGCTCCGCCGCCGCCGTCCGAGAGAAGGCGAGCTGCGCGTGCTTCGACGCGGAGTACGGGCCGCTCGGCGGGCCGGCGACGACGCCTGAGACGGAGACGATGTTCACGACGTCCGACGGCGCGGCTGCGAGTAGGCCGGGGAGGAACGCGCGCAGGCACCAGACGCTGCCGAGGTAGTTCGTCCGGATCAACCGCTCGACGATCTCGGGGTCGCCGTTGAGGAAGCTCGTCCGGCCGGGGATGCCGGCGTTGTTGACGAGTACGCCGATGCGCGGATGCCGCTCGAGCACGCCGGCCGCTACCGCTTCGACCGCGGCGCGGTCGGAGACGTCGCACGGCTCCGCCTCCCCGCCGATCTCGGCGGCGAGCGCCTCGAGCCGGTCGGCGCGCCGCGCGAGCAGCACGCAGAGGTCGCCGCGCTTCGCCAGCCGGCGCGCGATCTCGACCCCGAACCCCGAGGAGGCACCGGTGACGACCGCGACGCGGCGGTCGCTCATCGGCAGTAGTGAACTGGGATTCGGCTCGTCGCGGTGTGGCCGCCTTTCGTGGCGACGGCGGCCTCGAGCGTGTGCTTGCCCTTCGTCACGCGTCCAAGCTTCCCACTCCAGAGGTCGAACGCGCCGTGCCTGCCGTTCGCGAGGCGCCGGCCGTCGAGGATGAAGTGGACGCTCTTGACGCCGCCGGGTGCATCCGCCGAGACGAGGAGAGACGCCTTCTGCCTGATGCACGTTCCGCCCGTCGGCAGCAGCCAGTTCGCGGTCGGGCCGTGCACGACGTCGAGCTTGTGCGCGGCCGTCCGCGTGTTCGGGAGGATGTTCGTCCCCGTCGTGTCGATGTTCTTCGCCTCCTCGTAGTCGGAGGAGAGGAAGAGCATCCGCAGCCTGCCGCTCCGCAGCTTCGGCGCAGCCGCCGGCAGTGGGAAGACGGCGATCCCGCTGATCGGGTCGTAGTCCGCCGCGCCGACGAGCACGCCGTCGTAGCCGATCACGAGCGAGTACGGGTCGACGCCGGACTGGGAGTCGCGCGTCCGCACGGCGATCGTCGGCCGGCCTGTCGAGACCCGCGACGTCAGCAGCCGCAGCGTCGGCGGCGTGACGTCGTTCACCCACGAGTTGAGGAGGTACGCGCCGCCGACGCTGGCGCCGGAGTACGGGTCGACGCCGGAGTCGACCGCGACGTAGTACCTCTGGACGCTCGGGAACGAGACGGCCGCCGAGGAGATGTCGTAGCCGGAGTCGTACGTGAGGCTGTTGACGTCGACCGGCGTCCCGGCGTAGCCCTGGACGCTGCTCTCGTCGTCGGCGCCGAGCAGCCACGGGTCGACGATCCCGCTCTGCAGGAGCACCGAGACGCCCGCGTTCGCGACCGGCTGCTTGAGGAGGAGCGAGTAGACGTGCTCGGAGCCCGTCTCGTCCATCGGTTGGGTGTCGGGCGCGTTGCCGAACGGCGAGGTCGGATACCGGTACGTCGCGACGTGGCTCTTGCCCTTGCTCGTGTCGCCGAGCGCGAGCTTCGTCAGCGGATGGACCGGCAGGCTGGCGAGTGCCGGCCGGTCGACGTAGAAGAGGTACGGGATCCGGCGCGTGTCGGAGCCGCGGGTGAGGACGAGGAAGCCGTAGTTCTCTCCCTGCACCGCGTTCGCGTATGCCCTCGCGACGACGGGGACGTCGACCTCGCCGTTCGGCGCGATGCTCACCGTGCCGGGCACGTCGAGCGACGCGCCCGTGGTCGCGGCCTGCGGATCGACGGTCACCGACCACAGCCCGGAGCCGCCGCCTGCGTCCGAGACCTGCAGCACGAGTCCCTTGCTCGCGGCGCCGTGGAGGACGTTGACGTCCTCGAACGACAGCGACGCGGGCGCTGTGAAGAGGAGCGGATCGGCGGCGCGCGGCAGCCAGACGAGCCCGCCGCCCTCCTCGATCGCCGGCGCCTCGACCGTGCGGGCGGTGTTCGCCCAGGCCGGGCTCGCCGTGGACATGAGCGCCGACTTCACCTCCTCCGGCGTCCAGCCCGGATGGAGCTCGAGCAGGAGCGCGGCGGAGCCGGCAACGTGCGGGGTCGCCATCGA
>Ga0070741_10019189_pt1 | contig 10955 bp, 11 predicted proteins | sample Coa_R1_4_FD_66440 | JGI IMG/M metagenome (GOLD analysis project Ga0070741, IMG submission 66440) | Surface soil microbial communities from Centralia Pennsylvania, which are recovering from an underground coalmine fire - Coalmine... | ecosystem: Environmental > Terrestrial > Soil > Unclassified ...
GAATGTTTATGAAATAGTACCACTTTTCCGATGTTATAAGGAGGCTATAAAAGCGATGTCTGAAGATACTCAACGGAATGAAAATAGAGATAGTGCCGCCAATGATCGACTCGCAGGTGATACAACGCAGGCAAAAGGACGGGCCAAAGAGAGCTGGGGCGCGCTTACCGGCAATGAACGCCTTAAAGCCGAGGGCGAGAAAGACCAGATGGCAGGAACCGCTCGCGCGCGTAAAGGGCAATGGAAAGAGCGCATCAAAGCATGGATTGATCGCTTCTAATTCTTGATTGTGATGAACGGCTCCATGTAAATGGAGCGGGAAACGTCCGGGAGGAAGCTTACGATGACAACAGCAAAAAGTTCTACGACCAAAGCTGAGCAGAGCCCAGCGACTGAAATTGAGCAGACCGTTGTAAAAGAGGCAAAATCCTTACGGACGTTTTTTACTAAATTCAATAACGATTGGTGCATGAATTTCGCGGGCCTGATCGCCTACAACCTGCTCATGGCGATGCTCCCTATCGCCATTGCGCTGATTGCCATTCTCGGTATGGCCTTGAGCGACCCTACGCTCCGCGACAGTATCTTTAAACAGATAACAGGCATTTTTCCAGGATTGGCCGGACAACAGAACGCGCTTAACCTCGCGTCGCAGCAACTAGCGAAATCGAGTGGCCTTTTATGGGTGATCGCGATCCTGCTTGCCATCTTCGGCGGTTCGCGCTTATTTATTACCATCGAAGCATGTATGGACATCATCTATCGCGTTCGGCCACGCACAATCATCCGCCAGAATGTGATGGCTATTGCCATGCTGCTGCTCTTTATTGTCCTGATCCCCATCATGGTTTTTGCTTCCGCAGGACCATCACTGGTCTTCTCGATAGTTCAGAACACGCCTTTAAAAGGTGTGCCCGGCCTGAGCTTTCTCTTTAGCCTCGGTGGCATTCTCGGCGGCTTTATTGCCTCTTTCATCCTGCTCGAAACGATTTATGTTGTTGTACCCAATCAGCGTATTAGCTGGCGCAATAGCTGGCGGGGGGGCGTTATTGCCGCGATTGCGCTGATGCTTTTCCTGATTCTTTTCCCATTCTATATCAGCCGCTTTCTTGGTGGCTATGGGGGCCAGATCGGCTTTGCGGTTATTCTACTGCTCTTCTTCTATTACTTTGCCGTCATTCTACTGCTGGGAGCCGAGGTTAATGCCTACTTCTCCGAGGGCGTACAACCCCTGCCTAACGACCTGGCGACGTTCGTTAGCACAATGGCGGGCAGGTTGAACCGGGATATTCCTAAAACCGAAGCACACCCCCATCAGGACCCCGGCCCTACCGATAGAGCTGATCAAGCCCATATCGCAGACGCGCGCAGTAAGGAAGAACAACAACGCCAGACTAATACGGATAAGCAGCAACAGGTCACTTCCCAGACGCAGGCGAAAACCCGCCCCGAAAAACCCAAAACTCAACGTCCCTCCAGATTAAGCACCGCCTTCCAGGTCATGGCAGGCTCAATGCTGGCCGCTATGATCGAGTGGTTCCGGCTGCGTCGCACCGCAAAGTAACCTGGAGGCATTCTTGCCTGCTTTTAGCATAAGCAGGCAAGAATGCCTGCGTCCAGATGACAATAATTCTTGACGCCACCTGTATTGATCTGCTACACTTTGACTCAACCAGACAAGACGCCCCGTATCGTGGATCTTGAGATCTCTAATATGTCGATCAATCGCATGCCCTGTACCTAACGTACGTTCAACAGGTTGTGCCTGCCATAAGAGGTCAAGTGTATGCCCGGTGACAGCCCATTATCCACCAATAACCAGGAACATCAGCGACTGCTGAAAGCATTTCGTGAAAGTGAGATTTTGCGTGAGCTATCGGAGTTATTAGCATCCTCCCTTGATCCCACCCACATCCTCCAGGTCCTGGTCAAGCGCACCACCGAGGTCTGCGATGTCCAGCGATGTGCCGTCTGGTTACTCGATGAAGCACGCACTACCTTCCGCCCTTCCGCCTATCACCTGGCCGCCCCCCATCTTAATAGCAGAGATGTACAGGCAGGGGACAACATATGGTGGCATCATAGCTCATTACCATTCCACAGTCCTCTTATTCATCGCCTCTTGCTCACTGACGGAATTTTGATCGAGGAGGATCTGCGGACCGAGCCGAGCATGCAGCAGATTGCAGAAAAATTCCTGGTGCATTCGGTGCTCCTGGTGGCGCTGGTGCGAGAGGGACGCCCGGTCGGGATGATGTGTCTTGATGACCCCGGTAACATCCGATCATTTTCGGAAGACTTGCAACAGCTAGCGCGCTCTATCGGCCAGCAGGCGGCTATCGCCATTGATAACGCGCGGCTCTACCAGCAAGCTCAGATGGAGCGTCAAAGGGCCGAGCGGCTGATCGGGCGCGCACAATCCATTTATCAAGTGGCAATAGCGGTCAATTCCGGCTCAAATCTTGCAACCGTACTAGACATTGCGGCGCACCACCTGGCCCATGAGCTGAGCGCCAATGGAGCCGCTATCGTGCTGCTGGAGCACGATACACTCTCTCTCGTCGGTCAGAGCAACCACCATCTTCATATTCCTTCCGGGCCACTTGCCTCCACCAGCCCACATATTCCTTCGGCCAGTTTGCTGGATCTCCCGCATTGCCTGATCGCAGCCGAGCAAAAAGTGCCGCTCTTTGTCACGCTAGAAGAGGCGGAAGAGAAGGAAAAGCACTGGTATCACCAGCTCGGTCTGGATAATATGATGATTATTCCGCTGATAGGGGGCAGCCCGGCGAGGGATCGTGCGGCGATTGATAGAATGCCCTCATTTGACAAGGCTGATTGCCTGGGTTTCGCTTTTGTCGGCTATCACCAGATGGAGCATTATCCATCACCAGGACAATATGCATTCGCCCAGGATATTGCCGCCCAATGCGCTCTCGCCATCGAAAAAGCCAACCTGCTTGCCGAGGCCCATCAAGCCGCAGCTCTCGCGACCGAACGCGCCAATACACTGGATGCCGTGTTTAACGCCATGACCGAGGGCATTATTGGGCTTGATATGACAGGGCGGGTGCTGGTTAGCAACAGAACAGCTTCCCATTTCCTGGGCGTTCCCCCACGCGCCCACGGCCAGTTAACATATTATTTAAAACGCAATCCGATCTATACGCTACAAGGCCGCCCTATTCCTCCCGAAAATTTTCCCCTTTCGCGCGCTTTACAAGGTGAACGCGTCCGCGGAGAGCGTTTTATCACGCAGCGCGCCGACGGATCAGAACGTTCGGTAGAGGTCAATATCGCCCCGTTGTACGATAGCGAGGGCGGACAAATCGGCATTGTGAGCGCGTTTCGCGATATCACAGAACAGGTACGCATTGAACAGCGTATCCGGCATGCCCTAGATACGATGCTGCATGCCGCCGAGGCCGTCTCGAATGTGACCGAGATCAGGGATATTCTGCACCGCGTTCTCGCTATGACGATGACAACGCTGACCTGTGATCGGGGAGGCGTACAACTTTTTGATGAAGAGCAGCAGGCATTCACTCCATTGCTCTCCATCGGCTTCACCATTGAGGACGAGGAGCTATGGCTGAAGGAACAACAGCGCTGGCTCGCTCCCGAAAATGATCAGCTCGCGGGATTTCGCTCACAACTGCTGGCGGGACACGCAACGCTGGTAAGCGCGGAGCAATACGAAGCGGACCCCAATCCCTTCACTAACACAATGGTGCTCGCCGCCCCCATCACCCATAATAGTCAACTCCTGGGCGTCATGCTGCTTGACCGCTCTCTACAGGGCAAGATCAGAAAAAAATCACGACCAAAGATGAGCATCGGCAAGGCGCGGCATGCGCTCCCCCATGCCTTTAGCGTCTGGGATATTGCTGTGGCCGAAGGCATCGCGCAATTTGCGGGACTGGCCATTGAGCAGACGCGCTGGCAGCAAGAGGCCGAAATCGCCCGCACGAACGAGGCCATTATGCGTGAGTCCAATGCGCTGAAAGACGAGTTCCTGGCCATTACCGCTCATGAATTCCGCACGCCGCTGACGGTTATTCTGGCACATAGCCAGATGATGGAGCGTGCGATGCGGCGAACGCCAGATATGGATCAGGGGCTGCGTGGTAAATTACAGGAGAGTATCTCTTTTATCGATATCCAGGCTCATCAGTTGACAAATATTGTTAACACATTCCTGGAGGTAACACGACTGAACCGTGGCCAATTGACACTCACGCTGGAAGAGGTCGATCTGGAGGAGGTGGTGAAACAATCGGTAGCTAACCATAGCACCACCTCGCCCATTCACCAGATTAGCTACAAGATCGAGCAGAGCCCGCAGCTCTATCTTGTGGAAGGCGATAAGCCACGTCTGCAACAAATTTTTGCGAACTTACTGCAAAATGCGATAAAATATAGTCCGCTCGGCGGCCCCATCACTATTTCACTGAAACAATGCATGAATGCCGAGGGGCAAAAGATTATTGAAATCTGTGTAGAAGATAAAGGCATCGGTATCCCCAGGGAAGCCCAACCTCGCCTGTTCGAGCGGTTCTATCGCGCCCCCAACACGGAGGGCAGCGGGACCAGGGGGGTGGGACTGGGTCTGTATGTGGTGGCTGAACTCCTGCACCTCCACGGCGGAACGATCCAGGTGGTAAGCAGCGGCATTGAAGGGGAAGGAAGCCGCTTTATCCTTATTCTTCCATTGTTAGAAAGACAAGAAAACCTTGATGAGTGAACTCCGTAGCTGGCTCCTCGCGTTGGCACAGGAATTGATAGCGCGTGAAGGATTTGAAGATGCTGCCCACGACCATGACCACATCGTACGAGTGATGGCTCTGGCCGAGACCATCCAGGCGCAAGAAGGCGGCGATCTGCCGACGATCTGGGCAGCAGTGGCCTTTCACGATATAGGGCAGGAACGCGAACGGCGTGACGGTGGCGATCACGCCGTCATTGGTGCAGCAATGGCAAGCGACCTGCTTACCGACACCCAATTTCCCCAGCAATCTCTTCCCACAGTACAGCATGCTATCCTTGATCATCGCATGACCGGCGGCAAGTACCCGCGTTCCCTGGAGGGGCGCATCCTCTATGACGCGGATAAAATCGATTCTCTAGGTGCTATCGGCATTGGACGACTCTATTGCATCACAGGCCGCTACAATCAGAAAGTCTACTCCCCCGTACCGGAGGACGTTGTTGAGCCTGTTGATCCCCTGGTTGTACGCTCCCTGCGCCGCCGCCCGGACTATTCGCCAAGCATCGAATTTCAATTGCTCTTTGGCAATCTGCCCGAACGCATGACAACAGCCACTGGCAAGGCCCTGGCGCAAGAGCGTTTTGACTATATGAAAGACTTCTTCCAACGTCTGCGGCTGGAGGTGGAGGGGAGACTCTAGTATTGGGAAGACGATAAAGCGCGCAGAACGCGATAAATCGGGTCCCTACGCAGTTTCGCCTTCCAGGATGATGTAGTTAAAGGTTGTCCGAGTCATGGTGGGGGCGGTGAGATGAACGGTAAAGCCCACGCGCGGCTGCAAAGAAACGTATTGCACCACAACTGGCCCAGGATTACTTGTCAGCATGACCGTGACCACGCTTGTCGCCGTGATGGCTGGATTAGTCACAATCACATCCATTTGCCCGTACTCAAACACACCGGTTCCAGCAAGTGGCTTCTGCAACACAGCACTCCTTGCTCTATTGGTTGCACCCATCGTCGGCATACGAACGCTCGTTTCCCCAGCTTCTTCACGCGAAACATCCACGACAGGGAAACGCGCGCTGGTCATGTTGATCTCTTTACGCCATACATCCATAGCCGGTAAGTGCATACTGGTAATTTCCATTTCGTTATGTGCCATGCCTGTTGTCTGTTCCTTAACCTTTCGCGCCTCACCGGATGCTTCACTGGCAACGCCAGAGGGATGCCTGCTGGTTTTAGCACTGGCCGCGCCATTCGCTGTTTGTAAGCGGATCTTCGCCGTATGACCCGCCAGCCGCTGTTTACTCTGTACCACTGGGGTCGCGCTGGCCGAGCTGGTGTTGCAGGCTGTCACACTCAGTTCTGTCCCGGTCTCCTCGACAAGCCTACTTTCCCTTGCCTGAATAGCTGGCTGCTCGGCAGTCAAGTCCGGCCATTGAGGCATTGCCAGCCACGCCGCACTTTCCTCAGTTACACTCTCTTTTGGATGACTGGCCGGCAACCCGGTACTTTCAGGGATTCTAGGGGTCTCCCCGCCAGGGCGGGATGGCGCTGCTGTCTCACTCGACGCTGGAGCTGACAAAGTGGCGGCTTCGGCTCCTTCAGGGTGCAATGCTGAACCGAAGGCGGCTAACGATGAAGTTAAGCGTTGCGCCAGACGTGCCAGTAGATTAGGATTTTGCGCTGTAGCAGCCGGTTTCCGCTCCACTTCAGTATTTACTGGTAGAGCCGGGTACATAGACGACGCCATTTCTATAAAACTGCCCGAATGGACGGCTGGCAGTGCCTTCGATTGTAAGCTTAAACGTGGCGGGATAAGGGATGCGCCATGCGCTGCATGCTGCGCCGTATACATTGCGCTATCCTGCTCATCTTCTCGCCATGCCTGTGAAGTACTTTCCTCCAGCGTTTCTTCTACTGAAGCGGAAAGATCAAGCCGCTCACGCGCCAGACGAGAGCGCCATTCAGATTGAGTCTGCTCACCACGATCATCGTTCAAAACCATCACTATCCCCAATATCCAAACTCAAATTTCTATTTCAGACACAATACACGTTGGAACGTACAGAGGCAGTATAGCACAGATGCTCTCTACAAATAGAACCAATAGCACATTTGGGTGAAAGCGTATACTGAACATAGACTGATCAGCATGCCTATTTAATGGAGGAGTATTGGCAAAATAGATTTATATACTTGAACGTTGCGTGTGGAAACGCTACCATAGGCTTGATCGTATTAGTCGATAAGGCTGTGTCTATTATTTCTCCATATACAGAGAATTATCGATATATTTTCGTGAGATAAGGAAGGATCACCTCAGAATGAAACTGAATGGAACACACAAGTTTAAAGCGTCTAGCGCCCAGGTCTTTCATGCCGCTCTCAATCCAGAAATTCTAAAATCTTGCATCCCCGGCTGCGAATCGGTTGAGTATCTGGATGCCAATACGCTGCGGGTGAGTATGACCACGCCCCTGCCTGGTCTGAAGGGACCCTTTGGGATTCCTATCACCATTACCCAGCGCCAGGAGCCCAGTTTCTTTGAATTTCAGGTTCAGCGCAAAGGCGCGGGGGCCTCCGTTAACGCGACGGGCAAGATCAACCTGACCGATGAGCCGGATGGCGCGCTGCTGGCTTACAATGCCCATGCCGAACTGACAGGCGCTGCCGCGCTCGCCAACAATCCGCTCGGCGAACGCACCATTAAAGGCTCCCTTAATGCTTTCTTCAAAAACCTGGATGCCGCTATTGCTAAATAAAACCGTTATCCCGTTAAGAGGACCTCTCTTCCCGACAGAAGGGGGATGGGATAGCTTTTGTAGGCTTGTTATAGTAATGGAGGAGGAGTCTTTCATGACCAGGAGCAAAAAAACGCCTCAAGAGCTTTCCCTGCTGGCATTGTTACAAGCAATGCAGAAGAGAGCGGGGACGGAAGAGCTTACCAACGAGCAGCAGCAGCACGTTATGCATGTGTTGCTACAAATTCTGCAAGCCTTTGCGAGCAAAACGGCAACGCCAGCGCGCGCGCAAGATATTCAGCAGATTCGTGGTCAGGCTCACGTCAAGCGTGCTTTAGAAATTGCAGCAGCCGGACAACACCATATCCTGCTTGTTGGTCCGCCCGGCGCGGGCAAGGCCCTGCTCGCCCGCGCCCTGCCTTCTCTCCTGCCCATAGCGTCCCTACCGCACCCATTGCGCGAGCCTTCTGCTGATATCGGGAGCAATGCCTTTTTCGGCGACGCGACTCTGCCAGGAGAGCTCATCCTGGCACAGGGAGGCGTGCTTTTTTTAAAGGATCTCGATACGTTTGACCTGTCGCTGCTAACCGCTCTTGCTCACATAGTGGAAACGCGTACGATTGCCGTTCCTCCTCGCGCGGGCAATGCTCTCTTGCCGACGCAATTCATTCTAGGGGCCGGCATTTCGCAGCAAAAAATAGACGAGGCACGCATCGCGTTACGCGAATTGAGGCTTAATGAGGATGTGCTCTTAGAATAGGTTCCGTAGGGTCCCGCTTCAGCGCGACCGACGCGATTGATCGCGTTCCCCCACTCGCTGTCCACCGTTGCTCCCCTGTCACATCATCGCAGACGCAGCCGAGCCGGTGGGATCTTCGTGTTTGCGCGCCTCAGCTTTCACCACTCAGTGGTTTGCCCCAGGTGATCTCGCTCACCACATTGAGAGTGAGCAGGCCATCTTGCGCAAAAGGCAAAAGGAGCGCCTGCATCTCTGCGTTGAACTGTACCGCCTGCTCAGCCGTCATGCTTTCCAGCGAGAGACAGCTACGTCCATGATGAGCCGCAATGTAGTCCTCGACCGTTTGTCGCACCACGACCGGCGCGCTCTGGCGTTCGCCCAGTTGCTGGAACAGCCGATACTTCTCCAATTCGGCGATCATATCGATCGGCACATAGCCGGGATTGGTCGTGAAATGCCGTTCGATCTGCTGATAGCCTTCGCGCCAAGGAACCGGCTGATCCACAAAATGGATAATGGCGAGCATACCGCGCGGCGTCAAGAGTCGTGCGAAACGAGGCAGGACCACTCCCCACTCCATCCAGTGCAGGCTCTCGCCCGCCGTGACCAGAGCATAGGGCGGCTCCAGTTCCACGTCCTCAGCCCGGCCATGCAGCCAGCGGATCTTGGGTGAATCGCCTCCGGGCTCCGTCCTGGCGCGCGCGAGCATCGGCAACGACAAATCGACAGCATCCACACGTTCGACAAAGGCTGCCAGGGGGCGGGCGACCTTCCCCGTTCCACAGCCAACATCGAGCACGGTACGCGGCTCGTCAACGATCAAGTCATTGAGGAGTTCGAAAGTCTGAGGTGGATAGGTGGGGCGCAGGTGATAGCGATCCACCACGCTCTGGTGCTGAAAACGCACGGCATACTGCTCACCGTGCGACTCGGGACGCTTCATCATTGCCTGGCTCCTTAGGGGAAATAGCGCGTCTCTCCCAGAGACGCAGGTACTATTTACAATGCTCAGCAAGAGTATACCAGGTGAGGAGCGACTTTTCCAGGAGCCTTTGTCACGCTGTACAGGATTGGGGACACATATGCTGGTTTCCGGGCAAACACTGTGGTGCTTTCGGGGCATTTACCAGCGGCTATGCAACATGCTTTTCTCCGCGGCATATGTCACCATATCGAAGTTCTCGGTTGGACGAGTGAGCGCGGCTATGAACCTTGAGAGAAGCGGTCATGGGGGAGCCAACTTCCCAGCCGTTGTTTGCTCGACGAGTGAGCGCGGCTCTGTACCTGGCCGATATGCTCTTCGTGAGGGGTCTCTTGGGGAGGGGAGTGTACTCAAGGGGAACGCGATCAATCGCGTCGGTCCCGCTGAAGCGGGACCCTACGGCCCCATCCGTATAATTGCGCAGATCAGCTCATCAACCGGCGGCGTCAAAACGTCGCCGCGCTCGACCAGCCAGCCATCCAGCAATTTACGCAGTTCGGCCCGCGTTTCGGTATCGCCGGGCAAGATAAGCTGTTCCTGCAGCTCGTCCAGCGCGATCTCTACCGTGGGATAGCGCATCGTTTGCGGCATCTTGACGATCTCGACATCCGCGTATATCCCCATTTCATACATCACGTCCAATGCATGGATATATGTTGGCGGTTGGGCTCGTTCGCTACCATGAAAATGTCGCCAGAGGGGATTGGTGATCCAGTCGAAGTGGACGGCGCGCATATAGATATAACAGGATTGACGAGTAGCCTGGCGCATCTTCGCCAGAAACGCCTCAATAGCGCGAATGGGATAGAGCACATGGCTACAGATCACGATATCGGCGGCGAGATCGGTGGGAGCATCCTGCCAGGTGGTAGGAACATAGGTAATATTGGCAATGCTCTTTTCAGTTGCATCCTGTCGCAGATAGTTGAGCATGGTAGCATTCGGCTCGACGGCGATGACCTGCCGGGCCTGTGGCGCCAGCGCCAGCGCGAAACGTCCGGTGCCCGCGCCAACATCCAGCACATCCATCTGTGGCGTGACGACCTCCCGCAAACGCTGAAAGAGCGGGTCGCGGCCAGCGGTATCTTTTGTTGCGCGGTGAAAGCCGCGAGCGCGCCGATCCCAGAAATCTGCGCTGGTACGGCCAAGATGCGTATAAGCTGCATCCATTTGTTGCGCTCGCGCATCAATCAACGCTTGCCAACGTTCGATGGCACTTTGCATCATAACTAGCTGCCTGCGGTTGTGCTAGGAGCAGCTATCTTCTCCTTGAGACAATCAAAGAACTGCCCGGTCAGTTTCTCGGCTGTGCCTTGCAACAGGCGTGCGCCCACGCTGGCAATAGTCCCGCTGACCACGACATGCGCGCTCCAATCCATCCGCGTCTGCTCGGCATCTACAGCAGCAAGATTCATGGTGCCAGAGAGCTCAACGGCGCTGCCTGGCGCTTTGCCACGCCCCTTTACCACCATCAATTCGGGCTCACGCATCTCCGGTCGCGTCACATCAAGAGTGAACTTGGCCTTGACCGGTCCGACCCCGACGGAGATAACAGCCTTCCAATGTTCCGGCTCCAGTTCCTCCAGGCTCTGAAAGCCAGGAGCGCACGCGGCCACTTTATTGACATCTAACAGATAAGCCCAGACCTTCTCAATAGGAGCTGCGATGGTCTGGGTGCCAGAAAATTCCATGAGGGGCTTCCCCTTTCTGTGCCAGCAATGATGGCCTGATACCATCATCCAGCTATATTTTTTGCTTCAAGAGCTAGCCTTCGTTACG
>Ga0070741_10019190_pt1 | contig 10955 bp, 7 predicted proteins | sample Coa_R1_4_FD_66440 | JGI IMG/M metagenome (GOLD analysis project Ga0070741, IMG submission 66440) | Surface soil microbial communities from Centralia Pennsylvania, which are recovering from an underground coalmine fire - Coalmine... | ecosystem: Environmental > Terrestrial > Soil > Unclassified ...
GCCCTAAGTTGTAACGAATGTCGCCGTCGAGATTGCGCGCAATCAAGTCCTGTACGACATTGGCGCGTACCAGGGCCGTCGAAGAATTGAGTAATTGGAACTCCGGGCCGAGCACGGTGGGCGCGATGTGATAGAGCGGTGAATAGTAATTGAAAATGCTGGCGGGATAGAACAGGTTCTGGCCCATATTGGCAGCCAGGGATTCGATGGGATTATTGTCCACCACGCTGGCAGCAATGTTCCGCATCATCGCCAGCACGAACAGCAGCGGCTCACGCAGGTGGCCGCCGGTGGTTTGAACGGGCGCCGTGGGATCATCGCCTTTCCTTGCTTCCGGATGCAGTAGGATGGCGCGGACTACCTGCGAGAGATCGCCGTTTGTGGAAGTGAAGACTTGGCTGATATCGGAAATGTATTGCGGGCTCGGATTGCTCGCCACCAGGTGCTGGATTAGACGAAGGGAGATGAACGGCGCGGTGTTAGGATGATTCGCCAGCGTTTGAAGCACCGTCTGCAAATCCTGTTGCGCGGTCTGTCCGGCTGGAAGAACCACGCCGCCCACGATCGTCTTTGAACCCTCATCGTGATTCGCTTCTACTGGAATCATTGGGCCGGTGTATCGTTCGTTGTTATGTCCGGACGTGATGGCGTGGCCCGGAAAAGTCCAGCCCGTGAGCGCCCGCGCCATGTTGCTGATGGTCGCTGGAAGGTAAGTAGGAATCGGATTCCCCATTGAATCCTTCTGTATGCTTGCATCGGGATTCAGCATCACCGTGCCGATGCTTAAAAGCTGCATCACCTCGCGCCCGTAGTTCTCGTTAGGCGCGGTGCCGGCCACTGGATCGGCCTTGTCGTTGTTCACCATGTCGAGGTACACACCCATGGTGGGGCTGAGCGTGACGTCGGTCAGGATATTCAGATAGCTGCCGAATGCGTCCTGGAGCAGCATGTTTTGATAGGGAACCATCTGCCGCGGCTCACCGGTCTTGAGTCCGCTGACGACGAAAATCTGGCCCAGCGCGAACGCCACGCGTTGTCGCAACTGGTCCTGGCCGCGCATGGCATGCACGAAAAACTCGCTTTGCTGATTGACGAGGTTGTTCGACGAATCAGTGCTGCTTTTGTAAAGCGAGATCGGCGCGGCCAATTGCTCGGTGATCCAAGCATCGAAACCGATATCCTGCACATGCGCGATGTCCGTCGCGTTCGGCCCCCAGGAGGCCTGCTCCAGGAACCGGGCCGCCGCCAGGTAACTTACTTTCGGATTCGCGGAAGCGACCGAGGCGATCGCGATCTTCGATTTCGACGCGCCGGGATCCGGGTTGCTCACGTAGAACGCCAGCAGTCCACCGGGCGTGGGCGATAACGTGCCGGTCGCGATCAACTGGGTCGGAGAAACGACTTGCGTGGTGAAGACGGTATCCCCCTGCTTCAGCTGAGAGCCCGAGACGAATCCGGTGCCATTGATCGTGATCGTTTGCGCTCCATAGCTCAGCGCCGTGGGAGCAAGCGCCTGAATGACCGGGATCGGGTTCAGTAACGTGGCGGAGGTTTGCGCCGTGGCTTGCGGTTGAGCCTCTGTAGCCGCTGCGATGGTGATGGTATTTGTCGAGGGCAAAGTCGCCGGTGGCGTGTAGGTGCCGTCGCTCGCGATGGTGCCTAAGGCCGGCGAACCGCCGGGCGTGCCGTTAACCGACCAAAGCACGGTTTTGTCTACGGCGTTGCCAACACCCGCATGAAACTTCAGAGTAGATCCCAGCCTGATCTTGGGGTTCGACGGGCTGAGGGTAATGGTCGGGTTCGGCATCACGGTCAGCGTGCGCTTGCTGGAGGAAGAGCCGCCGGGATCGGGATTGCTTACGGCGATCGTGACCGATTGCGGCGTCGCGACCGTGCCCTGAAACTTCAGCGTCGTGGAGGAGACGAAGGTGGTCGCCATGGCGGTTTCATTCAAGAGAACTTGTGACGACCCCACAAATCCCTTCCCGTTCACGGTCACGCTAAACGTCCCGATATTGACAGCGCTAGGAGTAAACGACCCAATTGAAGGCTCTGGATTCATCCACGTCACCGACGCTGTGCCGGAAACCGGCGGCGTGCCCGCGCTGGCCGCAACAGTCAACGAGCCTCCCGGGTTTACCGCGGGGGCGGTGTAAAGCCCATTCGCCGAGATGGTGCCAAGAGTCGCGTTTCCGCCCGCGATCCCATTCACACTCCAGGCCGCCGGGCCGCTCACGCCGCTGAGCTTGGCAGTGAACTGCTTGGTGCCGCTGGCGCGCACCGAGGCAGTAGTGGGGTAAACGTTGACTTGAGCCGCTGCCGCCGCAAAGGGTAGTACCAATGCCAGCGAGATAGAGAACCAGGATGTTTCGCGTACCATGCAGGCCGATAATAGCTGCCCGCAGCAGCCCGCTTCAAGAGGAAAAGTTACTTAAATACAGTGACTTAAGGCCGCTTTTCCCCTATGCCATCAGTAGTATGCCAGAGACTCAACACCAGCCCCGCCGGTGAAACTCGACACCACTTTGTTCTGCGAAAGATCGATCACCGAAACCGTCCCGTCGCCGTGATTCGCGACGAGGGCGGTTTTGCCGTCGGAGGCGAAGGCGAATCCCATGGGATCTTTGCCTACCGTTACAACAACTTGGGGGCCATGGGGGTCTGCCATGTCGATGATGTTGACCAGCCGTTCGGCCAGATTGCAGACCAGAAGCTTGGATCCATCGGGTGAAAAACGGGGTTTAAAGGCCGCTTTTGTGTTCTTTTCGAGCGGAATAGTGACCAAAACGGCATCTTTTTGAGGGTCGATGACCAGAACTTCCGGCTTCGCATGGTCGGCCGCTACCACCCATTTTCCGTCCGGGGAGACGGCGATGCCTTCCGTGCCGTTCGGCGCGGGAATCCGGGCCACGATTTCGCGCTTCTTGAGATCGATGGCGGTGACAAACAGCTTGTCGTTTTTGTTGACAAGATAGGCTTTGCTGGCGTCCGGCAGCACGCCCGCCCAATGTCCGGTGCCTTCGGTATCGAGCGCCGCCTCGATTTTGCGCGCCTTCGGATCGATGATAAGCAGCTTGCGGCTGAGATCGCAGGTGACGTAGATCTTGCCGGCCTCATCGATCTGAATCCCATGCGGCGCCTGATAGGGAGACACGTCAATGGTTCCGCCGATCTTGCGCGCTCCCAGGTCGACGATGGCAATGGTATGGCCGGGGTGCGGATTTCTGCCGTATACACCGTCGCCGTAAACGGGAACATAGGCGAACTTGTGATCGGGCGAGATGGCTACGTCATGTGGTGCTACGCCGACATCCAGGGCCGTATTCGGGATCTCCTGGAAGGTGGAGGGATCGAAGAATCGGACGTGCCGGCCGATTTTGTCGATCACGATCAAACCGTGGGTACCGGTGGGATTGTTGGGATCGACGCGTGCGGCGGCAAAGGCCAGTACCGACGTCACGAGTCCGGCGGCAACAACAAGTGCGCGTTTCGGCGTTCTCATGACGGAATTATAGCCCCGTGAAATGCCGGACTAGCCGGCGAAGGGCAGGGCCAACGATGCGATTCCACCACATCAGGAAACCCGTGGCAAAGAGAAATGCAGGCGCAAGTCCGATCACGGTCCATAACGCCTTGCTCGGCCAGCCGCCGAAATTGCCGAAATGCAGATAGCTAAACGCGCGAATGATTTGATCGCCGGTACTGTAGGGAGGACGGAAACGCGGCGGCGCGGCGGCGCTGACCGGCAGCAAGGGGACTCGAGGCGCAATCGAGGCCTGGGGCTCCAGCCGATAGACGTTGAGCGGTACGACCTTATCCACCAGGGCTTGAATGGATCTGGGAAAACCCGCATAGACGCCCACCACGCCGAACATGAATACGATCGGCAGGGTCCATAATCCGATGACGTTGTGGAGTTGAAAATTGAAGCGCTTCCAATTGGACGCGCTGCGAAGCGTCAAACTGCCGCGCCAGGCGCGTACGCCTGGCCACCACAGGACGGCGCCGGTGGCAGCGAGCGCGAGAACGAAAATAGCTCCGACTCCGTTCGCGATGCGGCCGGTTCTACCCGACAAGAGATTGACATGCAGATCGACCAGCCAGCCGATCAGCTGAATCGAATATGGGTGTGAAACGCCCAAATCGCGGCCGGTGTAGGGATCAAAAAGCCGCTGTTTGCGGCGCCCTTTTCGATCCAACCAAATCTCGATGGCGACGTTGGGCGGCTGCTTGGCATCCCAAATCCAGGTCACTTTGTATTCGGGATAGGAGCGAAGCGCAGCGGCGCGCAACTGTTCGTGCGAGAGGCGACGCGGCCCGACTGTGACGATGCGCGGTCCCGGCCAGAGCGAATTGTACAGCTCGTTGCGGAAAACAATCGCGCTGCCGCTTCCGCTGATGATGAAGACATAGAGACCGAGCGCGATGCCGGTCCATAGGTGCACCTGGAAGAGCGCACGGCGAAGCCAGAGCGTCTTCGGGCGCTTCAGCCATCGCTCCCAGGCGGTCATGCGCGACGTCGAGTCGCCGGCCTAGCTGGCAGCGCGCTTGGTGATCTGCGAAGGATCGGCACCGACGCGGCCGGAGCCGATAGCTTGCGCTGTTGGAAGCTGAAAATCGAACCGGATGGTCGGCAGATTCGGAATCGGCGAAGCCGGGTCTTTTTCGTTGACGCCCGTGATCAAAGACGACGTGACTCCGAAGACCGTATCGGAGTCGATATGTTCGTCCCCCTGCAGATAGAGCGCCGTCACCACTTCGCGATATCCCGGGGCAGCGATGATGAAGTGGATATGCGCCGGCCGATAACCGTGACGCTTTTGCGCGCGGATCATGTCGCCAACCGGGCCATCCATGGGAATCATGTAGCCGAGCGGTGCGATGGTGCGCAAATAGAAGCGGCCATCGCTGTCGGTACGAAACGTGCCGCGCAGATCCATTTCGGAGGGATCGTGCTTTTGCAGGTCGTAATTGCCGGTCTCATCCGGCTGCCACACCTGCACGGTGGCGTTCGCGATGCCTTCTCCGGCGGAGTCCGTCACGCGGCCGTACAGGCAAACTTCTTTTCCATTGGTAGGTTTCGTGACGATGGTGTCGCCGAGCTTCAGCACCGGCGAGTCCTGCCGATAAAACGGACCTACTAAACTCGATTTCGTTCCGGCTTCCGTGGCGCGGCGGTCGTGCAAGGCGTTCACCAGGCTACTGAGCCCGAGCGTGTCGGAAAGCAGGATGAACTCCTGGCGGTAGGCTGTACATTTCTGGCCTACTGCCGTCAAAAACTTGATGCCCTCCAGCCACTCTTCCGGCGTGAGATCCACCTCGCGCGCGAATTCATGAAGATGGCGTGTAAGAACAGCCATAATCTGCTTCAAGCGCGGGTTTGGGGTGGCTGCCATCTGTTCAATCGCGGCGTCTGTGATGGTGTTTTCGTCAATGGCACGCATATCTACCTCCGTGGTCACCGTGACATAGTTAAGAAAGATACGGTGTAGAACGAGTATACAGCACGTCCATATAGCAGCGCTTTACACTGAGAGCTTATGTCGAGAATCCTGGTGACGGGTGGAGCGGGCTATATCGGAGCGGTAACAGCGCACGTTCTGGCGCGGCGGGGATATGGAGTTGTGATCGTCGACGATCTGTCGCGCGGACACGAGCACAACGTGAAGGGGCTGGAATTTCATAAGCTCAGTTTGCTCGACACCCGCGCGCTGACAGAACTGTTCAAGCGCGAGCCGTTCGACGCTGTAGTTCACTTCGCTGCGCATTCCATGGTGGGAGAGTCCACGAGGATGCCGGAACGGTATTTTCTGAATAACGATGGGGGCAGCGCGTCGCTGTTCAGCGCGATGATCGAGGCCGGCGTGAAACGGCTGGTTTTCTCGTCCAGCGCCGCTGTTTACGGGAATCCCAAGAAGGTGCCAATTCCCGAAGACCATGCCTTCGACCCGGTGAATCCTTATGGCGCGTCCAAGGCATTGGTGGAGCAGATGCTCCGCTGGCTGGATCAGTGTAGCGAATTCCGTAGCATTTCGCTGCGGTACTTTAACGCCGCAGGGGCCGCCCCGGACCTGGGATTAGGCGAGGAACACGAACCTGAGACGCACCTGATCCCGTTGCTTCTTCGCGCCGTCCGTTCCGGAACGCCGATGACCATATTTGGCGACGATTACGAAACACCCGATGGGACTTGTATTCGGGATTACATCCATGTAAGCGATCTCGCCGAAGCGCACGTGGCGGCGATCGAGCATCTGCTCAGAGGTGGGGCGTCGGATGCGTTCAATGTGGGAACGGGCCGGGGGCAGTCCGTGCTGGAGGTTCTACGTGCTGTAGAAACTGTGGCCGGCAGCAAGGTCCCGTATAACATTGGCCCGCGCCGGGCAGGCGATCCGCCGGCGCTGGTGGCGAATCCTGAAAAACTCCAGCGGACTTTGGGCTGGAGGCCTAAGTTCACAGGGATTCAGGACATGGTGGCGGATGCGTGGCACTTCGAACAAAGGGCGGTCGCGCTGCGTAGCTAGGAGTGGGGGCTCGCGTTGACACCCCATTTCGCCGCTTCTATACTGAAAGTTAACGGTCCTCATCCTTTCGGGAGCTTTGGACAAGCCAGATGCCAAAACGCACTTTTCAACCGAACAACCGCAAACGGGCAAAGACGCATGGGTTCCGCGTACGCATGTCCACGAAAAACGGCCGCGCCGTGCTAGCGCGCCGCCGAGCCAAAGGCCGTCACAAACTTACCGTTAGCGACGAGAGAGCCGTTCGATACGCCAACGCCGACTAGGGCGCCGTATCCCAAGACAGCTCGGATCTTGAGAGCCGCCGATTTCCGCAAAGCCTACGATCAAGGAACTCGATTTACGGGCCGCTATTTTGCCGCGTTCTGCCTGCGCGTGGAAAGAGAAGCCCGCCATGCATCTAATCGTCATGCTTCTAGTCAGTCGGGGCCGCGGCTGGGGTTCACCGTGCCGCGAGCTTTTGGGAAAGCCGTGTTGCGGAATCGCGTAAAGCGGAGACTGCGGGAGACTCTGCGGGTGCGGCTGGCGGAGATGGCCCCGGAATGGGACATTGTGATCAACCCCCGCCGTCCAGCTATTACGGCTCCGGCGGAGGAGTTGCGGCGCGAAGTGGATCGATTGGTGGCGCAATGCAGAAAGCGGTAATGGGGACCTTGCGGCTGTATAAGCGCTTTCTGTCGCCGCTATTGCCATCGGCGTGCCGATTTTCACCCACGTGCTCGGAATACATGTTCGAAGCGGTGCGCCGGTACGGCGTGTTACGGGGAGTTGGAATGGGATTGCGCCGGCTGCTGCGCTGCCACCCGTTTCATGCGGGCGGGCTCGATCCAGTGCGTTAGTTACATAGATCGTTAGTCAGACACACGTCATTCGTCAGAGAAACATGGCCGAAGGAAAAAAAGAACTCACCATGGAGCAACGCCTGCTCCTGGCCTTTGTACTAATGGGCCTGGTGCTGTTCCTTACGCCTTATTTCTATAAAGCCCCTCCGCCTCCGGCCAAACCCGGGACGCGTGCCGCCACGCAAAGCCCCGCTGCGGCAGCTAAGCCGGTGACGGCGCCGGCGGCAGCGCAGGCCGCTCCGACGCAGCCCACGCCGGGCCAGATTCAAGCCAACGCAGAACAGCAGCTTTTTATCGATACGGACATCTACCGCATCAGGCTCTCCAACCGCGGGGGCACCGTTCGGAGTTGGGTCCTGAAAAAATACCAGGATCGGACCGGCAAGCCGTTGGAATTGGTGAATGAGGCGAGCTATTCCAAAGTGGCGCCGCCGTTTTCGATCGTTCTGCGGGACAACCAGGCTTCGGATGCGTTGAACTATGGTCTCTACCAAGCCAAACCATCTTCCGACGGTTTGGGCGTCGAGTACACGTTCTCGGATGGAAAGAACTACGCTCTCAAAAAGTTCCAGTTCTCAAAATCGGGTTACCTTTCGATCATCACTACGGAAGTGACCGTTAACGGCGTGCCCACCGAGCACCTGATTCAATGGCGCGGCGGCTTCGGCGATCCCACCGTTGCGAATCGTACGGCCGCGGAGCACGCCGTTTATTTCGATCCGCGCGAAGCTACCACGTTCGGGCTCACGCAGGGCAAGCTGTACACCAAAGACGCCAAATCGGTGAAGGACGGGCCGGTAATCACAACGGGAAATTATTCGTTCGCCGGCCTGGATGACCAGTTCTTCGCCGCTGTTTTCCTCCCGAAAGACAATACTCAGATCAAAGTAGAAACCATCAAGGACGACGTTCCGCCCGCGCCCGCAGGCAAAGAAGAGATGCGAGTGGGCGTGGAGGTGGGCGGCGATTCGGTGAATCACTTCACGCTCTTCGTCGGGCCGAAGAACGTCGATTTGCTGCGCCGTGTGGATCCCAAGCTGCAGCAGTTGATCGATTGGGGCTGGTATGGCGTGATCGCCAAGCCACTCTTTCTCGCCATGCACTGGGTGGATGACAATTGGGTCCACAACTACGGCTGGTCGATCGTATTAATCACCATCGCGATTAACCTGGTGCTGCTGCCGCTGCGGCTCAAGAGCATGAAGAGCCAGCGCAAGATGCAAGCGCTGCAGCCAAAACTTGCGGCTATCAATGCCAAGTACAAAGGCCTGAAACTCAACGATCCACGCAAAGCCGAGCAGAATCAGGAAGTGATGGAGTTTTATAAAAAAGAGGGCGTCAATCCCATGGGCGGATGCCTTCCTATGCTCATTCAACTCCCGCTGATTTACGCCTTCTACAAAGTTCTGGCAGTCACTATCGAAATGCGCGGAGCGCACTGGCTCTGGATTTCAGATTTGTCCCAGCCAGAACAATTGCCGATTCACATCCTGCCGATCATCATGATCGTCTCGCAGTTCATGATGCAAAAGATGACGCCCAACCCCGGCATGGATCCCTCGCAAGCCAAAATGATGCTGCTCATGCCGGTGGTGTTCGGCGTTATGTTCTACAATTTTCAGGCTGGCCTGGTGTTATACTGGCTAACCAGCAACTTAGTGGGAATTGCGCAACAATGGGCCGTGAATCGGATGATGCCCGCACCACCGCCTCCTCCGCCGCCGGCACCAGTTAAAAAGAAGGGCAAATAACCGAAGGTGGGCGAGAAGACCTACACAGTTGAATCCATCGGATACCGGATCAGTGAATTCCTCGACATGGTGATCGGGGATATGGGGCTGGAGCTTTCGTTTGAAATTTTGGAAGGGCAGCATTTGCATCCCGACCTCGAAGATCCGGACTTATTGGTGAAGTTCTCAGGGCCGGATACCGACATCCTGCTGGGGAACAAAGCAGAGGTGCTGCTGGCGCTGGAGTTCCTGACGATGGAAGCGCTGCGCATGCCAGCCGATCATCATTCGCTGCTCTGTTTCGATTGCAACGATTACCGGACCCTGCGAATTGAAGAGCTCAGGCTGAGCGCTATGACGGCGGCGGAAAGCGTGAAGAGAACGCGTCGTCCATTTCACTTCAATCCAATGAACAGCCGCGAGCGCCGCATCATTCATTTGAGCTTGCGAAACGAAACCGAGATTCGCAGCGAGAGCACCGGCACCGGGCCGTTTCGTCAGGTAGTGGTTCTGCCTATAGATATGCCCTTGCCGGAACCGATTCGCCCGCCCAGACCCGCACCGCCGGGACGTGGCGGACCGGGCGGACGCGAGCGTGGCCCGCGGGATCGCGATCGTAGATCCGGCCCACCCCGGCGCGGCGGACGCCGGCCGTAGTCGAAACCGGCGCGTCCAAAAATTGCAATTGTTGGACACGATTGTTGCTATTTCCACGCCGCCCGGGCGGTCCGGCATCGGCGTGGTGCGTCTCTCAGGGAGGGATGCAAAGCTGATTGCGGAGCGCATTCTGCGTTTTCGGACCGCACCGTCTATTGATCGGACGTGGGAGCCGTGGAAGCTTTCACTCGCTGAATTGGTGGATGACGCAGGCGAGGTGGTGGATCAACCGATCGTGTCGTATTTTGCCGCGCCGCGGTCCTACACGGCGGAGGACTTGGTGGAGATCTCCTGCCATGGCTCGCCTGTGGTCCTGCGATTCTGCGTGGAACGCGCTTGCCGAGCGGGCGCCAGGCTGGCTGAGCCCGGCGAATTTACTTTACGGGCGTATCTGAACGGCAGAATCGATCTTCCCAGGGCGGAGGCGGTTCGGGACCTGATCGAAGCCACGACGCTTTACCAGGCGCGCGTGGCCGCGCGGCAGATCGAGGGATCCGTTTCGAGGCGCATTGGTCCCATCAAAGAACAATTGCTGGAGTTGATCGCGCTGCTGGAAGCCGGCATCGATTTTGCCGAAGATGACGTCAGCGTGGCGCCGAGCCAGGAGATCCTGCGGCGGCTGAATCCAATCGAACGGGGGCTCAGGGATCTTGTGTCTACGTTCGAGTACGGCAAGCTGGTCCATTCTGGAATGACGCTGGCCATTGTAGGGCGGCCGAACGTCGGCAAAAGCAGCCTTTTCAACCGACTTCTGGAACAGGACCGCGCAATCGTAACGGATGTCCCGGGTACGACGCGCGACTTGGTCTCCGAACTGGCGGCCATTCAGGGCATTCCCGTCAAGTTCGTCGATACCGCCGGTATCCGGGCCGGCCAGGATCGCGTGGAAACGCTGGGGATCGAGCGAAGCTATCAAATGATGGCTGACGCAGACGTGACGCTGGTGGTGCTCGATCTCGCGCAGCCGATCGAGGCTGAGGATCTGGCGCTGATGGACCGCGCGCGCCGTCAGGGCCGCTGGATTCTGGTGGGGAATAAGGCGGATTTGCCGCGGGTTGCGTCGCCGCCTGAGGATTTGATCGCGGTGTCGGCGGTGACGGGAGAAGGCATTGACGAATTGCGCCAAGCGATCGCGCCCGTGGCCGCGCACGAGCAGGAGGGCGGCTTCATCACCAGCATCCGGCACGAGCAGTTGCTGCGAGAGA
>Ga0070741_10019191_pt1 | contig 10955 bp, 9 predicted proteins | sample Coa_R1_4_FD_66440 | JGI IMG/M metagenome (GOLD analysis project Ga0070741, IMG submission 66440) | Surface soil microbial communities from Centralia Pennsylvania, which are recovering from an underground coalmine fire - Coalmine... | ecosystem: Environmental > Terrestrial > Soil > Unclassified ...
TGGGGCTGGTGGGCAAGAACGCGATCCTGCTGGTGGACTACACGGAGATCCTGCAGGCGCGCGGCTATACGCGCGACGCGGCGCTCTTGGAGGCGGGGCCGACGCGGCTGCGGCCAATCGTGATGACGACGATGTCGGTGATGGCGGCGCTCTTGCCGATCGCCAGCGGCCTGGAGGAAGGCTCGGAGCTGCTGAAATCCGCGGCGGTGGTACTGATCGGTGGGCTCTTGACCTCCACGCTGCTGACGCTGGTGTTCGTGCCGGCGATGTTCACGATCTTCGACGACTTCCAGCGCTGGGTGGGCCAGCGCTTCCGCCGCGGTGCGCGCGCCCACGCGGCGGCGCCGCACGCCGCCCCCGCGCCGCACGGCTCGCCCGCCCCCATCGCCGGCGGTGCCGACGCCCCGCAAGTCTAGAGCAGTCTTCGGGTGAGTTGAGCTGCCAGATTTCGCCGCTATAATTGGGCCAGTAACTCATGCCGGCATTGGGCGCCGACGAAAGATTGCACTGAACATGCACCAGCACCGCTTCGTCGAGGAAACACCGGGCGTTGGTGGAGGCTATCCGCAGGTGCGCGGGACACGGATTCCCGTACGCACGATCGTAGCCTACTACCGAGCGTACGGCGATGTCGATCGGATCCAGAGAATGTTCCCCTACCTTACGCACGAGCAGATCCAGGGCGCCCTAGACTACTACGCGCAGTCGCCTGACCGGGTAGACGAGGATTTCCAGCGCAACGCCCGCGCGCTGGCAGAGCTACAGGGGCGACGGTGGCCGGACTAGGCATCCGGCTGTTCACCGACGAGATGATCGATCCCGACCTGGCCATCGCCTTGCGACGGCTCGGCTATGATGCGGAGAGCTGCCAAGAGGCGCAGCGGCACAACCGGAAGCTCTCCGATGAAGATCAACTGGACTACGCCGCGGGGGAGGGGTGCGCGATCCTCACCTTCAACATCTCGACCTCTATACTCCTCTCGATCAGCACAATATGATCCTCTGGCTGCCGCCTGACCCTGGCCCTTAGCGTTCTCACGCCCTTTCGAGCTTGCGGGATGGGATGGGCCACCGCGACGCCGGCCCGACCGCGTCTTGTCCCTCCTCTGGTCTGCCCCTCAAGCGCCGGGCGAGGGCTGCCGACAGTAGATGTGGGGCGCTCGCGGCGCGGAGCCGCCCCGGAGCGAGGCGCGCGACCGAGGGCGCCGACGACGAGGCAGCCGATGGGACAGTAGCGACGAGCGAGGGCGTGGATGATCCGGCTGGGGCGGCGGCTGACGGACCTGCTGCACCCCGACGACTCGGCCCGCGCGCTGGCTTTCGTGGCCGCGGCGAGCCGCCAGCCGGGCGCGCCCGCCTCGGCCGTGTGGCGGCTGCGCCATGCCGACGGGACGTGGCTTCACGTCGAGGCGGTCGGCACTAATCTGGCGGACGACCCGAACGTCGGCGGCCTGGTGCTGAACACGCGCGACATCAGCGAGCACAAGGCGCTCGAGGAGCAGCTCCGCCACCAGGCGTTCCACGACGCGCTAACGGGCCTGCCTAACCGCGTCCTGTTCGCCGAGCGCGTGAGCCACGCGCTGGAGCGCGCGAAGCGGCACCGGGGGACAGTCGATCTCCTGTTCCTCGACGTAGATAACTTCAAGCTCGTCAACGACAGCCTGGGTCATGCGGCCGGCGACCGGGTGCTGACGGTGGTGGCCCAGCGGGTCGCGGGGTGCCTGCGCGCGGGCGACACGGTGGCCCGGCTGGGCGGCGACGAGTTCGGCATCCTGCTGGAGGAGGCTCGGAACGCCGCGGAGGGCGCCGCCGTGGCCGAGCGGCTCGGCGCGGCGCTACGCGCGCCGCTGGTGATCGAGGGCCGCGAGGTCTTCTTGAAGGGAAGCATGGGCGTGGCGACGGGCGCGCCGGGCGAGTCCGCCGCCGACCTGCTCCGCAACGCGGACGTAGCGATGTACGTGGCGAAGCGGCGCGGCAAGAACGGCTACGCGCTGTTCGAGCCGAGCATGCACGCGGCGGCGGTCAAGCGCCTGGCGATCGAAGCCGAGCTGCACCGTGCCGTCGAGCGCGAGGAGTTCGCTGTCCACTACCAGCCGACGGTAGACCTGGCGACGGGCTGCGTCACCGGCTTCGAGGCGCTGGCGCGCTGGGTGCATCCGCGGCGCGGCCTCGTGCCGCCGCTGGAGTTCATCCCGGCGGCCGAGGAGACCGGGCTCATCGTCCCGATTGGGCTCTCGGTGCTCCGCCAGGCGTGCGGGCAGGCGCGGCAGTGGCACGAGGCGCGGCCGCAAGCGCCGCCGCTCACGATGTCGGTGAACCTGTCGGCGCGCCAGTTCCAGGATGCCCGGCTGGTCGAGCACGTCAAGCAAGTGCTGGCCGAGACGGGGCTGGACCCGCACACGCTGACCCTGGAGATCACCGAGAGCGTCCTCGTCGAGGACGGCCCGGCCGTCGGCGCGCGGCTGCAGGAGCTGAAGGCGCTCGGCGTGCGGCTGGCGATCGACGACTTCGGCACCGGCTACTCGTCGCTCAGCTACCTGCAGCGCCTGCCGGTGGACATCGTGAAGATCGACAAGTCGTTTGTCGACAAGGTCCACGCGGAGAACGACGCCGCGGCGCTGGTCCAAAGCATCGTAAAGCTCTGTGAGGCGCTGCACCTGCGCACGGTGGCCGAGGGCGTCGAGCTGGGCGAGCAGGCGGCGCTGCTGCGCGCGCTGGGCTGCACGGCGGGCCAGGGCTACTACTTCGCCAAGCCGCTGACCAGCGAGGCCGCGTCGGAGCTGCTGGCGGCCAGCGGGCCGCTGGTCGACGTCGCCGCGGGCGGGGCGGCCGAGGCCGCATGAGCCGCGCGGCGGGGTGCTTGCGCGGCGGCATGTCTCGTATGATGTGGGCAGAGTCGGACGTGGTACAGTCCGAGGGGCAGCGAGTTCGCAATAGAGGAGGAGGAGATGATCACCGAGCAGCCCGGCACGGAGCAGGCCACGAAGGCGGCGGCCCCGCCGTTCAAGATCAACAAGGTGGGCCACGTCGTGTTCTACGTCTCGGACGTGGACCGCTCGATCAAGTTCTACACCGAGGTGCTGCCGTTCAAGGTGAGCGACGTGAACGAGCAGGGGATGGTGTTCCTGCGCTGCGCCGCGAACGACCACCACACGCTGGCGCTGGTGCCACGGCCGAACGGCGAGAAGGCACCGGCCGATTCCGTGCGGCTGCACCACTTCGCCATGGAAGTGGACAGCGTGGAGACGCTGTTTACGATCCGCGACTGGCTGAAGCAGCACGGCGTGCAGTTCGTGTACGAGGGGCGCCGGGGCGCCGGCTCGAACCCGGGGATGGAGTTCCTCGACCCGGATGGCTACGCGCTGGAACTGTACGCGGACATGGACAAGGTGGACTGGGAGAACGGCGTAAGCCGGCCGGCGGACCAGTGGCGGCGCGCCAGCTCGCTGGAAGAGGTGGTGGCGAACCCGCTGCCGCAGTGGCCGCCCGCGAAGTAGAGAGCGCGTGCGGCAGCCGAGGGGCCAGGTCGGCTCCCCGGTCGCGTCTGGTCATCAGACGGCCAATAGCTAGGGCAGGGGCTCGTCCCCTGCCGCCCGGCGTGGCGCGCGTCACGGGGCGGTACGGGGCGGGTCCCTCGCCTGCCTGATGCGCGTGCCCAGGCGGGCGAGAGGGAGGGGCGATGCCGGTGCAGGACCTGCGTGAGTGGATCGCGGCCGTGGACGCGATGGGCGAGCTGACCCGCGTGGACGGGGTGGACCCCCACCTGGAGCTGGGCGGGCTGGTGGACCTCTACCAGTGGGATATGGGCAACCCGGCGCTGCTCTTCGACCACATTAAGGGCTACCGGCCGGGCTACCGCCTGCTCGCCAACGTGTTCACGTCGCTGCCGCGCATCGCGCTGAGCCTGAACCTGCCCACGAACTACGGCCCGCGCGACTTCGTGGAGGCTTGGCGCACGCAGCTCAAGGACCTGCAGCCGCGGCCGGCGGTGCTGGTGGACCGCGGCCCGGTGTTAGAGAACCAGCAGCAGGGCGACGCGGTGGACGTGAGCCAGTTCCCGGCGCCAGTGTGGCACGCCCACGACGGCGGGCGTTTCCTGGGCACCGGCTGCATCGTGGTGATGCGCGACCCCGACACCGGCTGGGTGAACGCGGGGACGTACCGTGTGCAGGCCCACGACGATAAGACGCTGGGCCTCTACATCTCGCCGGGCAAGCACGGCCGCCTGATCCGCCAGAAGTACTGGGAGCGCGGCGAGGCGTGCCCGGTGGCGGTATCGGTCGGCCACGACCCGCTGCTGCTTCTGCTCGGCGGGCTGGAAGTGGACTACGGCAAGGACGAGTACGACCTGGCGGGTGCGCTGCGCGGCGAGCCGGTGCCGCTCATCGCGGCGCCGTACACGGGGCTGCCGGTGCCCGCCACGGCGGAGATCGTGCTGGAGGGCGAGATCCCGCCACACGAGACGCGCCTGGAGGGGCCGCTCGGCGAGTGGACGGGCTACTACGCGAGCGGCGAGAAGGAAGAGCCGATCATCCGCGTCAAGTCGGTGCTGCACCGCGACGACCCGATCGTGCTGGGCTGCATCCCCGGTATGCCGCCGAACGACAACACGTATTTCCGCAGCCCGCTGCGCGCGGCGCTGATCTGGGACGAGCTGGAACGGTCGGGCGTGCCGGGGATCGTGGGCGTGTGGTCGCACGAGGCGGGCGGCGGCCGCATGTTCAACATCGTGGCGATCAAGCAGATGTACCCGGGGCACTCGAAGCAGGTGGGCATGGCCGTGGCGAGCTGCCACGCGGGCGCCTACGCGAACCGCTACGTCGTAGTGGTGGACGACGACATTGACCCGACGGACACCAACCAGGTGCTGTGGGCGATGTGCACGCGCACGGACGTGATAGACGACGTGGACGTGATGAAGAAGTGCTGGAGCACGCCGCTCGACCCGATGGCCTACGCCGGCGAAGGCCCGCGCTACTATAACAACCGTATGATCATCGACGCCTGCCGGCCCTACGACCGCCTGCAGACGTTTCCCCAGGTGGCGCGCTGCACGACGGCCGAGGCGGCGGACCTGCGCGCGCGCTGGCCGGAGCTGTTCGACGCCCACGGCAAGGCGCGCAAGGACGCCCTCCAGGTGAGTCGCGTGGCCGCGGGGACGCGGGGCTAGACGTCAGGGGCGCTCGGCGCCGCCGCCATCACCCGCTCGACGTTGGCGGGAGCGAAGAACTCCTGGACCGGCACGGTCTGCGCGATCACGCCGAGGAACGCGCTGCTGGCCTCGGCGCTTCTGGACACTGCGCCCAGGAGCTGCTGCATCTCGGGCGGCGGTGGCTCCTGGGTGGCGAGCTGGGTGGTGAACTCGTACATCGCCGCCGACTGCTCGTTGCGTCTGGCCTCGAAAGCGGCGAGCGCCGTCTCCAGGTCCTGGCGGCCGGAGAAGCCGGCGTCCAGCGCGTCCGACAGCAGCTCGGCGTCGCGGAAGCCGTCGGTGATGCCGCTGGCGGTCACGGGGTCTTTCAGGTAGCCGGCGTCGCCCGCGAGTGCCCAGCCTGGTCCGTACGGCTTGCGGAAGTAGTTGGCGGTCGCGCCGACGATGAACCCCTCCTCGCGGCGCCCCGCTAGCGTCCGCTCGTACAGATCCAGGCTCACCTCGCGCATGGTGCTGAGGTAGCTCGCTTCTATGTTCTGGCGAGCGGCCGGCAGTTCGCTGGCGGGCCAGGCCGACGCGACCAGCGTTAGCCCGTCGTTCGTCGGAATCGCGAAGGCGACCCGGCGATCGCCGACGTGGACCTCGAAGCTCCGCGCCTGTACGCCGCTCCAGTAGCTGAAGATGGCCCCCTGTAGCAGCGGCTTGGCGTTGTACTTGGGCGCCTGCACTGCCCTGGCCACGAGGGAGTTCATGCCGTCGGCGCCGATGACCACGCGGGCGCGCTCCCGCACCGGGCCGCCACGCCGGGCGTGCCCTTCGATGCCTACGACGCGCCCCTCATCGCGCAGCAGCTCGTCCACGTGGAAGCCGTCGCGCAGCTCTGCGCCGGCCGCCACCGCCGCCTTCACCAGGATGTCGTCGAGCACGAAGCGCCGCGGCGCGTAAGCGTGACCGATCCCGTTCAGCGGCTTCGGGGGGCCTTTGATCACGAAGGGACCGAAATCGAAGTCGTAGGTCTCCAGGGGCGGACAGCCAGAGGCCACGACCTGATCCAGCAGCCCCCAGCGCTGGAGGCGGGCGAGGGCTGGAGCTTGCACCACGTGAGTAGACAGCGGCATGTTGCTCGGGAACCGTGCCTTGTCCACGAGCAGGACGCGGTAGCCTGTCTGGGCCAGCAGCATGGCCGTGGGCGACCCGGCGCAGCGGGCGCCCACGACGATCGCGTCGTACGTGCCGTTCACGGTTTTCTCTCCAGGCCACAGGGCCGCTGGAGTGGGGCCGGTCCCCAGCGCCCGAATAACACTCCTCTCCCGGTCCACCCACTGCTGGGCGGGTAGCCAGAATCAGTGCTAGCAATCCGCAGTTTAGTCCACGCTACCCGTGCATTGTTACAAAGAGATTCTCACGCGTCAACCGAATTCGTGAGCCGGAATCGGTGGATGGCTGGCCATCGGCTTGCGACCGGGGGAGGTTAGGCGGTATACGCCGGGGGCAGTATCTCTCCATTCGTGGGGTATCTCTATGACCGTGGTCGACATTCATCCGCACGTGATCGCGGCGGACCACGCGTGCTACCCGCTGGCGCCGGTCGCGGGCGGGCTGTCGGCATGGGCGCGCGAGCGCCCGGTGACCTGCGAGCAGTTGCTGGCGGCGATGGACGCGGCGGGCGTGGATCAGGCCGCGCTGGTGCAGGCCGCGACGGCGCACGGCTACGACAACCGCTACACGGCCGACAGCGCGGCGGCGCACCCCGCGCGCCTGACCTGGGTGGGCACACTCGACACGCTGGCGCCCGAGACGCCCGACCAGCTTACCTACTGGGTGCGCGAGCGTGGGATGGCGGGGCTGCGGGTGTACACGGCCGGCAGCACGATGGCCGGGCAGGCGCCGTGGCTGGGCGATCCGGCGTCGTTCCCGACGTGGGAGCGGGCGCGGGACCTGGGGATTCCGGTGTGCGTGCAGATGCGGCCGGAGGGCGTGCCGGCGCTGCACGCGCTGCTCGCGCGCTTCCCGGATGTGCGGATGATCCTCGACCACTTCGGGCGGGCGCCGCTGGCGGATGGCCCGCCGTTTGCCGCGGCCGCGCCGCTGTTCGCGCTGGCGGCGTACCCGAACGTGTACGTGAAGCTGACGACGCACACGTACCACGCGGCGACGCAAGGGCAGTCCACGCCACAAGCCTTCCTGGCGCGGCTGGTGGAGGCGTTCGGAACCGAGCGGATCGCCTGGGGCTCGAACTTCCCCGCCTCGGAAGGTACGCTGGCCGAGCTGGTAGCGCTGGCACGCGACTGGGTCAGCTTCCTGCCCGCGGCCGACCAGCAGCGCATCCTGGGCGAGACGGCGCTGGCGCTGTACCCGCGACTGGCGGGGAAATCGTGAAGGAAGGCCCCCCATCCCCCGGAGTTGGACCCCCCGGCCCACCAAGGCTGGGAGGAACCATGAGAGCGAGCGCCGGGGCCGAGTGGAGCGTCAGGCGCCGGAGGCGGCGACGGTCTCGGGGATGAACAGATCGTCCACGGCGAGGGGGCGCGGGATCATCTAACCCGATAGGGCGATGCCGTGGTCGCGGCACCAGCGCTCGGCGCCGGGGTGGAGGGGCACGTCGCGCGGCGTCTCGGGGGTCTGCTGGTAGAGCTGCGGGATGCCGCTGTACTCGCCCGGCTCCCAGGGGATCGTGGCGGCGCGCGCCTGCAGCGCGTCGCAGAGCAGGTACACGTCGTCCTCGGGCAGGTCGGCGCGCGTGTAGAGCGGCCAGCCGCCGTAATCAATGCCCATGCACGCCTCGGTGAGGTGCGGGAAGCGGCCGAGCGGGCCGCCGGCGGGGATGCTGGCGCGCCGCCAGCCGAGCGCTTCGAGCTGCTGCAACACCGGCTCCTCGAAAGCGATGGGGCGCAGGCCGTCGGCCATCCCGGCGTCGAGCCAGCTCTTCATGCCCTCGTCGAAGATGGCGTCTATCGCGCCCGTGCGCAGCGCCTCCAGGCGGAGCGGGTCGGACGGCGGGCCGACGAGCTGGAGCGAGCCACCCCAGGACACCAGGTCGTCGAGCGTGAAGTCGTAGAGGGCGAGGATTTGGTCGAGCAGCACGCGGGTGGAGTGGCTGGCGTCGGCGCGGATGGAGAGGCGCAAAGGGTAGCGCTCGGCCTTGAGCTGCGCCATCGAGGTGATGCCGGTGCGCGGGTGGATGGCGTGGATGTAGCGGTCCCACGAGGGGTAGCTGGCGATCACGCGCACGGGCAGCGGCTCGCGGAACAGGCCAACGCCCCGATACGCCTGGGTGAGCAGCGCGGACGGGTTCATGAAGGTCACGTCCAGCTCGCCGCGCACAATCTGGTGGGCGAGGAGCGGCGAGCCGTCAGTCAGGCGCAGCCACGGCTGGAACCGCTCGCCCGCGCCGCTGCCGATGGCGACGGCGAGCGTGCGGGTGGCGTTGGCGCGGGCCTTGGCGCTGTCGCTGACCTGCAGCGCGAGCTCGGTCAGCATGACGTTGCGGATCATGGCGGCGTTCGGCGCGTCGCGGCGCAGCGGCGGGTGCGGCTCCATGCGGGCCTCCTGCGCGATGTGGGGGTGCGGCGACCCCGGGGGTGCTCGCTGGGCGCTATTGTAGTGCAGCGCGGGCGGGCTCAGCCGCCCGTGGTGGGGCGCCAGGCGCAGGGGGCATCGGCATCGGGCTGGCCGACGAGGACGCGCAGGGCGCCGGGCGCGACCTCGAAGCGGGTCGGAGTGGTGCCGATGGCGGCGCCGTCGGCGTGGACGGGGAGGGGGCGGCGGTAGCGGCTCAGCAGGCTGACGCGGACGTCGCGGGCGCGCAGGGTGAGTGTGCCGGGCGGCGGCGGCAGGCGGCGGCCGCCGAAGACGGCGACCAGGTGCGCCAGGATGCGCACGACGCCCAGGCCGCGGAAGATGACCACGTCGAGCAGGCCGTCGTCAATGCGCGCGGCGGGCGCGAGCGCGTAGGCGGCGCCCACGAACGGGGCGTTGGCGATGGTGACCATCGGCGCGCGCACCTGCCGGCGGCGCCCGTCGGCCTCGATCAGCAGGCGCGGCGTGCCCAGGCCGCGGACGAAGCGCACGAGGCCCTGGAGCGTGCGCAGGCGCAGGCCGCGCGCGTCGAGCTGCTCGAAGTAGCCGAAGAGGCCGGCGGCCAGCCCCACGCCCGCCGCTTCCAGAAAGTACCTCGTGCCGACCTTGCCGAGATCCATGGCAAGCACTTCGCCGTGGGCGATCAGGCGCGCGGCCGCGGGCAGGTCGCGCGGGATGCAGAGCGTGCGGGCGACGTTCATGACGCTGCCGAGCGGCATAACGCCGAGCACGGCGTCGGTGCCGGCGAGCGCCTGGGCGACCTCGCCCACCGTGCCGTCGCCGCCCGCGGCGATGACCAGGCGGCGCCCCTCGGCCACGGCCGCGCGCGCTAGCTCGGTCGCGTGGCCGGCGTACTCGGTCGGCCGCGGGTCGAAGGCGACGCCCGCATCGCGGAGCGCGGCCTGGACGTCATCCGGGCCGCTGGTGTTCGTGGACAGCCCCAGCTTCTGGCCCGCGTTGGGGTTGAAGATCAAGGTAGCGGGCGCGGCGGGCGTCACGGCCGGACCCTTCTTCTACAAGGCCAGGTGAATATCGTGCGGGTCGGGCGCGCCTACACGACAGACGTTGACGGCGTGCATCCGCCCGCAGCCGGGGCAGGCGTAGCAGCGGATCTCCAGGGCCGGGTTCACGCGCAGGCTCGGACCGATCTCCTCCGGCGCCGCGACGTGGCGCGCCGCGTACTCGCGCCAGTTCTCCTCGGCCCGGCCGAGGAGCTGGCCGCAGCGGCAGCGCGTCCAGTGCTGCCCCCGGGCGTCACGCACGATCGCTAGCTGGTCGCCCAGCGGCCCGACGCGCGTCAGCGCGTCCGCGGCCGGCGCGGCCGACGCCGGGCGCTGCACGGGCCACTGGCGGCGGGCGGCGCGCAGTTGCTCACGGCGCGCGGCGGTGGCGGCGGCGTCCACCCGGCCCGCCGCGTCGAGGACGGCGCCATACAGCGTGCGCGCGGCCTCGGGCGAGACGGCGCCCGCGTCGAGGTCGTCCTGCACCGCGGCGGGCGGGCGGTCGAGCGGGTCGCCCCAGCCGCCGGCCGCAGGCGCGACGGCGAAGTACACGTCGGTCTCGCCCAGGTGGACCGTGCCGTGCGTCTCGGCCGGCGGCACGCGCTCGCCCGCCAGCTCCTCGAAGGCGGGCACGCGGCCCGCGGCCATGAGGTCGTACACGTTCGAGTGGCGCACGAGCGCCCGCACGGGCAGCGCGCCGAGATAGCCGCCGAAGATGCCGTCCGAGTCAGGCACGTCCCAGCGCTCGCCCAGGCCCGACTCGACGCCGGCCGTCTTGTGGGGCTTGTAGATGCCGCCCACGCTCAGGCCGCCGCGGTGGCGGCCGGCGCCGCCGCCGTCGCGGCCCAGCCCGCGCCACAGGTACAGCACGGGCAGGTCCAACTCCAGCGCCTCGACGTTCGAGATCGTCGTGCGCTCGATGTTGTGCTGGCCCTGCGCCGCCACACCGTCGTGGTGGCAGTAGGCGCCCGCGCCGGTCGCCAGGTTGTCGAGCGTGGGGGCAGTGAAGCGCTCGCCGTGGTTGTTCACGCCCACCATGCGGAAGCCGCCGCCGGGCCGGCCGGCCGGCGAGGACTGCGCCTCGGGCAGGTACTGGTCCGAGCAGGCGGCAAGCTTCGACAGCGCGGCGGTGGCGGTCATCTCGACCTCCCACACCGCGCCGGCGATGTTGCCGCTCACGGCGGCCGGCTTGCGCGCGTTGCAGATCAGCCCCTCCGGGCAGA
>Ga0070741_10019192_pt1 | contig 10954 bp, 8 predicted proteins | sample Coa_R1_4_FD_66440 | JGI IMG/M metagenome (GOLD analysis project Ga0070741, IMG submission 66440) | Surface soil microbial communities from Centralia Pennsylvania, which are recovering from an underground coalmine fire - Coalmine... | ecosystem: Environmental > Terrestrial > Soil > Unclassified ...
GCGTGAGGCAGAGCGCCGAGAAAAAATCTCCCACCACGCCTTTGAGCAGGCTGAGCGGGGAGAAGACGACTACGGTGGTGGCGGTCGAGCCGGCTACCGCGCCCAGCAGTTCCTGCGTCCCCTTCTCCGCAGCCTCGGCCGGCGGCTCGCCCAGTCCCAGGTGCCGATAAATGTTCTCGATGATCACCACCGCATCATCAATGATCAGCCCAATCGCGATGGCCAGCCCTCCCAGGGACATCAGGTTGAGTGTGGCCCCGAAAAGATGCATGAAGAAGAACGTGCTGATCACCGTAATGGGTAGGGTTGCAGCCGCGATCACCGTGGTGCGTCCCTCACGAAGGAAGAGAAAAAGGATGAGCACCGCCAGCACCCCGCCGATCAAGACGGCGTCGCGGATGCTGGCCACCGCCTCGCGCACGAACTCTGCCAGGTCGTAAACAACGGAGAGGTGCAAGGTCTTCGGCAGTGTCGAGCCGAGATTGTTGGCGAGCTCCTTGACCTGGTCAGCCACCTGGAGGATGTTCCCGCCAATCTGGCGGGAGATGCTGATCAGCGCTCCCGGTCGGCCGTTGCCGTAAACCAGCATGGTCGGATCGTCAACTCCGTCGCGAACCTCCGCGATGTCCCGGAGACGAATGGGCGTCTGGCCTTCAACTGCAACCACGGTATCCCGGATGTCGCGCAAACCGGTAAACTGTCCGGTGGCCAGGACCAAATAGCGCGAGTAATCCTTGTCCAGCCTTCCCACGGAAGTGATATTGTTCGTGGCGCGCAGGCGGTCTGCGATCTCAGGCAACGAAAGCCGGTGTGCCAGCGCTTTCTGCGGGTCAACGATCACGGAAACTTCGCGCGTGTGACTGGCTTGCACTTCGACCAGCGCCACGCCCGGAACCCGGCTGAATAGAGGACGGAGGTTGTAATACGCATAGTCGCGGAGGTCCGAGTCGGGGACATTTCCATTCAGGAGCAGCATGAGGATAGGCCACGCCGTGGGCGTGATGCGCTCAATCGAAATCTCCGTCGCCGTCGGCAAATCCGTTCTGACATCACTGACGCGCGCCTGGAGCAGTTGCAGCGCGTATTGCATATCCATGTCCGGGTTGAACAGGACCGAAATCTCCGTCGCGCCCCGGATGGTGCGCGAACGCACGCGCCGCACTCCGAGAACGGTCCGCGCGGCTTCTTCAAGCGGCCGAACCACCGACAGCAGCATGTTCTGCGGCGAGAGATCCCCGGCGTGAGCCAGAATCACGATGCGTGGGAAGGAGAGCTCAGGATAGATGTTGCTCGGAAGACGGAAGACGGACACGAGTCCACCCACCACCAGGAACGCGGTGATCAGGTATACCGCGCGGCTGTTCTGGCGGCAGAAGCGCACGATATTCATTGCTTGACCTTGATGTTTGCGTGGTTGGCGAGCCCGTAGCCTCCCGCCAGGATGACCGTCTCCCCCTCTTGGGCGCCCGAGAGCAGCTCGACCCAGTCCCGAGATTCAATTCCCGTCGTGACGCCCACGGCATCGGCTCTGTCGCCCTGCACCCGGTACACTCGGGGATTGCCATTCGGATCCCGGTAGATGGCCTGGGGCGGTACAACCAGGGCGTGCTGGTGCGTCTCGAGAGGGACTTGTGCGGTCAGGAACATTCCCAGGCGCAGCAGGCCCCCGCGGTTCGCTATGCGGATTCTCACGAGCCCGACATTGGTCGCGGGATCGACTGCCGGCGAAATGGCGACGACACGGCCGGAAAATTCCCGGCTCGAAAACCCTGGGGTGGAGATGCGCAGCGCCTGGCCAACACGAATGCGTCCCAAATAAACCGCGGGCACATTCCCGTAGAGTTCTACTTCCGCCAGGTTTGCGACTTCGTAGAGGGGCTGAGCCGCGGTGCCATCGACCTGTTCTCCGGCACTCATCAGCCGCTTCACGACGGTGCCGTCGAGCGGCGAGCGCACTTCCGTGCGGGAGAGCTGCAATCGAGCCAAGGCGAGCGCAGCCTCCGCCTGGCGCAGAGATGCCTCTGTGACACTCACTTGGGTGCGTGCGTCTTCCACCTCCTTGCGGGCCGCAATGCCTCGCTGGAACAGGTTTTCATTGCGCTCGCGGTTCAAGCGGGCGTTTTCGAGATTAGCCTTCGCCTGTTCCACGGCGGCTTCGGCCTGCTGGATCTGGTCCCGAAATGGGCGGTCCTCGATCTTGGCCAGGACCTGGCCGGAGCGGACGAAGTCGCCTTCCGCGGCCATCATGCGGGCAATCCGGCCCGCGACCATTGAACTCACGCGGACGTCCTGGTTGGGCAGCGCCGAAATAGTGCCGGTGACGGAGAGGCTGGAATGGATGTCCGTCCGTACCACCTTAGTGAGGGTGACCTCCGCCACCAGGGCGGTGGAATCGCCGGGCGTTTCATCGCTTTCCGCTGCGGCCGGCTTCTTCGAACACGTGCAGACGAACAGGGCGTGGATCGCCAAAATGCTCAAGCTCGCTGCGACCCTTCGGTTGGGTTTTGAAAGCTGCATCTACTCGATGGGACCTCCTACGGCCTCCTCAAGGCCTGCAAGAATGGTCTCGAGTGTGAAGCGACTCTCCAGATAGCTCCGCTCAACCTCCTGGACATTCTGCTGAGCCGTAATCACGGAAAGGAGACTGGTCTTCCCGGCACGATAGCTTTCTTCGGCCATGCTCTCCACCTTGCGCGCAACCGGGAGGAGCTGGTCACGGTAAAGTTCCACCTGGGTTTGCTGAGCCTTCAGATCGTAATACCCTGCCTCGACACGCGCCGCGACGGAGCGTCCGGCGGCGGCGACTTCAGCTTCAAGCACACGTTGAGCGGCGGATGACTGCTCGATCTGTCCCTGGTTTCGCATGAAGAGCGGTATTTCGAGCGATAACGATCCTCGGGGGCCGGCATTGAATTCGGGCGGCGCATTGAAGTCGGAGCCGAATTGCAGACCCAGGTTTGGAATCCGCTCCGCGCGGAGCAGCGCCCGCCGGCTCTGTTCCACCTTCTGTTCCTGCGCCAGATGCAGCAATTCGGGATTGGACTGATAGGCCTGCTGGATCAAGTCTTCCAGACGCAGGGGCGGTGTAGGCTCTCCGAATTTGTCATCGACCGTCCAGTCTGTCGTCGCGGGCTCGTTCAGGAGCGCATTGAGCTCGCTCAGTGAGACCCTTTCGCGCTGCCTCGCCACTTGCAAGTCCGCACGAGCGCGCGACACCTCCAGCCCCGCTTGGATCACCTCAAGCTGCGGGACTGCCCCGGCCTCGAACCGCTGCTGGGCGATCTCTTTCAGGCGCTCCGCGAGCTGGACAACTCTCGTCAGCCGATCGGACTCCGAGCGCGCCAGGACGACTCGGTAGTAGGCTTCCCGGGTGTTGCGGCGCACCTGGCGGGAAAGAGTGGAGATCTCCACCTCGGTCAATTCTCCTTCCTGTCTGGCCACGTCAACTCGCCGTGCACGCTTCAAACCCAGTTCGATCGGCTGTTCAAACAGCAGCGCTTGGTGGGGTGAATCCCGCAGCGACTCGAAGCTTAAGGTCGGGTTCGGTCGCTGGCGAGCGACGTGAATCCCGGCAATTGACACCGCCCGACGACGACGGGCGGCGGCAAGGTCGAGATTCTGCTTCTCTGCAAGGTCGAGAGCCGCTTGCAAAGTGAGGCGCGGGGACGTTTGAGGAAACGCCGCCAGTACGGTGGTTGCCAGAATGATCAAGACCGTAAGGAGTGTTCTGAAATTCATGTCCTCATTACCCCGCTTGCCACGCCGAACCCAAAGCTGCTGTTGCCGCTCCGTCCCAGTAGTAGAGGATAGCGTAATTACAGCTGGAACGGTAGGGAAGAGGGTTATCATTCGAAGCGCGCGCATAGCCCCCGCGTCAACAATAGTCATCTTCCCAGTGGGCCGGCATGGCGGGAGATGAAGTCAAACCCTTTGATTGACCGTTTGTGCTCCGTGCGTTACTCTGGCGCACGCTGTCTGATGACCGCAGAATCGCGAGGAGGAAGGATGATGCCTGCTTCTTATCGTTTCTCATTCGGGCCCTGGAACCTCAGCGAAGGTGCCGACCCGTTCGGCCCGCCCGTTCGCAACCCCATTGCCTTTGCGGAAAAGATGAGGATCGCCAAGGAACTCGGCTTTCAGGCCATGCAATTTCATGATGACGACGCCGTACCCAACCTGGATTCGCTTACGCCTTCTGAGATTATCACCCAAGCGCGCGAGATGAAGAAGCTGCTTTCGGATCATGGGCTGGCGGCGGAATTCGTGGCTCCGCGTTTGTGGGAGAATCCCCGGACGATTGATGGGGCCTACACATCCAATGACCCCGCGGAACGAAATTACGCGGTGGAGAGAACGATTAAGGCAGTGGACATCGCGAACGAACTCGATTGTCACTTAATGGTCCTCTGGCTGGCGCGGGAAGGAACGTACATTCGCGAAGCCAAGTCGGTCCCCAAGGCGATGCAGTATCTGGTCGATGTGATGAACAAGCTGCTCGAGTACGACAAGAAACTGAGAATTCTTATCGAGCCGAAGCCGAATGAGCCCATGGACCAGGCCTACATCCCCACCGTCGGCCACGGCCTGGCGCTCGGCTATCGGACCATCGATCCGTCGCGAGTGGGGATTCTGATTGAGACCGCCCACCAGATTCTTGCCGGGCTCGACCCTTCCGACGAGATGGGTTTCGCGCTCTCTTTCGGCAAGCTCTGGAGCGTGCACCTCAACGACCAGAATGGACTGAAGTTTGATGAAGACAAGTCCTTCGGCGAGGTGGACCTGCGACGGGCCTTCAATCAGGTGCGGGTGCTGGAAGAAAACAGCTATGGAGCGAACGGGGAGTTTGTCGGCCTCGACGTGAAGGCCATGCGCACTCAGCGGAGAGAGGTTTCGATGAAGCACCTTGCGAACAGCAAGCAGACCTTTCTCTGGCTGGTGGAGAAGGTCCGCACCTTTGATCGGCAACTCCAAAGCCAACTGGTCAAGCAGCGTGACTACGAGGAACTCAACCGCTACATCACAGCGCATCTTATGGGTTACAAGTATGAGCCTTCCCAACCTGTCAACTTGAAATAACGCGCGCTCCAGTCTGTCTCAACTCCATGCGGGCCATCGAGTCTCCCCGGCGAGCGCCCACGGCAACAAGCGATTCTTCGCGCCTGTTGACGAATGGCCATCTCGGTGTGTCATACTGCGATGTCATCCTGGAAGTCCAGCGGTTGGCCCGATGTTAAACAGAGTTCGGGGAAGTCGAACATGAGAAAAAACGAGTTCATGAGCGCACATGATCGAAGGAGTTTTCTCCAACTCTCGGCGGCAGCGGGAGCACTATCGCTCCTGGGCGGCCCCGCAACCCGGAGCGCCGGAAGGCCGATGCGGCTGGGCCTGTTCGTAAGCGCGGGCCATGACCCGGAAACGGCAATGGCCAAGGTCCACGATCTCGGCTTTTCCAACTGCCAGGTTGCCGTGGAAGATTTTTCGGAGAGTATGGCCGCGCGACTCAAGAGCGCCATCGGGAAGTACGGCATTGAGGTGACGGCCTTGGACTCGCTGGGGCCAGGGCCTCATGTGTGGGACTTCTACCAAGGTCCCCTCACCATCGGCCTCGTACCCCGGAAGTACCGTCGCGAGCGAATCGATCATTTCAAACGAGGCTCGGATTTTGCAAAAAAGCTTGGAATCCCTGCTTTCCACACCCACTGCGGCTTTGTCCCGGAGAATCCGAATGATCCGCTCTATAAAGAGACCGTCGTGGCGCTGCGCGAGGTGGTGAGCCACTGCAAGGCCAACGGCCAGATGGTTCTTTATGAAACGGGACAGGAGACTCCCACCACCATGCTGCGGTACATCGAAGACGTGGGGCTGGACAACCAGTTCGTGAACCTCGATACTGCTAATCTGATCCTCTATGGGAACGGGAATCCGGTTGATGCCCTGGATGTCATTGGAAGACTGGTGCGCGGAGTCCACGCCAAGGATGGTTTGTTCCCAACCGATCCCAAGAAGCTGGGGCAGGAAGTTCCTATCGGCCAGGGGAAGGTTGACTTCCCCAAGGTCATCCAGCGACTTAAGGAGCTTGGGTACACCGGGGCCATCACCATCGAGCGTGAAATTTCAGGTCCAAGGCAAATTGAGGACATCAAGAGGGAGAAGGAATACCTGGAACGGCTGATCGGCTGATTTCGGAGCCGCTTCCAGGGCCGCGCTTCGCACCGAAGCATGGCGACCAAAATTCGCTCGCACTTGGAGGAGAAAAAACATGTTGACTCGTGAACAATTCAACGCGGCCCGGCAACGCACCCTGGAGATGTTCCAAAAGGCCGGCATTCGCGTCACCCCGGAAGAGGAGGAACGCATCGAAGTGGCGGACTTCGGGCTTGGCGACTTGGAACGCATTGGTCTCGAAATCCTCACGTATGTGAACACCGAACGCGTGTGCGCCAAAGAACTGGCGATGTTCCCGGGGCAGACCTGTCCCGAGCATCGGCATCCGCCGGTGGCGGGCGAGCCCGGCAAGGAGGAGACGTTCCGCTGCCGCTGGGGGGAAGTCTACCTTTACGTTCCTGGCGAGGCGGCGAAGCAGCCGAAGGCCAAAATTTATCCCGAACACGGCAAGCACCTTACAGTCTGGCACGAAGTTGTGCTCCGTCCCGGTGAGCAGTACACACTGCGACCCAATACGCTGCACTGGTTCCAGGCCGGTCCCGACGGCGCGATCGTCTCTGAGTTTTCGACGCGAAGCCGCGACGAAAGCGACGTCTTCACCGACCCGCGGATCGAGCGCGAACCGAAGGTCGAGGGAAAGTAGCCGAAGCCATCGGCGCGGGCCGACGCGTTTGCCTGTGACAGGCGAAGAACACAGGGACCTGGAAAGGGCTGCGGGCAGGTGAAGGTTCCTCCCCTTTGCTCCGATGAAGGTTGGGATATCGCGGTCCGCCCGATATTGTCTCCGCATCCAATTGGAAGTTTCCTGCGAGGCAGGCATATCCCACCACAGGCTAAGCGTGGGTGCGAAATACGATGCTGGCGAACCTCGACCACATCATTCTCGGGACGGATGACCTTAAGCGGGGTATTGCCTGGCTGGAGGAGCGAACTGGAGTGCGGGCGGATTTTGGTGGGGTCCACCCCGGCCGCGGCACGCAGAATGCCTTGCTGGCCCTCGGCCCGCGCTGCTATCTGGAAATCCTGGCGCCCGATCCTGCCCAGAGCTCGCTCGCATGGTTCGGCGAGCTTGCGACTCTGCACGAACCACGCCTGATTGCCTGGGCTGTCCGCACGAATAATCTGACAACTCTCGCGCGGCAGGCAGCGTCAGCCGGCTATCGCCTCAAGGGCCCCGCCGAGGGCTCGCGCTCCCGTCCCGATGGCAAACTCCTCCGGTGGAAGTTGATCCGGTTGGAGGACGACCGGCAGGGCTTGCTTCCCTTTTTCATCGAATGGGATATCGATTCGGTCCACCCTTCCGCGGATGCTCCTTCCGGTTGCCGCATCAAGACTTTTCACCTGCAATCTCCGGCGGCGCAGGAGCTGGCCAGCGCGTGCCGAGCGCTGGGTGTTGACGCGATCGTTCAACCGGGCCCTGAGCCGTTATTGTGCGCGCAGATTGCGAGTCCGAAAGGCGAAATGAGGATTCCGTCCTGACTGCCCTTGAGCGCGAAGCCATTACATCAACCTTTTTCCACTCCGCAGGCTCCCTGCCCTGTGCATTGGCCGACCTGGCCCGGGCTACCGCTGTCCCGGTCCTCATCCGCCACGTTGCTTTGATCTTAAGCTAAGCGCTCGCCTGGTCGATGATTCCTGTCAGGAGGAGACGATGCGTTTCGATTTGCGAGGATCCCATGGACAATCCAAAGAACACTCGAAGGGGAACCTGGTGGCCCTGCTCGCGCAAGGAATCGAGCTCGAAGGCACTATGAAGTGCGCGTCGGGCACCATCCGTCTGGATTGTCATTTCAAAGGCGAAATCTCCTGCGAAGGTACGATTGTGGTGGGCGATCGAGGCGACGTTGAAGCCAACCTCCAGGCAAAACAGATCAGTGTGGCGGGAAAGCTAAAGGGAAACGTGCATGCTTCGGAGCGTCTCGAGCTTAAGGAGCATGGAGTTCTGCAGGGGGATGTTGAAACGCCCTCCCTGGTTATCGATCCCGGCGCGTATTTTCAAGGTCAATGTCACATGCCCACCACCGGGTCCGAGAATTTAACCTCCCATCGTCCTCCTATGAATTGACTCGAACGATACAGAGCAACAGAAGTGCACGAGACTTTTGGCGTGGGAGCCGTGCTGTCCCTCTGCGGTTGTGACCGGCGGTGGGCAGAAGCCGAGGCGACGCGATATTGGCGACCCCCGAGAGCATGGTCAAGCAGCGGGTCAATTCCTCAGAGCTTTGCGTTGCTCCTCAATGCCATCTAGCGCGGTCCAGAGCGCTCTTGCTGCCTCTTGCGCGGTTTCCAGCGCCTTCTCCATGAGCTCAGGGCTCCTCTCAAGCACCTGACAGAGCCGATCGCGCCACACGCGCGAGTGACGCAGGTCCGCCGTTTCGTGGAGAACGAAGTACCGGCACGAAGCCTCATCCGCCCCGTACCACTCACGCAGCCCGCGCACTTTTGCTTTGGCAATTTCAGGCACCTGGGATTCGTAGGCATAAAAAGCTGCTACGACCGCCGCGGGCGGGTCCTCGCGGGCGATGCGCTGGAAGACCCGGATCAGGCCCGCGATGGGCTCAATCGGTTCCCGGTCTCGAACGTCCTCACGCCGGTTTCCCATGCCCACTGCAAAATCCAGCCACAAGTCGGAATGCGCCGTTACCCCGATCTCTTCTTCACAGAGATTCTCCAGTACCGCGCGGCGAAGCTCGCTGTCCGGGAGGCGGGAATGGAAGGCGCTCAAGTACGTGGGAAAGGCGGCGACGTGATGATAATACTCTGCTGAGTAAACCCGCAGATCATCCCTGGTCAGCTTGCCTTCCGACCAGGCCTGGTAGAAGGGGTGGCAAAGAAGACTGTATTTTTGAACCCGCGCGTCAAGGTCTTCAAAGAAATTTTGCTCGTTCATTTTCCCCTCGCTCTCCGGTTCGGGAACACCCTCGGCACTCAGCCGGAGATGTTCTGTGAGTACACTCCAGGTCCGGCCGTATTCGCATCCCCCGGAACTCCTGCTTGCGCTCCCAGCTTCCTCGGCAGTCGAACCAGGAGTTCTAGATTCACAATGGGTATGAGATGTCCCGACCTATAGCGCGATAATACGATAGCTCCCACGCTGAATCAATGGATTATTTCGCGAGGAACGCCGCTCGTGGACACAACCGAGAAGGCGGGCCGCAATCGGCTTTTCATCGGTTGGCCTCCGCGGCGCACCCTTCACCGCACAAAGCGAAACAGCAGCCAGGTGATATCAACGATTAAGCCGAACACGGCGAGAAGGGCGAGCGGGATAGCACAGCGGACCCTGTGGACGAGTTGCGCTCCTTTTTCCCGGAAGGCTTCGACGCAGTTCTGGATTTACCGGGCCTTTTCCTGATGCCAGACAAAGGCCTGAAACTACTCCTGTTGAATGGACAGCGATTCCGCGTGCTGCTCGAGTTACTTCTTTTGATTCTCGCAAATTTCCTCAAGTAGACGAGTTGTCCGTTGCAGGTTATCTATATCGTACAAGGGTCCCTCCGAAAGGTCCGCGCGCTGAGGAGGCGCTGGTCGCCAAGATCAGGGATCCAAGGGCCATGCGCCCTCTGTCGCATTCCGAACCCGCTACTCAATTGAGCTTAGTCTTGTCCCTTGGAGGGTCGAGCATTGGAGCAACGTCAGGAGCCTTCGTAGTCGTAGCGGGCGGAGAGGCGGCCAGCACGCCGTCACCGTTCGACGGCTCAGAAGGTGGCAAGATGGGCGTCTCTTCTTCCTCGCGCACTTCGTGTTCGGGGGCACGACCGGTGAGCACGGTCCATTTCAGCGGGTAAACCTCGGGGTCAAAGATCACAGCGTAGAAGTGCCAGATGACGATAGCCGCGGTGGCCAGGATGGCCTCGTAATAATGGACGGCGGTCGAGACATCCGTGACCCATTTGGGAAGGTATTCGAGCACGAAGTTATGTGCCCAGAGCAGTACGCCGGTCACGAACATGATGATGGTCCCCCACACCAGCGCCCAGTACTCCACCTTCTCCGCGTAGTTGAATTTCGGGTAAAGGGGCCTCTCGCGTCGATAGCCCAGGTTATAGGCTACCGTCTGGATGGCGTCCCGCATGTCGCGCACCTTGGGGAGCATGGCGCGCAGGTTGCGCCGTCCCGCCTCGGTGAACAGGAGATAAATCACGTGGTAGACGGCTGCTCCGGACAGCAGCACCGCGGCGATGCGATGGATCAGCCCCCGGATGGGGTAGTCCTTCTCCCAGGCCACGATGGGCGCGGCCCAGAAGCTCGAAGGGAACTTGAGCGCAAAGCCGGTAATGACGAGCAGGAAGAAGCTCACGAGCAGCGCCAGGTGCTGAAGCCGCTCGTTGAGCGACAAGCGGATCGGTGTCTGTAAGGCCCGATACTTGGCGAGCGACCGCCGCGCCTTGTGCCACCAGTCCACCAGGTTGTGCAAAAGCATGAAGCCGAGCACGGTGGGAATGGTGAAGAGATAGAAGCCGCGCACGTATTCGAGGATCTTTCCTCCCGCCGCGGAGGATGGCAAAACGTGTATCGGGCCCAGCGCGAATCGTTTCCCGGCGTCCGGATGGCACTTGCCGCAGGTGGTCGCGAGGTTGGTCTTGGCGACGGTGGAGCGAGGGTCGGAGGATGGCAGGATATTGTGGACCCCGTGACAGCTCGCGCAATTGGCGACCGTTTGAGAACCGGCCTGGGCGGCCAGCCCGTGATAGCTGCTCTCGTACGATGAAACCTGGCCCGCTGGGAGATTAAAACGTCTCGCCAAGCGCGTGTCCGCGTGGCAGCGCGAGCAGGTCACCTGCGATAC
>Ga0070741_10019193_pt1 | contig 10954 bp, 8 predicted proteins | sample Coa_R1_4_FD_66440 | JGI IMG/M metagenome (GOLD analysis project Ga0070741, IMG submission 66440) | Surface soil microbial communities from Centralia Pennsylvania, which are recovering from an underground coalmine fire - Coalmine... | ecosystem: Environmental > Terrestrial > Soil > Unclassified ...
GGATCGAGCATCTCGGTCTTGTAGATGATGTGGACGTCCCGCGGGACGATCACGTGGTCGGTGACCCAGAGCGCGTCGAGGCCCCGCGCCTCGGCCCGGCGCGCGACGGCGAGCAGGCGGTCGGGCTCGAGGGGGCGTCCGTAGTGCGGCAGGCACAGGCCGATCTGCATCGCGGTCCTCCGTCGGCAGGTGACGTCGCGGCGGCCGGCGGCCACCCGGCGGTGCGCCGCCGCGCGCCCAGTATAGCGGTTCCGGATTGCCTCCCGGGGGACCGCGCCGGTACCATGGCCCGCGGAGGAGGAGCGGTCATGGGCGTGCGGGTCGGGATCGTCGGGGTCAGCGGGTACGGCGGGAGCGAGCTCCTGCGTCTGTGCGTCGGGCATCCGGCGTTCGAGGTCGTCTACGCGAGCGGCGAGACCACGGCGGGACAGCGCCTCGCGCAGCAGTTCCCGGCCCTGGCGGGCCACCCGACCGGGAACCTCGTCATCCAGCCGTTCGTGCCCGAGGAGCTCCACGGTGTCGACCTCCTGTTCGCCTCGCTGCCGACCGGCAAGTCGCGCGAGCCGCTCGCCCGCGTGCCGCGGGACGTGAAGGTCCTCGACGTCGGTGGCGATCACCGGTGGGTGGACGGCTGGACGTACGGCCTCACCGAGCTGCCGGGGGCGCGCCCGGCGATCGCCGCGTCGGCGCGCGTCGCCAATCCCGGCTGCTATCCGGCCGCCGCGCTGCTGGCCCTGGCGCCGCTGGTCGCCGCGGGGCTGATCGAGCTCGACGCCGTGGTGGTCGACGCCAAGACCGGCGTGAGCGGGGCGGGACGGGGCGGCGGCGCGAGCGGGTTCGGCTACGCCGAGACGAACGAGGACGTCGTCGCCTACGGCCTCGGCGGTCACCCGCACGCCCCCGAGATGCGGGAGGCCCTGGGCCGCCTGGCCGGCCGGGCGGTCACCCTCGCGTTCACGCCACACCTGGTCCCGATGACCCGCGGCATCCTGGCGACGTGCTACGCGCGCCCGCGCGGCCCGGTCGCAGTCTCCCGGCTCGAGGAGGCCGCCCGCGCGATGTACCGGGACGAGCCGTTCGTGCGGCTCGCGCCGGTGCAGGGGGGCCGGAGCGCCCGCACCAAGTGGGCGACCGGCTCGAATCTCGCCTTCGTCAGCTACGCGGTGAACGCCGAGACGGGGCTCGTCGTGGCGCTCGCCGCGATCGACAACCTCGGGAAGGGCGCCGCGGGCCAGGCGGTCCAGAACGCGAACCTGATGACCGGCCTGCCCGAGACCTCCGGGCTCTCGGGTCTGCCACTCTGGCCCTGAGCCGAGCGGGGGGGCGTCGGCGGGATCGCCTTCGCCTCGGCGTCCGGCGACCGGACCACGAACCAGCAGGCCGGCGGGGGTCGCGCCCCGGCGGGACCCGCCGGCGCCGGCGGCTTCCCCCGGGCGGCCGCCGCCGGGATCCGGTCGGGCCCTGCCGTGCCGTCCCGCGCCGAGTCCTCCCCGGACACGCCGGCCGGCCGCGGCGAGCGCGACCGCCGGCCCGGCGCGCCGTCCCGGTCCCGCCCGCTGACCGGGCATGCTGACGCTGACGATGTTCCTGACCAGCTTCGCGTGGGCGCTCGTCTACGTGGTGCTGCCGTTCCGCATCGAGGAGCTCTCGACCGTCGGCCCCGCGGCCACCCTGGCCTGGACCGGCTGGATCCTCGGCATCACCTCGCTCGGCGCCGTGGTGAGCGGGCCGCTCTGGAGCCGCTTCGCCGACCGCAGCGATCCGAAGGTGGCCTGCGTGTGGGTCTACTCCCTCCAGGCGCTCGGGTTCCTGGCGACGGCCGTGGCGGGCGGACTCCCGGGGCTCTTCCTGGCACGTCTGGCGCTGGGCGCCTTCGGGTCGGCGTCGACCTTCGGGTTCATCCTGGCCAGCCGGACGCCCGATCCGGCAGGGATGCGGCGGCGCCTGGCCGCGGTCCAGACGGCGATGATGGTGGGCCAGGTGCTGGGTCCGTTGCCGGGTGCCGTCGCCGCGAGGCAGCTCGGGTTCCGGCTCACCTTCCTGATCGGCGGGCTGATCCTGGCGGTCTGCGGCGCGCTGCTGCAGTGGGGCATGGCGGGCCCCTCGCCGCCGCCGGGGGCCGCGCCGGCCGACCGCCGCGTCCCGGTGCGGGAGGTGGCGACGGCGGCGGCCCTGGTGCTGGTCGCCTCGTCACAGGAGACCTTCCTGGCGGCCGTCCTGCCGCGGGTGCTCCCCGGGCTCGGGGTCGCGGAGCCCGACACGCTCGAGGCGGCCGGGGTCCTGGTGTTCGCGTCGGGCGCGGCCGCCGCGCTGGGCGGCCTCGCCGCGCCGTACGTCGCCGAGCAGCTGTCCGAGCACCGGGCGCTCTGGCTCCTCCTCGGCGTCTCGTCGGCGGGGCTCCTGCTCCTGGGCGTCACGGGCTCGCTCTGGGCGTTCACGGTGGTCCGCGTGGCGCAGTCGCTCTGCATCGCGCCGTTCTTCCCGCTCGTGGTGGCCCGCGTGGCGCGCCACGGCGCCGACGCGATCGGGTTCGTCAACGCCGCCCGCGTCGGCTCGGGGTTCGTGGGCCCGCTCGTCGCCACGACAATACTGGCGACGGGGTCGCCCGCGCTGCTCTACCTGGCCCTGAGCGGGGCCGGGATCGCGACCGTGATCCTGCTCCGGCGGTGATTCCCCGCCCGGCGCCAGCCGGGAGCGGGTCGCGCGAGCGCGCGGCGAGCGGGGAGCCGCCGTGCTCGCCCGCGCGGGCGCCCGGGGTCGCCCGCGGGCGACGCCGCCGGGGGGCTCTTCCCACCCCGGCGGCTCGTGGCTCGGGCGCCGGTCTGCCCGGAATCTCGGCGGGGCTGCGCGGACCGCCCCCGGGACCCGGACGGGACGCGCTCCCGGTCCCGGGTCAGGGACTCGGCTCGGCGAGCGCGGGCCGCCGGTCGATCCACGGGCGAGCGCCCTCCAGCTGGGCGGCCAGGCGGAAGAGCGTCGCCTCGTCGCCGTACGGCCCCACCAGCTGGACGGCGAGCGGCAGGCCCCGCTCCGCCCCGGCGGTCTCGACCTGGCCCAGGGGGAGCACGATCGCCGGCTGGCCGGTGAGGTTGAACCAGACGGTGAATGGCGAGAACGCAAACACGCGCCGCCAGTACTCGTCTACGTCCTCCATCATCATGTCGAGCCACCCGAGCGGGACCGCGCCGGGGGTGGCCAGGGCGGGGGTGAGGAGGACGTCGTGGAGCCGGTGGAACGCGGCCATCTGCCGCCCCAGGCGATGGGCGGCCTGGGTCGCCCGGACATAGTCGGCCGCGGTCACGCGCTCCCCCCGCGCGCCGGTCGCGTAGGTCACGCGCTCCACCTCGTCCGGCCGCGGGGGGCGGCCCGCGGTGGGATGGCTGCGGAGGGTCACCGCCGTGTTCGCCTGGGCGATGGTCAGGAACGCGGGGATCACGGCCTCGCGGTCGATCTCGGGATCGGCCTCCTCCACGCGGTGTCCGAGGCTCTCGCAGAGGGCGGCGGTCTCGCGCAGCAGCGCGAGGGCGCGCGGATCGACCGGCGCGCCGTTGGGCGGGCGGGCGGTCCATGCGATCCGGAGCCGCCCGGGGGCGGTCCGCGCCTCCTCGAGGTACGGCCGGGCCGGCGGCGGCGCGGCGTAGGGGTCGCCCGGCCCGGGCCCCGCGGTGGCGTCGAGCAGGGCCGCCGAGTCGCGCACGCTCAGGGTCACCGCGTGCTCGGTCGAGAGCCCGGCCAGCCCCTCGCCGGTGTACGGCGCCATCGTGTTGCGGGCGCGCGTCGGCTTGAGGCCGACCAGCCCGCAGCATGCCGCCGGCGCCCGGATCGATCCGAAGCCGTCGCTCGCGTGGGCGATCGGCACCATCCGGGCGCCGACCGCGGCGGCCGCGCCGCCGCTCGACCCGCCGGAGATCCGCCTGGGGTCCCAGGGGTTCCGGGTCGGACCGTAGAGCTGCGGCTCGCAGGTGAGGGAGAGCCCCAGCTCGCAGGTGCTGGTGCGCCCGAAGATCACCAGCCCGGCCTGCTTCAGCCGGTGGACGTGCTCGCTGTCCGCCGGCGGGGGCGGCGTGTCGGCGAAGAAGCGGGAGCCGCGCCGCATCGGCACCCCGGCCAGCGACGCGGTGAGGTCCTTCAGGAGACACGGCACGCCCCGGAGCGGCCCGTCGGGGAGGCCGGCCGCGATCGCCCGGCGCGCCTCGTCGTAGAGCCGGAGGACGACCGCGTTGACGGTCGGGTTCCGCGCCTCGACCCGCGCGATCGCGGCGTCCAGGAGCTCCGTCGGGGTGACCTTCCCGCGCCGGACCAGCTCCGCGAGCCCGACCGCGTCGTACGCCTCGTAGTCGGCGAACCGAGCCATGGCCTCCTCGCTGACCAGGCGCGCGGGCGCGGCGCGCTCCGTCGCGCCTCCGTCCTGGCCGCCGCGCCATCGTGGCCCGGCCGGCGATTCCCCGTCAAGGCGGCGGCGCGATCCTGGGAGAGCGGGCGGGGACGCGCTAGCATACGGCTCACGGCCATGGAGACGCGACGGAGGATCGCGCGCGAGGCGCGCCCCGCGCGCCTGGACGAGCCGGCGGGCGCCGCGGAGCCGGCGCGGTTCCGGCGGCCGCCCCGGCTGCTTCCCGGCGACCGCGTCGCCGTCGTCGCGCCCGCCGGGCCGACCGATCGGGAGAGCCTGGAGGCCGGCCTCCGGATCCTGGGGAGCCGGTACGCGGTCGAGTGGGAGCCGGGGCTCCTGAGCCGCACCCGGTACCTGGCCGGCGACGACGCCCGCCGCGGCGCGGAGCTCGGGCGGGCGCTCGGCGATCCCGGGATCGCCGCCGTGGTGGCGGCGCGCGGCGGGTACGGCTGCCTGCGCCTCCTCCCCGCGCTCTGGCCGGTCGACGCCGCCGGCCGCCCGGCGCCGCCGGCCGCTCCCAAGCTCCTCGTCGGCTTCTCCGATCTGACGGCGCTCCACGCCGCCCAGCAGGCGACGGGCGTGGTGAGCGTGCACGGACCGGTCGTGACCCAGCTGGGGGGGCAGCCCCGGCCGGTGGTCGAGCGACTCTTCGCGCTGCTGGAGGACGCCCGGGCCGCGCCCCCGCCGCTCCTCGGGACACCGGTGGTCGGCGGGATCGCCGAGGGGCCGCTCCTCGGCGGCAACCTGTCCGTGCTGACCCGGCTGCTCGGCACGCCGTGGCTGCCCGACCTGGCCGGCGCGATCCTGCTCGTCGAGGACGTCGGCGAGCGGCCGTACCGCGTCGACCGGATGTGGACGCACCTGCGCCTGGCCGGCGTGTTCGCGCGGATCGCGGGCCTGGCGCTGGGCGAGTTCACGGACTGCGAGGAGCGCGACGGCGACTACGTCCTGCAGGACCTCCTGGGCGAGCTGGCGGCTGCCACCGGTCTCCCGTGCGTCGCCGGGCTGCCGGTCGGGCACGGCGCGGTCAACGTCCCGCTCCCGCTCGGGTGCCGCGTGCGGATCGACGGCGGGACGGGCGCCCTCGTCGTGCTGGAGCCGGCGGTCGCCGCGCGTCCCCCGCGGTGACCCGGTGCCCGCCGCCGGCGACGACCCCGCGCGCGTTGACACGGTCCATGGCGGGCCGCATAGTGGGTCCGCAGGCATGACCAAGCCGAGAACGGTCGGCGACCTGCGGCAGCTCGGCTACACGTCGCGCTCGGTCAAGGCCGAGATCCGGCAGAACCTCCTGCAGCGGCTCGAGCGGGACCAGCCGATCTTCGACGGGATCATCGGATACGACGAGACCGTCGTCCCGCAGCTCGAGAACGCGCTCCTCTCCGGCCAGGACGTGATCCTGCTGGGGGAGCGAGGCCAGGCGAAGAGCCGGCTGGCCCGCGCGCTGGTGACCCTCCTGGATCCGGAGATCCCGGTCCTCGCCGGCAGCGAGGTCAACGACGACCCGTTCCAGCCGATCAGCAAGGCCGGGCGGGAGCTGGTCGCCGAGCTGGGGGACCGGGCGCCGGTGGACTGGCTCGCGCGCGAGCGCCGCTACGGCGAGAAGCTCGCGACGCCGGACATCACGATCGCCGACCTGATCGGCGAGGTCGACCCGATTCGCGTCGCCGAGGGGCGGTACCTCTCCGACGAGCTCACGATCCACTACGGGCTGCTGCCGCGCACGCATCGCGGGATCTTCGTGATCAACGAGCTGCCGGACCTGGCCGAGCGGATCCAGGTCGGCCTGCTCAACATCATGGAGGAGCGCGACGTCCAGATCCGCGGCTACCGGGTCCGCCTTCCGCTGGACGTCCTGGTCGTCGCCTCGGCGAATCCCGAGGACTACACGAACCGCGGGCGGATCATCACGCCGCTCAAGGACCGGTTCGGCGCCCAGATCCGGACGCACTACCCGCGGACCACCGGCGACGAGATCCGGATCGTCGAGCAGGAGGCGACGCGGTTCGAGGACGGCTACGCGGTCGAGGTGCCCGCCTACATGCGGGAGGTGATCGCCGAGCTCACGCACCTGGCCCGGCGGAGCCCCGAGATCAGCCAGCGCAGCGGGGTGAGCGTGCGGGTGTCGATCTGCAACTACGAGACGCTGGTCGCCAACGCGGTGCGGCGCGCGGCGCGCCTGCGGGAGGCGCTCGCCGTCCCGCGCGTCTCCGACCTGGGCGCCCTGGTGACCTCCACGGTCGGCAAGATCGAGCTGGAGGCCGCCGGCGACGTCGACGAGGCGCGGGTCTTCGAGCGCCTGGCCCAGAAGGCGGTGCTGACCGTGTTCAACCGTCGCTTCCAGGCGGGGGCGCTCGGTGGCGTCCTGGAGGCGTTTGGTCGCGGCCTGGTCGTCGAGGTCGGCGAGACGCTGCCGGCGGCGGAGTACGAGCGGCAGCTCGGGCGCGCCGACGGGCTCCGGGAGGCGCTGGCCGCGATCGACGGCCTGGGCCACCCGGCTCGGGTGGCCGCGGGCGTCGAGTTCGTGCTGGAGGGGCTCCACCTGAACCGCAAGCTCAACAAGGACCGCGACCTCGGCGGTCTCCGCTACCGGGCGTGATCCGGGGATCGACGTGCTGATCCGCTACTCGCGCTGGGACGGGTCGCAGTCGCTCCCCGACCTCGACGCCGACGACGTGCTCGCCGCGATGGCCGACGACCTGATGGCGGACGGCGACCCGCGCCGGGCGCTCGAGCGCCTGCTCCGTCGCGGGTTCCGCACCCGCGCCGGCGAACCGGTGCCCGGGCTCGGCGAGCAGCTCGAGCGGCTCCGCCAGGCGCGCCAGGCGCTGCTGCGCGAGCACGAGCTCGGCGACGTGCTGGCCGAGCTGCGGGAGCAGCTCCGGGACGTGGTGGAGACCGAGCGGGCCGGGATCGAGCGCCGCCTCGCCGAGCGGGCGCCGGACGCGCCCGGGTCGCGGGAAGCGCTCGCGCAGGCGGCGGCGGCGCGCCGGGAGCGGCTCGACGCGCTCCCGTCCGACGTCGGCGGCGCCATCCGCGCGCTGCAGGACTACCCGTTCATGGATCCCGAGGCCTGGCAGAAGTTCCAGGCGCTGATGATGCGGCTCCGGCAGGAGATCGCCGAGAGCCTCTTCGGCCGGATGAAGCAGGGCCTCGAGGGGCTCGGCCCGGGGGACGTCGCCGCGCTGGGCGCGATGCTGGGAGACCTGAACCGGCTCCTGCGCGAGGGGGCGGCGCGGGGCGGACGGCCCGACGCCCGCGGCTTCCTCGACCGCTGGGGGGGGATGTTTCCGGGGGTCGGGAGCCTGGACGAGCTGCTCGACCGGGTCGCCCGCGACTCCGCCCAGCTCCAGTCGCTGCTCGACTCGCTCCCGGCGGCGCAGCGCCGGGAGCTGGAGTCGCTCCAGGAGGCGCTGCTCGGGGATCCCGCGCTCCGGGAGGCGATGACGGAGCTGGGCGAGCACCTGGCGCGGCTCGGGTTCGCCCGCCGGGCCGGACGGTACCGGATGGAGGGCGACGTCCCGCTGTCGCTGCGGGAGGCGCTCCGGGTCATGGGGGCCCTGCACGACCTGGATCGCGCCGAGGAGACGCTGCGCGAGGCCGAGCGGTCCGGAGGCGTGGACCAGGTGGACGCCCGGGCGCTCGAGCGCGCGCTGGGCGAGCCGGGGGCGCAGGCGCTCGAGGTCCTGCGCCGGCTCGCCGAGGCGCTGGAGGCCGCGGGCTACCTCGAGACGCGCGGCGCCCGCTGGACCCTCACCCCGCGCGCCATCCGGAAGATCGCCCAGCGCGCGCTCGCCGAGGTGCTCGGACACCTCGGGCGGGACCGCGTCGGCCGCCATCAGGTCGACGCCCGGGGCAGCGGCGGCGACCGGACCGACGAGTTCAAGCCGTACGAGTTCGGCGACCCGTTCCTGCTCCACCTGCGCGAGACGCTCTGGAGCGCGCTCCGGCGGGAGGGCGGCGGGCTGCCCCTCCGCCTGGCCCCGAGCGACTTCACGGTGCATCGGACCGAGCTCTCGGCGCGCTGCGCGACCGCGCTGCTGCTCGACATGAGCCGGTCGATGCTCTACCGGGACTGCTGGACCGCGGCGAAGAAGGTCGCGCTCGCGCTCCACGCGCTGATCCGCGCCCAGTACCCCGGCGACGCGCTGTACGTCATCGGCTTCTCGCTCTACGCCCGCGAGTTGCCCCCCGACGAGGTGCCGGCGGTCGTCCTGACCGACCGGCACTACGGGACCAACATGCAGCACGCGCTGGCCCTGGCCCGCCGGCTGCTCGGCCGCCACCGGGGCGGCAACCGCCAGGTCGTCATGATCACCGACGGGGAGCCCACCGCCCATCTCGAGGGCGACCAGGCCCACTTCGACTACCCCACCACCCGGCGCACCTGGGAGCTGACGCAGGCCGAGGTCCGGCGGTGCGGGCGCGAAGGGATCACGATCAACACCTTCATGCTCGAGGACAGCCCGGGACTCGTCCGGTTCGTGAGCGAGATGTCGCGCATCAACCGGGGCCGGGCCTTCTTCGTCCAGCCGGACCGGCTGGGCGAGTACGTCCTCGTGGACTATCTCGCGCGCAAGCAGAAGCGCGTCGGGTGACGCGCGCCGCGGCGCTCGAGGCGCTCCTCGCGGAGGCGGCGGGGGCCGGCGTGTTCCCCGCCGCCGCGGCCGTCGTCCTCCACGGCGGACGCCGGGTCTTCGAGGGGGCGGCGGGGGCGGCCGCCGCGAAGACCCGGTTCGACCTGGCCTCGCTGACCAAGCCGCTCGCCACCACGCTCGTGTTCCTCACGCTCTGGCGCGAGGGCGCGCTCGGGCCGGACACCCCGGTGGCGCGCCTCCTGCCGGACGCCGCCGTCGCCCGCACGGGCGCGACGCTGGCCGACCTCCTGGCCCACCGGGCCGGGCTGCCCCCTTTCGTGCCGCTCTTCGCGCCGGTGCTCCGCGCCTGGCCGGCGCTCCGCGAGCCGGGCTGCCCGGCCGCGATCCGCGCCGCCGCGCGCGCCGACGCGATCCGGCGCGCGCTGGCGGTCGCGCCCGAGGCCGGGCCGCCCCGCGCCCGCTACGGCGACGTCGGGTTCGTCGTGCTCGGCGAGGCGCTCGCCGGCGCGGCCGGCGTGCCGCTGGACGTGGCGTTCGTCGAGCGCGTCGCCGCGCCGCTCGGGGCCGCCGCCGGGTTCCACCGCCTGTCGGCCGCTGCGGTCGACGGGGCCGCCGCCGCGGCGCCGACCGGGCGGACGCGGCCGCGCGACCCGGCGCCGGGACAGGAAGGGCTCTGGGAGCCGCTCGAGCCGCGGCCGTCGGCGCCCGGTGAGGTCGACGACGACAACGCGTGGGTGATGGACGGGGTCGCCGGCCACGCCGGCCTGTTCGGGACGGCGGCCGACGTCGCCGCCCTGGGGCAGGCCATCCTCGAGGACTGGGCGGGGGCCGGCCGCGTCGCCCCGCCCGCGTGCTGGGCGGCCGCGCTCCGGCGCGACGCCGCGACGCCGGGGAGCACGCGCGCGCTGGGCTTCGACACGCGCCGGCCCGGCGACCCGGCGGGCGCCAGCTCCGCCGGTGACCGCCTGGGGACGCGACCGCCCGGCGCCGTGGGCCACACCGGGTTCACGGGCACGAGCCTCTGGATCGACCTCGCCCGCGGCGTCGTGGTCGCCCTGTGCACGAACCGGACCGCGGGCCCGGCGGGCCGGGCCGATCTCCGGATCCGCCAGTTCCGGCGGCGCTTCCACGACGCCGTCGCCGACGCGCTCGGGCTCGCCTGAGCGGGCGGCGGGCCCGGCGCGACCGGCGCCGCCGCCGCGCCCTCCGGTCGAGCGGGTGGGGGTCCCCCGGCGACTCCCGCCCCACCCCCGCTGAGCCGCCCGCCCCGAGGACGTCCAACCCCGCATCGCAGCGGCCGATCCACGCTCGACGCCCCGGGCACCCGGGTTGCCCCTCCGATCGCCCGGGGGGCGGCGCCGCGCGAGCGCGCGGCCGCGATCCCTCCAGCGAAGTGTGGTCCGCGATCGTCACTCATGCGCGGAGGGGGACCGATGCGATCCAGACTGGCGAGTCGACCGATGCTCGTGGGGCTCGGGGCCGCGGTGGTCGCGCTGGCCGGCTGCGGCGGGGGCGGGAAGGGCGGCACCGCGCCGGACCCGAACGCCCCGGTGATCTCGGACCTGGTCGGGGAGTTCCTGTCGGGCACGTGCCCCGGCCCCGGCACGCCGCGGCGGCTGACGTTCCGGTTCCAGGACGCCGACGGGAACGTGAGCGGCGGCACCGTCTCGGTGGTCGCGACGTTCGACGGCGGCGCCACGTTCCCCGTCGACTTCCCCATCCCGTCGCCGGCGCTCCGGATCACCGGGACGACGAGCGGCACGATCACGCTCAGCGCCTGCGTGACCTACGGCAGCCGGACGAGCCTCACCGAGGCGGTGACGCTGACCGACGCCTCGGGCCGCAAGTCGAACACCCTCACCACCACCACGCCCCGTCCGGCCGGCGCGCCGGAGCTGCCGCAGCCGGCCCCGGCCCCGCTCTGGAGCCCGCTCGGATAGCCGCCGGCTCGGCTGGGCGGGGCCCG
>Ga0070741_10019194_pt1 | contig 10954 bp, 8 predicted proteins | sample Coa_R1_4_FD_66440 | JGI IMG/M metagenome (GOLD analysis project Ga0070741, IMG submission 66440) | Surface soil microbial communities from Centralia Pennsylvania, which are recovering from an underground coalmine fire - Coalmine... | ecosystem: Environmental > Terrestrial > Soil > Unclassified ...
TGATGACGCGTTCGCGGATCGGGTCGACGAGCTGGATCAGCCCGCCCGGACGCCACAGGATCAACAGCAGCGCACCGAGCGTCGTCGCAGCGAGTCCGATGTTGCCGATGTTGAGCAGAGGCAGGCCGAGCACCCACACCGCGCCGAGGATCGGACCGACGAGCACGCCGACGCCTCCGAGAACCGTCATCACGACGACCGTGATGCTCGCGGCAGCTGGGAACGTGCTCACCCCGATCGACGAAAGTGAATGTCCGTAGATGGCCCCGCCGATGCCGGCGATGAACCCCGCGAGCAGATATCCCTGCAGCTTCACGACGCTGGCCCGGACGGTGAACGCGCGCGCGTTGTCCTCGTTGTCCCGAATCCCAACCAGGAGGCGGCCGAAGCCGCTGCGCCGTACGTTTCGCGACAGCACGAGCGCGACGAGGAACAGCACGAGCGCGAAGTAGTAGTACGAGTGCCCTGTGTTCAGCGATCTGCCGAAGATCACGGGCTGGCGCGGGTTGACGCCCTGTCCGAGCATCCACGGCTGCGCGAGGAGCCACGCCGGCGTCGCGAGTGCGAAGCCGAGCGTCGTCACCGTCAGCATGAGCCCGCGTACGCGCAGCGCGGGGAGCCCGATGAGCGCGGACACGAGGCCCGCCGTCAGACATGCGCAGAGCACGGCGACGGCGAAGTTCGTGTGCGTCGACACCTGATACGAGACGACGGCGGCGATCGCCGCGACGCCGAACTGGCCGAGCGTGAGCTGTCCGCCGAGGCCGCTGAGCACGCCGATCGACAAGCCGACCACGGAGAAGCAGAGGATGCCCGTGAACGTCACCGAGAGGCTGTTGGTGATGAACAGCGGCAGCACCGCCAGGAACACGACGAACGCCCCGCCGAGCACGGGAGCCAGGAGACGCACGGCGGGGAGCTCGGCGATCTGCTGCGGGATCGGGCGGAGCGCCTGCACGGCCGCCCAGCTCCCGCGTTCCTCGTCGCGGCCGAACCGCTGGCGCTGCAGCATGAGCACGACGAGGATGATCACGAACAGCGTGATCTCGACCAGCCCCGACCGCGGGTAGTTCCACAGCAGCAGCTGTTCGAGAACGCCGAGGCCGATGCCGCCGGCGAGCGCCGCGGGCAGGCTGTTCATCCGCGCGACGACGGCCGCCGTCATCGCGCGCAGCAACAGCGACGGCCCGAACGTGTTCGCCGTGGCGAAGCCCTGCGTCGGCGCCGTGAGGATCGCGCTGAAGGCGGACAGCGCGCCCGCGATCGCCCACGCGAGGGACGACATGCGGCTGGCAAAGACGCCGGACATGCGCGCCGCCTCCGGGTTCGCCGCCGCGGCGCGGATGGCGAGTCCGAACTTGCTCCGCTTCAGGAAGAGCGCGATGGCGATCACGAAGATCGGAGAGAGGATCAGCATCCCGGAGTACGCCTGCGTTACCAGCAGGGGGCCGAAGTTGAACACGGGCAGCCACGACGGCTGCGGGTAGAGCGCGCCGGCCCCCGCGGTGCTGTTGATCAACCCGGCGAACAGCACGAGGAACTCGCCGACGCCGAGCGTGGCGACGACGCTCATCAGTCGCGGCGCGTTGCGCAGTCTGCGGACGACGCCCGTCTCCGCCGCGGCGCCGATGCCCGCGGCCGCCAGGAGCGCGAACGGGAAGGCGACCCAGTACGGGATGTGCCACTGCACGGCGGCGAGCCCGAAGAAGGCCGCGCCGAACGCGCCGATCTGTCCGTGCGCGAAGTTGATGATGCGGTTCGTCCGGTAGATGAGGACGAGACCCACGGCCAGCAATCCGTACGTCAGGCCGATGATCACGCCGAGCAGCACGACGGGCAGCGGCGTCGACGCCGCGACGACGTGATGCTTGTCGAGCTGGACGAACACGAGCTTCGCGACGACCAGACCGACCACGCCCGCGCCGACGGCGATCAGCGTCTTGCGGTCGACCTTCACTTGGTGCGCCCCGACGCTCCCTGCAGGAAGACCGCGCGCAGCAGGTCGTCGCGGTGGAGCAGGTCCTGTGCGCGTCCGTCGAAGCGGATCTCGCCCTTCTCCATGAAGTACGCGTGTTCGACGAGATTCAGCGCGATGCTCACCGATTGCTCGACGAGCACGACGGCGGTGCCGTCGGCATTGATGCGCCGGACCATCTCCAGCAGCTGCTGCACGATCACCGGCGCGAGTCCGAGCGACAGCTCGTCGATGAGCAGGAGCTTCGGCTTCAGCATCAGCGCCTTGGCGAGGCCGAGCATCTGCTGCTCTCCGCCGGACAGCGTCGCCGCCAGCGAGTTCCGCCGCTCCTCCAAGCGCGGGAACGCGTCGAAGGCCGTCTCGATCGCGCGCTCGATTGTCTGACGGTCCCCGGGCAGCGTGTAGCCGAACGTGCGCAGGTTCTCGACGACGTTCATCGGTCCGAACACGGCCCGGCCCCCGGGAATCTGTGTGATGCCGAGACGGAGGCGGCGTTCGGCGTCGAGATAGGTGATGTCCTGTCCGCGGAAACGCACGCTGCCGTGCGTCGGCAGCCCGATTCCGGAGATGACCTTCAGCAGCGTCGACTTGCCGGCGCCGTTGACGCCGAGCAGCGCGACCATCTCGCCGTCGTCCACGGAGAAGTCGACGTCGAAGAGCACCTGCAGCTGTCCGTACGAGAAGTCGATGCCGCGCGCCGCGAGCATCGGCAGGTGCCCGCCGGACAGGCGAATGCGCCGGATCTCCTCCTCCTCGAGCACCTCGTCGATCATGCGGTCGAGGTCGGGCTCGATCAGCCTTCCCGCGCTGGCGATGATCAGGGAGCCGAGGATGCCGGGGATCGCGACGGCGACCATCGCGCCGCCGATGCCGTACTGGCTCTGTATCCCGCCGAGCAGCAGCGCGCCGGCGACGCTCCCGATCGCACCGAAGATCGCGGCCAGCGACTGCGCGTGAGGACGCATCCGCGCCGGAATGATCGACAGCAGCGCGATGCCGAGCAGCGGCGACAACACGGCGACGCCGGCTCCCGAGATCGCGAAGCAGATCAGCATGCCGGCGAAGTTCGGGATGAGCCCGCCGAGCGCTACGAAGGCGACGGCGAACGCGAGCAGGTACCCCGCGGCGCGCAGCACTCGTCCCGGCGACGAACGGAACTGCTTCTCACCGCGCGACCCGTAGACGACCAGCGCGACGACGCCGCACAGCGCGTAGAAGGAGAAGAACGCACCGCGCTGTCCGGGTCCGAGGTTCCACCGCTGCTCGAGGAAGAACGAGATGAAGGTCGCGAGCGGGACCGTGAGCATCCCGAAGACGGTGAACCCGGCGAAGACGCGCCGGTTGGTCGGGATGAGCAGCATGCGGCGGCAGATCTCCCAGAAGCCGAGCTGGACGTCCTCCTGCCTCAGCGCACCGGACTCGCCGTGCGCCTCGTGCACGCTCGCACGCAACTGCTCGGTGTCCCACTTGCCGAAGCCCGGGTCCCGCAGACCGAGCGCGACCATGGTCATCGCCAGCGACGTGAACCCGAGGCAGATGAACACGCCGCGCCACGTCAGCCCGAGCACGCTCGCGAGCAATCCGACGAGCAGAGGAGCGAGCACGCTGCCGAGCGTGTCGAACGCGCGATAGACCGACAGCGCACGCACCCGCCCTTCCGGATGGTAGGAGTCGAGGACGAGCGGCGCGTGCAGCGCCGTGACGCTGCCGGTTGTCAGTCCGTCGAGCATGAGGATCGCGATGAGGGCGGCGTACGACGTGACGAACCCCGTGAACAGCGTGATGAGGCTCCAGATGATGCCCGTGGTGATGCAGAGCAGTGCCCGGCGCGGCTTGTTCTGGCTGAGCGAGGCGATGGGCAGGGGAGCGACGGCGATGGACAGGCCCTGCAGGGAACGCGCGGCCGCGATGGCGGCGATCGTGATGCCGATCGTCCGGCTGATCTCCGGCGTGAGGACGGTGAAGGCGTAGCCCTGGAAGGTGTCCGACGTCGACAGCAGGCCGAGCGCGATCAGCGGGTAGTACGACAGCCCGTACTTGCGCGCGACCTCGCGGAAGCTCGACGTGTTCTCGTCCCCCATGACGCCGAGCTTGTTTCGTGCTTCCTCGCGCAGCGATTCGCGCGTGCGCTCGATGTCCTGGACCGCCGCGATGCCCTCGATGGGCTTCTTGCGCCTCGGAGCGGCGCGCTTGCGGGGCGCCCGCTTGGGTTTGGAGTTCGTGCTCACAAGCCGACCCGCCGCATGCGCAGGTCCAGCTGCCACGCGCTCTCGCCGATGCGGTGGCCGGTCGTGTCCATGAGGATCACTGTCACGAGGTGGAACTGGATGCGCTCCTTGTCACCGGGAATGGGCGGGATCTGGTCGAGCGTGAGGCCCGAGTCGGTCGTCGTGTAGATGCGACGGTCCTCGAGATAGGTCTCGTCCGGACACCCGGGACGGTGCAGGCACTCTTCGTCCCGCTTGGCGATCGTCCGCATCGTCTCGTTCGGCTTGATCGGGGCCTTGTCGACGAACACGGCGAAGTAGCCGGCGTTCTGTGAAGGTGGCGCGGTGCCCGGCTGCTGCACGGTGAAGCCCTTGATGCTCCACCGGACGTCGATGGGCGTCTTCACCAGCGTCCTCGCCGTGGGGGCCGTGAACGTCAGGCGCTTGTCGGTGCGGTAGGCGAGCTCGCCCGGATGGGCAATGCCGCAGGCGGATGCCAGGGTGCCGAGGACGGCAAGGAGCAAGAGGAGTCTCCCCCGGGCCATGTTTGAACATTCAAGCATTGCCCCGGGTGGGGCCCTTCGTACCGTCCGACTAACGGGGCCGGACGGTGCTGTCCTGCTTTACGACCTCAGCGCCCGGGCAATTTCCGGCCACCGCCGCAGGAAGTACAGGTGCCCTTCGCCCTCGTAGTACGTGGCTGTGCAGTCGGGGATCCGGCGCTCCATCTCCTTGGCCATCGACAGCGGCGCGTTGAGGTCCTCGGTGCCGTGCCAGAGCAGGACGGGCACCTTGATGTCCTCCAGCCGGAACCCCCACGGCCTGGTGAACAGGATCGCTTCGTCGACCACGCCGCGCGCCCCGTGGCGGTACGGCTCGCCCATGTCCTCGCGCAGGGCCTTGACCAGCTCCGCGTCCTGCAGGATCTCGCGGTCGGCCGGCGGCAGCATCTTCGAGTTGCTGCCCGAGACCTTGTCCGGCCAGCGCTTGGCGACGAACGCCATGAACCCGAAGATGCCGCGCATCACCACCGGGCCGTACGACTTCCGCGCGAGCTTGAACACCGTGCGGTTGCCCTTGTGCATCGCGGCGATCGCCTCCGGTGAGTTCATCTCGTACGCGCCCGAGATCACGCCCGCCCTGATGACGCGGTCGGGCAAAGCGTAGGCGGCAGCCAGCGAGTGCGGTCCGCCGCCCGACACGCCGGCCACGACGAACTTTTCGAGATGCAGCGCGTCGGCGAGCTCGGCCACGTCGTCGGCCCAGCCGAGGATCGTCCGGTTCGGTTGATAGGACGACAACCCCAATCCCGGACGGTCCGGGGCGATGATCCGGACGCCGAGCGACGTGTCGTGCCACGCGGGCACCGCGAACAAACGGGAGCCGGGCGTGCCGTGGAAGAAGACGATCGGCGTGCCGCCGGGATCGCAGTACTCGGCGAAGCCGAGCGTGCGTCCGTCGCGCAGCGTGATCGTCTGATTGAGGCGTGACTGCTGTTCGGTCTTTGCCATGGGCTTCTCCTTTAGTTGTTCGCGCCGTTTCGCGCGCGCCGGTGCGCGAGCGCCAGCTCGAAGGCGTGCAGATGACGTTCGGCGCAGCGGTCGAGGTCGTACCGCTCGACGACGCGCTGCCGTGCCTGGCGTCCGACGCGCTCGCGCAGCTCCGGGTCGCGCAGGAGCGGCTCGAGCGCGGCGGTCATCGCCGGTGTGTCCTCGGGCGGGACGACCCACCCGTTGAACCCGTCCTCGATCACCTCGCGCACGGCCCCGACGCGCGTCGTCACGACGGGGATGCCCGTCGCCATCGCTTCGAAGATCACCGTCGGGATGCCCTCGGAGCGCGGGACCGACGAGATCACGAAGATGTCGAAGGCAGGAAGCAGCTCGGCGACGCGCATTCCCGGGTCGGTGAACGTGAGCTTGTCGTCGTCCGTCAGACCGAGCGCATTCGCCTCCGCGCGCACGGACGCTTCGTAGGACGCGTGCACCGGACTCGGCGCGCCGAGGATGCGCACGCGCAGGTTCGGATGGCGGACGATCAGCGCCGCCGCCGCGCGGGCGAGCCACTCGTGTCCCTTCGTCGGGTTGCGGTTGCCGACGTTGCCGATGGCGATCGAGTCGTCGTCCAGCCCGAGCTCGGCGCGCGCCGCCGCGCGGCGCTCCGGATCGGGACGGAAGCGCGACGCGTCAACCGGCGGAAAGATCGGCACCAGCCGCTCGCCGAGACGAAGCGCCGGCGGATGCACGCGCGCGAGCTCCAATCCCCATGTCGTGATCACGTCGGCGATGCGGACGACCAGCGGCATCGTCAGGCGCCGCAGTGGCGGCGGCGCGACGGTGTCGTAGATCTGCCAATTCACGGCGACGCCTTCGCGGTGCGCGGCGAGCGCCGCGTGCGGGTTCGTCGGACCGTGGGCCTGGACGAGGTCGATGCCACGCTCGCGGACGACGCGACGGATCGCGCGGATCTCGCGCGGCAGCGTGGCGAGGAACGGAAGCTGCACGCGCGGATTCGGCGTCGCGCGCATGCGGTGTAGCGGTATGCCGATGGTTTCGATGCCGGCTTCCTCCAAGCGGCCGCGCGTGATGTCGGCCTCGACGGGAACGAGAGCGGTCGTCTCCCAGCCGTGCTCGGCGAGCGGCCGGGCGAGCTGGATCATCTGGTTGTGGGCACCGCCGTACACGGGCCCGTGGATGACGGACAGCAGGCGCATGAACGCAACGCTATTGCACCTTCATGGCGAGTCGTCCGCCGAGGTGGACGCCGTCGACGCCGCCGTTGTCGTCCCGCGAGAAGTAGCCCTTCATGCCCTTGGCGCCGCCGCCGCTGACGACGAACGCGTCGCCGTCGGCGCCGAGCATGCCGAGCGGCATGGGGGGTTCGTCCGGCGGGTCGCCCTCCGCGATCTGCGCCCACACTTCGGGCTTCACCTCGGCCTTGGCCTCGAGCCCGCCGCCGGCGACGGTGACGGTCGCGACGACGGCGACGGTCTCGAAGCGTCCGGCGTACTGCGCGAGGTGGTCTTCCGGCAGGTCGACCGGCTCGGGGTCCTTCTCGACGACGCCGCAGTAGGCCTCGAAGGCCCACTTCACGATCTCCTCCTCGATCTCGCCGGCGTGCTCGCCGCCGTTGCACAGCACGACGACAGCGAAGTTGCGCTCGGGGATCATCTGGAAGCCGCAGTTCTGTCCGATGGTGTTGCCGCCGTGCTCGACGATCCGCGCGCCGTCGATGTCCTTCAGGAGCCAGCTGATGCCGACGTAGTCGCCGAGCGCGCTGCCGCGCATCTCGAAGGTCGGTTGCTTCATGCGGTCGAGCGTCTGCCGGGACAGGATCGGCGAGCCGTCGCCCATGTGGAAGCGCGCCCACTTGACGAGGTCGCCCACCGTGGCGGACATGCCCCCGGCCGGGTTGCCGCCCCGGGGAAGGCCCCACGGGCGCGCGACCTTGAGCTCGCCGTCCTCCTGCGTGTGACCGACGACGAAGCGGCGCGTGGCGATGTCGTTGAGGAAGAAGAAGTGATTGTCGAGTCCGAGCGGCTCGAAGACCATCTCCTTCATCGCCTGCTCGTAGGTCTTGCCGGTGACCTTCTCGATGATGCGTCCGGCGAGTGAGAGCGCGGCGTTGTTGTAGCTCGCGGCCTTGCCGAGCGGCGTCTCCTGATCGGCGTCGGCGAGCAGCGCGACGTACTTCTCGAGGGCGTCGTCGCCCTGGCCGGTGTCGGTGAGGATGTCGCCCGACCATCCGGCCGTGTGGTTGAAGAGGTGCAACACGGTGACGTTTTCCTCGACGAAGGAATCTTTGAGCTTCAGCTCGGGGACGTAGGTCTTGACCTTCTCGTTCAGGTCGACGAGGCCCTGCTCGACCAGTCGCATCATCAGCGTCGCCGTGTAGGTCTTGCCGGTCGAGCCGAACTGGAAGAGCGTGTTGCCGTCGACGGGCAGGGGATTCTCGATGCTCGTGACGCCGTGGAAGGCGTACTGCTCTTCGCCGTCCTTGAGGACGCCGACCGCGAGCCCGGGCACGCCGAGCTCAGTCGCGCGTTTGGTCACGTGGTCCTGAAGTTCTTTCGTGCCGGGCTTGGTCGTCTGGCTCATGGCATCTCCGTTCTCAGATAGCGTTCACTATCTGGATAGTATGTGCTATACAAAGGCCCATGGCAACCCAGCGCCTGACGAGGGCCGAAAAGCAGGAGCAGACGCGCAACGCGATCCTCAAGTCGGCGTCGGCGCTGTTCGCCAAGCACGGCGTCGAGGGCGCGTCGATGGAGGAGATCGCGCGCCACGCCGGCCTCACGCAAGGGGCGATCTATTCGAACTTCAAGAGCAAGTCCGACCTGTGGTGGGCGATCGCGGAGCAGATCAACCGGACGGTTCCGTTCGACGAGATGTTCACGGGCGAGCGTCCGCTGCGCGACGAGCTGCGCGACGCGGGACGCATGGGGGCGCGCCTCGTGAAAGAGGCACCACGTGCGGAACTGATGCTGAGCCACGAGTTCGACATGTTCCTCATGCGCCACCCGCGCGCCCGCGCGCGCGGCGTTGCCGAGCTGAAGGATTCCGCGGCGGAGATGGGGGCAAGACTCGAGGCGCTGGCGCGCAAGCGCGGCGAGACGCTGCCTATGTCCGGCGAGAAGCTGGCGCTGGCATTGAGCGCGCTCGCCGACGGCCTGGTGAAGTACGGCACGCTCGATCCCGAGCTGCTCGACGAGGACATGTGCGGCGAGGCCTTCGCCGCCCTCGCGGGGTGCGCAACGCGCTAGCTGATTCGTTCTGGGCCAGTTTGAACTCGGCAGGCGATCCCAAACTGGCCCAAGAGATGCGCCGCGCCGTCTCCGCACGTTCTGGGCCAGTTTGAAGACGAAAGGCGAGGCCAAACTGGCCCAGGAATGGCCCGCCCTCGCGGGATGCGCGACGCGCTAGCGCTTCTCGAGAATCTCGAGATCGCGCGTGGCGTACTGTTTGTGCCACCACTCTTCGTTGAGCAGCACGCGGAAGCACTCGAGGACCTTGAAGCTTCCCTGTGGGTGCGCCGTCGCGTCGGGGGCCGAGTGAGTCTTCTTCAGGTCGTCGTCGGTCGCGGTCTTCAGGTAGTCGCGAATGCTCTGGAGCTTCTCGTTGCGCAGTGCGACGACCTCGTCGAGCTCCGGACCGGTGTCCGGAGGTGCGTCGGGCGAGAGGTCCGGTGGGATGCCCCACTCGTGGTGACCGTTGGCAACCTGCAACACGATCCGCGTGATCCAGGAATCGAGAGCGAAGACGAGGTGGCGGAGCGTCTCGACGAAGGAGTACTCGCCGTCGACGCGTTCGTGCTGCTTCTCGCGCGACAGTTTGCCGGCCCGCTCGATCACGGGGGCCCAGAAGTCGTCGACGGTGTCGAACGCCGTGCGCAACTGTTCGACGGTCGTCGCGCGCAGCTTCGTGCGCTCCGGGTGGCGGCGGTCGAGCTCGGCTTCGATCAGCGGCGCGACCTCGACGCCGTTGATCTTGAGACCCCGGACGTCGCCGGAGAAGTCGGAATTGAAGAGCCAGGCGTCGGTGATCTTCACGTTCGAGAAGTTCACGCTGCGTAGCTCGGCGCCCGAGAGGTCACACTCGCGGATCTTGGCGCCCTTCAGCTCGTTGCTGCCGACGATCTCTTTCATGGCGGGACTCTACTTCACGCGCTGCAGTGCCGGCCCGCTACGTTCGCGGTTCGTATCGCAGCGCCACGGCCCCCGAGCCGAACTCTAGGCGGCTCACGAGCTTCAGGTCGACATACTTCGAGAGCCCGGCGAACAACGTCGGTCCGCGGCCGACGAGCCTGGGCTGCACCACGAACTCGTACTCGTCGATCAGTCCGAGCTCGGCCAACGCCATCGGGAGCTTGACCCCTCCCGTGAACAGTCCTTTCCCCGGCTCCTGCTTGAGCTGTTGCACGGCCGTCGCCAGATCGCCGCGCAGTAGCTCCGCGTTCCAATCGACGCGGTCCAAGGTGCTCGACACGACGTACTTCCTTGCAGCGTCGATCGTTTGGGCGAAGGGTTTCATCCAGTCGGGCATGGCGTCCGTGGGCTGCGGCAGGCGCCACGCGGTCTCCATCATTTCGTAGGTCACGCGGCCGAAGAGGAGGGCGTCGGCCTCGTTGATGTTCTCGACCGCGTGACGATGCATGTCTTCGTCCGCGGGCATCGAGCGGTGATCGCAGCACCCGTCCAACGTGACGTTGATGGAATACCGAAGCGGTCGCATCACGGAGAAACAAGGCCCTTGGCGGCCCATGCTCGAGCGTGAAGTTCGATGGGGCCCGGCGTGGACGCGAGGCGCGATCTCAGCACCTCTCGGATGCGATCGCGTAGCTCGTCATCGACAGCGGCGAGGTATGTGCCTGCGGCGCCCTGTCCGCCCAGGAATGACCTCCAGTAGTCGTCGAAGTCCTGGAAGTTGGTCGGGACGTCAATGGCACGGACCTCCACAGATCGGAGTCCCGCGGATTCGAAGAGTTCTCGTAGCGGCTCCGGCTGACACACCGGAAATCGCTCAGCCTGGTCAAACCTTTTGTCGTCCGGGCTCACTTCTATAACGGCGTCCCAAAAGTGCCGAATCATCTGCATCCCCCCGGCGTAGTCCCACACGTAGACCGCCACGTGTCCACCGGGTTTCGTGATCCGCGCCATTTCGCGAACCATCATCTGATGGTCGGGAACGAAATTCAGCACCAAGCCCGAGACGGAGACGTCGAAGCCGGCCGTTTTCCACGGGAGGCTGGTCGCGTCGCCGGTTTCGAAGCGCGC
>Ga0070741_10019195_pt1 | contig 10953 bp, 11 predicted proteins | sample Coa_R1_4_FD_66440 | JGI IMG/M metagenome (GOLD analysis project Ga0070741, IMG submission 66440) | Surface soil microbial communities from Centralia Pennsylvania, which are recovering from an underground coalmine fire - Coalmine... | ecosystem: Environmental > Terrestrial > Soil > Unclassified ...
CGCTCGCTCGCTGCGCGGCCCTGCACGGGAACGTGCCGCGCGTGACGTGGCGCGTCTCCGGCCGCGAGCTGACGCTGTCGCCCGTTCGGGACGAGGCGGCGCCGGTGATCACCGGCGACGCGCCACGCGATCTCGGCGCTCTCGTCGCGCGCCTTGCGATCGAGCGTCACGGCGGGGCGCTCGCGCTCGACGGCGAGGAGCTGCGCGTCTGGTTGAGCGACTAGCGCGGGCTAGGAGCCCCGCCGCAGCAGCCGGTCGAAGAGCCGCCGACGGGGCTGCGCCCTGCGCCACTCGTCGCGCGTCGGCAGCCGCCCCGCCTCCCGCGCCGCCTGCGCGCATTCCGTGTGCGCATGACGGCGGCGGCGGCGGTCGTCTTCCGGCGCGATCAACACGTGCTCGCTCATCGCGTGCAGCTGCCTGCCGCAGAGGGGGCAGCGGTACGTCGACGGCTTCAGGTTCTGCGCGCGGCGGACCGTCCACCAGCGCGGCTCGTCGCCGGCGGCGTCAGCCGGCGAGCGCTCGGACATCGGGCCCGGGCTCGTAGCACGCGCGGCAGCGCGCCTCGTACGAGTCGAGCGCGCCGATCTGCACCGTCTCGCCGGAGAACGGCGCCGGCCGTCCGTCGACGAGCCGTTGCGTGAGCGTCGCCGGGCCGCCGCACCGATGACACACGGCCTCGAGCTTGTCGACGTAGTCGGCGTGAGCGAGCAGCGTCGGCATCGGGCCGAACGGCAGCCGCCGGAAGTCCTGCGCGAGCCCGGCGGCGACGACGCGCGCGCCGCGTTCGACCAGGTCCCCGATCGCGTCGACGATCCCGTCGTCGAAGAACTGCACCTCGTCGACGCCCACGGCCTCGTATCCCGACGCGAGCCGGCGCACCTCCGCGCTCGAGGCGGCCGTGACCGCGCGCATCTTGGCGCCGCCGTGCGACACGACGTGGCCGACGTCGTAGCGGTCGTCGATCGCGGGCTTCACGATCAGCGAGCGCAGGCCTGCGATCTCCGCACGGCGCACACGGCGGATGAGCTCCTCGCTCTTGCCGCTGAACATCGGGCCGCAGACGACCTCGAGCGAGCCGTGCCTGACGAGCGGCGTCCTGAACACGGGGCGGGAAGCTACCTGGGCCACCAGACGTAGACGTTCGTCGGCTTGCGGACGAAGCCGAGGCGGCGATAGAGCCGGTTCGCCGACTGCCGGTACGGCATCGACGTGAGCTCGAGCATCAGCACCCCCGCCTCGTTCGCGAGCCGCATCCCCTCGCGGACGAGCGCCTCGCCGACGCCTCTGCCGCGCGCGGCCTCGTCGACGATCACGTCTTCGATCCGTCCCTTCACTCCGGACGACACGCGGTAGAGGACGAACGTCAGCGTGCCGAGGACGGTGCCGTCCTCGTCGCGCGCGACGAGCAGCGTCTGGTTCGAGACCACCTCCTCCAGCTGCTCGAGCGTCGGCGGGGTGCGCGCCTCCGTGAGCTGCGGCAGCAGCCTGCGGATCGTCTCCGCGAGCTCTGGAGACGCCTCGGTCACCTTCTCGATGTTCATCGCAGGAGGCGGGACAGGCGGCGATCCTTGAGGATGCGCCCTTCCGTCTGGCACTCGGGGCAGTAGTAGATCGTGTGCTCGTCGAAGTCGACGCGGGCGAGCGGCGTCGCGCAGCGCGGGCAGGGCTCGCCGAGCTTGTCGTGCACCCGGTACGTCTTCGCGTCGTTCGCGCCCGCGAGGCGGAGGTCGAGCCCGCGCGCGAGCTCCTCGCGGATCGCGCTGCCGAGCCGTTCGACCTCCTCGTCGGTCAGCTGTGTCGAGAGCGCGTAGGGGGAAAGGCGGGCCGCGTGCAGGATCTCGTTCGCCCACGCCCGGCCGATGCCGGCGATCAAGCGCTGGTCGCGGAGCATCGAGTGCAGGCGGCGCGAATCGGAGGCGAGGATCGACGCGAGCGTCTCGTCGTCGAGCGTGTCCGCCTCCGGCCCGATGTGCGCCAGCTCGGCCTCGAGCGCGTCGGTGCGCAGGAGCCACACGCCGGCGCGGCGCTTTGGGCCGGCCTCCGTCAGCACGAGCCGGCCGCCGTCCGAGAACGTGACGTTGAACATCGGCGTCTTCGGGCCCTTCTCGTGGGCGTGCAGGTACCGGAGGCGCCCGGCGCTCATCAGGTGCACCATCAGCACGAGCTCCTCGTCGTCGGTCGGGAAGAGGAAGCGCTTCGCGCGGCGCCGCGCACCGGCGAGCCCTTCGCCCTCGAGCGCGGAGAGCGGCGGGTCGAACGTCTTCAGCGTGGCGACGTGGGCCGGCCCGGCCTGCACGATCGGGTACCGCTTGACGTCGGGATCGAGCTGCCGGCGCCAGGCCTCTACTTCGGGAAATTCCGGCACGTAGTCTCCTCGCGTGGTTCCGTTCAGGGTAGTCGTGCGCCGCGGGAAGACGGTGGAGGCGGTTCACCTCGTTCACGTCGCCTCGACCGACGGCACGCTTCACGGCGACGACGTGGTCGGTTTCCTGCGGTCGTCGGCGAAGCCGATCCAGGCGATCCCGCTCGCCGAGGCCTACGACGACCTCGACGACGACGAGCTCGCGATCGCGTGCGCCTCGCACCAGGCCGAGCCGGCGCAGCTCGACGCCGTCCGCAAGCTGCTCGACCGTGCACGCGCGACCGTCGACGACCTCGAGAACGGCGAGCAGGAGGGCCGGCCGCACGGGAGGCTCGGCCACAACTGCTCCGGCAAGCACGCGGGCTTCCTCGCGGCGTGCCGCGCGAACGGCTGGCCTCTGCGCGGCTACCGACTGCCGGAGCATCCGCTGCAGCAGCGGATCGCGGCGCTCGTCGGCGGCGGCGAGCGGGCCGTCGACGGCTGCGGCGTGCCGACCTGGGCGCAGCCGCTGTCCGCGCAGGCCTCGCTCCTCCTTCGGGCTCCGCCGCGCGTCGCGTCGGCGATGCGGGCGCGGCCGGAGCTCGTCGGCGGGGCCGGCGCCGACGACACCGCGCTCATGCGCGCGGCGCCGGGCGTCGTCGCGAAACGCGGCGCGGAGGGGTTGCTGTGCGCGGCCGCCGCGGACGGCCGCGGCTACGCGTTCAAGGTCGCGGACGGCAACGGCCGCGCGCTCCGCCCCGTCGTCGCGGCGGTGCTCGGGATCGACGAGCTCGCGCGCGTGCCCGTCGAGAACAGCCGCGGCGACACGGTCGGTGTGATCGAGCTCGACGCCGGCTAGATCTTGAAGACGTTCGAGCCGCCGACGGCGATGAGCGACTTGTACGCCTGGTTCAGCGCGGCGGTCCCGAGCTTGAACTCTGCGACGCCCTGCTTCAGGAGCGTCTGGGATTGAGCCGTCTTCCCCTTGCGGATCGCGCCCACGGTCTTCGCGAACGCGGTCGCACCGGCGGTGTCGTGCGTGCACGCGGTCTTCAGCGCGGACGCGAACGTGGACAGCCGGGGCGACGGAGGCGCGCCTGCCTTCTTCAGCTCGGGCGTGCAGACGACGAACGTGTTCAGGATCACGTTCAGCTTCTTGTTGTTCGCGGTCCCGTAGACGAGCGCGCCCTTCGCAGCGGCGGCCTGGAGGACGACGTGCAGGGCGGCGTTCTGCTGGTTCCACACCTGGATCATCGGCTTCGCCCACTTCTCCTCCACCGCCGTCAGCTTCGCGTCGGCCGCGCCGGTGTACGCGAGCGCCGCGAGCGTAACCGTGAGCATCGCGAGCCGGCGCATCGCGGAAAGTGTGCCCGAACTCGCCTCAACCGATGCGCAGCTGCTCGTCCGCCTGCTCGATCACGAGCGGGTCGTGCGTCGCGCAGAGGACGGCCGCGCCGGTCTCGCGCGCGAGGCGTGCGAGGAGGTGCGCGACGGCGATCGCGTTCGTGCCGTCGAGGCGCGAGGTCGGCTCGTCGGCGAGCAGGAGGCGCGGCCGCGTCGCGACCGCGCGGGCGATCGCGACGCGGGCCCGCTCGCCCTGCGACAGCCGGGCGACCCGCTGCGTCACGCGCTCGCCGAGCCCGACCGACTCGAGCGCGTGCAGCGCGTCGCGCCGCGTGTCGGTCGCGCCCCGAAGCATCAGCGCGAGCTCGACGTTCTCGAGCGCGGACAGGTGCGGGACGAGGCCCGCCTGCTGCCCGACGTACGCGATCGCGCGGCGCCGCGCCGCCGCGCGACCGGCGCGGTCGAGCGCGGTCAGCTCGACGCCGTCGACCTCGACCGTTCCGGCGTCCGGAAGCTCGAGGCCGGCGAGGAGGTGCAGCAGCGTCGTCTTCCCGGAGCCGGACGGGCCCGTGACCGCGCACAGGCGCCCGCCGTGGAACGCCGCGTCGAGCCCGGCGAGGACGCGCGTGTCGCCGTAGCTCTTCGCCAGTGCCCGGACACGCGCGAGCACGTCCGCGGTCGCGGCGGCAGCCGGCACACCCGCGTCTGCTGCCGGGGTCGCGTCGATCGCCGCGGCGGCCGAGCCCGGCGCGGCGCTGACGACGACGCGACCCGACACGAGCTCCGCGGTCGCACGCTCGGCGATCCCGGCGCGGAGGAGCAGGTCCTCGGGCAGCCGCAGCCAGCCGCCGCGCCCGACGACGATCGTGTCCGCGGCGGCGGCGCCGGGCCCCCACTCCTCGGAGACGCGGCCGTCGCGGATGCGGACGATCCGGTCGGCGACCCTCGCCGACTCCGGATCGTGGCTGACGAGCACCGTCGTGCACTCGTGCTCGCGCACGAGCTCGCCGACGAGCGCGTAGACCTGGTCGGCCGTCTCGGCGTCGAGCTCCCCCGTCGGCTCGTCGGCGAGGAAGACGCGCGGCTCGTGCGCGAGTGCCGCGCAGAGCGCGACCCGCTGCTGCTCACCGCCCGAGAGCTGCGTCGGCCGCCGGTTGCGCTTGTCCGCGAGGCCGACGCGCGCGAGGAGGTCGTCGGCACGCGCGAGCCGTGCGTGCTCGGGCGCGCCGCGCAGCCCGAGCTGGAGCGCGACGAGCTCGCGCGCAGAGAGCTCGGGCGCGAGCGCGCGGCCGTAGTGCTGGTCGACGTAGCCGAGCTTGGTCGCGCGGTACTCCGCGAGCCGGCGCGACGGCAGCTTGCCGAGATCCTCGCCGAGCACGCGCACGGCGCCGGCCGACGGCCGCTCGAGGCCGGCGAGGAGCCTCAGCAGGGTCGACTTTCCGGCGCCGCTCGGGCCGAGGACCGTCACGACCTCGCGCTCGCGCACGGCGAGCGAGAGGCCCTGCAGCGCTGCGGCGTCGCCCTCCGGCGTCGAGTGCACGCGGAACACGTCCCGAAGCTCGATCGCGCTCATGCCGCCTCCGCCGCCCGCTCGAGCGCGCGGCCGCCGAGCCTCGTCGCACCGCCCACGAGGAGGACGGCGAGGAGCGCATACGCGGCGACGGCGGCGGCGAGCAGCGGCAGGTCGACGACGAGGTGGAGCGGCGGCTCCGGCTTCGCCGCCGACGCCGTCACCGCGACGAGCGAGAGCACGAGCCGCGAGAGGACTGCCCCCGTGGCGATCCCCCCGGCGAGGCCGAAGGCCGCGACGAGCAGCGCCCGCAGCCGGAGATGGCGCCGCAGCGTCGCCGGCGCCGCGCCCTGCGCCTCGAGGTCGAACAGCTCGCCGCGCTCGTCTCTGCGGTCGCCGGCGACGCCCAGCACGAGGCCGACGAGCGCGAGCGCGAGTGCGAGCGCGGCGGTGGCGGCGAGGGTGGCGAGCGCGCCGCGCGCGAGCGGGTCGGCGCGCAGCTGGGCGAGGACGTCCGCGCGCGAGACCACCGTCAGCTCGGTCGGCCGCGCGGCCGGGAGGCGGTCTGCCCACAGCTCGTTCGTCGTGCCGAGGCCGGGGGAGCGCGAGTCGAGGAAGGTCGCGGCGGTGCGGCGGTCCGCGACGACGGCGTCGCCGACGATCGAGCGGTACCGCGGTACGACGCCGGCGATGCGGGCGGGAACGACCTCTCCTTCGATCGTCAGCGCGACGACGCCGTTGCGTCCCGCGGCGTCGGCGACCCGCGGCGTCACAAGCACGGGCAGCGCGCGTCCGTCGCTCGGCTGGCGCGGCCGGAACCTCGCCGTCCGGTCGCTCGTCAGGCTGTAGGCGAGGCGGCCGGTCACGCCGCCCGTGCCGATCCAGCCGGCGAATGCGCGGCGTAGCGGCTTGCCGTCGACCGCGGGCGCGCCGAGCCGCAGCCGACCGACGGCGGTCGGCTGCAGGCCGGTGCCGGCGTTCGCGGCGAGCCGGCCGGAGTTGATCTTGTCGAGCTCGAGTGCCGCGAGCGACGCGTGCCCGAACGGGATCCGCCCGTGCAGGACGGTGCGCGCCGCGCCGTGCGTCTCGCCGAGCGTCACCGCCTGGAAGTCGCCGAGCGGCGAGCGGAACCACGCCCGAAGGGCGACGTCGTCGCCGCTCGTGCGCGCCGGCAGCGTGAACGTCCGGCCGGCGGGAAGCCGGTCGGTGCGGAGGGCGCCCGGCCGCAGCGCGAGCCTCGGCTCGGGGAGCCCGAGGAAGGTGAACCCGGTCGCCGAGGTGACGTTTCCGGAGAGCCGCACCACCTGTGTCGCCGGCGCGCCCTGCCAGCCGTGCAGGACCGGGACGAGCTGTGACAGGTCCTCGGTTGCGACGTAGGGCGCGGGCACCGCGTAGTAGGCCTCGTCGTGCTGGCCGCGGAGGAGCGTCGAGCGGTACGTCACCGCGAAGAGCGCCAGCCCGAGGCTCGCGACGAGGAACGTCGCCACCACCGTCGCCTGCCCCGGGTTCCGCGCGAGCGAAAGCGCCGCCAGGCGCAGCGGAAGGCCGCCGCGGCGGAGGCGCCCGAGCCCCCGGAGCCCCGGCAGGAGCAGCCGCACCGCGCCGACGGCGGCGGCGAAGGTCACGAGCGCCGGCACGAGAAGGACGAACGTGCCGGAGCCTCCGCTTCCGAGCGCCCCCGCGTCGATCGACCCGCGCGCGTACCCGACGGCGACGACCGCGACCGCCGCGAGCGCGGCGACGTCGAGCGGCGTGATCGCCAGCCTGCCCGCGTCGAGCGGCGCGGCCCGGACGGTCAGGAAGAGGAGGAGTGCCGAGGCGGCCGCGGTGCAGGCCGCCGTGGCGAGCCCGCCGCGGGTGAGGAGCGAATGCTGCACCACCTGCCATGCCGGCGACCCGGCGTGTCCCGCGACGAGCGCTGCGACGAGGCCGCCGAGGCACCAGCCCGCGACGGTGCCTGCGACCGCGACCGCGCCGGTCTCGGCAAACGTGTGGAGCTCCACCTGCCAGCGCCGGGCCCCGGCCCAGACGAGGCGGCGCCGCGCTTCGACAGCGTCTCGCCGGAGCGCCGCCGCCGCGAGGACCGTGAAGGCGAGCAGGAGCGCGCCCGTCTCGCCGCCGAGGAGCAGCAGCCGCCGCGCGGCGACGCGCGAGGACGCGACCGCGGCGGCGAGCGCGTCCGTCGGCCCCGTCACCTGGAACGCGTCCGAGCGGGTGGCGAGCTCCGACCGGACCTGCTCGATCGAGCGCGCGTATGCGGCGACCGACCACGGATGCACGTCGCCCGGCTCCACCGGCACGAACCACGCGTACGAGCGGAAGAAGGAGGCGAGCTCGGACGTGCGCGACATGCCGTCGACACCGTCCGCGATCAGCACCGGCGACGGCTGGGGCGCGTGGTAGCGGACCGCGCGTGCGACCTGCTCCGTCTGGACCGGCTGGATCCACTGCGCGAACGGCGCCGTCCGGAGCAGGGTCGCGCGGCCGACCTGGACGAGGCGGATCGTCGGCTTCGAGGGGATGGGCCCGGCGCCCTGCAGCCGGAGGACCTCGCAGTGCGCGGGGACGCACGGGCGCGGCAGCCGGCCCGACCGCAGTCGCACGAACCGTCCGAGGTCGTCGGCCGCGCGGAGGTTGACGAGGCGCCCGTCGATCTGCGATTCGCGGTAGAGCATCGCCCGCACCGGCTCGCGGCCGAGGACGGAGGTGACCTCCCGGTCGAGGGAGCGCCAGGTGCCGCCGAAGGCGCCGAACCACGCCACCTCGAGCGACCGGTCGTCGGGCGCGAGGCGCGCCGTCGCCTGGGCGAGCGCCCGGTCCTGCATCACGAGACGGCCGCCGAGCACCGCCGACAGGGCCGCCGCGCCGGCGACGATCCCGACCGCGACGAGCAGCAGCCGGTCGCCGCCGGCTCCGAGGCGCGCACGCGCGAGCGCGAACGGGAACAGGATCCGCCGCAGGGCGGTCACGGGGACGTCCTTCGCCGGCTGCGGTACGCACGCGTCTTCAGCCGGTTGCCGCAGAGCTGCATCGAGCACCAGCTGCCCGAGCGGTTCTTCGACTTGTCGTAGAAGGCCCACCGGCACTTCCGGCACACCTTCAGCCGGCCCCAGCTGCCGTCGAGCATCGCCGTGAGCGCGACCGCGGTCACCTCCGCCAGCGCGTCGGCGCCCGCGAGCGTCACCCCGCCGCCGCGCACCTCGAGCGCGACCGCGCGGGCCGCCTCGTTCAGGTGCGCCTCGGCCTCGGGCGCGGCACCGCCTTCGTTGTTCACGCGCAGGAGCGCGCGCAGCGACTCGCGCAGCTCGACGGCGCGGCCGAGGTCGCCCGCCGGGAGCCCGTGCTCGGCCAGCCAGTCCGGGAGCCACTCACGGCCGTGCTCGAGGTCGACCGTGTTCACGAACTGCTGGACGCGGCGAAGCGGCTCCGGCGCGGGGTTCGGTAGGTCATAGTTCGGCACGCGGGTCTCTCAGAGACACCGTCATATCACGTATGCCGGTGTCGGAGCAACCGCAAGAGAACCCTCGGACCCTGCCCGCGGTCCGCTTCGAGGGGGTGACGCTTCGCCGGTCGGGGCAGACGATCCTCGATCGCGTCGACTGGAGCGTCGGCCGCGGCGAGCACTGGGCCCTTCTCGGGCCGAACGGGGCCGGCAAGACCACGGCGCTCCGGATCGCCTCCGCGCAGCTTCGGCCCTCGAGCGGCAGCGCGTGGGTGCTCGGAGGAAGGCTCGGATCCGTGTCCATGCCCGCGCTCCGCCGCCGCGTCGGCGTCGTCGAGCCCGCGCTCGGCAGGCGCTTCTACCCGGTTCAGACGGCGCGGGACGTCGTCGCGTCGGGCTTTGCCGGGACGATCCTGCCGGAGGACGACGTCGACCTCGCGCGTGCCGACGAGCTGCTCGCCGACGTCGGCGCGGCGGCGCTCGCGTCGCGGCCGTTCGCCACCTGCTCGGAGGGCGAGCGCGCTCGGATCCTGCTCGCGCGCGCGCTCGCGACGGAGGCCGAGATGCTCGTCCTCGACGAGCCTGCGGCAGGCCTCGACCTGCCCGGTCGCGAGCTCCTCCTCCGCGCGTTCGACCGGGCGGTCGACGCTCGCGGCGAGCTGACGACGCTGTCCGCGACCCACCACGTGGAGGAGCTCTCGCCGCGGACGACGCACGCACTGCTCATGCGCGGCGGCGCCGTCGTCGCCGCGGGGCCGCTGCGGGAGTCGCTCACCGACGCGACGCTCACCGCGTGCTTCGGCCTGCCGCTCGCGGTCGAGGAGGCGAACGGCAGGTACTTCGTCAGAGCACGAGCTTGAGGATCGCGACGACGCCGACCGCGACGATCAGAGCGCGGAGGACTGCCGGCGGCAGCCGCCGGCCGAACTTCGCCCCGAGCTGCCCGCCGATCGCGGAGCCGACCGCGAGCAGCCCCGCGACCGTCCAGCTGACGTGCGACGCCGCGATCACGAAGACGAGCCCGGCGACGAGGTTCGTGAGCCCGGCCAGCACGTTCTTGAGCGCGTTGATCCGGTGCAGGTCGTCGGAGAGCGCCAGCGCGAGCATCCCGAGCAGCAGGATCCCCTGCGCTGCGCCGAAGTAGCCGCCGTAGACGCCGACGGCGAAGAGGCCGAGCGGGAGCGCTCCGTGGGTCGCGAACGGGTGCGCGCGCCGCTCGGCGAGCAGCCGCGTCAGCCACGGCTGCAGCACGATGAGGACGAGCGCGGCGCCGATGAAGACGGGGACGATCTTCTTGAACGCCGACGCAGGCAGGACGAGCAGGAGGATCGCGCCGGTGATCCCGCCCGCGACCGACGCCAGGCCGTACCAGAGCGCCCGCCGGCGCTGCCCGCCGAGCTCTGGGCGATACCCGACCGCGCCCGACACCGACCCCGGCACGAGACCGATCGTGTTCGACACGTTCGCCGTCACCGGCGCGTACCCGAAGCCGAGGAGGACGGGGAAGGTGAGGAGCGTCCCGCTGCCGACGATCGTGTTGATCGTGCCGGCGGCGCCGCCGGCGGCGAAGATCGCGACTGCCTCGGCGGCGTCCACGAAGCGTTGTTATCAGAACTGAATTTTCGTTACGGTCCACGCATGGTCTCGGTCATGCCCTCCGACGCGCGCGTCCTCGGCGCCGAGCAGATCCTCACGAGAGGCGCGCTCGAGTTCGTCGAGCTGCTGCAGCGCGAGCTCGGCCCGGCGCGGGCGGAGCTGCTCGAGCGCCGTCGTGAGCGGAAGCAGCGGCTCGACGCCGGTGAGCGCCCCGACTTCCTTCCCGAGACGCGCGCGGTGCGCGAGGGTGAGTGGCGCGTTGCGGACGCGCCGCCCGATCTCCGCGACCGCCGCTGCGAGATCACCGGCCCCGTCGACCGGAAGATGATGATCAACGCGCTGAACTCCGGCGCCCGCGTGTTCATGGGCGACTTCGAGGATGCGCTTTCGCCGACGTGGCGGAACGTCGTCGACGGCCAGCAGAACGTACGCGACGCCGTCCGCCGCGAGATCCTCCTCGAAACGCCGGAGAAGGCGTACCGGCTGAACGACGAGGTGGCGACGCTCGTCATCCGTCCGCGCGGGTGGCATCTGCACGAGCGGCATGTCGAGGTCGACGGCGCGCCGGTGTCGGCGAGCCTGTTCGACTTCGGCCTCGTGATGTACCACAACGCGGCCGAGCTTCTCGACCGCGGCAGCGGGCCCTACTTCTACCTCCCGAAGCTCGAGAGCCACCTCGAGGCGAGGCTGTGGGCGCAGGCATTCGCCCTCGCCGAGGAG
>Ga0070741_10019196_pt1 | contig 10953 bp, 8 predicted proteins | sample Coa_R1_4_FD_66440 | JGI IMG/M metagenome (GOLD analysis project Ga0070741, IMG submission 66440) | Surface soil microbial communities from Centralia Pennsylvania, which are recovering from an underground coalmine fire - Coalmine... | ecosystem: Environmental > Terrestrial > Soil > Unclassified ...
ACGCCGAGCTCGACCGCCCGCCGCAGCACCCTGATCGAGCCTCGCCGGTCGCGCGGGCGGCCCAGGTCGAAGCCCGCGGTGCCGGTCAGCCGCATCGCGCCGAATCCGAGCCGGTTGACGGTCAGGTCGCCGAGCCGCCAGGTGCCCGCCGCGGCCGCGGTCATCGTGTTCGCATCCATGATCGAAGTCTGCCACGGCCCGCCGCGGCCGGGTTCCGCTCCGGCCGCAGGCCCGCGTATCCGCCGCCTGACGGACGGTCACTTCCGTAAGCCGATCTTAAGCGGGATATACCGGTCAAGATCCAATGGCCGCCAACCGTTGACGCGGCCGCCCCGGCTTTCCATACTCGCTGCAACCGCAGTCCGTAAACGCTTCCGGTCGCGTGCGGCGCCTCGCGACCTCACCCACGGCGACGCGGTCCGCGCCCGCATGGACGGCAGCTGCCTGCGCGCCTGCCCGTGCGTACTGACAGAAGGAGATGTGCCCTCTCATGCTCTCCCGCAGGAAATTCATCGTGGCGTCCTCCGCGCTGGTCGGCGGCGCCGCGACGGCCGGCGTCCTGTCCACCCGTGCCTCGGCCACCGCACCCACGCTCAACATCGCGCTGCAGAACGCGACGACGTCGAACACCGTCTACGCCTACATCACCGGGCTGGCGATCGACAACGGCAACGCCCTCTACCTCCTGCAGGCGGACGGGCACACGCCGTACTACCCCTCCTCGCCGGGCTCCACCGGCACCCCGCTCGGCGCGAACTGCGCGATCCCGCTCGGAGCGCCCGGCTCGACCGTCACCGTCACCATCCCGCACCTGGCCGGCGCGCGGATCTGGTTCTCCATCGGCGCGCCGATCACCTTCCTGCTCAACCCAGGTCCGGCGCTGGTCGAGCCCTCGGTCACCAACCCGAGCGACCCGAGCATCAACGTGATGTGGGACTTCTGCGAGTTCACCTACAACAGCGCGCAGATGTTCGCGAACATCAGCTACGTCGACTTCGTCTCCATCCCGATCTCGCTGACGCTCACCAACTCCTCGGGCGGCCAGCAGCACGTCTCCGGCCTGCCCGCGAACGGCCTCGACACGGTGTGCAACGGCCTCATCGCGCAGAACAACGCCGACGGCGCAGGCTGGAACAAGCTGATCGTCACCTCGGGCGGGCGCAACCTGCGCGCGCTCAGTCCGACCAACGGCATCGTGATGAACTCCTCGCTGTTCTCCGGCTACTTCAACGGCTACCTGAACCAGGTCTGGTCGAAGTACTCGACCACACCGCTGACCGTGGACACGCAGGCGCAGTGGGGCACGGTGACCGGCCAGGTCTCCGGCGGCCAGCTGAACTTCGCGGGCGCCGCGAGCTACGGCATGCCGTCCTCGGCCGACATCTTCAGCTGCAACTCGGGACCCTTCGCCCCGGGCTCGGCCGAGAAGAACGCCATCAGCGCGCGGATCAGCGCCGCGCTGAACCGCTCCACGCTGCTGGCCGACGCGAACCAGCCGGACGGCGAGAACCCGGCGAACTACTACACGAACGCGGTGACCAACCACTACGCGCGCATCGTGCACGCGGCGAACCTGGACGGCCGCGGCTACGCCTTCCCCTACGACGACGTGGCGCCCAACGGCGGCATCGACCAGTCCGGCGCGGTCAACGACCCGAACCCGGTGCTGCTGACCGTCGCGGTCGGCGGCGGCAACGCGTCCGGCGGCCCCGGTCCGAGCCCCAGCCCGAGCGCGTCCGCGACCGGCGGTGGTGGCGGCGGCACGGTCAGCGCGTTCTCCACGATTCAGGCCGAGAGCTACAGCTCCCAGTCCGGAACGCAGACCGAGGCCTGCTCCGACGCCGGAGGCGGACAGGACGTCGGCTGGATCGCCAACGGCGACTGGCTCGGCTACGCGAACGTGGACTTCGGCAGCGGCGGCGCGACCCAGTTCAGCGCGCGGGTCGCATCGGGCGCCGCCAGCGGTGTCAGCGGCCTGGTCCAGGTGGCCCTGGACAGCCCCGGCGCCGCGCCGATCGGCAGCTTCGCGATCGCCAACACCGGCGGCTGGCAGAGCTGGCGCACCGTCCCGGCGAACATCAGCCGGGTGACCGGAGTGCACACCGTGTACCTGACCTTCGCCAGCGGCCAGCCGGCCGACTTCGTGAACGTCAACTGGTTCACTTTCGGCTAGCCGAGGCCGGAGCCGGAGCCTGGCCGGGCCGCCCGGGCTCGAACGCCGGTCGCCGAGTTCGGGGCGACCGGCGTTGCAGCCCCAGTTCGAACCGCCCTGGTTCGACGGCTCAGTAGGAGCGGCTCAGTTCGAGAAGTCCTGCGTCATCCACACCGTGCCCGAGCTGTCGCGGAACACGGCGATGCCGATGTGGTGGAAGGAACTGCTCAGGATGTTCTGGCGGTGACCGTCGTTCGGCGGCTTCTCATCGAGCATGCTCTGCGTCAGGCCGACGGCCATCTGCGCGATGGCGGACTGCGTGTCCGACACCGGGCCGCCCTCGCCGATGTTCTCGCCCGCGCTGGTCCACTGGACCCCGGCGGCAGTCTCGCGATCGCCGAGCGGGGCTTCTCCCGGGCACTGGTGGGAGAGGCCGCAGCCGCCGGCCATCGTCTGGTTGTGCGTGGTGGCGCTGCTGGTGAGCCCTGACGTGATCGTGTACGCCGGCAGTCCGGCCTGGGCCCGCGCCTGATTGATGAGGTCGAGCACCTGCTGCACCGCGGTGCTCTCGTTCGTGCCGTTCGCCGCGGCGGTGGTCGTGTTGGCGACCCGCGGCTTCTGCGCCGGAGCGGAGCTCGGGCTCGGCTTCGCGGGGCTCGGCGAGGTCTTGGGGCTCGCCGCGGCGCTGGTCGCGGCCGCGGGGGAGGACGGCGCCGCACCGGGGGATAGGGGCACCAGCCCGGGGGCCGAGCTCGACAGCGCGCGCGAGGACTGGCTGGTGGTCGGCGCGTTCGTGCCCATTGAGCGCACTGTCACGATGCCGGCGCCGGCGGCTGCGGTGATCAGCACCGCGGCGATGATCGGCTTGACCGCCAAATGGCCGAGGTGTCCGGCGTGCGGGGCGACTCGGTGCGACGAGGTTCCGTGCTTGGCGCGCTGCCCGGGTATTCGGGTACCGGGGCCGCTGCCGGAACCGGACGCGTCCGGCGCGGGGTTCGCGGACGGCGCCGGGCTCGACGGCAGGTGGGTCACGCCGTGCATCGCCCCATGCGTCGAGGCCAGCATGTAGGCGGCGTAACCGGCGGGCAGCGGGACAAGGCTCAGGCCGGCCAACAGCCGCTCGGCGGGTATGAGATCCGCCTCGGCGCTCGCGCAGTAGCCGCATTCGCGGATGTGCCGGGCGAACCGCTTGCGCCACAGCGGGGACTCCTCGCCGCGCCAGGAGAACATCGCCTCCGAAAGGCCCGGGCAGCGCGGCCTGGTGGTCAGCGCGCGTACGACCAGTCGGGCGCCGTCGAGCTGCGCCTTCATCCGGGCGATCCGCACGGTGACGTGGTGCGGGTCCAGATCCAGCGCGGAGACCAGCTCGCCGCGGGTCAGATGGCCGGCGTTGACCAGCCACCACAGCGACAGCAGGTGCCGGTCGTCCGGATCCAGCCAGCGGGTGGCCAGCGCGACCTCGCGGCGCTGGCCGGAGAGCCCGAGCTCGACGAGCGTGAGGTCGACGAAGTCGGCGCCCGGGTCGGCCAGCTCGGCGATCTCGTCGAGCCGCGCGGTGTCGCGGTGCGTGCCGGCGTGCTCGCGCACCTGGTTCATCGCCACCGCGACCAGCCAGGAGCGGAAGCGTTCCGGATCGCGCAGCCCGCCGAGGCCGCGCACCACGCGCAGCATCGTCTCCTGCACCACGTCGTCGACGTCGGCGTGCCGGGCCAGCGCGCGGCCCACGATGTTGTACACCAACGGCAGGTACTGCGCGACCAGCTCGTCCAGGGAGTCCTGATCCCCGGAGCGTGCAGCCGTCACCAGCCACGCGTCCGTCTGCCCGACCATTCGCTCAACCTCGCCTCAGACCGCTACCGTCCCCCTTCAGTCTTGGAGACCCCCAAGGTAGGGGCCGGGTCACAGAAATTCCACGCCTGGCTTGCAAAATCCGCCCCAGGGATTCGTCACACCTACTCGCCGCGGCCCGGTTGCGGCCTTACTCAGCTGACGTAGTATTTACCCATGCAAGTAAAACAGGGGGACGCGGCCGAAGCGCCGCAGCGCTCGCTCGCCTCGGACGCGCGGCGCGGTCAGATCATCGCGGCGGTGATCGAGGTGCTGGCGGAGTACGGCTACGCGCAGACCACTTTCGCCCGCATCACGCGCAAGGCCGGGATCTCCAGCACACGCCTGATCTCGTACCACTTCGGCACGAAGGACGAGCTGATGGACGCCGTGCTTGTCGACGTCGCCGTGCGCATGCAGACGGCGATAGCCGAGCGCACGGCGGCCGAGCCGACGGCGGCCGGGAAGCTCACCGCGCGGATCGAGGCGGAGCTGGAATGGATCGCGGGACACCTGCCCGCGGTACGCGCCATGTACGAGATCTGCATGAACGCGCGCGAGGACGACGGAACCCTGCGCTTCGGCGTTGAGGCGACCGCGCAGGCCAACGTCAACGAGCTCGAGCCGATCCTGCGCGAGGGGCAGCAGAACGGGGAGTTCCGCGAGTTCGACAGGGTCCTGATGGCGCTGACGCTCAAAGCGGCCATCGACGCGGCGATCGCCAGGATGACCAGCCCGCCGCGCCTGAGCCTGGCGGAATGCGTGCGCGAGCTGACCACGCTGGCCCGGCTCGCCACCCAGCGCGAGGGCGACGCGCCGCAGGGTCGCGCATGACCGCCCTGAGGCCCGCGGTGCGCCGCAGCCGCCGGGCCACGCTGCTCATCGCCCTGTGGGACATCGGCGCACCGACCGCGCTCTACTACGGCCTGCGCGCAGCCGGGGTGAGCGTGTTCTCGGCGCTGCTCGCCGGCGCGATACTCCCGGCGCTGAGCACCGCGGTGCAATGGACACGCCAGCGGCATCTCGACGCGCTCGGCGGCTTCGGGGCCGGCATGATGCTGATGAGCCTGATCGTTTCGGTGATCGGCGGCAGCCCGCGGTTCCTGCTGGCCCGGGACGGCTGGGTCACCGGGGTCGGCGGCCTCTGGTTCGCCGGAACGGCGCGAGCGCGCCGGCCGCTGGTGTACCTGAGCGCGCAGCCGCTGTTCGACGGCCGGTTCCGCTCAGACGGCACGCCGTGGGACGTCCTCTGGGAACACGAACCCAGGTTCCGCCGGATCTGGCGCGTCTCCACGGTCATCTGGGGAGTGACCATGCTCGCCGACGGCGCCGCGCGCATCACCATGGCCTACGCGCTGCCGGTCGATTCGGTGCCGGCCCTCAGCGCGCTGCTGTGGCCGATCACGATCGGCTTCCTGCAGGTGGTCAACGGCGCCTACTACGAGATCGCCGGGCTGTGGCGGATCACTTCCGGCCGGGTCCGCACCGGTGACTACCGCGCCGACGAGGCCGGCGCCCCGGTGGCCGGCTCCGAACCGGCCGAACCAGCCGAACCGGCCCGGACCTAAGCTCAGGGAGAATCAGCAGCTCAGAACGCTATTGCTCGCGTGTATACACTCAGTGTATTCTCGCCGCATGAGCGTTCCGCTGACCCTGCTCGGCCTGCTGGACCGGGAGCCGAGCCACGGCTACGACCTCAAACGGGACTACGACGCGTTCTTCGGCCGCGGCAAGCCGCTGCCGTTCGGGCAGGTGTACTCGACCCTCGGCCGGCTGGCCCGCGACGGCAAGGTGACGGCGGGCGAGGCGGAGCCCGGCGACGGGCCGGACCGCAAGCGCTACGCGATCACCGAGGCCGGCCGCCGCGAGGTCGAGTCCTGGCTCGCGCAGCCGGCCGAGCCCGAACCGCACCTGCAGACCGTGCTTTTCGCGAAGGTCGTCCTCGCGCTGATGCTCGGCCACCCGGCCGCCGACTACCTCGACGCGCAGCGCGCCGCGCACCTGCGGCGGATGCGCGAGCTGACCGAGCTGCGGCGCACCGGCCCGACCGTCGACGTCCTGCTGGCCGACTACGGCCTCTTCCATCTCGAAGCCGACCTGCGGTGGATCGACGCCACCGAGGCGAGGCTCGGCGCCCTCGCGGAACTGGTCCGCACCTCAGAAACGGGGATCTGATGAACGACGGGGACTCGATGACCACCGGCCGATCCGGCCTGTCGCCCGCCGAACCGGCGCCGCCGCCCGGCGCGGCACGCGGCAGCATGCTCGAAGCCCGCGACCTCTTGCGCGCCTTCGGCAACACTCCCGCGCTGCAGGGCGCGAGCCTCACCGTCGCGCAGGGCGAGGTGCTCGCGGTGATGGGCCCGAGCGGTTCGGGCAAGTCCACGCTGCTGCACTGCCTGGCCGGGATCTACACGCCGGACCGCGGCGAGGTGTGGTTCGACGGCCGGCGCATCGACACCCTCAGCGAGAATCGCCGCACCGAGCTGCGGCGCACCGCCTTCGGCTTCGTCTTCCAGTTCGGCCAGCTGGTCCCGGAGCTGACCGCGCTCGACAACGTCGCGCTGCCGCTGCTGCTCGGCAGGGTCCGGCGCCGGCGCGCCTACGAGACCGCGCAGTCCTGGCTCGCCCGGCTCGGCCTCGGCGACCTCGGCGCGCGCCGCACCGGCGAGCTTTCGGGCGGCCAGGCCCAGCGCATCGCGATAGCCCGCGCGCTGGCCACCCGGCCCGCGGTGCTGTTCGCCGACGAGCCGACCGGCGCGTTGGACTCGCTGACCGGCGAGAAGGTGATGGACCTGCTGGTGAGCACAGCGCGGCAGGAAGGGACGACGGTCGTCGTGGTCACCCACGACGCGCGGGTGGCCGCCTGCGCCGACCGCGAGGTCATGGTGCGCGACGGCCGGGTCGCCGCCGGGTACGGTGCGGCGGCGGCCGCCCGATGATCCGCCTCGGACTGCGGCTCACGCTCAGCAGCGGCCGCGAAGGGATCACCCGGCTCATCGCCACGGCGCTGGCCGTCGCCGTGGGCGTCACCGTGCTGCTCGCCGTCCTCGGCGACTACCACGCCTTCCAGGCCGGCGCCGCGCGGCAGTGCTGGGAATGCACCCACGCCGCCGACCTGTCGAACCTCTCCCTCGCCGCGCCGCCCGCCGACGCGGAGCTGTGGAACTACAGCGAGGACTACTTCAAGGGCCAGACCGTCGAACGGCTCGACGTCGCAGCCCTCGGCGACAAGGCGCCGGCGATCCCCGGCCTCGCGCAGATGCCTGGTCCCGGCCGCTACGACGTCTCGCCCGCGATGGCGGCGCTGCTGGCCGGCACGCCGCACGACCAGCTCGGCGACCGCTTCCCGGGACGGCAGGCCGGCGTTCTCGCCGACGCTGCGCTCACCGGGCCAGACGAACTCGTCATCGTGGTCGGATACACCCCGGCGCAGCTCGCCGCGATCCCGGGAACCGGCGCGGTGGACAAGATCGACACCGCCCCGCGCGCTCAGGGCACGACCAGCGTGTACCGGCTCGGCTTCGGGCTCGGCGCGATCGCGATGGTGCTGCCGATGCTGGTGCTGGTCGGCACTGCGACCCGGCTCTCGGCCGCCCGGCGGGAGGAAAGGTACGCCGCGCTTCGGCTTGTCGGCGCGAAGGCCCGGCAGATCAACGTGATGGCGTCGGTGGACGCGGCGATCGGCGCGATCCTCGGGACAGCGCTCGGCATCGGCGTCTTCCTCCTCATCCGGCCCCAGGTCGCAAAGGTCTCCATCACCGGAGCGAAGGTGTTCGGATACACTGTCGCGCCGACCGCCGCCGAATACGTCGCGGTCCTGCTCCTCATCCCGATCATCGCGGCGGCCGCGGCGGTCTGGTCGCTACGCAGGGTGAAGGTCTCTCCGCTCGGTGTCAGTCGGCGTACCACGCCGCCGCCGCCCCGCGCGTGGCGGCTGATCCCGCTGCTGATCGGTGCCGCCCTATTCGTCGCCGCGGTAGGTTCCGGCGGCTCGGACACGAGCCCGGCGATCGCCTTCCCCAGCTTCGTGCTGGTGATGTTCGGCCTGGTCATCGCCGGGCCGTGGCTCACCATGAAGTGCTCGGTGCTGCTCGCCGCGCTCGCGAAGGGCGCCCCCTCGCTGCTGGCCGCCCGGCGGCTGGCCGACAATCCGAGGGCCGCGTTCCGGACCGTCAGCGGCCTGATGCTCGCGGTGTTCGTCGGCACGGCGATCGGAACGATCGTCTCGACCGGACTGCACGCATCCACCGGAGGCACGCGCGCGCAGCTGAACGACGTCCTGCGCGTCGGCTACAACATCAGCGACGGTCCCAGGCCCGACGCCAGCAACGCGAACGACGGCCTTTCACCGCGGCTCGCCGCGCAGACCATCAGCGCACTGCAGAGCTATCGCGGCGTCAGCGTGATCGCGATCTACGCGCTTCCGGCCTCCGCGCAGACCGCGGCGCACGGCAATGGCGGAGCTGGGCAACGCGGCCCGGACCCGAACACGCCTCCCGCGCCGGACAGCGTGATCAGCTGCGCGGCGCTGCGCGAGCTGCCGGTCCTCGGCACCTGTCCCTCCGGCGCCCAAGCCGTCGAGCTGCTGCCTGCCGACCTGTTCACGGACAATCCGCTCGCGATGCAGTTCCCGATCGTGACCGGCGGCGATCCCGCGTACTCGGGCGGTCTCGCTGATCTTCGGCTCAATATCCTCATGGTGCGTACGGGCGACGCCGCGACGCTGGAGCGAGTCCGCACGTACCTGGCCGTGCACATCCCGCCGCTGGCGGGGGCGAACGTGCCGGCCGGGGGCAACCAGCCGCAGACCTTCGGCGAGGTCGCGCAGGTCAGGCAGGCGGCGATCGAGGCCGCGCAGCGGGTCATCTTCCTGATGATCGGGCTGACGCTGCTGGTGGCCGGGTGCAGCCTCGCGGTCGCGATGGGCGGCGGGCTGATCGAGCGCAAGCGCCCGTTCATCCTGCTGCGGCTCAGCGGCACCGCCTCGCGCAGCCTGTATCTCACGGTGCTGCTCGAGTCGCTGCTTCCGCTCGTCGCCACCGCCTTGCTCGCCGCGGTCACCGGGCTGGTCCTCGCCATCCCGATCGCGAACGCGCTCGCGCACGGGGCCCCGCTGCAACTGCCGGGACATGCGTACGGCTTGACCATGGCCGGCGGATTGGCGGTCTGCCTCGCCGTCATCGCCTTGACGCTGCCGCTGCTCGGGCGGATCACCGCGTCCGACAACGCGCGGTTTGAGTAGGGGCGGCGCATACAGCGCTGCGAGGACAACCCCGGGGGAGCAGGGGAGAAGGGCGGCGGGGCCTGCTGACAGGCGGTACGGCAGGCCCCGCCTGAGCGCCGGACCGCGGCGTGGTCCGGCACCTGCTCGGGGTGCGGTGAAGCACGGTTGCTTCGTAGAGCTGTGCCCGTTCGTGAAGCTGTGCTCGTTCGTGAAGCTGTGCTCGTTCGTGGGTCGCGCGACGTGGTCTGTGCGGCGCGGTGTGGAGTGCGACGACGCCTCGCGAAATTGTGTTGCGTGACACCAAATTCCGCAAGGGGTCATGACGAATTCGTCGCGATTCGCGCACCTAAGGCCGAGAACTCGCAGGAAGGCGCCGCCTGGCGCCCGAGGATTGTTTTCCGCTGCAACGAATGAACGTCGCTCGTCGCCCACCCCTGGGGACGTGGTAGGCAAGTCGCATGCGAATCTGCGTCCTGGGTGCCGGAGCGATCGGCGGATTCATCGGCGCGCGGCTGGCCGCGACCGGCGTGCAGACCACGGCATTGGCCCGCGGCGCCACGCTCGAAGCGCTGCGGACCAACGGCTGGCGCGTGGAGGACGGCACCGAACTGCTCACCGCGCCGGTCCACGCCTCCGACAGCCCCGCCGAGCTGGGCCCGCAGGACGTGGTCGTCATCGCCGTCAAGGCACACTCGCTCGCGGCGGCCGCGTCGAACGTCGGCCCGCTGCTCGGCCCGGACACGATCGTGCTGACCGCGATGAACGGCGTGCCGTGGTGGTTCTTCGACGGCTTCGGCGGGCCCTGCGCGGGACGGCGGCTGACGAGCGTCGACCCCGAGGGTTCGATCGCCGCCGCGATCCCGACCGGCCACGTGCTCGGCGCCGTGGTGCACATGAGCTGCAGCGCGCCGGAACCGGGCCGGGTCCGGCACCACCGAGGCAGCGGTCTGATCATCGGGGAACCCGACAACTCCGACTCGGCTCGCCTCAGCGACCTCGTCGCGGTGCTCAAAGGCGCCGGCCTCGACGCCACCGCCACTGCCGAGATTCACAAGGAGATCTGGTACAAGCTGTGGGGCAATCTGACGATCAATCCGGTCTCCGCCCTCACTGGCGCCACCGCGGACCTGATCCTCGACGACGACCTCGTACGCGGCTTCTGCCACGCGGCGATGCTGGAGGCGCAGCGGATCGGCGCGCTGATCGGCTGCCCGATCGACCAGAGCCCGCAGGACCGCAGCGAGATCACCCGCAAGCTCGGCGCGTTCAAGTCCTCGATGCTCCAAGACGCCGAGGCCGGCCGCCGGCTCGAACTCGACGCGCTGGTCGGGGCGGTACGCGAGATCGGACAGGCGGTGGACGTGCCGACGCCCTACATCGACGCGCTGCTCGGCCTCACCCGGCTCGGCGCCAAAGTCCGTGGACTGTGACGGCGTCCGTGGTCGGCTGCGGCTGACGGCCTGTCACCCACAGAGGCGACGCGTGTCCTCCCGATAGGGCAATCGCTCGCGCCCGAACGCACACCTTCGGCCGTGTTCCCTGCTCATCGGCGGTTCCCGCACCTACATTGGCAAGCGAGCGGTTGTGCGAGCGGCGTGCGCGAGTTCCAACCAACGGGGCATATCGGACGTCTTTGGTCATGAAGGCTTCCGGTTCTCCGGCGACTGAGAGGTGCGGTCATGAACAGGTTCCCCGTTGCGGCGCCACGCCGCGGATTCGGCGCGATCTGCCTGGTGGCGGGTGCCGT
>Ga0070741_10019197_pt1 | contig 10952 bp, 9 predicted proteins | sample Coa_R1_4_FD_66440 | JGI IMG/M metagenome (GOLD analysis project Ga0070741, IMG submission 66440) | Surface soil microbial communities from Centralia Pennsylvania, which are recovering from an underground coalmine fire - Coalmine... | ecosystem: Environmental > Terrestrial > Soil > Unclassified ...
CTGCGTGACGCGGCCGGTCAACATCGCATACAGATTCTGCGCGTTCGTCAGATCCTGCGTCGATGCGCCCGGGAAGTTCGCGGCGCTGAACATCGCCGACGCGGCTTCGGTCGACTGAATGCCGAAGGTGATCGACGGCACCAGCGTCGTGTTCTCGAGCCACACGTCCGCTTGCACGAGCGACCCGCCGAACTGCACGCTGTGCTTGCCCCGCAACCACGTCGCCGTGTCTTCGACGACTTTCGTGCCCGCTTCACGCGCGGAGTTCGTCGACTGGCCGGTGCCGTTGGCGGTAACGCCGCTCGCGATGTTGGTCAGGTTGAAGCCGGTGCCGCAGCACGCGGTGTCGAACCGGAGCCGATACCCACCCGTGACATCGAACATGCTCGCCGTCAGTTCTGGCGAGAACAGCGTCGCGCCGCCGGTGCCGCCCACGCGGAACTCGTTGACGAGGTTGTTGGTGAATGTCGTTCGCAGCGATTCGGACGTCGTCCAGCGCGTCGACTGCTGGCTGCCCGTCGCGCCGAGGCCCGGGAACGAATACTGTTGGTTGTTGGTCGTGTCGGGCGTCGAGTTGATGTGACGATAGTTCATCGATCCCGTCAGACGATTCTTCTGATTGATCTCGTAGTCGATGCGGAACGTCGGTGACGGGTTGAAGCTTTGCGTCGCCGTCTGGAAGGTGTACTGCTGCACGAGCGGATTGCTCAGCGGCGCGATCGTGCCGGTCGTCCCCATCGCGGTGCGGATCGCACCGAGCGCTTTGGCGACCGTCGGATCGAGCGTCGCGAGCTGACCGTTCGACGCGGCGAGCGACAGCAGGTTGACCTGACGAGTCGTGCCCGCGACGTTGTACGTGAAGAGGCCGTTGGCTGCGTCGGGCGTCAGCGCGACGCGCTGCGGCGTCACCGATGCCGGCGATCGCTGCTCTTCGTAGTTGAAGAAGAAGAATGCTCGGTTTCTGATGATCGGTCCGCCCTGCGCGATGCCCTGCTGATAGTTGCGCAGCTGCGGCTTCGGCGCTTTGCCCGTTTCCGGATCCGGCGGCAGGTCGCGGTTGTTGAACCACGTGTTCGCGTTCAACGCGTCGTGACGGAAGTATTCGTAGACGGTGCCCTTCCAGTTGTTCGTGCCCGACTTCGTCACGAACTTGATCTGGACGCCGCCCTGGCCGGTCGAATCGGCGGTGTTGCCCGCCATCGTGACGGTCACGTCTTCGACCGAGTCGAGCAGCGGGCTCAACCGCGCGAAGTAGCCGTCCGACGTTTTCAAATAGTTGTCCTGGATGTTCATGCCGTCGAGCGTGATGTTGATCGTGCCCTTCGGCATGCCGGCGACGGTCGAGTTGCGCGCGGTGCCCGACGTGTTGAAGCCAGGCAGCGACGTCAGCGAGTCGAGCGCGTTGCGGCTCGTCAGCGGCAGGCTGACGATCTGCGCGCCGGTCAGGTTCGTCGCGATCGACGGCGACTGCGTCTGCACGACGAGCGCGCTGTCACCCGTGACCGTCACGTTCTCTTCAAGCGCACCGACCTGCATCGTCACCTTGACGCTCGCAGGAACCGCCGCGTTCAGTTGGACGGAGTTGAGGGTGGCCGTGCGGAACCCCATCAGCGAGACGGTCACGGAGTACATGCCGCCGGGGAGCGAGGGGACGGTAAACGATCCGTCGGCGCCGGTGACCGCGTCGTACTCTTCACCGGTGCCGGTGTTCTTGACCTTCACGTTCGCGCCCGGGATCACACCGCCCGACGAATCGGCGACGGTCCCGGACAGGGACGTAAAGAAGCTGCCTTGTGCGAAGGCGCTCGTGGCGCAGGCCACCACGAGTGACGCTACGACGAGCGTCCACGCAAGCTTCACTCTCATCCGAACCTCCAAACAGTCGAACAAATTGTCGCGGAGACATTAAGGTGGTCTGAACAAACGGTCAACAACAAACAGAGACGTTTGCCTACATTCTTTGATATATCGTCCAAAAATTCGTTCGAAACGTCTCCGACTCAGGACGTCTCGTTCGTGGGAATGCGCTGATTTGTTGGCGTTTTCGTGGGTACGCGATTTGATGTGATGGTCTACGGGTCGCGTCGAATCAACGAGGAGCGTAACATCAGGCAGGCGCTGGCATCGCCGCACCTCGTGCACCATCCACGATTTCGGCGCGGCCCGACAAAAAGAAAACAACCACAGAAAACACAGAACTCACAGAACAACCGATGGTTCTGACGTCAGAACAACCAAAGGTTCTGTGGCTTCTGTGCGTTCTGTGGTTGCTCTTCTGTGGTTGCTCTCTACCGCCGACCGAACTGGCTGCCGACACGCGTGAAGTATTCGTACGACGCGCGCGAGATGTCTTCGATCGCGCGCTCGCCTTCGGCGTCGCTCTTCAAATACGCCGTCATCACGCACAGGATATACGGACGGTTTTTCGCGAAGACGATGCCGGCGTCAACGCGAACGCCGTCGAGCTCGCCCGGCTTGTCGGCGGTCTCGACGTCCTCCGGCAACCCGCGCCGCAGCCGGCTCTCTTTTGATTTCTTGAGCAGCGCGATCGCGTCGGGCGTCTTGTTCATGATCTCCAGCAGCCGCACGATGTCGGCCGGTGACGACACGTTCTCGTCGCCACGCCGCGCGGCGGCCGTATCCATCATGTGCCTCCGCAGCTTCGTCGTTTGCAGTCCCAGCGACTGCATGCGGCTCGTGATCTGCGCCATGCCCAGCTTGTCGATCAGCACGTTCGTCGCCGTGTTGTCGCTGAGCATGACCATCAACGTCGCGTAGTCGCGCACCGAGAGCGTCGGCGTCCCCATCTGCTGCAGCACACCGGTGCCGCCGACCGCCTTCGATCGATCGAGCGGCATCATCTCGTCGAGCCGGATTTTGCCTTCCTCTGCCTGTTTGAACAGTTCGTAGACGATCGCGAGCTTGATCGTCGATGCCGTCGCGAAGACGGCCTTCTCGAGGTGTTCGATGCGATCGCCGCTCGTGAGATCGAGAATCGAGTAGCCGACGACGCCGTCGACGTGGGCGGCGATGTCGGCGATGCGGTGGTCGAACTTTGAGCGGAGCTCGGTGGCCGTCGGCGACAGGCTCTGACCATCCACCATAACCACGAAGGTCGCGAAGGCCACGAAGACCGCGAAGGTTGCTTTGTACAAAACCTGCTTCGCGAACTTCGCGATCTTCGCGAACTTCGTGGTGGTGATCATGCCGTGATCCTGAGCGCGACTGCTGTCATATCATCATTCGGCACCGCGTCGCCCCGAAACTCCTGCACCGCTCCGAAGATTGCATCCACGATTTCCTTCGCCGTCTTCTGGCGACCGTTCTTGATGACCTCGAGCAGCCGCTCCGCTCCGAATTCGCGGCCGAGCGCATCGTTCGCTTCGAACACGCCGTCCGAGCAGAAGACGAAGACGTCGCCGACCGCGAGGCTGCACGTCACCTCGTCGTAGGTCGATCCCGCGAACGACCCGAGCGGGACGCCTGGCAAATCGATCTGCGCGATCGTGTCGCCACTGCAGCGGATCGGGTACGGCAGCCCCGAGTTCGACATGATCACGTTGCGGCGCTTGAAATCGAACACCGCATAACACAACGTGCAGTAGTACTCCTCGAGCTGACGCTCGTAGAGGATCGTGTTCGTCGACGCCAGCACGCCCGCCGGACTGAAACGTTCGGGGGCGTAACGGCGGCGGAACGTCCGCGACCGAATCAGTTCGCCGGCAAACGCGCTGTAGAGCGCGGCGGGAACCCCTTTGCCCGAGACGTCACCGACCGCGACGACGAGGCTGTTGGGTTCGGGCGCGAGGAAATCGTACAGGTCGCCGCCGAGCTCGCGCGCCGGCGCGAACCGCGCCGCGACGTCGACGCCTTTCAACCGCTTCGGCAATTCCACCGGCAGCAGCGCCATCTGCACCCGCTGCGCGAAACGGATTTCCTTTTCGAGGCGCGCTTCGTTGTCGCGAATCGTTTCGTAGAGGCGCGCGTTCTCGATCGCCACCGCTGCCTGGCTCGCGAGCAGCGTCAGGATCTCGACGTGCGTCTTGGTGAACGCGTCCAGCTCGGGGCTCTCGAGATCGAATACGCCGATGCAGCGATCCTTCAGCATCAACGGAATCACGAGTTCCGACCTGGCGTCGTCCACGACCTTGATGTATCGCGGATCGTTCTCGACGTCAGGCACGAGCACCGCTTGTTTGTGGAGAGCCGCGTAGCCGACGACGCCGACGCCGAGCTTGACGCGCGGCAGCGTCACCTTGTCGCCGTACCGCACGGCGACTTTCATCTCGAGCTCGTTGGTGTCTTCGTTGACGAGCAGGATGCCAAACGTGCGGTAGTCGATCACGCGCTTCGTCAGGTTCGCGATGCGGGTCAACAGTTCGTCGAGATTGAGGATCGCGCCGAACTCGCGCGCGACTTCGGCCAGCGTCTCGAGCGTCGCCGTGTACTCGCGTTCGTGCTCGAAGAGCCGCGCATTCTCGATCCCGACCGCCACGTGCGCCGCGAACTGACGCAGGATCGCCTCGTCGTCTTCGGTGAACTGGCCGGCGGTGTCGCTCAGCAGGTTCAGCGCGCCGATGACGCGTCCCTTGCGGCGCAACGGCACCACGAGCTCGGAGTTGGTTCCCGGGACCGCGTCGAAGTAGCGCGGGTCGGCATGCACGTCGTTGACGAGCAGCGGCTGCCCTTCGGCGACCGCCGCGCCGACGAGGCCTTGACCGACTTTCATCCGCATCGCACGCGCCGTCTCTTCGGGATATCCGACCGAGTACGCGATCCGCAGTTCGTGATTTTTCTCGTCCAGCAGGTACAAGCCGAACGCGGTGAAGTGCGTCAGCCGCGCGATGAGCTGAGGAATTTTCGCGAGCAGCTCCTCGAGGTCGAGAACGGACGTCACCTCGCGCCCGAGGGCGAAGAGCGTCGTCAGTTGTTCACTGGAATTCAACGGATCCACATTATAATTTCAGTTTCCCGATGGACCTGACGCTCCCACTGGACTACGCCGCGATCGAGCGGATCCTGCTCCACCGATACCCGTTCCTGTTCGTCGATCGTGTCACCGAATTCGAGGTCGACAAGCGCATCGTCGGCATCAAGAACGTGTCGCTGAACGAGCGCTATTTGTGGCCGAATCCGAAGGGACGCCCGGTGCTGCCGCCGACGATCCTCACCGAAGCGGTCGCGCAGGTCGGCGCCATTCTCATCCTGGCGAAGCCGGAGAACCGTCAGCGGTTGATCTTCTTCGCGGGCATCGACCGGGTCCGCTATCGCCGTCCCGTGCACCCGGGCGATACCGTCGTCATCGAGGCGAACGTGGTGAAGCTGCGCAGCCGAATGGGTCAATTGAAAGGCGTCGGCCGCGTCGACGGCAAAGCCGTCATTGATGGGACGATGACGTTTGCTTTAGGACCAGTGCCGCAGAACCAAGCTTCACCAGCCGCGACGTCCACGTCGCCCACCGCGACCCGGGGTTGAAGTAGCGGTACGCATCAAGAAGCGCGGGCGCGATCACCATCGCGCCGACGAACCGTTCGTCGACGCCGACTGAATCGGCCATGCCGCGCGTGTCCCGCTCCTCGGGCCCCGCTTTGAACATCGCGACCGTCCCGTAACCGACTGACGTCAACACGTCGAACGCGAGCGCGCCTTTCACGAACGGTGCGTGCTCGTTTCTGATGTTCGATCGTGTCGTGAGCACCCATTCCGCCATCGCCTCCTGCGTCCAGAATCCGGCGGACGAGACGACGAACTCGCGCCGCGGCGAGATCGGTTGGTGGGCGACGGCAAAGAACGGGATCGCGCCGAAGTGGACAGACTTGATGTAGGGCTGCGCGTCGAAGACGACGTCGAAGAGCAAGTGGCCCGACTCGTGTACGAGAAAAGCTGTGCCCGCCCCGGCAAGGAACTTCCCAGTGTCGACCACCGGGTGCTCATTCGGCTGAGCTTGCGCCTCCATAACGTCTTGCGCTGATGCAGAAATCGCGAAGCACAGCGCCAGTACCGCCGCGGCACCAACGTTGCACTTTCGGACGCCAGGGAACTGGAGGCACCGCATGTTAGAGACTATTGCGATCATCCTGATCGTGCTGTGGCTGCTCGGAATCGTCAGCGGCTACACGTTGGGCAATTTCATCTACGTCCTGCTGGTCATCGCCATCGTGCTCTTCCTGGTGCGGTTGATTAGCGGCCGACGAGTCGTCTAAGTGTAGGGCGACCCGCTCAGGGTCGCCTTACCAACGCAATCCCGACGAACACGATCGCCGCCGCGAACCCCATTCTGACGTCGAACGGCTCGCCTGCGAAGAGCACGCCCACGATCACCGCCAACACCGGATTCACATACGCGTAGAGCGACACGGTCGCGATCGGCAGGTGTTTCAACGCGTACGCGTACGCCGTGAAACCGATCACCGCGCCGAAGATGATCAGGTAACCGAGCGCGGACGCGGTGCGCACGTTGAACGTGAGCGCGCCGTACTCGTGATGCACGGCCGCGCCGACGTACAGCGCGAGCCCGCCAAACAACATCTCGAAGGCCGCGGTCGCGAGGACGCTCTCTTCCCTGGCTTCACCGTGTCCGCGCCGACGAGCGTAGAGCGATCCCACCGCCCACCCCGCACACGCGATCTGCGCCGCGATCACGCCGACGAGGAACGCGCGCCGGTTCGGTCCGACCTGCAGCTCCGGCCAGACGAGCGTCACGATGCCGATGAACCCAATCAACAGACCGATCCACTTGATCGCCGTCAGCTTGTCGCCGCCGAACATGCGATCGAGGCCGGTGATCCAGAACGGTGACGTCGCGACGAGCACCGCGGTCAGCCCGCTCGGCACCGTCTGCTCCGCCCACACGACGCCGCCATTCCCCAGGCCGAGCAACAACACACCGAGGACGATCAACGACGGCCACGCCCGCGGCCCCGGCAACCGCTCGCCGCGCACTTTCAAAATGATCGCGAGGATCGAGCCGGCGATCGAGTACCGCAGCGCGCCCATCAACAGCGGCGGGATCGTGTCGAGCGCGATGCGGATCGCGAGGTAGGTGGTTCCCCAAACGATGCAGACGGTGAGCCAGGCGAAGTAAGCCCGCGTTCGCTGTCGTGATTCGTGGGTCGTGAGTCGTGATTCGTCGAGGGTAGGAACTGCCCGGTGGACACTCACCTACCGATAATCACACACGGCGACGGCTGTTTTGCGGCCAATTTCGATTGGTACGGTCCCTGCTCGTCGAGCAGTCATGTCAAACAAGATCGTCAACTATCGAGATCTGGAAGTATGGCAACGCGCGATCGAGCTGACCGATTTCGTGTACGGCATCACTTCGAAGTTTCCGCCGGAAGAGCGATACGGCTTGAGCGCGCAGATGCGCAAGGCTGCGGTATCGATCGCGTCGAACATCGCCGAGGGCACGCGTCATCGAACACCCGGGTTCATTTCACGAGTGATCATCTCGCTGGGCGAACACGCGGAACTGGAAACACAGGCGATCATTGCCGGCCGTCGCCACTACATCAGTTCGGCTGACATGCTGCACTTCGAAAAGCTGGCGACGTCGGCAGGCCAGTTGGCGCACGGCCTGCTCCGTTCGCTGGAGCGATAAATGACTCGCGACCTACGAATCACGACTCACGACTCACGAGTCTCTCACGCCACCGCCGTCTCCACCGACAAGCGCACGCAGTTTCGGCCTTGATCCTTCGCTCGATAAAGGGCGGCGTCGGCGCGGGCGATGAGCGCCTGGGTGTCGATCTCCGACGGCAGCGCGACGGTGACGCCGAAGCTGGCGGTGACGCGGATCGTTTCGTCCTTCCACGCGATCGTCATGTCGGCGAGCTCGCGGCGCAAGGTGTCGGCGACACGCTTCGCGCCTTCGAGCGGCGTTTCCGGCAGCAGCACGAGGAATTCTTCCCCGCCGTAGCGGCACTTCAAGTCGCTGCCGCGCAGGACGTCCCGCATGTGCGAACCGACGCCGGCGAGCACCGCGTCACCGCACAGGTGCCCGTAGCGATCGTTGATGTCCTTGAAGTGATCGAGGTCGAACATGATGAGCGACACCGGCATCTGCGATCGGCGCGCGCGGCGCAACTCGGTGTCGATGACGTCGATCGCATGCGTGCGGTTGAAGCATCCCGTCAGGCCGTCACGAAGGCTGTTCTCTTTCAATTCCTGAAACATCTGCGCGTTGCGCAGGGCGATCGCGAGCACTGCGGCGACGGTGGCGAGCATCCGCTGACGCGCTTCGGGAAACGGTCCGGCCGCCTCGGGAATGCCGAGGACGCCGACGGTGGCCCCGCCGGCCGTGAGCGGAAGGCACAGATGCCCTTCGGTATCGATCGGATTCCGCGCGATCGGCGACTCGAGCGCCCGCTCGGCTTCCTGCTGATGCGCGCGTTCGATGTCGCGCCGGCTCTCCTTCGCGGTTCCGGCGAGCGCCTGCCAGTGCGCGCCGACGCGCAACAAGATCCACGCCTCGTCGGTCCCGGCCAGCTTGGAGAGATGCTGCTGCACCACGTCACGGATCGTCTCGACGTCGAGCGCCCGCGCGAGCGCTTGACCGAACGCGACGAGCCGCTCCATTTCGGAGGCGCGCGCCTGCGCCTGCAACGCGCTGGCTTCGGCGGCGGCCGCCCGCGTCTTCTCCTCGAGCCGCTTGCCCAGTTGGTGGAAAAAGAAGACCAGGATCAACACGACGAGCGCCGGCAGCAGCGCGAAGCCGGTGTTCTGCTCCGCATCGCGCGCGAGGCCGAGCGCCCACCGCTCGATCGGCCGCGCAAAGACGACGATCGGCACGGCGAGCGCCAGTCCGGCAACCAGCAGCCGATCCTGCCGTTTGACCCACGTCATGGATTTCGGCCGCACTCTAACTGAAAGCGTCATCAGGGTAAACTAGGCACGTATGGGTCGGAAGTCAGGGGCGAAAACACAAACGCGACAATCCGGATCGAGTTCCACTCCGCCGGAGCCGGAGAAGAAATCTTTCTCGCCGTTGATCGTCGTCGCCGTCGTGCTCGCGATCGCTGCCGGCGCGACGATCTACGTCCGCGGCATCGGCGATGCGCAGACGCAGAACGCTGGTTCGGCGATCGCGCAGGCACCCGTGGATGTGCCCGACGTCGCGAAGCTCGGTCCGCATCCGCAAGAGAATCTGCCGCCCCTGCCGTTCGATCCCGAACCGCCCGCGCGACCGATGGACGTGGTGCGCGCCGCGTACAAATTCGCCGCCGAACATCCCGAAGTGCTCAGCTACGTCCCGTGCTACTGCGGATGCGAGCACAGCGGCCACCGCGGCAACGAAGATTGCTTCGTCACGCGTCGTGACGCCAAGAACGACGTCGTCGAGTGGGAACCGCACGGCATGACGTGAGCGGTGTGCCTTGATGTCGCGCGTGACGCGATGCAAATGCATGCTTCCGGCGCTTCGGTCCGAGACATTCGTGCGGCGAACGAACGCAAGTGGAGCAAGAGTTTCCCGAGCCACACACCGACCCCGCAGCCGCCGGCGCCGACGTCGGGACAGTGAGCGACGACGAACCCCGAGTCCCGAATCCCGAATCCCGACACCTGTCGCTGGAGCGCCTGTTTGAAGCGCTCCAGGAAGGCATCTTCATCGGTGCGCTTGGACCGCACGAGTCCACGACGCTGGCCGCCAACCCTCACCTCAAACTGATCTTCGGCTACGCCAGCGAAACGCCTGCGGGTGACGTCCGGCCGTTCGAACTCGAGCGGTTCGTCGATCCGCAAGCGCGTGTGGCGCTGCTCGACCGCCTGACGAACGACGGCGACGTGAACGATTACCTGCTGCGGCTGCGTCGGGCCGACGGCAGCTCGATGTGGGTCGAGGTGACGGCGCACGCGGAGCCGACGCCCGACGCCGGCGTCGTGCGCGTCGACGCGCTGATCCGCGACGTCAGCGAGCGCAAGAAGCTGGACGATGAGACGCGCGATATTTATCACCAGTTGCTGCAGGCCGAGAAGATGGCGGCGCTCGGTCAGACGATTTCGGGCGTCGCACACGAGCTGAACAACCCGCTCGCGACGATCCTGAGCTGGGCCGAGCGACTGTCCGAACGCAAGAACCTCGAGGATCCCGTTCGCCGCGGCCTCGAAACGATCCTCTCCGAATCCGAGCGCGCCGCACGCATCGTCCGCAACCTGCTGACGTTCGCGCGCAAGCGGCAGACGACGCGCGCGATGGTGGATGTCAATCAAGTGATTCGGGAGACGTTGGCGTTGAGGGCGTACGAGCAACGCGTCACCAACGTCACGGTGCTGGACGCGCTCGCGGCCGGCCTGCCCCAGGTCTTCGCCGACGGACATCAGATCCAGCAAGTGCTGCTCAACCTCGTCATCAACGCCGAGCAGGCGATGGTGTCGTCGCACGGCCGCGGCACGCTCGTCGTCCGCACGTGGCATGACGCGGACAACGAGGCAGTCATTCTCGAAATCAACGATGACGGACCCGGCATTCCGGACGATCTCCAGCCGAAGATCTTCGATCCGTTCTTCACGACGAAAGAAGTCGGCAAAGGAACAGGATTGGGACTGACCGTCGCGTACGCGATCGTGCAGGAGCACGGCGGACGAATCCGGCTGGAATCGCGTCCGAGCGGCGGTGCGTCGTTCTACGTGGAATTACCGGTGAGCGGGACGAAGCTGCCGCCGGCCCCCGTGCGGCGCGCGAGCTTCGATGCGCCGGACGCGATCGTCGGCGCATCGGTGCTGCTCGTCGAGGACGAAGCGAAGCTGGCGAGCGCGGTGGTCGATGCGTTGACGGATGCCGGCTACGTCGTCCGTCATGCGAAGGACGGTCAGGAAGCGAGCACGCTCGTCCAGGAAAACCAGTTCGACGCGGTGATTTGCGATCTGAAGATGCCGCGCGTCGACGGCAAGTCGTTCTACCGGCTGCTGGAAAGTAAAGTGCCCGCGCTCGCCAGGAAGGTGATCTTCGTCAC
>Ga0070741_10019198_pt1 | contig 10952 bp, 8 predicted proteins | sample Coa_R1_4_FD_66440 | JGI IMG/M metagenome (GOLD analysis project Ga0070741, IMG submission 66440) | Surface soil microbial communities from Centralia Pennsylvania, which are recovering from an underground coalmine fire - Coalmine... | ecosystem: Environmental > Terrestrial > Soil > Unclassified ...
GAACGACGCCCAAAATAAAGCCGACGCAATAAATAAGACCAGAATGGCTGCCGAGCGCTTCCGTTCTTCCAGCGACCAGCCTTTCGAAAAAATCAGCCACCAGAAAACCACCACCGAAATTCCCAGCAGCCCCCAGCCTAGGCCGTTCGAAATCGAGGTGGCTGTAAACCCGATGACGCCGGCGGCTCCGAGTGCGCCCAGGAGCGCAAAAACCGCCAGTCCGCACCCTACTGCTAAGATAGCTCTGCGTCTTCTTTGCCGGTCCTGTTCGGGATCGCCGGTGCCGGGCGGATGCAGTCCGGCAGACCCTAGCCGGCGGCTTCCCAGAAGATACTGGACAAGCCCCGCCAGCATGCCCAATCCCGCCACGCCGAATCCCAGACGCCAACTGATGCGCTCGCCCACATACCCGCAAATGATCGGCGAAATGAGGGCGCCGAGGTTGATACCCATGTAGAAAATGGAGAAACCGGAATCGCGCCGCGGATCACCCGGCGCATAAAGCTGTCCGACAATTGTGCTGACGTTGCCTTTTAGCAGGCCTGTACCCGCCATCAGCAGCACAAGACCGCTATAAAAAGAAAGTTCGCTGGGCGCCACCAGGCAAAATTCACCACCAGCGATGAAAAGCCCGCCTATCAGAACAGCACGCCGCTGCCCGCTGATGCGATCCGCCACCCATCCGCCGCCGAGACACAATAGATAGACCATGGCGGTGTAGAGGCCATAGACGGCGCCGGCCTTGGCGTCGCTGAACCCCAGCCCGCCCTTGGCAACCTGATCGGTCATGAAGTAGATCAGGATGGCTCGCATCCCGTAGTAGCTGAACCGCTCCCACATTTCGGTGAAAAACAGTGTGGAGAGGCCGCGGGGATGGCCGAAGAAGCCGGTGTCGCTGGCGGTTTTGGCGGCGGCGGTATCAAGCATCAGCGGACTCTTTCTTGAAGGAACCGGTTCAAGTCGTCCTGCGAAACTCCATCAATTTCGATGCGCTTGTGGCGGCTGGTTTCGCCGGCCACGCCGGCCACGCGTTCTCTCGGCGCACGCGGCTGCACACGGAGCCGCGCGGCGGCTTTCCAGGGTCGCGCCTTCACCGGCATGGCTGCTCCGAAAAACGCCGCGCCACAGCCCGTGCGTGCAGGTTGGCCACGCCCGCGGTATAGCGCTCCGCCACGACTGAGAAGGCCAGCACTCCATCCAGCCAGTCGTGGCTCGAGCCATCCGGGTGCTGGGTTGCCACCGTCAAAGTGTACTCCTGCGGGGCCAGCCAGCAGTTGAAATGGAAGTCCACTTCCAGAGTGTCGCCAGCCCGGCAGGGGCCCAGCGACAGTTTTTCGAGTTTCGTGTTGGTCCCGAACACGTCCATCCCGATCCGCGTCCGGATCATGATGCCCACCATCGGATCCGGCTGATCGGCATAGAAGCGCGACGTCACCCGCACAGTCACCGGCTCGCCCGTTTCGAGCACCAGCGCCGGGCGCCCTTCCCTGCCGAATAGCTCGACGGCGATCACTTCCGCCATCCGGTCCCCGTGGCGGTGCGTGGCGGGGAGGAGCGAAGGCGGCCTCTCAGCCAGATCAAACGCCTTCTGCCGCTCGAGCACGACTCCGATGTATCGATTGATGACATGGCCAGGCCCGCCTTCTGCCTCGATGCGCCCGTTGAGCAGGAAAATCGCGCGGTCCGAGATCAGTTTCACCAGGCCCAGATCGTGGGAAACAAAAACGACCGTCACGCCGCGCTTTTTGATCTCCTCGAATTTGCGCACGCAACGATTGGCGAATACGGCATCGCCTACGGCCAGAGCTTCGTCGACCACCAGAATATCAGGCGAAACGTTAATGGCAGTCGAGAATGCCAACCGGACGTACATGCCGCTCGAGTAGGTCTTTACGGGGCGGTCGATAAACTCCCCGATGTCGGCGAAACGCTCGATTTCCGGCAAGACGCGCTCGATTTCAGCACGCGGCAGGCCAAGAATCTCCCCGTTCAGATAAACATTTTCGCGGCCGGTGAACTCGGGGTTAAAACCGGCGCCCAATTCGAGCAGCGCCGCTACCCGTCCTTGCTTTACGACCCGTCCCGCCGTAGGTTCCAGCACCCCGCAGATAATTTGCAGCAGCGTGCTCTTGCCGCATCCGTTAGGGCCGACTATGCCCAGGGTCTCGCCGCGTTCGACGGCAAAACTGATGTCGCGAAGCGCCCAAAAATCTTTGTGCCGCCGGCGGCGGTTCCAGGACAACGCTTCCACGATCCGGTCCGCGGGCCGGTCATAAAGACGGTAGAGCTTGGAGACATTATGGACGGCGATCACGTCAGGATGATTTCGACGCTCAGCAGCCATCTTAACGCAGCCCAGATGCTTTTGAGGGGAGTCCCGCGCGGCCGCTTCGCCCGCGCGTTTCTCACAGCAGGTCGGCAAAAGACCGCCGCAGCTTGTAAAACCAGGCATGGCCGGCGAAGAATACTGCCAGGCTGAGCACGGCCAGCTTGCCCAGCGCGCGCCAGTTCGGGGCGGCGGCTTCCAGAAAAATCATGCGATAACTTCTCACCAGAATGTACAAGGGGTTTTGGGCGAACAACCACATCCACCGCGCGGGCAATGAAGCCTCGGGATAACAAATCGGCGTGACAAAAAACCACAGTGTGAGCAGGAAGCCCATGATCTGCGCGACGTCGCGGAAAAACACTCCCAGGGCCGCCAGGAACCAGCATAGTCCCAGTGTAAACAGGAGCTGCGGGACGATCAGAACGGGCAGATACAGCATCGTCCAATGGAAGGGCCGGCCGAAATACCACATGCCGGCGGCGAAGATCACGGCTCCAAAGGCCTCGCTAACCAAGCCGGCCATCGCCAGATTGACCGGCAGAATTTCCACTGGAAACACCAATTTCTTGACGAATGTGCGATGTTCCAGAATCACCGAAGGCGAGCGGCCCACGGCCTCGCTGAAGGCAAGCCACGGCAGCATCCCGGCGAGAAAATACACCACAAAGCTGGAGGGCCGGTCGTCTCCGGCGAAACGCGTGCGCAGCACGATGCCGAATACAAAATAGTAAGTCACCATCATCAACAGAGGGTGGATTACCGTCCAGAACAGCCCGGCGTAAGAGCCGCGATAGCGCCCGGCGATATCCCGGCGCACCATCGAGCGGATGAGCGAGCCGTGGCGGCCGAGCGTCAGCAGCGGATAGACCACAGCGCGCCACAAGCTGCGAAGAAACGTTTCCCAGCGGATGCGCGAGAGCGTCGCTATCTTCTTGCGGCACAAGCGGACTGCGCCGTTCTCGACGCGGGCGTCGATCAGCAGAAACGGCGAGCCGCTCTGGTAGAACCATGCCTTGTGTTCCTGTAGTGGGGAAACGTAAATCCGATACGCTCCCGGCTGGGCGGGCAGCGGCACCGAAAGACGCAGCGATGCGGTCCCGCCCGGGGCCACGTCGCAGTCGAGCGGGGTGCGCCGGCCGTCCTCCAGGAGGGTTCCGCTGGAAGGGTCGAAAATCTGATAGCTGAAGTAAAAGCCGGCCTCGGGCTTCCAACTTTCGCCGCTTTCGTTGCGCAAAATCGCTGCGACGTCGATCCGCCGCCCGGCGGGAGCAGCATCCACGCGAACGCCGGTGAAGCGGGCGATCATTCCGCGCCTCCTGCGTAAAGGCCCTCGGGATAGCGGTTCCGGACCGGCCCGATCTTGCGTCCCACAGAGTAGATCGCCTCGCCGCGCATATCCTTCGGCAGCTCGTACCGGTCCAGGAGATGCAATACCCAGTCTCCGGCCGCGCTCGGCTCCGATCGGTACGGGCCGGTCTCGAGGAGGGCGACCTCGAACCCGGCTTGCTCGAAAAGCAGCCTGACGTCACGCGGCGCGTACTCGCGGCTGTGGCGGGGCGCAGCCTCGCCTTGGGCCGAGGGCCGGATGTATTGATGGAAAAAGCCGGGATGATAAGCCATCAGGATCGCTTCGATCGCTCGCAGGCTGCAAATGTTCGGCGTAGTTAATACCAGACTGCCGCCCGGCCGCAAAATGCGATTGATCTCGCTCATCATGTGCATGGGGTCTTCGTACAGATGTTCGAGCAATTCGCAGCAGAGCACGGTGGCGAAGAAATTGTCCTCGTACGGGAAGCGGTCTTTCTCCGCGTTGAAATGGTCGATAAGGCAGCAAAAACATTCTCCCGAGGCGGACCGGGCTTCGCGGCGGTCCACGCGCCCTGGAGGCCCGAGATAGCTGCCGCGGACTTCGCCATATCCAAGAAGGTTCTTGAGAGCGGGCGTAATTTGCATGTACGCCCCCATCTCCAGAATGCGGTCCTGCGGCCCGCCGCGGGGCGTGATTTCAAGCGTGCGGACCAGGCGGGTCAAATGTGTGCGAATGTAATTGCGCCTTTCTTCGGAATCCCCGGCGTATCCCAGGACGTATTCGGCCCAGGGATGCGTATTTTCCGGAAACGGCGCCGCCGGGGCCGCAGGCGTGGACCCGATCAGACCAGGCGCGAAGGCCGATGAGCGGGCGGCCGCCTGTGGCGTTTCTGGCTCGGCCGCAGTCCCGGACGGCTCTTCCCAGCCGCGCCCTTCCGCCACAGCTTGCAAGAAAGCTGCGTACCGGAGCGCCACGCGCTCCCACGCGCAGTGCTCTTTGACATATTTCCTGGCGCGCTCTCCGAGCGCCCGCGCCAACTCGGGGCGGCTGACCAACAGATTCAAATATTCGAAGATAAAATCGATTTCGCGCCCGTCAACGGGAACCTTCAAACAAACATCGTCCGGCAGTTCGGCGAAGGATCCTATGTCCGACACCAGCACCGGCCGCCCCAGCCCGAGCGCCCGCAACAGCGGGCCGGAACTTTCCCCTGCGGTTGGATACCGCAAGCTGATACATATGTCCACGGCGCTCATATACCCCTGAAAGTCCTCGATCGGCACGTATCCCAACGTCCGTACACGGTCCTCGAGTCCGAGCGACTCTATGAGGCGGTGGACGGAAAAATCCGGGTGCTCCTCCCCCACCAGAATCATCCGGACTCCGGGCTGGACCTTCGCGAGTCTTTGGAAGGCGCGCAGCGCTTCCGCGATTCTCTTGTACGGCTTCAGGAAGCCGAAGATGCCGATGAGGGGCGTTGTCTCATCCAAGCCGAGCCGGCGCCGATAAGCTTGGCGCCGGCCCTCGGGCATTGCCGCCCCGTGGGGAATCACGGCCAGGGGCGGCTTATAACCGGCGGCCCGCGCCTGAGTCTCGACGAAGCGGTTGAGAACGATCAAAGCGCGGCTCGCTTCGAGCAGCCGCCGGTTCATGGGGAGGTTCTCATAATCGGGGCCGACTTCGAGCGCCCGCGCGCGTCTGGCGTAGGCCAGCGCCTCCTCCCCGCCGTTGTATTCCGCCTCGCGCAAATAGGCGTCCCAATCGTTGCGCCGGATGGTGGCTTCGGCGATCAGGTGGTGAAGATTGAATTCGTGCAGCACGACGACTCCCGGATGCCGGAGCGCCGTTTCGTAGACAAAGACGTGATCTGCGTTATTACCGACCTGGTATAGGGCCAAATCAAAGTCAGACGGCCTGTACTCTGTGTGGCGGCGCACGGGGACTGGCTGCGAGGCCACCGCCGAAGGGTCCTCGACAAAGACCTCCAGCTCCAGATGACGGGTCAAGTGGGGCAGCAACTCGGCGGAAAAATCGGCGATTCCACTTTTCCGCGGCGGCAGAGGAGAAAAATACGCCACCCGCATAAATCAGCGCGCCAGCTCGAGGGCAAAGGTTCCCAAACTGAACGGGACGCGGACCTCAAGTGGAGTGCGGGCCTTATCGCGGGCGAAAAGAATCTCGAAGCTGTGGCTGGAAGCTGGTCCTCGCAGAGAAACCAAAATCCGGTCGGCCTTTTGTTTCACGCCGTCCGTTTCGACGTCGCGCGCGTCGCCGTACGCGACCGATATTTCATAGGGTGCGCCGAAATTAATGACCTGTGCCGGGGGCAGCCGGCCGGAGGCCAGCTCGCGGCGAAGGTAGTAGAGAAAGGTCAGGCCATCCTTCGCACAATCCGAGATCGCCACTTCGCTTTTCCCGCCGGCATCGGTTTTCCGCTCGGCCTGGCGCTTTTGTTGATCGTAGGAGACCGTTTCCTTTGTCTTGCGACTCCCGTGCACAAAATCCTTCTCCAGGCGGCTCGAGCAGAAGCTGGCGCCAGCTTCCGACCGGTAATGATCCTTTACTTCGAATCCAGGCAGGCTGGCGTTCAGTGTGAATTCGAAATCCCATCCCGGCTCCGCCGAGCCGACTCTCAGTTGCGCTTCACCCAGGCTGAGGCCGCTCGGCCAATTCACAGAATAATTCAGAACCTCGCCCCGGGAAAATGGCGCGGCCGTCGAAGGGGGCGCGGGCGGAGCTCCGCGGGGAACCGGTGAGGATTGGGCCCATAAGCACCAGACCCCGGCGAGCTCGAAAAGGAAGACCTGGATGAGGACTAAGCTATTATTCATAGGTAACCGCGGGCTTCCTCACATCCTCTGGTTAAACGAACACCCATCTCACCGGCGCACAAGACCGAACTCCGGCGGCCGCTGTAGCGATTCTATCACCCGTTCTAAGAAGCTGGTTCGCCCGCGCCCTGGCCGAATGTTTCCCAAGACGGATTCGACTCCCTACCGCGCTATTCTTACGGGCTCGGCAGAGGGCGCTGGGCTTCTGCGCCGGCCCTCCGCTACGGCGTAATACACATCGAGCGTCTTCCGGGCGGTTTCGCGCCAGTCGAATTCGGCGGCGCGTTGCAGGCTCTGTCTCACCAGCCTTGCCTGTAGAGCTTCATCGGTCAGAACAGTCCGCATGGCGCTGGCCATATCGGCGGTCGAATGCGGATCTACTAAAATCGCCGCGCGCCCCGCCACTTCCGGGAGCGATCCGGCGTTGGAGCAGACAACCGGACGGCCGCACGCCATGGCCTCAACCACCGGCAATCCAAAGCCTTCATAAAAAGACGGAAAAATAAACAAATCGGCGGCGTTGTACAAGTCGGCGACATCGGCATCGGCCACGAAGCCGGTGAGAACGACGCGGTCGGCGATGCCCGCGCGGCGAATCTCATCTCGAATGCGCGGCGTAAACCAGGTTTCTTTGCCTGCGAGCACGAGGAGATGTGGGATGCGAGGTTCGGAAAAAATCAGGTCCCGGAAGGCTTGGATCAGCCCGATTTGGTTTTTCCGGGGCTGCAAATCGCCCAGGGTGAACACGAAAGGTCGGCCGATGCCGAAGCGTTCTCGCACCCGGAAAGCAGCCGCCTCTTTGCTGCCGGGACGAAAATGCTCTTGCGCAGCGAGCGGGGTCACCACGATGTCATCGGCATCGATCTGGAAGCGGCTCGCGATACGCGCACGGCTGAACTCGCTGATGGTCACGATCTTGGCCGCGCGCCGCAGGGTGTGAGCGGTCGAAAGGCGGAGCTGCCAGGCGCGCCGTCCGGGGAAATATTCGGGATGCTCGATAAAACTGATATCGTGCACGGTCACCACGGCCGGCACCGGACAAAACAGCGGCGCATTATATTGCACATGGATCAAGTCTGGCCGGTCGCGGCGCAGGCGTTCGGAAAGGTCGAAACCTAAACGCCAGTACCGATTAGCGGCCACGCGGCGTTTTTCAAAATGCGCCGGCACCCAGCCGTTCACATCATGGCCGGAAACATAAGCCAGAAACTTCGCCGTGCAGTCCAAGCGGGCAAATCCTTGCAACAGAGTGCGGATGTACACTTCGTTGCCGGTGAGCCGCTGGCCGATCGCATGCGCATCAACGGAAAATCGCATCACCAGGAGCTTCCTGTTCTTCCCGCGACAGTGGTTCTATCCTCGACCAGTTGCACCAGGTTTTCTTCCAAGGTCCGCCAGGCTACAGGCCAGCAAAAGCTCTGCTCGACAGCGCGCCGCCCGGCTCTGCCCAGACGCCGGCGCAATTCCTCATTGGCCAGCAACGCGCAGATCTGCTCGACCATGTCCGCTGGCGAATCAGCCAGCAACAGATTCTCTCCATGGACAGCCGGAAGGCCTTCGGCGCCGATTCGTGTGGAAACCACAGCGCGGCCGGCGGCCCAGGCTTCTAGAATCTTGACGCGGGTGCCGCTGCCCACACGCAGCGGCACAACGGCCAGCCGGATGCGAGCCAACTCGGCGAGGGCGTCCTCCACGGGACCAGTAGCTTCAATGCTGGGGTTGCCGGCGATCCACCGCTGGACAGCCTGCGGGTTGCTTCCGATCAGACGCCAGCGCAAGGCCGGGTCCCGCCGCCGCAATACGGGCCAAATCTCACGGGCGAAATACCGCACAGCGGCGGTATTCGGATGGTATGCGAGATTTCCGGAAAAGGCGATGCAATGTTCCTCTGCGCATTCCTCCGGGAAACGCGCGGGAACGGCGTTTGGATACACGGCCACCCGCGCGCCGGGCGCAAGACCGAGAATGCGCTGCCTGTCCGCCTCAGAGGCTGCCAGCACCAGGTCGAAGCGCGGCAGCCAGCGGCTCTCTTCCCGTGCGGCGAGGGCCGCGAACCGGCGGTGGGCCCAGCGCTCCGGCCATGCTTCCGTTTCAGCGCAGCGCGCGTGAAAGGCCGATTCGACATTGTGCATGTCCATGACGATGAGGCCGGCGTGCTGCCGCACCAACTCCTCGTAATGCGCCGACCAGAAGTGTTCGAGCACCGCGATCCGATAGCTCCGGCCGGCAAGCGTTCGGGCCACACGGCCCATGCTCTCCGCGCCGCTGAACCGGTCGGTCAGCGGCAGCACGCTGCGGCTCAGGCGGGATACGTTTCGAGCGAGCCGCGCGGGCATTCTTCTACTGTGATTGGGAAGGCTGATCCAATCCACCCTTTCCGCCGCGCCCGCTGGCAAAGCCGGCGCAGCCTCCATCCCGTTGCCAACCTTGAACCCCACCAGATGCAGCCGAAATCGAGCAGAGAGGAAGAGGCAAATGCTGGCCGTCCGCACGGCCCCCCCGCTCGTCATCGGATAAGGCGACTCGGGCGCCAACAGCAACGCCCACTCAGAACCGCTGGAGAGCTTCTGCATAGATCTCGTGAGTTCTGATCGCGGTGTAACGCCAGCAGAACTGGGCGGCACGACGCCTCCCACGCGCCCGCAACTCCATTCTCTCCCGCGGATCCTTCATCAATTGTACAATCGCGCAAGCCAACGAAACGGGGGATCCCGCATCGACGGAAACCGCGGCGTCGCCCGCCACCTCGCGCAGCGCCGGATCCCGGGAAATCACCACCGGGGCGCCGGCCTGCATCGCCTCCAGGACAGGCAGCCCAAAGCCTTCATACAACGAAGGATAGACGAAAAGCGCCGCGCGCGACATCAATCCGGCGATATCGGCGTCGGCCAGCCGGCCGGTGATGGTCAGACCGGGTTCGCCGGCAACATTTAACACTTCCGGCAAAGAGAAATTGTCGCCGGGCCGGCCGGCAAGCACAAGTCCCAAATCCGGGTGCTCCCTGCGGACCTCCCTCCAGGCCTCGATCAGCCGGCCGAGATTCTTACGGGGCTCTTGCGTACCTACAAACAGTAAATAAGGCCGGGCGATAGACAGGCGGCGCAGCAGGCGGGATGTTTCCTCATCGCCCCGCGGCTGGAATTGCCGGGACGGCGCAAGAGGAACCGCCGCCACGCGCGCCGGAGACAGATGGAAATGCTCGATGGCTTCCCGGCGAACGGCTTCGGACGGCGTGACAATCATCGTTGCTATCCGCAGAAGAAGCGGCGTGCGCCGCCGGATGCGTCGGGCGCCCGCCGCGCGCAGCTCGCCCTGTTTCCACGGGGAAAGATCGTGCAGCGTCAGCACCGAAGGGGTCAGGGGCAAATACGGCACCGCAAAATCGGTGCCATGAAAAACGTTGGCCCGACTCCGGCGCAGTTCCCAGGGCAGGCCGGCGAGCCACCAGCGCCGGGTTATGAAATTCCCGGGCAGGCTGCCTTTCCGGACATTGGGAGCGGCGGGGCCGTTCCCCCACCTCTGATCGGAGAGCAGAAGATATTCGTCTGCCGGGAATTCGGCTGCGAGGGCGGTCGTCAGCTCATACGTGTAACGCGCGATGCCGCCGGAGGGCAGAATCAGTGGCGTGGCGTCGATAGCGACTCGCAAAGCTTACAGGCGGGAAAGCGTCTGTTCGCGATTCAGATAATGCTGCTCATAGTATTGCCGGTAGTCGCCGCCCTTGACGCGCTGCACCCAGTCGCGGCGCGAGCGGTACCACTCGATAGTACGGCTCAGGCCCTCCGCAAATGGGATGCGGGGCGACCACCCCAGCTCGCGGTGGATTTTGGCGCTCGAGAGCGCGTACCGGCAGTCGTGCCCGGGACGATCCGCCACGCTTTGCAGCAGCGTCTCCGGCTTGTCCGTAAGGCGCAGAATTTCCCGCGCCACGGATAGGTTTTCGCAAGAGAAATTGCCGCCAATGTTGTAAATCTCTCCCTCACGGCCGCGCTTCAGGACCGCCTCGATGGCGGCGCAGTGGTCTTCGACGTGGAGCCAGTCGCGAACCTGCCGGCCATCTCCGTAGATCGGCAATGGCTGATCCTCGAGCGCGTTGGTGACCAGCAGCGGAATGAATTTCTCTGGGAACTGATAGGGGCCGTAGTTATTCGAGGCCCGTGTCACAATCACAGGAGTCTTATAGGTGGTGAAATAGGAGAGCGCCAGCAGATCGGAGCCCGCTTTGGCCGCAGAGTAAGGGCTGCTGGGGCGAAGCGGAAAATTCTCGTCAGCCTCCAGCGGCGGCGCCAAACTGCCATATACCTCATCGGTTGATATGTGGACGAACCGCCCCGCTCCAAACTGGCGAGCCGCATTGAGCAGGGTAAACGTGCCCCGCAGGTTCGTCTCGAAAGCCGGGTTCGGCGACAGGATGCTGCGGTCCACATGGGATTCCGCAGCGAAGTGCACCACGGCATCCGGGCGCAGGGAACTGAACACCTCG
>Ga0070741_10019199_pt1 | contig 10951 bp, 9 predicted proteins | sample Coa_R1_4_FD_66440 | JGI IMG/M metagenome (GOLD analysis project Ga0070741, IMG submission 66440) | Surface soil microbial communities from Centralia Pennsylvania, which are recovering from an underground coalmine fire - Coalmine... | ecosystem: Environmental > Terrestrial > Soil > Unclassified ...
TCGCGCATAAGCAATTTCCCAAAGACGTGGACATGAACGTCGATCAGCCGAAGTTCATGCAGGAAGTCGATCGCCAGATGCAGCAGACGCAGCTCGCGGATTGGAAAACCTACTTCAAGTGGAATGTGCTGAACTCTGCCGCGCCATTTCTCTCGCAGGCTTTTGTGGAAGAGGACTTCTCCTTTAATCAGAAATATCTTGGCGGGCTGACCGAGATGAAGCCGAGGTGGAAGCGGTGTGTCGAATCGGCCGATCAGTTTCTCGGCGAGGCGCTGGGCAAGAAGTACGTCGAAAAGCATTTCCCGCCTGAGGCGAAAGCGCGCATGCAGGAGATGGTCAGCAATCTTCTCGCTGCAATGAAAGACGACATCACCACGCGTCCGTGGATGAGCGAGGAGACCAAGCAGAAGGCTTTGGCCAAGCTCGCGACTTTTAACCCGAAGCTCGGATATCCAGACAGGTGGAAGGACTACAGCCACGTTAATATCACGCGCGACGATTTCTTCGCCGATGCAATGGCCGGCAGCCGTTTTGTCGTGGAGGACGATCGCCAGACCATCGGCAAGCCCGTGGATCGCGGACGCTGGGGCATGACGCCTCCCACTTCCGACGCTTATTACAATCCGCTGCTGAATGAAATTGTGTTTCCCGCGGGTGTTCTGCAGCCGCCCGCCTTCGATCTCGGAGCAGTTGACGCGGTGAATTATGGAGCCATTGGCGTGGTAATCGGCCACGAAATCTCTCACGGCTTCGACGACGAAGGCTCACAATATGATGCGCAAGGAAAGCTGGAGAATTGGTGGACCGACGCCGATCTGAAGCAATTCCAGCAGCGCGGCGCCTGCGTTGCCAACCAATACGAGAGCTACTTCATTGAACCCGGCGTTCACCACAATGGAAAGCTCGTGTTGGGCGAGAGCATCGGGGACCTGGGCGGCGCCAAGATTGCCTTCATGGCGTATCAGAAATCGCTACAAGGCAAGCCGCGTCCGGCCGACATTGACGGCTTCACGCCCGAACAGCAATTCTTTATCGCCTGGGGACAGTTCCGCGGAGATGCAATCCGCATCGAGACCCAGCGCGTGATGATGCAGGCCGATCCGCATCCCGTGGCCAAGTACCGGGTCAACGGACCGCTGTCGAACTTGCCGGAATTTCAAAAGGCATTTCAGTGTAAGGATGACGCCGCCATGGTGCGCGCGAAAGATAAACGCTGCGAGGTGTGGTAATCGACCACCTTTAAACGGTCCTGAACGAACGGCCCCTATCTCCGCGTGCATGCTTGAGCGCACGATTCGGCGTGCAGGAGCGGTTCTTTATCCCCGTGTCGAAGATCCATCGAAGAGCGGTTCTTATCGTCCGTGTAAGAAGACCCATGCTGTAAGAAGACCCATGGAAGAACGATTCTTATCCTCCGTGTCGAAGACGCCGTTAACGCCGTGGAAGAGCGGCCCTTCAGGGCCGCGTAATCCGGTTGAAATGACCGGGCTTTAGCCCCTGTGGTTCTCTGCTGCTCACAACACTTCCACCGTCTGCGGAGGTCTTGACCGGCTACCACGCCGGGTGTACCGTTGCGCCCGCGGGATGCAACGTCCCGCAAGGAGGTACTCAGCATGATTTCTCGCCTCGTCACCTGCACCATCAAGCCCGACAAGATTGACGAATTCCGTAACCGCCTGAATACGGAATTCCTTCCCCGCATTCAGAAAGAGGGTGGTTTTATCGACAACCTCGAATCACTCGACCACTCCACCGGCCAGTTCTCCTGCATGACGTTGTGGCAGGACCGTGCGTCCGTCGAGCGCTACGACAACGGACTGTTTCAGGATGTAGCAACTACTCTAGGTCCACTGATGGAAGGACCGCCCCAGGTGAACACGCTTCCCGTAGAGAACTCGTCAAGACACAACATCCAAGCCGGCAAGGCAGCCGCCTAACTTCGCTCACAATCGACTGGGTGCCCATCCTTTCGCCCGTGTTTCTGCGCGAAAGGGTGGGTTCTCAGTGATCTCGTTCACGTCAAAGCCTGACGCAAGCCTCCGTCCCGTATGTTGGCCACGTAAGTTTCACAGCGCCGGGCGTTGCATCACACACGGTTCACCCGGAATGGCTAAAGCGTCAGCACCCATGACTGCGGAACGGCCGCCTAGAGGAATACATATCTGGTAAAACCCGGAGGGGCTACGGAGATTACACGGATGGTCAATACCATCCATCAATACTGGATTGATATGAACGAGGCTCCGAAACTGGTGACGCGCGCAGCAGAACGATCCTGAAAAACCCTCTCCACATCTCTTGGTTCACAGTTGCTAGTTCCCGGTTCATACGCGCGAATCGCCGCCAGCTGTAAGTTTTTCGCGGATCAGGTCTTCCACATCAACTATCTTGTCGCCGAGCAGGTTGATCTTTCGGGCCAAGCCCTGGATGTCGGAGGCGGCACGGCGATTGACTTCGAAATCGAGCTCGCTGCGCAGACGGTCTTTCTTGTCCTGACGGTTTTGGCTCATCATGATGATTGGCGCCTGAATGGCCGCCAGCATTGATAAAAACAGGTTCAGCAGAATAAAAGGATAGGGATCCCATGCGCGCTGGTGAAGCGTGACGTTAACGGTCGTGTATACCGCCAGAACGACGGCGAAGGACGTGATGAACGTCCACGATCCGCCGAAGGATGCGACTGTATCGGCGACGCGCTCACCAACCGTCTCATGTTCCTCGATGATTTCGTTAGGATTGCGGTTGGCGCGAATGCGAATGAGCCGCTGCGACGCGTGGAACTGGCGCCCAAGCACCGCCATCAAGTCCAAACCGGCGTGCGGCTTGCGTTCGAGCAGAATGCCGATGTCATGGCGATCGACTTCGATACAGGTGGTTGGCTCGACAGCGATGGCCTCGGTCTGATGCGGCGTCTGGTCGAGCATCGAGGCGAAACCGAAGAACTCGCCGGGCGCGGGCTGGTCGATGATGACCTCCTGGTTGTCTTCGTCCACTGTGGTGACACGCACGCTGCCAGTGACCAGGACGTAAGCCCGGTCGGAGGCATCGCCCATTTTGTAGACTCGCTGGCGCGCTGCGAACGTGCGTAATTCGACCTGGCTGGCCAGAACAGCGGTCTCCTCGTCGTCTAAAAGCGCGAATAGCGGAACATCTTTTAGAATTTCAGCACTGCAGGGCATGCGCACCTCCCGGACTAGTAATGCTTTCCTGAACTGCCTTTATAACCCAGGCGCGCTGATGATTCGAGGCAAAGCTCCTCAAAGGTGCAGCTTTGATTCATAATGTCTGATGCTCTCGTTTCGCGGACATCCTGCACTGGTCGCCTATGTGACCTGCGGGGACCCCGACGTCGCCACAACGCGCGAAACCGTGCTCGCCGCTATAAATGCAGGCGCGGAAGTGATCGAGTTGGGCGTTCCGTTCAGTGACCCTGTGGCGGATGGACCTGTCATCCAGCGCGCCAGCGAGCGCGCGCTGAAGCATGGAACCAGCCTCCGAGATGTCCTGAAGCTTGCCGCGGATGTTCGTAAGCAATCTGAAGCTGGGCTGATCATTTTTTCGTATCTGAATCCGATTCTGCAGATGCGCATAGGCAAATTTGCCGAGGAACTTCAAAGGGCCGGGGTCGATGGAGCGCTAGTTACAGACCTTCCGGTCGAAGAGGCAGGGGAATATGTCCGCGCGATGCGAGCGCGGAACTTGGCAACGGTGTTCCTGGCTGCACCCACCAGTCCTGATGCTCGGCTCAAAAGCATTGCGCAGGTTTCCACCGGATTTGTCTACGCGGTAGCACGAACCGGCGTGACGGGAACCCGGCAGGAACTCTCCGGCGATGCCCGCGACCTGGTGCGCCGGGTGCGCAAGTACACCAAGCTGCCGGTTGCGGTCGGGTTCGGCGTCTCGACTCCACAGCAGTTTGCGGCGGTGGGCGAATTCGCGGATGCGGCAGTCATCGGCAGTGCCATCGTCCAGACGATTGAACGCAATCCCAGGCGCGAGCCCGAAGCTGTGGCAGAATTCATTGGAAAGCTGTCAGCTATCAGCGCTCAGCTGTCAGCTCGAAAAGCTGGAGGCCGGAACAGTTGAGCGGTTACCTGCGTCTACTGGTATGCTCAGAAATCCGGCTGATGGCGGATAGCTACACACCAGAACCATGGACATTTCCGACTGGCGGAAAAAAATCGACGAACTCGATCGCAGGCTGGTCGAGTTGCTCAGCCAGCGTGCTCAAGCTGCGCATGCAATCGGGCGTCTGAAGCGCGATGCCGGTATGCCGATTTATGAGCCCGACCGCGAGCAGATGGTGTTTCGAAACGTGCAGAAGGTCAATCCGGGTCCGCTGCCGGATCGTGACCTGATGAGAATCTACGAGCGCATCATGGATATCATGCGCCAGATTCAGCAGGAAGAGATCGCGCCCGCTCGGGCAGAAAAAGGGCCCGAGCCAGGCTCGACTGAGATTGACTCGGAAGTGAATGATTAGAACCAGCTACTAGCTATTAGCTTCTAGCTTCTGGCTCAGCAGTTCGGGCTTAATGGTGTGCACCATTACCATATGTGCCGATCGTCGCTGAAGCTTCCATTAGCACGACGAGCTAACAACTAAGAGCCAGTAGCTAGCAGCTGCTTTCCTATGATCGTTGCCATGCAAGAAACCGCGTCCGAGCAGCAGATCCAGCACGTGATCGAGCATCTCGTGAGGATGGGCTTCTCGGTTCATCGCACCACCGGAGCGCGACAAACCGTGCTCGCGGCGGTTGGCGCCCGCGTGGATTTCGATACACGCAATCTCGAAGTCCTGAGCGGCGTGCAGGACGTTCATCGAATAAGTGCCCCCTACAAACTAGCCGGGCGTAGCTTCCGCCCCGAAGGAACCGTGATCGAGTTTCCGAATGGACTACGGATTGGCGGTGACGAAGTTGTGGTCATGGCGGGGCCGTGCTCGGTCGAGTCGCGAGAGCAGTTGTTTACCGTTGCCAAGCAGGTGGCGGAAGCAGGCGCGCGCGTACTGCGCGGAGGGGCATTCAAGCCCCGCAGTTCGCCTTATTCATTCCAGGGCATGGGCGTGGACGGGCTGAAGCTGCTGCGGGAGGCGGGCGAGCAATTTAACTTGATGGTGATCAGCGAGGTCATGGAGATTTCGCAGATCGAAGTGATGCTTCCCTACATAGATATTTTTCAGGTGGGCGCGCGCAACATGCAGAATTTCAATCTGCTGCGCGAATTGGGGAAGGTGAAAAAGCCGGTGCTGCTGAAGCGCGGCATCGCGGCGACCCTCGAAGAACTGCTGCTCTCGGCGGAATACATCATGGCGGGCGGCAACTACGAAGTGGTTCTCTGCGAGCGCGGAATACGGACATTTGAGACCTACACCCGCAACACGCTGGACATTTCCGCCATTCCGATTATCAAGAAGCTGTCGCACCTGCCGATGACCTCCGATCCATCACACGGCACCGGACGCCGGGACAAAGTTCCGCCCATGGCACGAGCCTCGGTCGCGGCCGGCGCTGACGCGCTGTTGATCGAAGTTCACCACGATCCGGAGAAAGCGCTGTCTGACGGCGCACAATCGCTCTATCCCGAGCAGTTCGCCAAGTTGATGGATGAGCTGCGCATGATCGCGCCGGCAGTTGGACGAAAGATGGCGTAGAGCGTGCGCCAAATCACCATCATCGGAACCGGCCTGATTGGCGGCTCGCTCGGCCTCGCGCTGAAGAAGCAGGGCTTTCGCGGCCGCATTGTTGGCTGCGATCGCGCTCCGGTGCTGGAGCGTGCGCAGAATAAGGGCGCGATAGACACTGGCATTACCCATCCCGCCGATTCGGTACGCGGCAGCGACGTCATCGTTCTCGCGACTCCGGTTGTTTCTATCATCGATTTGATCGAACGCCTGGGGCCGGCGCTTCCCGCCCGCACTTTGTTGACGGATGTGGGGAGCACGAAGGCTGAAATCGCTGCGCGTGCGGCCAAAGTATTTGGGAAGCGCACCGGTCAGAGATTCCTTGCCGGACATCCGATGGCGGGCAAAGAGCAGTCAGGCGTGGAGTTCGCCGATGCTGATTTGTTTCAAGGCGCGGCGTGGTTTTTTACTCCTCTGCCCCGGCAGAAAATCTACGATGGTCTGAGCGGCGAATTCGTCGGGTGGGTGGAGAAGATCGGTGCTCGCGTGGCCACTCTCGATGCCACCGAGCACGATCAGCTTTGCGCCTGGATCAGCCACCTGCCGCAGATGATTTCGACCGCGCTCGCCGCGTCACTGGTCGATGAGTTCGGCGAAGATGCACCGCTTGTCGAAGCTGGCGGACGCGCCCTCCGAGAAATGACCCGGATCTCCGGCAGTCCGTATTCGATGTGGCGCGACATCGCTCTGACAAACAGCAAGAACATTGGCGATGCCCTGCTCAAACTCGAGCAGCGCCTGGCGCACATTCGAGAAAACCTCGGAACCCGCGAACTCGCACAGGAATTCGAGCGCGCCCATCACCTCAAGAAATCCACTCCGACACTGAGACAGAAGAAAGCCGGTTCAGCCAAACGCTAGTGTTTTCCACTTGAAAGTTGAAACCCGAAACTCGAAACTGAACTGAATGGGCCGCATCCACGTTCTACCCGAGCATGTCGCCAACAAAATTGCCGCCGGCGAGGTGGTGGAGCGTCCTGCGTCGGTTGTAAAGGAGCTGCTGGAGAACTCGCTGGACGCCGGATCCACACGCATCCGGATACAGGTGGAAGCAGGGGGCAAGAGGCTCATCCAGATCACCGACAACGGTTACGGCATGGTGCGCGATGACGCGCTGCTTGCATTTGAACGCCATGCCACGTCGAAGATCAAGAACGCGGAAGACCTGCTGAGCGTTTCGACTCTGGGATTCCGCGGGGAGGCGCTGCCCTCGATTGGATCGGTTTCGCGGCTCCGCCTGGAAACTCGCGATCCCAGCGAAGCCTCGGGAACCGTGGTTGAAATCAACGGCGGCAAAATCTTCAAAGTTGAAGAAGCGGGACTGCCGCCGGGGACTTCAATCACCGTCCGAGATCTCTTCTTCAATATTCCCGCCCGGAAGAAGTTCTTGAAATCGGAATCGACCGAACTCTCCCACATTGCCTCGCTTGTTACGCACTATGCACTCGCCCATCCGGACAAGCACTTCGAGCTGCACTCTGCGACCAATGCCATGCTGGTTGCACCGCCGGTCGCGGGACACAGCGAGCGGGTGTACCAGGTTTTCGGCAAAGAAGTTCTGGATCAGCTGATCCCAGTTGCAGCCACGCAGCCGCTGGAGCGAATCGGTCTGCCGCAACCGCCTCCTTGGCGGCGCGAAGAGGACCCAGACGAGCCGCAGGGATCGAGAGAGCCCGGCGAGCTGCGCGCGCACGGCTTCATTTCGAAACCGGAAATCCAGAAGCTGAACCGCAATTCCATATTTGTATTTGTGAATGGACGGCTCATCCGTGACCGTCTGATCCAGCACGCGCTCACCGAAGCTTATCGCAACATTCTTCCGCCAACTGTTTATCCGGTTGTGCTGCTGTTTTTGGAGATGCCCACCGAAGAGGTGGACGTGAACGTCCATCCCTCAAAGACCGAGGTGCGATTCCGGCAGCAGACGGTTGTACATGATTTCGTGCGCGACTCGGTTCGCGCGGCGCTGATGAAAGCACGGCCGGTGCCGCAGTTTGCAACGGAAATCCACGCTCATCCGACGGCCACCCCGTCACTCAGTCCCGGGGCGAGAATGCCGGAACAATCGGCGGCATGGCGGGCGCTGTACGCACCCGCAGGCGCACAGGAATTCTCGTTGCACGCGCCAGTGCCACCGCCGATCAATGAGCGCTTCCTGTTCTCCGGAGGAATCGCGGTCGATGCCAACGCGGCGGTATCGCTGGCTCGCGATCCGCAAGCTATTCCCAGCGACGGCTGCACGCCTGCCGTTCCCGACGAGCCGGAGGCGCCCAGCGAACTGGCACCGTCACTGGCCTCGCTCAAACCACTGGGGCAGATTCGCGAGTCGTTCATCCTGGCTGTCAACCATGAGGGATTATGGATCATTGATCAGCACGTGGCCCATGAGCGCGTTCTGTTTGAAAGGGTTCTCAAGCAGCGCGCGGCACAGAAAGTCGAAAGCCAGCGCTTACTGATGCCGCTGATCGTCGACCTCACGCCCGCGCAGCAGGCTGTGTTCTCGGAGATTTCCGGTGAACTGGCGTGCAACGGATTTGAAACCGAGCCCTTCGGATCGCGCAGCATCGCGGTAAAGATCGCCCCCGCGGGCGTAGATGCTTCGGAAGTTGAGCGCATGCTGCACGAATTGCTGGAGCAATTGGCGCGTGAACAGCAGAGCGTCAACCTGGAAAAGGTGCGGGCGCGTATTGCAGCCTCCATCGCGTGTCATGCGGCAATCAAGGTCAACATGCCGCTGGAGCAGAACAAGATGGAGTGGCTCCTGGGCGAGTTGGCCAAGACCGAGTGTCCGATGAGCTGTCCGCATGGACGGCCGGTCGTGCTGCGCTATTCGTTGAAGGACATTCAGAGGGCGTTCAAAAGGCTCTAGGCTTTGGGCGCTAGGCTCTCGCCTCTCCGCTCCAGCAATCAGCATTCAGGCAGAACAGACCGCCATTCGATGAGTGACAACCGACGTTCCGAAATTGGAGGCAACGCTTGCGTGCGCGCATCGCAGTGGCTGACTGCTGCTTGCCCAGTGCTGAACGCTTCTGCCGCGTATGTTCTAATGGCTATAAGCTGAAAGCGGATAGCCTTTCATGACCGACCAGGAACTCGACCAGCTTCGTCGCGAGAAGTGGCATGTGAACGGCAATCCCGTACGGACGCTTGACGACGCACGCGCCTTCATCGATTCAGTCGGCTTCTGCCTCATGTATCCGCTGAAGCAGCCGATCCTGCTGCCGACATTCCTTGGTGCGTGGGCTGGGAGCGACGAGAAACTCCCCACCCAGCAGCATGCCTTCGCCGATCCTCGAGCACAGGAAGCAACCGAGCTAATGGTTCGCCTCCTGCGTGAGCGTGCTGCATTCGAAGCCAACGTTTTCGAGGAGAACAACGCGTTTCTTGTGGCGAGCTCGGTGTTTCCTTATTTCTATGCACTGGTCGGCGATCGCAACCCCAAGCAGTCGCCGAAGCCGGGTTCCCGATCGGAATATTCGCAACTGGCGCTGGATGCATTTGAAGTGATCCGCCGGGACGGGCCCGTTTCCAAGCCGCAGCTGCGGGAGAAATTGGGGGGAGAGCTGTCACTGGCCGCACTCGACCGGGCCCTGAACGAGTTGTGGTCGAAGCTGCGGATCACGCGGGTGGATTACAAGCCCGGAGAAGGCGCTTTTTGGGACGTGCTCTACCGCTGGGCTCCGGACGCGGTCAAGGAAGGCGCAGGGCTGTCTGTCGGAGAGGCGCTTTCGGCGCTGATTTCCAAATACCTGGACTGCGTGATCGCCGCCGACTCGCAGGATGTGGAAGCGTTCTTCGGCAACTTTGTTCCACGATCGCGAGTGCGCGAGACGGTAAAGGCGCTGGTTGCGGCCAGAGAGTTGAGCTTTGTGCACGTAGGAAATCGCTCCCTGCTGCAAGTTACTCCGCTCGCGACCGAACCAGCCGAGCGCACCGAGAGAACATCTTTGCCGAACTCACGCGAGCCGAGACGCGCCTAGCTCAACGGCGCCGGGTGCGCCCGCGCTGCAGTCTCGGCGTGTACAATCATTTTCTTCACGATGACCGACTCGGCTCCTCGCAAACTAATCATCGCCATCGACGGTCCGGCCGGCGCCGGGAAAAGCACCATCGCTTCCCGCTTGGCCCGCAAGCTGGGCTATATCAACCTTGAAAGCGGCGCAATGTATCGCGCGCTGGCGCTCAAAGCTATCCAATGGGACACCTCATTCGACGATGAAGCCGCACTGCTCAAGCTGGCAGAGAACTCAAGGATTCGCCTGGAACCGCGTATCGGAGGAAACTCCGTGATCCTGGATGGACGCGACGTGACGGACAGGGTACGCGAAGCCGATGTCAGTGAGGCCGCTTCACGGGTGTCGGTCCATCCCAAGGTGCGAGAGTGGATGGTGGCGCGTCAGCAGGACATGGGCGCGGGTGGCGGCGTGGTGATGGAAGGGCGCGACATCGGAACCGTAGTGTTTCCGAACGCGGATGTGAAGATCTTTCTCGATGCCGACCCGGTCATTCGCGAGCAGCGGCGCCTGAAGCAGCAGCACTTGGAAGGCCGGGCGGCGCAGGCAAGCGCAGAGGAACTGCGTGAGCGCGACCGGCGTGACCGTACCCGCGCGGCATCTCCTCTGGTCGCTGCGCCTGATGCGTTGGTGCTTGATTCGACCAATCTCGGCGAAGACGAGGTCTTAAAGCGAGTCGAAGACCTGGTGCAGCAGAAATTGGCAGCGAGCAGTAGTTAGAAACGTCCGAGTCACCTGACCAGACCCCAAGTACATCCTTGACTACATGTAATGCCGCGAGTAGGCTCTGGCCGTCTCCTGATATCACAACTGACCGCCGCACGTAGGCCCCCATTCGAAAAATTCAGTTCTGCTGGCAGGGAGGCCAGCAATCCATGAAAAGATTTCCTACAGTTCTGCTCACGTTCGCCGTTGTATTTGCTTGCCAAGTTGCCATGTCTGCCCAGGAACCGGCAAAGGACAAGGACATGGCCGGTGCCGCGACGCCGCCGCCGAAAGTACTCGTGGTCAGCCGGGAATTCCTGAAGCCGGGCCGTGCTGGCGAGGCGCACAAGAAAGCCGAGGCTGCCTTTGTTCGCGCCATGAGTGCCGCAAAGGCACCGACCCACTATCTGGCGGTGACATCTCTTAGCGGGCGTCCGCGCGTTCTGTTCTTCACGGGATATGAATCATTTGCTGCCTGGGAGAAAGACAATAAGGCGATTGAGAAGAATGCGATGCTCAGCACGGCTTTAGATCGGGCCGCCATGGCCGA
>Ga0070741_10019200_pt1 | contig 10951 bp, 5 predicted proteins | sample Coa_R1_4_FD_66440 | JGI IMG/M metagenome (GOLD analysis project Ga0070741, IMG submission 66440) | Surface soil microbial communities from Centralia Pennsylvania, which are recovering from an underground coalmine fire - Coalmine... | ecosystem: Environmental > Terrestrial > Soil > Unclassified ...
GATGCCGTGTTTCTGCTGCGCGTAACGCGCGGCAATGGCGATGTTGTTGAACACGCAAAAGCCCATGCCGCGGTTCGGCGTCGCGTGGTGACCCGGCGGGCGGACAACGCAAAACGCATTCCGCGCGCGTCCGTCGATAACCGCATCGACCGCACTCAACACCGAGCCCGCCGCACGCAAAGCCGCCGCCCACGACGCTTCGCAAACAACGGTGTCGCCCGTGCTCAATTCCACATGCCCGTCGAGAATCTCATGCTCCGCGAGGCTGACGTAATCGCTCGTATGGCAAAGTCGCAGTTCCTCGCGGGTCGCATCGCGCGCATCGAGACGCACGAGATTTTCCAGCAGCCCCGCATCGTCCAGACCGCCGAGCACCGCTTCGAACCGCTCCGCACATTCCGGATGACCAAAGCCGGTGTCATGCGTCTTGCAGAGCGGATCGGCGACGAGCGCAGTCATTTTATTTCGATGCTGTAAAGGCTCGGACGGGCGGTGATGAAGAGAGTTTTGTTTCCGAACGTGACATTCGCCGGCTCTTCCGGCGTGCGGATAATGCCGAGGCGCTTACCGTCTGGCGCGAAGATCCAGACGCCGCCGGCTCCGGCGCACCAGACGTTGCCGTGCGGATCGACGCGCATGCCGTCGGGGACGCTCTGATCGACGGGGTCCTTCATCTCGGCGAAGCGCCGGTTGTTCGTGATGCTGCCGTCGGGCTGCACGTCGAACACGCGGATTTCGCGCGTGTCGCAGTCGTCGACGTAGAGCAGCTTTTCATCGGGCGAAAAGGCGATGCCGTTCGGCTTGCCGAGTTCTTTCGTCAGCAATGTGAGTTTGCCGTCGGGCGCGATGCGATAGACGCCGCAGAAGTCGATTTCGCGCACATCTTCGCGGCTCAAGCCGTAGGTCGGATCGGTGAAGTAAATCGCGCCATCGGATTTGATCGCGAGATCGTTCGGGCTGTTGAAGCGTTTGCCGTCGAAGCGCTCGGCGAGTGTGGTGATGGCGCCATCCTTTTCCGCACGCACCACGCGGCGGTCGTGCAGGCAACTTACCAGCCGGCCCTCGCGGTCAAAGGCGTTGCCATTGCTGTGCCCGGACGGCGTGCGAACGATCTCGATCTCGCCGGTGCGAAGCCAGCGGTAGAGCGTGTTCGCGGCAATGTCGCTAAAGACGAGAAAACCGTCGGGGCTCCATGCCGGACCTTCGGTGAACTTGAAATTGCCGGCGAGTTTTTTCACCTCCGCGCCCGGCGGGATCAGCGCGTCGAGCGGATCGGCGAACGCGTTTTTTAGACAGAACGAAAAGATCGCAACGAAGATGTATGGGCGCATTTGAGGCAAATCTTTGCGCGCGTGCCGTCGCAGCGCGATCCAATTTTACGGCGCGATCCGGCGGCGATTTGCCTATTGCCATTTGGCGCTTGCGCGATACGCTTTGCCCGTTTTTTCGGTCTATGAGCATTGCACGCAAAAATTTCCTCGCTGCCTCCGCACTCGCGCTCGCCGTTTTCATCGGCATCGTCGCGCCGGCGCAGGCGCAGAATGCCGCGGCATACATCGTGACGGACAGCGTGACCGGGCATGCGCTGCTCTCTTTGAACGAAAAGAAAAAGCTGCAGGTCGGCAGCCTGACGAAGATCGCGACAGCGATGGTGGTGCTCGATTGGGTCGATCTGCACAAGGCGGATATCGGCCAGCTCGCGGTCGTGCCGCCGCAAGTAGTGGGCATTGAAGGGCAGAATCCGGTTGGTTTCCAGCCGGGCGATCGTGTTTCTCTTCGCGACCTGCTTTATGCCGCTCTTTTGCAAAGTGACAATGTCGCCGCTTACACGCTCGCTAATCACGTCGGTCAGTCGCTGCCCGCGAGTTCGCCCCGCGCGACGCCGGTGGATCGGTTCGTCATGCAAATGAACGCGCTCGCACGCCAGCTCGATATGCGGAGCACGCTTTTTGTCAATCCGCACGGGCTCGACGCGAACGAGCGCAAGCTGCCGTATTCGACCGCGGCGGACCTGGCGAAGCTGACGCGCTACGCGATGTCGAAGCCGCAGTTCCGCTTTTACGTTTCGCAAAAAGATCGCCGCATCACGATGCTGCACGCGGGCGGCGAGCAGAGCGAATATCTGCTGCAAAACACAAACGAACTGCTCGGCATCGACGCCATCGACGGCGTGAAAACCGGCACGACCCGACGCGCCGGCCAATGCGTGATCATCTCTGCAGCGCGCACGCCGGAGTCGAAGCAGGTCGGCGAAAACCAATTCGATATCACGCCGCGCCGTCTCTTTGTCGTCGTGCTCGGCTCCGATGCGCGCTTTCAGCTTGCGTCGGTGCTGTTGCGCAACGGCTGGGCGAAATACGAGGCGTGGGCGGCTGCGGGCCGTCCGCTCGCGCGCGGCGAACGTTCACTTCAAAACTAATACCCCAAACCCAAACCAAAATAACATGGAACGCAGACGTATCGGAGTTTTAACAAGCGGCGGCGATTGCCCCGGATTAAACGCAGTCTTACGCGGAGTCGTCCGCGCGGCTCAGGCCGTCGGCTGGGAGGTCATCGGTTTTAAAGAAGGCTTCGAGGGTCTTCTGCCGCCGGGCCGCTACATCATGCTCGATCGCCACAAGACCGCCGGCATCATGCCGCTCGGTGGCACGATCATCGGCACGACCAATAAAGGGCATTTCGTCGCGAAAGTCGGCGCAGGAAAAAAAGCGGTGGTCGCCGAGGAAGTGATCGAGCAGGCGCGCAAGGTTCTTCAAGGCTTGCGAGTCGAGTGCCTCGTCATCATCGGCGGCGACGGCTCGCTTTCGACCGCGTTGCAATTGCAGGAAGCCGGCATCCCGACCGTCGGCGTTCCGAAAACCATCGATAACGACATTGAAGCGACCGCGATGACGTTCGGCTTCGACTCAGCCGTCGCGTGCGTGACCGACGCGCTCGACCGCCTGCACACCACCGCAACGAGCCATCGTCGCGTGATGGTCATCGAAGTCATGGGTCGCCACGCCGGCTGGATCGCGCTCCACGGCGGGCTCGCCGGCGGCGCAGACATCATTTTGATTCCGGAGATTCCGTTCGATTTTGAAAAAGTCGCCGAAGCCGTCCGCAAACGCGAAGAAGACGGTTGCCTTAGCACGATGATCGTCGTCGCAGAAGGCGCGCGGCCAAAAGACGGCCAGCAAACCGTGCAGGACAAATCCGTCAACGGCGAATACAAGCTCGGTGGCATCGGCGAAGTCGTCGCACGCGAAGTTGCCACGCGCACCGGCAAGGAAACGCGCACCTGCGTGCTCGGCCATTTGCAACGCGGCGGCGCACCCACCACGCTCGACCGCATCCTCGGCACGCGGTTTGGCGTCCACGCCGTCGAGATGATCCGCGAGGGGAAATTCGGCTACATGGTCTCGTATCAAAACTACCAGATCACGTCCGTGCCAATCGCCGACGCGGTCAATCATCTTCGCGTAGTCCAGCCCGATGGCCAGATGGTGCAAACCGCACGCGCCGTCGAGATTTCCTTCGGCGACTAGCGCAGCGCTTGACCGCAGCGGCGACGCAACCTAGTTTCACGCCCTGCTTTTATCTCGGGCCGTAGTTCAGCTTGGTAGAACGCTTGAATGGGGTTCAAGAGGTCGTGGGTTCGAATCCCGCCGGCCCGATTTTGTTCAAGATGCTGTATTCATCAGCATCAACGAGGAATCTGCGATGCGAAATGTCTGAAAACATAAAATCACCAGTGCCCTATTGGTGCCTTATCTCGCCCGTTTGGTCACGATTCCCTATGAGGAAACAAGGTTGTCGCGAAGCAAGGTAAACATCTGATTTACTATCGAAACGGACGCGGTATTTCGGCAATGGAAAATGCCGCCGCCTCGACAGCGTTGGCATATATTGTAATGTGGCTCGCACCTTCCAGTGACTGATCTACGACAAATTCTCGAGGCAGTGAATAAGACGGATGCTGTTTCCGCCGATCTGTTGCCACTGGTCTATCATGAATTGCGGAATCTCGCCGCGCATCACATGGCGCATCAGCCGGCGGGGCAGACGCTGCAGGCGACCGCGCTGGTGCATGAGGCATGGTTGCGGCTGACCAAGGAGGATTCGCAGTTGTGGAATGATCGCGCCCATTTTTTCCGCGCAGCGGCCCAGGCGATGCGGTGCATTCTGGTAGATAGGGCGCGCGCAAAGGCGAGCATGAAACGTGGTGCGAATGCGGAGACGCTCGATATTCAGGAGCTGGACTTAATGCATCCGCAGATGGATGAGCGCGTGTTGCTAGTGGATGAAATGATTACCCGGCTGGAAATGGAGGACCCAGCGAGTGCGCGCGTGGTGACGCTGAAGTTCTTTGGCGGACTGACGAACAAGGAGATCGCGTTAACCGACGGGATCGGTGAGCGGACGGTGGAGCGGCTCTGGGCTTACGCGAGGGCGCGGTTGTTCCAGATGATCCGCGAAGAGACGTCCCAAAAAGCGGAGTGATGGCTCCTCCCATCGACCGGCTCATTTTTACCGCGCTCTCGGTTTTTACCGATGAGCAGGAGCGCGCAGCCTTTCTCGATCATGCGTGCCGCGGCGATGCAGACCTGCGCAGACGCGTGGATGAGCTGCTGGCGTTCGAAGAACAGGCGGCGACGTTTTTTGATTTTCAGCCGGAGATGAAGTCTGGCACGCCTGCGGAGGAGGCGGGGCGGGAAGGTGTGCTCGCGCAGATCGGGCGATACCAGCTCGTCGCGGAGATCGGAACGGGCGGCTGCGGAGTGGTGTATTACGCACGGCAGGAGGAACCGGTGCGCCGCAAGGTGGCGCTGAAGGTCATCAAGCTCGGCATGGATACCGAGGCGGTGATCGCGCGGTTCGAGCAGGAGCGCCAGGCGCTGGCGCAGATGGATCACCCTAACATCGCGCACGTGCTCGATGCCGGCGCGACGGCTTCGGGCCGGCCTTACTTTGTGATGGAGCTGGTGGAGGGAGAGAAGATCACCGATTTCTGCGACAATAATCATTACACGATCGAGCAGAGGCTCGCGCTGTTCGTGCAGGTCTGCCGCGCCATCCAGCACGCGCACCAAAAGGGGCTCATTCACCGGGACATCAAGCCGTCGAATGTGCTCGTGCATTTGCAGGATGAAGCGCCGGTGCCGAAGATCATCGACTTTGGAATCGCGAAAGCCACTGCGGGCGGCAACGGCGTCGATGCCACCGTGACGCGCCTCGACCAATTCATCGGAACTCCCGATTACATCAGCCCCGAGCAGGCGCAGGGCAGCTCCGACGTGGATACGCGAACCGATATCTACAGCCTCGGTGTGCTGCTTTACGAGCTGCTCAGCGGCAGGACGCCTTTTACATTCAAGCAGGCGAAAGAGACAACGCTGGATGAAGTGCGCCGCATTATCCGCGAGGAAGAGCCGAAGCCGCCGTCGATGGCCTTGAAAGCGGCGTCGCCGGAAGAGCGGGAGACGATTGCCGCGAACCGCGCGACGGACTTTGAGCACCTCGCGTCGCAGTTGGCGGGCGATCTCGACTGGATCGCGACGAAGGCAATGGCGAAAGAACGTTCGCGGCGTTACGACTCGGCGACGGGCCTGGCGATGGAAATCGAGCGTTACCTCAACAGCGAACCGGTGCTCGCGCGTCCACCGAGCCGCTTTTACCGGCTCGGGAAATTGATGCGCCGGAACAAGCTCGTCTTCGCCGCGGGAGGCATCGCGGTCTTTGGCCTGCTCGCCGGCTTCAGCATTTCGACCGTCATGTTTTTCCGCGAGAGAGCAGCGCGGCAGGAGCAGGCCCGGCTGAGGGAAAACGCGGAACGATTGCGCGCCAAAGCGGAATTACGCGAGGACATCGCTCACGCGGCGGTAAAAATTAAATATGGCGATTTGGCTGGAGCCGACGAATTGCTGGGCAAAGTGCCGCTCCAGGAGACGCCCTCCTCGCTGGAAGCGGCGCAGGCTTTCGGAACGGTCGCCGACTGGCACATGCACGCGGAGCGGTTCAAGGAAGCGGCTGCGCGTTATGCCTCCATGATTCGCGCAATCACGAGTGTCGATTCCTCCGACCTGCCATCGGTCTCAGTGAACCTTTTGTCCGCCGCAGGCGCAGTGACTTACGCTGGCGACACCAGGGCATACGAAGAAACGCGCCGGATGGCGATCGCGCGTTTCGGTGCGACGACGAATGGCGTCGTGGCGGAGCAGACTTTGAAAGCGTGTATTTTGCTGCCGCCCGACAAGCAAACACTCGACTCGCTGGCGCCGCTGGCTGCGGCCGTCGAGCGCGCGATTGAGCAAAAGCAAGGTGATATCGGCAACGATTTTCATTTTACCGCGTGGGCGTGTTTCGCGATGGCGCTCTGGAATTATCGCATCGGCAATTTCGAAAAAGCACAGCACTGGGCTGAACGCGGCTTGAGTTTTCCAAGGGACAACGAGGCGCGTATCGCCTCTACGCTGATTGTGCGCGCAATGATCGAGCAGCAATCAGGACAATCGACGAATGCGCGCCCGGATTTCGCAAAAGGCCGTGACGCGGTGCAGAAGGTGTTCGCAAACAAAGGCTGGTTGACGCCGACGCCTCCAGCGTCTTGGTTCGAGTGGCTCAATGCGGCTCTATTGCTCAAGGAAGCTGAGCGGGTGATCGGTCAATAGAATCGAGCTTCGCGAATCTTTAGCGCGAAAATAAAAGGGGCGGTTGGCGGGTTGGGCGGGGGAAATACGTTTATCCTTTTGAGCGAAGGACTCTCTCAGTGGGTATTTCGCCGGTCAGCACCCCGCATAATGAAAAACAATACCGAATCTCCCCGCCCCGCCAGCTTTACAAAATATGTGACGCTATTCTCGTTTCTTTTCAGCCTCGGTTCCAGCTTGCCTCTCGGCTTGTCGTCCGCCGATGCCGCGATTGAAACCTGGACCGGAGCGACCGCCACTTGGAACACAGCCGGCAATTGGAGCGGCACGAACCTGCCACCCGTCTCGGGCGATTCCCTGATCTTCGGCGCGGCCGGGGCAGGCGGCACCACGCTCAACAACAACCTGACCTCCTCCGCGTTCACCGTCGCCGGCATCACGTTTAATTCCAGCGCATCGGCTTACACGATTGGCGGAAATGCCTTCACGCTGACGGGTGGCATTACGAACAGCAGTTCCTCGGCCCAGATCATCAACGACGCAATTACGCTCAGCGGCAATCAGAGTTTCAACGCTTCGAGTGCGGCTGGGACTCTGACATTGGGCGGCACGATCTCGGGCTCTGGCGTCACTTTAACGACCGCTGGAGGTTCCGCAGCCGGGGTCGCGACGAACACGACCTTCACGGGTGCGGTGACTTTAGGATCTTTGGTTTCCCAAGGTAACTCGGGCAACAATCCGTCCACGGCGCCTCAAAGCGGAGGGATATACACCGCCGAGCAATCCACTACTTTCAACAACGCGACGCTCAGCGTTTCCGGAAATATGCTAGTCGGACGTTCCACTCTGGTTTTCACCGGCACCACGACAGCGAATGTCACGGGTTCGATCACTGATGCCGGTGCCGCCAGCATGGATTGGGCAAGCGTTGTGATCTCCGGGTCGGCGAATGTGATCGCTGCCACCCTGAACATGGCGGGAGCCGCCGGCACCGGGCAGTTCTATCTGAATGGCGGCACCCTCACGGTCGGCTCGATGGCTGCCATCGATTCCAACCAAGCCAATTTCGTAGTTCATAACGTTTTCAACGGCACACAGGTCATAGCCTCGCAGAGCAATGCGAACTTCCTGACCATCACCAAGAGCGCGTTCTTCACCGGAGGCACCAACGCGTATGTCGGAAACAACGGCGCGCTGTTCAACACCAATGGCTTCAACATCGGAACGAACGTGGTTTTCGCCAACGACACGGGCGCGACCGGGTTTCTCACCAAATCCGGCAGCGGCACGCTGACTCTGTCTGGCGTTAGCACTTACTCCGGCGCAACGACAGTGAACGGCGGCACATTGCAAATCAACGCCAGCAGCGGGCTGGCCACGACATCTGCTATTACTGTAAATAGCGGGGCGACACTTGCAATGAATGCTACGGACGCCCTTGGATTCACTACGGGGAAAGCTTTGTTGACGATTAACAGCGGAACGGCTTCCAACATAACGTCGGCTTCCCGCGTGACGCTCTGGAACGGGCTGACAACGACCGGCGGCGTCCTGACGTCCACCGGGACTGGTGATGCAAATGGAGTCTTTTCGTTGAGCGGCACAGTTTCAGCGACATCAGATGCCAGCGGAAATGCAGCGTTGATAAGTGGTGGGCGTATCAGTTTGCAAAACCAAAATACCGCAAACGGAGCAATCACCTTTAATGTAACTCGCGGGACTCAAACTCCTGCTTCCGACCTGGTGATAAGTTCAAACCTGGCTCCGTTTAGCGGAGTTGCTGGTGTTGGGATCATAAAGACCGGTAATGGCATCATGGTTCTCACGGGGAGCAATAGTTTTGCTGGAACGACAACAGTGAGTGCCGGCACTCTCAAAGTCGGCTCGAACACTGCATTGCTGGCAAGTGCAAGTGTGGCCGCTAACGGCGGCACGCTGGATTTAAACGGCTTTAATCCGGCAGTTGGCGCGCTTTCCGGCAGCAGCAGCGGTATTATTACAACGTCAGTATCGGGAACGTCCACTCTGACGACTAACTCTGCCGCCAATAGCACCTTTGCAGCCTCGTTGAAAGATGGCGCGTCAGGGCAGATTATCGCTTTGACCAAACAAGGCTCTGGCACGTTGAGCTTGACTGGATCGAATAGCTATACCGGCACAACCAACGTGAGCGCGGGCACTCTTACCTTTGCAGGCACCGGGAGTGTCGGCGCGATCTCGGTGGCTGACGGCGCGACTCTAGGTGCAAAATTTGCCTCTACCAGCCAAACCTCGCTTACTGCCAGTTCACTGACCTTCGGCACGAGCGGCACGAGTAACTTTCTGGTGGACTTCAACAGTCTGACCAATCCCACGGTGACCGCGGGAGATTTAGGCTCGGGCACGTTGACGCTCAATGGAACCGTAAACGTGTCACTGGCAAACTTCGTTAACCTGAGCACGACGCCGGATAACACCACGCTCAAACTGCTGAGCTACGGTTCGCAGACAGGCTCGGGCGCGTTTAATCTCACGACCTCCGGAGGTCACACGGTTCTTTCGCTCAACGATACGGCCACGGCGCTTTATCTGAACATTGTTGCTGCAAACAACACCTGGACAGGCGCAACCAACGGCATTTGGGATATCGGCACCAGCGGCGGCGGCATCGGCACTCACAACTGGAGCCAGAGTGATCAGGTTTACCTCGAAGGGGACAAGGTGGTCTTCGACGATACAGCCACGGGCACAACCAATGTCGCTCTCTCAAGCACCAACCTTAATCCATCCACCATCGTAGTCAGCAACACCAATAAGAACTATAGCTTCAGCGGCAGCTTTGGCATCGCGGGTAGCGCGACATTGACTAAGAACGGAACTGGCGCGCTGACCATCAGTAACTCAAATAGCTATATCGGCGGCACGACGGTTAACTCTGGCACACTCAACCTAAACAATGCTTCCGCTTTAGGCACCGGCGCGATAACTATTAACGGCGGCACGCTGGATAACGCCAGCGGCAGCGCTATTACTCTCACAGCTAATAACGCGCAAAACTGGAATGGCGATTTCACTTTCGCCGGAACCAATAGCCTGAATATGGGCACCGGCAATGTCACACTTGGCGGCAGCGGCGACCGCGCAGTCACGGTAACTTCCGGCACGTTGACGGTTGGCAAAATCACGAGCACTTCCCAAGGTCTGACCAAGAACGGCAACGGCACGCTGCAGCTTGCTCCTGCTGCTGCGAGCAGCATTGGCGGCACTCTGACAGTCAACGCCGGCACATTCGGCATAGGCTCGCAGGACTTTACTGCCACCGGTCTGAGCGGCGCTGGCACGATCATCAATGGCAGCACGACGGCGCGGCGTTTGATCATTAACACCACAGGAACCGGCACCTTTAGTGGAACTCTAGCTAACGGAAGCACGGGGACTCTCGGGTTTGGAAAACAAGGTGCGGGCAGTGTGATCCTAAGCGGCTCGAACACTTTCAGCGGCGTGACCACGCTCGACGCCGGCACTCTGCAATACCAAGCTAACAGTGCGAACACGGTCAGTGGCACCTCGGCGGCCATGAGCCCCAATTCCCAAGTGACAGTCAATGGCGGAACTATTGCGCTGCGCGCGGATGCTGATACGACCTTCACGGCCAGCAAGTTTAACCCGAACGGCGCCACCACGACTACTTTTGACGTGGGAGCTTTGAGCACAGGCTCGGGCAATACGCTCTCGATGAATTCGACGAGCGCGTTCCTGATTGGCGGCGCGCCAAACGCCACAATGACCTTTAACGTTACCGGGACAAATGGCGACCAGTTCAGACTTAGCGGGGGCAACATGAGCTTCGCGGACATCGGCAACACACTGGTGCTCAATCCGACGACCGCCAGCATGACCATCGCTAACAATCTGGTCACCGGCATTAACACCAGCCATGTGCTGAATCTGGGCGGAACCTCCAGCGGCAATTTCTTTAATGGCAATATGACCGATCCGGCGATGTCCCTTACAAAATCTGGCAACAGCACATGGACGCTGACTGGAAACAACACCTACAGCGGCGGCACGACGATCAGCAGCGGCACCCTGGCCATTGGCAATGCCAGCGCGCTCGGCACCGGCAATGTGATCGACAACGCCACGCTTGATCTCAACGGGAATAGCTTTACAGCGAATAACCTCAGCGGCAGCGGTAGCGTGACCAGCGGAACGGCTGGCAGCGTCACATTGACTGCCAACAACTCCGGTGACACTACTTTCTCCGGTGTAGTCCAGGATGGCTCCGGCACGGTCGGCTTGACCAAGCAGGGCAACAGCACGCTGACACTCTCCGGCAACAA
>Ga0070741_10019201_pt1 | contig 10950 bp, 10 predicted proteins | sample Coa_R1_4_FD_66440 | JGI IMG/M metagenome (GOLD analysis project Ga0070741, IMG submission 66440) | Surface soil microbial communities from Centralia Pennsylvania, which are recovering from an underground coalmine fire - Coalmine... | ecosystem: Environmental > Terrestrial > Soil > Unclassified ...
CCGCGCCAGCGGCGGCGGAGGACGACGACGAACACGACGAGGTAGAGGAGCGAGCGGTTCGCGCCCGTCAACGCGAGCCCGCTGTCCTCCGCCCAGAGGAGCGACAGGTACGCCCAGGCGGTGAACGCGGCGAGCGCGCCGACCGCGGCGACGGCAGCGGGTCCGAGCCGACGCTCGGGCGTGGCCCACGCGAGCACCGCGCCGAGCAGGAGCAGCAGGAGCGCGACGGGATACCAGAGGATCTCCTCGTAGCCGGCGTCGTTCGCCGACCAGAGCGCGAAGCAGCCGACGACCGTGACGGCCGCGATCGCCACGTCCGGCGTGGCGAGCTGCGTCGGCGCGATCCCGCGGCGCGCGCGGACGCTCGGCGACGCCTCCGGCGGATCGGCCACGGCTGTACTGTGACGACGGGGTCGGAGGGTGCGGTCGAGGACGCTGGCTGCTAGCGCCCGGCGCCGAGGAAGAGCGCGGGGATCGTCCGGCCGCAGATCACGAGGTCCACGATCAGGCTCTGGTGGCGCAGGTACCAGAGGTCGTGCGACAGCTTCTCCTCCGTCGCCTGCGAGTCGGACGCGTAGCCGGAGCGAAGCTGCGCCCAGCCGGTGATGCCGGGGCGAAGCAGGTGGCGGCGCGTCCAGAAGGGGACGCCTTCCTCGAGCATCTCGAGGAACTCGGGCCGCTCGGGCCGGGGGCCGACGATCGACATGTCGCCGCGGACGACGTTGATCAGCTGAGGAAGCTCGTCGAGGCGGGTGCGCCGCAGCACGCGACCGAGCTTCGTGATCCGCGGATCGGCCTCCTCGGCCCACACGGCGCCCCACTGCTCGGCGTCCGTGCGCATCGAGCGGAACTTGAGGATGGTGAACGGCTTGCCGTGCTCGCCGAGGCGCGTCTGGCGGTAGAAGACGGGCCCGCCGCTCAGGCGGATCAGCGCTGCGAGCAGCGGGAAGAGCGGCGCCGTCAGCAGCAGCCCGAGCCCCGCGACCACCAGGTCGAAGCCGCGCTTGGCGAACTTCGAGTACGGGCGCTGGTACAGGTGCAGAATGCTCATGAACCACGCGTCCGTCATGCCGCGGATGGGGACGCGGCCGAACGCGTGCTCGTAGAACTCAGGCAGGCCGACGACGCGGAAGCCGAGCGCGGCGGCATGTGCGAGCACCTTGAAGATCTCCGGCCGCCCGCGGTCTGCGGCGACGACGACAAGGTCCGGCTTCACGGTCTCGAGCGCGGCCCGTAGGTGCGTCACGTCTCCGAGGACCTGGACTCCTGCGACCGCTTCGACGTTGGTCTCGTCGACGATCCCGAGCACGCGGAACGGCTGGTCCGGATCGGTGGCGAGGCCCTCGATCAGGTCGAGGGTCGGCTTGCCGCCGCCGACGATCAGCACGCGCGCGCGCAGGTCGGCGAGACGGACCTTCGCCGCCTCGAGCGAGTAGAGGACGCTGAAGACGACGCAGGCCGCGAGGAACAGCTCGAACCGGCGGGGGAGCCCCAGTTCGATCCAGTACGACGCCGCGCTCGCGAGAGCGAGCCCCGTCGTCGAGGCGAGCACCGCGAGACCCAGCCTTCCAGCCGCCACGCGAACGGTGCGCAGCGAACGCTCGACGAGCTGGACGCCGGCGAGCCACGCGCCGGCGATCACCACCGCGCGTGCGGCGGCGACCGCACTGATCCCGTCGAAGGAGACGGCGATGACCGCTGCGACGACCAGGATCGAGACGAACCGGATCCGGCCGTCGTGGAGCGCGCGGCGGATCCCCGCGGGGACGAGCGTCTCCGCCCAGGGCGGTCCGGCGACGACCGCCGCCGGTGCTTCGAGCTCGAGCTGGACTTCACCCACGTTCAGCGACACCCAGACCCCCTCGACTGGCCGCAGTCGTTCGTCGTTCGAGTTGGCGCCGGGAGGTCACCCGGACCATCGTCGTCGCCGCGTTCCCGAAGCCCTGCTGCCGGCTAGCTCGTCGAGCGGCTCGTCCGCCGCCGGAGCACGACGCCGACCGCGATGAGCAGCACGCCGAGGACGACGAATGCCGTCAAGCTCAGACCCGTGAAGGGGAGCGAGCCCGACTTCTGCACCGCGCCCTGCACGTTTCCGGCCGTTCCGCCGTAGCCCGACATCGACGAGCCGCCGCTTGCCAGCGCAGCCGGAACGGCTGTCAGGAAGACGGTGGCTGCTGCGAAGCTCAGTTTCTTCATCATGTGGTGTCTCCCCATCCGCTCGGTGTCCAGCACTCGCCTTCGCGAATCATAACCATTTACGCCCTCAGATAATCGCTTCGAGCGCGGAAATGCGTCGGACCTTCAGGCGGTCCCGCCTTGGACCTCCGGGGAGGGTGGTCCAGGGCGGATTTGCGGCGGCTTCGCACTACACTCGACTCGTGGCGGCCTCGCCGACGTTGACGGGTGACCAGCTCGGCCTCGACGAGGTCTGGGCAGTCGCAGTCGACGGGGCCCCTGCGGGTGCGCTCTCGGAGGACGCGCGCGCACGGATGCGCGCCGCCCGTGACGTCGTCGAACGCGCTGCGCACGGCAGCCGGGAGCACACCTACGGGGTCAACACCGGCTTCGGCCGGTTCGTCTCGCGATCGATCCCTGAGGAGCTCACCGAGGAGCTGCAGCTGCGGCTGCTGCGCTCGCACGCGTGCGGTGTCGGCGACCCGTACCCCGACGCGGTCGTCCGCGCGGCGATGCTCCTTCGCGCGAACGCTCTCGCCAAAGGCAACTCCGGCGCGCGCGTGGAGACGGTCGAGCTGCTCCTCGAGTGCCTGAACGCCGGCGTCCTCCCGTACGTGCCGGCGCGGGGGTCGGTCGGCGCGTCGGGCGATCTCGCCCCGCTCGCGCACCTCGCGCTGCCGCTCGTGGGGGAGGGGCGCGCGTGGTACGACGGCGAGCTGCTCGACGGTGCGGAGGCGCTCGCGCGTGCCGGCCTCACGCCGATTCGGCTCGCAGCGAAGGAGGGGCTGTCGCTGATCAACGGCACGCAGTTCATGGCCGCGCAGGGAGCGCTCGCACTCGTGCGCGCGCGCCGGCTCGCGCAGGCTGCGGACTGCGCGTGTGCCCTCTCCCTGGAGGCCCTACAAGGCTCGCGCAACTCGTTCATCCCACAGGTGCACGAGCTCCGGCCCCTCCGCGGCCAGGCCGCGTCGGCGCGGAACGTGCTGCGGCTCCTCGAAGGATCCGCGGTGATCGAGTCGCACAAGTGGTGCGACAAGGTGCAGGACGCGTACTCGCTCCGCTGCGCGCCACAGGTGCACGGCGCGTCGCGTGACCTCCTCGACTACGTCGAGTACACCGTCGGAACAGAGTTGAACGCGGCCACCGACAACCCACTCGTGCTGGTCGACGACGACCTGCTCGTGTCGGCTGGCAACTTCCACGGTCAGCCGCTCGCGTTCGCGCTCGACGCGCTCGCGATGGCCGTCTCGGAGCTCGCCAACATCTCCGAGCGCCGGGTCGAACGTCTGGTCAACCCGAACTTGAGCGACGGCCTGCCGGCGTTCCTCACGACCGACGGCGGACTGAACTCGGGGTTCATGATCCCGCAGTACGTTGCGGCGTCGCTCGTCTCCGAGAACAAGTCGCTCTGCCATCCGGCGTCCGTCGACTCGATCCCGACGAGCGCCGGTCAGGAGGACCACGTGTCGATGGGCAACGCGTCCGGGCTGAAGGCATGGCAGGTCGTCGCCAACTCGGAGCGTGCGCTCGCGATCGAGCTGCTCGCGGCAGCGCAGGGGATCGAGTTCCTCGCGCCGCTGCAGCCGGGTCGCGGTGCGCGCGCGACGTACGACCTCGTCCGCGCGCTGTCGCCGCGGCTGCGCGACGACCGGCCGCTCGGCCCGGACATCGAGGCGGTCGCGGAGGCGATACGCGACGGTTCCCTCGTCGGTGCCGTCGAGGCCGAGATCGGCGAGCTCGAATGACGAGGACGCGTCACCTCCGTTGGCGGTCGCCCGAGCGCACGGTCCCGAAGCACCCCTATCGGGACTCGATGCTGCTCTATGCCTTCCTCGCGGTGCTCGTCGTCGTCGTCGCCTGGCTCGGCGGCAGCTCCATCGTGCGCGGCGTCGTGATCGCCGTCGCCGCGTGGATCGCGGCGTCGGCCTGGAGCGCGATGCGCTGGCGGCAGCGGTTGCAGCAGTCCGCGCGGGGCGACGCGCCCGGGGAGAGGCGATGACGACCGCGCCCGCCCTCGATGCGGTCGTCGAGGCGCTCGCGGGCGACCTCTCCGCGATCCGTGCGCCGCGCGGTACCGGGCTCAACGCACGCTCGTGGTCGACGGAGGCGCCGCTCCGGATGCTCCTCAACAACCTCGACCGAGAGGTGGCGGAGCGTCCCGAGGACCTCGTCGTCTACGGCGGCAGCGGCCGAGCAGCACGCTCGCACGAGGCCCTGAAGGCGATCGTCCGCTCGCTCCTCGAGCTCGGCGACGACGAGACGCTCCTCGTGCAGTCGGGGAAGCCGGTCGCCGTCTTCCGGACGACGACGTCGGCGCCGCGCGTGCTCATCGCGAATTCGCTCCTCGTCCCGAAGTGGGCGACGTGGGACGAGTTCCGGCGTCTCGAGGCACTCGGTCTGACGATGTTCGGCCAGATGACCGCGGGGTCGTGGATCTACATCGGGACGCAGGGGATCCTGCAGGGCACCTACCAGACGTTCGCCGCGGCGGCGCAGCAGCATTTCGGGTCGCCGTCGCTCGCCGGCCGCACCGTCCTGACCGCGGGCCTAGGTGGGATGGGCGGCGCGCAGCCGCTCGCCGCGACCTTGGCAGGTGGGGCGATCCTCTGCGTCGAGGTCGATCCGGCGCGCATCCGGCGCCGCCTCGAGACGCGGTACCTCGACGAGGCGACCGAATCCCTCGACGACGCTCTCGCGCGCGTGCGCGCTGCGGCGAAGGAGGGACACGCGCTGTCGGTCGGCCTGCTCGGGAACGCAGCCGACGTCGTGCCCGAGCTTGCGCGCCGCGGGGAGCACTTCGACCTCGTGACCGACCAGACCGCGGCCCACGATCCGCTGACCGGCTACGTGCCGACCGGGTTGACCGTCGCCGAAGCTGATGCGCTGCGCTCGAGCGCTCCCGATCAGTACCTCGACCGTGCGCGCGCGTCGATCGCCGAGCACGTCCGGGGGCTGCTCGAGTTCGTCCGGGCCGGCAGCTATGTTTTCGATTATGGCAACAACTTGCGAGGTGAGGCCGAAGCAGCCGGGGTAGCGGACGCCTTCTCATACCCGGGCTTCGTCCCGGCCTATATTCGCCCGCTCTTCTGTCGCGGTGTGGGGCCGTTTCGCTGGGCTGCGCTGTCCGGAGACCCGGCCGACATCGCCGCGATCGACGAGATGCTGCGGGGCCTCTTTCCCGACGACGCACTGCTGCAGCGGTGGCTCGAGCTGGCGCCCGGGCGGGTGGCCTTCCAGGGGCTCCCGGCCCGGATCTGCTGGCTGGGCTACGGCGACCGCGCCAAGGCGGGGCTCGGCATCAACGAGCTCGTCCGTTCCGGGCGCGTCCAGGCGCCGGTCGTGATCGGCCGCGACCACCTCGACGCCGGCTCGGTCGCGTCTCCGTACCGCGAGACGGAGGCGATGCGGGACGGATCGGATGCGATCGCCGATTGGCCGATCCTCAACGCGCTCGTCAACGTCGCTGCGGGAGCGACGTGGGTCAGCGTCCACCACGGCGGTGGCGTCGGCATCGGCAACTCCATCCACGCCGGGATGGTCGTCGTCGCCGACGGCACGGCCGACGCGGCGGAGCGACTCGAGCGCGTGCTCACGACCGATCCGGGGATGGGCGTCGTGCGCCACCTCGACGCGGGGTACCCGGAGGCGGAGGCCGCAGCCCGCGAGCAGGGTCTGTCGACGCCGTCGTTCGACGCGTCGGCCTGACGTGCCGCAGCTGCTCCTCCGCGACCTGGCTCAGGTCGCGACGCCGCGGTCGGGCGGGCTCGCGTGCGGGGATGCGCTTCGCGACGTGGACGTGGTCGAGGAGGCGTACGTCCTCTGCGACGGCGAGACGATCGCTGCGGTCGGGCGGATGCGCGACCTCGCGGCGCTCGACGGCGACGTCGAAGAGGTCGACTGCTCCGGCCTGTGCGCGATCCCCGGGCTCGTCGACTGCCATACGCATCCGGCGTGGGGCGGCGATCGCGTCGCCGAGTTCTCGCTGCGTGCCGGCGGGGCGACCTACGAGGAGCTGCACGCCGCCGGCGGCGGAATCCTCTCGACCGTCGCTGCGACGCGCGCGCTCGGCGAGGAGGGCCTGCACGCCCGCGTCGCGCGCCATGCCGAATGGATGCTCGTGCACGGGACCACGACCTGGGAGGGGAAGTCGGGCTACGGCCTCGATCGCGAGACCGAGCTCGCGTCGCTGCATGCGGTCCGGGCAGCGGGCGGTTCGCCGACCTGGCTCGGCGCGCACGCCGTGCCGCCGGAGTACGCCGACGGGGACGCGTACCTCGACTACGTCCTCGCGGACGTGCTGCCCGCGGCGGCGGTGCTCGCGGAGGCGGCGGACGTCTTCCTCGAGCGCGGCGCGTTCGACGCGGCTCAGGCGCGCCGGTACCTGGAGGCATGCCGCAGCGCGGGACTCGCACTCCGGCTGCACGGAGACCAGTTCACGGAGAGCGGAGCGATTCCGCTCGCAGTCGAGCTCGGCGCGCGAAGCGTCGACCATCTCGAGGCGACGTCGGAGACCGGCATCCGCACGCTCGCAGCGAGCGATGTCGTCGGTGTCCTCCTGCCGGCGAGCGCGCTCTTCCTCGACCGGCCGATGCCACCCGCTCGGGCGCTCGTCGACGCCGGAGCGGCTGTGGCCCTCGCCACCGACTTCAACCCGGGCAGTGCCTTCACGACGAGCCTGCCTCTCGTCGCGTCGCTCGCGTGCACGCAGCTGCATCTCGCACCGGAGGAGGCGCTCGTCGCGCTCACCGTGAACGCCGCGGTCGTCACCGGGCGCTCCGACCGCGGCCGGCTCGTCGCAGGCTGTCGCGCCGACGTGACGCTGCTCGGTGCTCCGGACTGGCGGTACCTCGCGTACCACCTCGCGGGCGACGTCGTCGCCGCCGTCGTCCGCGGCGGCGAACCCGTCTTCCGGCGCTAACCTGGACTCGATGCCGACGCGCAAGCAGCGGCGCCGCCGCGAGAAGGACTTCCGCCACGACGTCCGCGTCTTCGAGGTCGACGAAGAGGGGAACGAGGTGGCGATCGCCGACCTCCGTGCGCGCGAGGAGAAACCCGCGAAGCCGCTCGCGAAGGACCGGAAGCAAACCGCGCGCCGCGGTCGCACGGCCCGGGAGGTGCAGCCGCCGTCCTGGGAGCGCGCGTTCAAGCGCGGCGGGATGATGGGAGGCGCGATGCTGCTCGTCTTCGCGTTCCTGCTGCGGAGCGGGCCGATCGTCCAGCGCGTGGGTATCGGCGTCTTCTATGCCGTCGCGTTCGTGCCGCTGACGTACTGGATCGACCGCACCGCGTACCGCAGCTACCAGAAGCGCGTCGCCCGCGCGGCCGGCAAGAAGAGCTGACGGCTAGCGCGCGTCGCCGCGGTAATGGCCCTCGCCGGGCCAGGGAGCCAGCATCAGGAGGACGCGGGCGCCGTTCGGGCTTCGCAAGGCGTGCCGCTCGCCGGGGTCGAACCGGACCATGGTGCCGCGCGTTCCGGTCACGGTCGCCCCGTCGGCGTCGATCTCGAGCTCGCCGTCGAGGATCGTCACCCAAGCGTTCTCCTTCACCTCGTGATCCCGCAGCTCCTGACCCGGCCGGAGGACGAGCAGCACGGCGCGGGCGCCGCTGTCGGAGTGCAGCACGATCGGGTCGCGAGTGCCGTCGGGCGCGTCGAGCTCGAGCAGGTCCCACCGCTCCACTGCAGGTGGCGTTTCCGTGGCTGGCTACACTCAAACGCTCGCGATGCCGCTCGTCGTCGACAGCTTCGTGATGGGGCCGTTCCAGTCGAACTGCTACGTCGTCCGGAGCGAACGCGGCGCGGCCGAGGCCGTCGTCGTCGATCCGGGTGACGACCCGACGCCGCTGAGGCTCGAGCTCGCGCGGATGCGCGCCCGCGCCGGAGCGATCCTCGTCACGCACACGGACGTCGATCACGTCGGCGGGGTGGCGGCGCTCGCCGAGGGCACGGGCAGCGAGGTCTGGGCGCCCGCGGGCGAGGTCGAGGCGCTGCGCACGGGCGAGACCCGCGGCGGGATGCGCGTGACGCCGCACGACCCGGCGCACCTCGTCACGGGCGGTGACGAGATCGTCGTCGGTGGGATCACGTTCGCCGTTCTCGACGTTCCGGGCCACAGCGCAGGGCACGTGGCGTTCCACTCGGACGGGCATCTGTTCTCCGGCGACCTGCTGTTCGCCGGCTCCGTCGGCCGCGTCGACCTGCCGGGCGGCGACTGGGAGACGCTCCTCGCGTCGGTGCGTGACCTGCTCGACCGGTTGCCCGGGGACACCGTCGTTCACCCGGGGCATGGGCCTGCCACGACGCTCGAGCGCGAGCTGCGGACGAACCCGTTCTTCGGCGAGCTCCGCGCCGGGCGCGCGGAGTGAGCGAGCGCTTCCAGGCGCCGCGCGGCACGCACGACGTCCTGCCGTCCGAGTCCACGTGGTGGAGGCTCGTCGCGATCGTCGAGGAGACGCTTCGGCTGTACGGCTGGCGCCCCATCCAGACGCCGGGTTTCGAGGACACCGGGCTGTTCGCACGTACGTCGGGAGCCGCGTCGGACGTCGTCCACAAGGAGATGTACACGTTCGAGGATCGAAGCGAACGGTCGCTGACGCTGCGCCCCGAGGGGACCGCGCCGATCGCTCGCGCCTACGTCGAGCACGGCATGCATCGCGACGCCCAGCCGGTGAAGGCGTACACGGTCGCGCCGATGTACCGGTACGGCCGGCCGGGACGGGGGCGGTACCGCGAGCACTGGCAGGTGTCCGTGGAGGCGATCGGCTCCGCAGACCCTGCGGTCGACGCGGAGGTGATCGGCGTCTACGTGGAGATCCTGCGTCGACTCGGCGTCAAGCAGTGGGAGCTGCGCCTGAACTCGATCGGCGACGCGACGTGCCGGCCGCCCTACGTCGAGCGGCTCAACGAATGGCTCGACGCGCACGAGGCGCTCCTCGGCGAGGAAGGCCGGCACAAGCGCGCGACGAGCCCCCTGCAGGTGTTCGACGTCAAGGATCCTGCGCTGCGCGAGGCGCTCGCCGACGCTCCGAAGATCGGCGACTCGCTTTGCGACGCCTGTCGCGCGCACTTCGAAGAGGTGTGCGCGCTGCTCGACCGGCTCGGCGTTCCCTATGTCCTCGACCCGACGCTCGTGCGCGGGCTCGACTACTACTCACGCACGACGTTCGAGTTCGTAGGACCCGACGACAACGCGAACTCGACGATCTGCGGGGGCGGTCGCTACGACGGTCTCGTCGAGCAGATCGGCGGCCCGCCGACGCCCGGGATCGGCTTCGGTGCGGGGGTGGAGCGCCTGCTGCTCGCTCTCGAGAACGAGGCGATCGTGTTCGAGTCGCCGGCGATCGACGTGTTCGTCGTCGTCGACGGAGGCGACCGCAGCGAGGCGCAGGCGCTCCTGCAGGAGCTCCGTCGCAACGGCCTCGCCGCCGACATGGACTTCGCCGGACGGTCGGTGAAGGGTCAGCTGTCCCAGGCGGGGCGCACGGGCGCGTCGACGCTCGTCCTGCTGCGCGCCGACGACGCCGTCATCCGCCGAACCGGTGCGCGTGACGAGACGGTCGACCTGCGAAACGTCGCCGCTACGCTCACGTCGTGAGCTGGCGCGACATCCACTGCGGCGATCTCCGCCGCGAGCACGTCGGGCGGCGGGTGACCGTCGCCGGGTGGGTCGACACGCGCCGCGATCACGGCGGGCTCGTCTTCGTCGACCTCCGCGACCACACGGGAAAGATCCAGCTCGTCCTCAAGGAGTCGGACGCGGCCAAGGAGTTGCGCAACGAGTTCGTCGTGCAAGCGGAAGGAGAGGTCGTCGCCCGCGCGCCGGACGCCGTGAACCCGAACCTCGCGACGGGGGACGTCGAGATCCAGGTCGACACGCTCCGGATCGTGTCGCGGTCGACGCCGCTGCCGTTCCAGGTCGGCGACGACGCCGTCGAAGAGACGATCCGGCTGCGCTACCGGTGGCTCGACATGCGTGGCGAGCGCATGCAACGGAACCTTCGACTTGCGCACGAAGCCGTCGCCGGCATGCGTCGCGCGATGGACGCTCTCGGCTTCGTCGACATCTGGACCCCGGCGCTGACGCGCGGCACGCCGGAGGGCGCACGTGACTTCCTGGTCCCGGTCCGGCTGCAGCCGGGCCGCTTCTTCGCGCTCGCGCAGTCGCCGCAGCTCTTCAAGCAGCTCTGCATGGTCGGCGGATTCGACCGCTACTACCAGATCGCGACGTGCTGGCGCGACGAGGACCTCCGTGCGGACCGGCAGTTCGAGTTCCGCCAGCTCGACCTCGAGATGGCGTTCGTCGAACGCGACGACGTGCTCGAGGTGATGGAGGCCGCCGTGGTCGCCGCCTTCGAGGCGACGGGACGACCCGTTCCCGCACGCCCCTTCCCGCAGCTCACGTACGACGAGGCCATCGCGCGCTACGGCAGCGACAAGCCGGACCTGCGGTTCGGGCTCGAGATCGAGGACGCCACTGCGGTCACACGGGACTCCGAGTTCGGAGTCTTCCGGAACGCACCGTGCGTGCGGTACATCGTCGTGCCGAGGACGTTCTCCCGCTCGGAGCACGCGCGCCTCGAGGCGCTCGCGAAGGAGTGGGGCGCCAAGGGTCTCGCGCTGCTCTCGCAGATCTCGAAGTTCCTGTCGGAGCGCGAGGTCGAGTCGTTCGGCGTCGGCGAGGGGTCGAGCGCGCTGTTCGTCGCCGACGAGGAGGCGGTCGTCGCTCGTGTGCTCGGGCTCCTGCGGCTGCACGTCGCGCGCGAGCTCGACCTCGTACC